>JFJP01027097.1_pt1 | contig 28019 bp, 32 predicted proteins | sample 431651 | NCBI WGS metagenome assembly JFJP01 (sample SAMN02602958, study PRJNA72255) | Microbial mat metagenome, whole genome shotgun sequencing project. | biome: fresh water; feature: sink hole; material: water; isolation source: purple microbial (photo- and chemosynthetic) mats found in... | reverse complement strand
ATTTTTTTTTGACTCAAATTTTACTTTTTAAAACGTTTTATAACCCTTGCATCCTTTTAATGATTTAGTTTCTCAAAGCTCCATCCACCTTCACCATCAAATCTAAGTATAAATTCGTGGAATTGATACAAACTCAGTCTATGCGAGACTGTAAAGAGTGTGATTTCCAATTTTTTGCATTGATCATAAACGATTTTCTCTATATCGAGGCTTGTTGAGCTGGTGCATTCGTCCAATATAGCGAAAGTGGGTTTATGATAAAACAATCGAGCCATAGCAATTCTTTGTTTTTCTCCTCCACTCAACACATCATTCCAATCATTAACAGCATCAAATCCTCCTTCCCTTTCAACAATATTCTCTAATAAAACATCCTTCAGTAATCCTCTCAAATCATTATCAGTCATTTTTCTTCTTAGCATATCCAATTTCTTATGGGGATAAATAATTTGATCTCTCAAAGTTCCAGCTGGTAAGTAAGGTCTTTGAGGAATATAGAACATTTGATCTAAATGTGGTCTTTGAATTTGACCACCTCTAATAGGCCAAAGAGAACCTAAAATTCTGAATAATGAGCTTTTTCCACATCCATTCGGACCTGCAATAATGCAATTCATCCCAGGTTTTATTTCAAGATTAAGAGATTGAACTAAAACATCGCCATTTGGAGACACAATTGGTACTTTATCGAATTTGATGATATCCCCTTCAATGATTTCTCCCTTGGATTCAGCACTAATATTAATTTTTTTATGGATTTCCTGCCTTAATGTATTATCTATCATTGTTCTTTCATATTTGCCCTCTTGTAAATCATCAAGAACTTCTTTCATCTCGTAAATTAAGCAAGTATATCCTGCTAGTGATTGAATCGTCTTATAAGAAACGATCAATCTCCCAATAGCTCCTGCAAGATCAATCAATAAACTTGAGTTTCTGACATAATCTCTTGTAATGGTACTGGGATCATTTCCAACTTTTACGAGGTATGCTGCATGATCATTGCCAAACACTGGAAGTCCAATCACAATATAACCAACCAAAGTGGCGCCATATTTAACAAGAACTGAATCAAAACATCCCATAAACAACCTCTTCGACATGATAATAAGGCTGTGATTGATTAAAGTTTCATAGGATTTATTTAATCGATTTTTCTCCCAAACATTTCCTCTGAAGAAGGCGATTTCTTCAGCATGATTGACAAGATCTGTGTGGCATGCTCGATAATCTCCTTCTAATCTCTGTTCCACAGCAAATAATTTTCCAAATGATGGAGAAACAAACCTTAACAACACTCCTGTGAAAAGGTACCAAAGAATCACATATAGAGGACCTTCAATCCCAACCAAAGTGGAAAGTTTTCTGGAGAAAAGGATGATGTCTAATACTGGTTTCGATATATTTGAATAAAGGTTGCTTAAGGAAGTGGCCCATTTTTCAATATCCGTGGTCAAACGTTGATCAGGAGTCAAAATTCTTTGATCAAGATTTGTCATTTGATAATAAACCAAATCCTTCAGATATTTATCCAAAAAATATGTTGTTAATCTTGATCGGAAACTGATCGCAAGGCTTTTATTGAAGAAGGTCATGCAACTATTGATAAAAGACCCCGGGAATGCACATAAAGCCAAATTAAATAATCCTTTCAGGAAAACATTCAAATCTAATTTGATAATCCCTTTAACTATTCTGCCTTTGACAGTTGCGAGATATATGCTAAGCCAGGTTCTGAGGTATAAGAATACCGTCAATGCTATGATGTATCCAACTTCGGCAGATTTCCATGTTGGAATAACAATCTTAACGAGTTCCCATATCCGCTTGAAAAAGAGTCCATCGACTTGTCCTTTACTTTTCTTTCTGATGCCTTGTTGGAGCTTCAGTTTGCTGGGATCAGCTTTTTTGCGATTTCGAATGTGATTCAGGACAAAATAAACCAGGATCAAAAGGATGGAAAATGTTAGAACTTTTTTTTTGGTGCTTTTGGCGATTAAGCCAAATACTTGCTCAATTAATGAGCCATTTGACGGAATAGGCTTAGATTGTATTGCCATATTTTTATTAAAAATCGAAGAAATGTCCAAGTTTTAAATTTTGGAAATTTTAAATTATTAAGACTTCACTCTGATTTTATTGATATTTTATATCTTTTTTTTTTTAGTATTTTAATACGATAATGATGCTTTGTTTGAAAAATTTAATTATTATTTCAAATAAACAAAAAAAAAAGAACGATTTTGTGTTTAATTGAAATAAAAATCATTTTTTTGACATTTAAGAAAATAAAATGAAAAATAATTTGTAATTTAATGCAAAAACTTTATGATAAACTTTTATGATTTTATTGAAAATTAAAAAGAATATGTTTTTATAATTTAGAATCATTTGATTCTGATTCTGAAATCTGCTCATGGCTTTCCAATGAGTCATGCATCATTGCCGGAGCCGTTATTTTTAAAGGACTCGAAGTCACGCTATAATTTTCTTTCTGATTAGAAGTATTTTCGTTTTTTTCTTTCAAAAAGCTTGGGTTTGACCATTTTTTTTTTGATTTAAGTAATTCAAAAAGTTTGGTTAGATTGTCATATCGAGGAAAATTTAAGCTTCTCTCCTGAAAAGATTTCGATCCAACTTCTTTAAGTAACTGAGAAAAGTTTCTTAAGTTTTCAGGAAGGACTCCTTCTTTTTGAAGAATCTCTTTCGATTCTTGAAGAGTCATAAAAAATATCTGAAGTTCCATGTGGTCATCTTCTTTTTTATATAAATCGAATTTATAAATTAATGATGAATTTTCTTGTTTTGCCTGTGTTCAAAAGAAGAAAATGATCAAAAAAATTAATTTTTTTTATACCAATTCAATCATAGTATTACAAGAAATCTCAACATGATAAGCATATGATAAAAGTTCTAAAAAGGAGTTATAAATAACTTGCCAAAAATCAAGGAGAATCTGATTTTGGTTCAAAAGCTTTGTTTTTATTTAAAGGTATAATGAATAAAATAGATAAAATAATAATTTTGAAACTGATTGGTTTTGTTTTTCAATCTTTGTAATTGTGGAATTTAGATCTTCAATTTGAAATTTTTGGTTTTCTAATTGGTATAAAAGCTCTTCAATTTGTTTTTCATGTCCCTCGTTGTTATTCATTTTTTTTTCAGGAGAAAGCCTTGAAGGACTAGTGTCTTGTTCTTTTTCTTCAGAAAATGATTTCCTCTTTTTCTTTATTTTCACATATTCAGCAATACATAATTCAATTAAAGAAATTGCATTTACGCTTCAAGTTTTTTTTTTTCTTTCGAAATGAGTTGTTTTATAATTTATTACCTCGCTTGGCTCAGATCTTTTTGTTTGGAGGAAGAAATTTTTTTGATCATATGTTCAATAAGTGTCACAGGTTGATGATCTGAAAATATGCGAGTCACAATCACCGTCCATTGCTCTGAACAAAAAATATGTAAAACTAAATAAATAAAAAATTTACTCAAAATCAAAAAAGTCTTGTCTAAATTTTTGCATGCGTTTGAGCAATAGAGATATTCATTGATGGATCTTCGATATCTTAAATAAAGTTTTGTATAGAGCATAGATTCTTGTTGTGAATTAAAAAGACATAATATGAATCTCATCTCGATATTATTTTGGGATAAATTATCGAGTGATTGGGAATAAATGCTCAGGAATTTAATGTTGTCATTTTTGCTTTTAGAGTAATACTTATTCTTTTTTAAAAATAAATGAGAATAGAAAAAAAAGAGTTTTATATTTACTGCATAATATATTAGATAGTTTATGAGGTTCTGTTCTTCTTTTTGTTTTATATAATTTGTAAAAACATCCAGAGTTATGTGAAGAAGTTTAAATGAGTCAAAAAGTTCGAATTTTTGCTTTTGAAAACTTTATTTTAAAAATAATTAGTATTATATTTCCAACTTCAATAGGATTATCAAGATGAGGATTTGTTTTTGTTTCACCAATTAATTGTCGAAGCATAGAAAGTGGATTGTGAAAGAAAATATTCGACATCAAACTCTTAACTGAAATTTAAAGAAAAAATATTATTTAATAAAAAATGCAAAAATGCAATTTTTAAAATAAATAATAAAAATTTAGTTTATTATTATTATTTCCAAAATTTTAGGGCTGGGGTTTTGCGATTAATATTTCTTATTTGAAATACTTCTCATGAATTTCGGAGGTCAAACATTCGGCATATATTTATTGATATTGAAACACAATAGAGAAATTTCAAATTCCAGTTTTCAAACAAAATATTTCTCCATTTGAAAAAACAAAATTCTGTTTTTAAATTTTTCATTAATTTTTAATTTTTATTTGGGTTATTTTCTTGGAAAATATAAAAATTCTGAAAAAATCTATAATTAAGTGATATTTCAACCATTAATAGAATTTTCATTTGATGCAAACATTCAAATAGAGAACAAAAAATCCTCGATAATGAACGGCAGAACAAAGAAAGACAAAGCTTTCCAAAGTAAATTGTGATTTTATGATTGAATTGCTTTTTTTTGTTTTTAGGTTAAAGATTTTATGATGTTGGTCTGAAGTGGAAGATTTTATGAAATCAAACCCAAATTTTCAGGAGGAGGTCAACAAAATTGTAACTTTCCTATAACATCGAGAGAAGCGATATTAATCGCTAATCTTGCCAAACATTTATTCAATTCAGATTCCTTTCAACCACCATACAAAATATTCAAAACCAGAGGCTTGGCAATGATTAGATTTTTGGGAGCGAAGGCTCAAATTATCGAAGACTTGGGCAACGAACAGAAAGAAAATGAATTTGATAGTTCATAAAACATTTTAAAAATAAAAATATTTCATTTTTGAAAGAATTGTTTATTTTTTTTGTTTTAATTTCAATCACTATCATTGAATTTTTTCTTTGAAAGCTTTCTTCTGATAGCATCCTATTATCATTTTGAAGCTTCATCATCATTTTTTTCGCCTTTTTTTTCAGAATTCCTTTTCTTCTTTTCCTATCAGAATCTCTTTAAAAAAATTTGATTGTAATCCGATTTATCGAAGAACCCTAATTCAAAGACATTTTGCGTATATTTATTAATATTCAAATGAAGATTCATCGTTAATTCATCATATCCGATTTTCTCTTTTATCTTTAAAATCTTCTCTTTTTTATCATAGAATATCAGATTTTGCCATGACAAAAAATTTTATTTTCCTTTTCAAAACAAAAAAAATTTTATTTTTTTTTCTGAAAAAATTTATTTATTTAATTTTTTAACAGATTTTGTGAAAGAAAATAGCCAATTCATTTTAGATTTTGTTAATTTTTGTTTTATAAACTAGAGAAAAATTTTTCTTCATTAATTGCTCCAAAATTTTTATTTTCTGATTTTCAATATTTGAATATTGTTTTGGATTTTTTTTCATCATATGTGTGGATTTATTTTCTGATTGAATAAAAGTACTGGGAGATCTCAAATGGAAAAGCCCTGGCAAACCATTTCCAATATCAGTGTTTTCATCGTTTATTTTTTCAAACATTGCCTTATAATCAATTTCAATATTTAAATGTTCATCAAGATTTTTGAGCTCTGCATAATTTTTAAATTCTTTTTCAAGTTCTTCTTTCTGAAACTACAAATTTATTTAATTTAAATTACTTATATTAATTGTTTTAACCTCTAATTTATCAAAATCTAAAAATTCTTGGAAATCATTTTTATTGATGAGATCAGCAAAATTAACATAGCTTCATAAAAAAAAATCAATTTTAATTTAATAATACAAAATGAACTTTTCAAAAATCTTTTTTTCTTTATACTCTATTTGAAAGATTGGTCTTAGAATTTTTTGAGTTTCAAAAAAATTCTCTTTATCAATATTCGCTCTATTAAACAATTTATTTTAATTTTTTGATAAAATGTAACAATTCAGTATTTTCGTGGTCTTCAACTCCGGTGTTTTCAATAAGTTTCCATTTAATTATTTCATTGTAAGGTTTTTTCATTTTTTCATCAAGGAACTCAATTTTTCTTTTATTATTCATTTTTTTATTTTTGTTTAAAAGATTCTCATCTATTTGATAAATAAATTGATAGTTTTTTTCCTCTTCATCTTGATATCTGATTGATTTGCTATGTCTCTCTTTTGCTAAATTTCTTTCACTCTTCGATTTAATAATGGTTGTGTTTGGAGAATTAATACTAATGCTTTCACGATGTTTTTCCACCATTTTCAAAGCTGGGTTTTTTTTCGGAGCTTTTTTTTCAATTAAAAACAAAAAATTAAAAAAAATAAAAATTATCAGATAAACCCAAAAGAAAAAATTCAGATTGGAATTTCTTCAAATATTTGATATCCTCCCTATTTTTCAGCTTTTTGAAAAATTTTATATCAAAAGATTTCTCAAATATTTTCAAAGCTTGTTTCCACCATCTATTTATTATATTTTTTCTTTAACTATTATGAGATTATTACTCTTTTTTCTCATGAATTTCTGCAGATAATTTCTCATTGTCGGGGAAAAAAGATATTTGATTAGTTGTCTCCCATATATGTGGTCCTTCAACTTTTGGTTTAAAAGTTCTTAAAAATAAATCAAAAGCCTGTTGTTTTTCTTGATCAGTGACATTGTTGCTAATATGTCGTTTGATTGATGTCATAAATTCGAAGGTATGAGGGTCATTCTGTTTATGAGCTATTGATCCTCCATATTGTAATGATAGAAGATCCCCATTACGTTGATACATTCCCCGATAAACTCGAATAATATTTGAATCAACTTCAACGATTCCTGAAATTTTTTCATTGTTGATTTTAGCGATTTGTATTCCAAGAGCAATTTCTCCAATGAGCTGTTCAAAGCAATTTGTTCGATCTAAACAATCGACACAATTTGTCCTGACAACTCCTCTTTGAAATTCCACGATTTGTTCGGTTCTAAAAAAGTTTCTTTTATATATAAAAAAAAAAAATAACTTTTTTCTTGGATTTGTGTATAATGAAAACATTTTATTTTTCATTATGCAATAAAAGGCCAATCTTGAACTTCTTTCGATGAATTCCTCTTTATCTCTATTCAAAAATAACTTTTCCATTTTGTTTTGTGGTAAATTAAAATAAACTTTTTTAAAATGTTCTTCATGTCATAATTGAGTAATCTTATGTATATAGGATCTTCTTCAAAATCTTTATTGATATATTCAATGGCAGTGTTATACTCATCAGCTAAAATAGTTTCCCTTTTTTGTGCTTCCACTGTCTTTACTAAATTCAAACAAAATATTTGATCTCCAAATCTTGAAATCAAATCATAAAAATGTTTCTTTGTAGCCAAATAATAAGGATCAGACTCATTTACTTCCAATGTAAAACTATTAAAAAAATTATGATAATTGTTCTTACTTACGATCGGAGGTTTTGGAACGTAAATATGGGGTTCTTGAAACCAATAAACCGGAGCTGATCCTCTTATTTGAATAAATGAAGATAAGTTTAAATATTCGTTAAGACTGGTGGAACATTCCACAACTATTTGTTCAGTTTCCACATGATTTGCCGCATATCCTTCTTCATTCAAACCTCTTTTGATGTATCGAGTTCCGGCATGATGTCTTGAACGCCGAGAAATAAGCGTTAAAGAAAAAATATTGATTCCATAATAAAATTCTTTAAAAAAAAATTAATTGATTACAATCAAATAACCGTAAAAAAAATAATACTTTTCTGTTCAATATAGCCATGAATAATCGGTAATATCCAACGTTTATTGACTAAACAATTCATGAATTCTGTTATCAATTCTTGGTTCCATGCAAAGAAATCAAAGTAATTTTCAAGATATGTTACATGGAAATTTAAATCAGGATTGCTTTTCAGAATTTCTTTGCTCGCTTTATCTCCAACAGATTTCCGAAATTTGTTCTCAAGATTTCTCAAATTCTTTGTAATATTTTTTGAAAGGGGATTCGTGAGATCATAGGAGCAACTGAAGTAAAACTCAAGAGAAAGATCAAACTTTAACAGGCATTTCATATATTTTTCTTCAAGAGAATGCATCTTTTTATCAGAGTACTCTTCAAATAAAGCAATATAATGAATATCTTCAATTTTATTTATTTTATGCTCTATTTTTTTTTTTAAAAAACGATGAAAATATTTACAGTTTTTTTTATTTTTACGTCCTAATTTAGCTAGGGTGGACATTTGAGTGATCACAATTAAATAATAGCCTTGAAGCAGTTTAATAAAGCCTATAATACCGTAAAAATGAGAGAATTTTTCAGAAGAAAGCTTGACGTCCTTCGTTAAGAGGTTTTTTTCCTTAATTTTCTTATATTCTTTTTTGTCTGAAATGGTTAGATCCTCGATAATAAGATCTTCTAATTTCTTGGAATAGAGATCAAACTTTTTCACATAATCTAACACAAGCAGGCCAATTGAAAGTTTTTTTTTTCCGAATCCAAAAATATAAAATCTCTAACAACAATTCAAGTAAATTTTTTTTTTTTCATAAGTTAACAACATTTTTTTGTAAATAAATCTTGATTTTTCTGTATGCACATTCTTCTCCTTCTTTTTTGTAAGTTAAATTCATGAATTTTTTGTTTTTTTTGCAAAAACAAAAATTTTTTAAGATTTTTTTTCAAAGTTTTTTAAAAAAAACCAATTTTTGTCAATCTGGTTTTTTTAAAGGAGAAAAACAAAAAAAGGTTTTAATTTGTATAATAAAAAATTTCCTTTAATTTTTGATGATAGCGTATCGATTTCTATAAATACCTCCTATTTCCAAAATATCTCCTTTATCGAATATACTGTTATCAGTTTTCATGATTCCAGTCTCAATATTTTCCTCTTTGTGTTGCACAAAAGTGTTCTTCATATAGATTTCATTGTTCACTTTATTTAAAAAATAACATAAAAAAAAATATAAAATCATTTATAACACACCTGTCAAAACAGCGACACATCTAAAGCAAACTGCAATTTGTTTAATTTTAGCAATATCCTTTGGTAATTTCAATTTTTCTGGCTTATAAGCCAATTTGCTGCCACACCAAAAAACTTCATTATTTTCTAATAATATAGCAGTAACATCTTCTCCAATATCGAAATCTACTATTTTCGATTGAAAGTCATCATTCACGACAGGAGTTGGGAAATTCGCAGTTTCATATATTTCAACACCTATTTCGGTTCTTGTGCCCATTTGCCCACTTTCATTGCTTCCCCAAGCAAAAAGTTTTCCATCCTCTAAAATATCTTAAATTAAAAAAGTCATTGGCAAAATAAAAACTCATTAAAGCCATAGAATAGTTATTTGCTGTTTTTATCTTAGCAATTTGTAAGCCTTCACTTTGCATTTTTATGAAAAAATCGCTTTTTTTTGGCACCAAAAGTGACTTATTATTCCCATCTCCAAAAACTCCATAATCTCCTCTACCCCATTTAAAAAGATCCTCATTTACTGAAAAAGGGTCATTAAAAATTAAATTTATGCAAATTTAATATAAATTAACCATTGATAGCTAATGCGAATCTATATCCAGTCGTAATTTTCTTGATTGGAGGCAAACTTCTTAAAGCTTGGATGGGAGTCGGTGTGTGTTTGTGATTATTATCTCCATGACCGAGAGCTCCCGTTGCTAAAATAATGGCATTAAATATTAAACATCAAATTATTTACATGAAAACAATAAATCAACAAGGAAATTTGTTGATCGCCCTCCATATCCCCAACTCCAGACATCTCCATCCTCTAAAAATCAAAAAGTTTTTGAAGAAATATTGATTAATAACGAGTTAAAGCTAAAGTGTGATTCTCTCCTAAAGCAACATCAACAACCTTTAGCTTGTTTTTTTGAAAGAATTCAACGAGTTTTGGAGACACATGATTTTTGCCCCCATCATTATGTCCCAAACAACCATAATTTCCATTCCCGAAAGTATATAAATTACCATCATCTTATCCAATTTTTTCTTAATTTTTGGTAGTTTTAAATTAGATTCATTTTACTTGTGATAACAGCTGAATGGGATACTCCCATCACAACTCGTGAAACATTTTCTTGAAACTCTGGAATTTTCTTTGGAAGGGTTAATGATGTGATGTTTTGAGAAACAGGATAGCCTAGACTTCCTGTATTTTTACCCCATGTGTAAAGGTTTCCTTTAGATATTTTTATTTGCTAAGAAAAAAAAGCTGAAAATGAGAAAAAACCTGAAACAGAACCAAAAAATTGGAGTCTTTGCTTGAGGGAACAAACAGTTTTTTTCAAAAGATTTGACGAAAGTTTAAACATTTTTTATTTTTTTTATTTATGGTTAAGATTTTTTTTAAAAAAAAATATTTCTAGATGAGTTGCTAATAAAATGGCATAGTTGATTTCATTTTTATTTTTTAAGTTTTTCTGTCAATTCAGGCACTATTTTAAACAAATCTCCCACAATGCCGTAATCGGCCACCTGAAATATTGGTGCCTCACCGTCTTTGTTTATGGCCACAATCACTTTTGAGTCCTTCATCCCAGCTAAATGTTGAATAGCTCCTGAAATTCCTATTGCGAAATAAAGATCTGGAGCAACAACTTTTCCTGTTTGTCCGACTTGTAAATCATTGGAAACATATCCAGCATCAACAGCAGCTCTTGAAGCGCCAACAGCTGCATTTCCGAAAGTCTTTCAAATTTTTTATTATTAAAACTATGAAAACAGTTTTGTTTATTTATAAAAAATACTTGGGCCAATTTATCCAATAACACAAAATTCTCTTTGCTTTTTAATCCTCTACCTCCTGAAATTATAATTTTGGCTGAAGTCAGCTCTGGTCTATCAGAAACAGCTATTTCATTTTTAATAAATTGGGAGAAATTTCCTTTATTTTCAGCTTTTTCAAGGATGGCAGCGACATCGAGCTTTTCAATATTCTTGATCTCCTGTTTATTGGTGATATTCCTTTGTTCAAAGCTCGTCCCACGAAAAGTGAGGAATTTTTTAACATCATTTGATTTTACTGTGCAAAAAGCGTTTCCTGCATAAATAGGTCTGATAAATGTTTCTTTGTTCTATGTTCAAATATTTGTTTTAGTTTTGGAAAATAATGATAAGATTATTGAATTTTACAATAATAGAGGTGATATCAGATATTGCTTGGGAATCATAATGCGCAGCTACTCTTGGAATCAAATCTTTTCCCATCACAGAAGAGGAAACAATAATATGGGTGTAATTGTTTTTATCTATGAGGTGTCGAAGGATGTGTTCAGTTATGTCTGAGATGCTTTTATTAAAGGAATAAATTTAATTTATTATTTTATCATTAGTATTTTTTTTTTACTTGTGCTCTAAAGCTGTGTGTTCAGCAACGAAAATTTTTTGAAAGCATTTTTCACAAAAATTTGTTTGATAAGCTTTGACAACTGAATCTAATTTATCTCCAGCTATCAATAAATGAGTCTAAAAATCAAATTATTATGTAAATATATAAATTAAGGGCTCAAAAGAATAAAAATTTCAAAAAAAAATGAATTACTTCTTGTTGTAATTGGGTGGCGGCTGTGAGCATTTTCGAAGTGACTGGATTCATTTTTCCATTTTTGTGCTCTGCGATAACTAATGTGCTGAATGAATGCTTTGCTTGATGAAGTTTTAACCGCAAGGAGGAGGAAACTTTCAGAATGCTCGAAATCATAAAAATCGAATCGATTTTGCAAAGATAAAATCTTGGAATTTTTTTTAAATTAAAACGAAAAAATAAAAAAAAACTTGCAGTTTTTTTTTCCAATTTTTATTGGTTATTTTTTAGGAGTTTTGCTATTTAATATTTTTTGCCTTTTCTTTTAATAAATTCTTTGAGAAGATGACCAAACTTTAGATAACTAAAAAATTTTTTCCAATAATTAAAAAAAATTCCAAAAAGATTTTTAAAAATTAAAAAAAATTGCAGATTTTTCTAGCATTTTTCTGAAAAGAAAAACTTTTAAAAATTTCCAAATGATTATTAATCCAGGAAACTTGGCAGCCCACCTTGAGATTGAAAATCCTTTAATTGATAATTCTTTTAATGCTTTTAATGATGCAAAGTAAAGCATATATGAATTAAATAAGAACAATTAGAACAATACTTTTTTATTAAAGCCAGAATAATATCAATCCTGCACGATTACAATTAGCAGAAATCAAAAGTGCACGAAAAGAAGCCTTTGTGTTGAATGCAATATTTTTAATTTCTGGAATAGGAAAAGTAATTTTGGCAATCTTGCTATTTTGGAATAGTGGGGAAAATTGTTATGGTCCTTTATTTCTTTGGGTTATTTTAATGCTTATTCATGACATTATGAATGTTTTAACTCTGATAAGGTTAAATTATGAGATTGTGAATATGGATTCGATGATATTCCTTGAAAATGCCAATGATGTCTGGAACCTCGATGATTCCTATCAAAATATTGATATTACTTTGCATTCGTACATTCGACAACAAATTTATCCATCAAGGTTTACGGGCTTTGATGTCAACCAACACATGGAAAAAATTAATCGATGTCTCAGCATATTTATAGAATTATCTCGATTATTTTATTTTGTGTTGTTTGTTTATGGAAATGTGGTGTTTTTTTCAGATTCCATTTGCACATTCGGTATCACAATTAGATATTTTCTATTTCTTTTTATTACAAGAATTCTTTCAATTTAGAAAAGACACCAAAGTATTGGGAAGGCTCAATTATTTTTTTATTTATGGGGTATATTTATTTAGCAGTGCCCTTTGTAATATTTATATTATTTTGCTTTTGCCTCCCTTTTATTTTGATTTTTTTCTTCTGCTTAAATAGCAGAAGAAGAGTATTAGGATTGCAAGCTCGAGAAGTTTTCTAAAAATTTTAGCGAATTTTTCATTTTTATTTTTTAGAATTTCCTCAATTCTTTGAAAACTTCTCTTTATGTGCAACTTGATGAAAAACCAAATGAGTGTTGCATTTGCATGGTAGAATACCAAGATGTTGATGAAATTATAGTTCTTCCATGCAATAAAAAGTTTAAAAAAATAAAATAATATTTTTTATTCACAAAAAAAAAAGACATTCTTTTCATGCAAATTGTGTGAGAAAATGGCTTAGCATTAATGGAGTTTGTCCGATATGTCGGAAAAATTTCATAGAAGAACCAATCCATCAAGATGATTCTTTAATTTGAATTAAAACACAAAAATTTCAGATGTAAACCTTTTTAAAAATATTGCTGCTTTATCTTTGTTTTTCATGTATTTTATACATATTTTTAAAGTAGTTGTTTTATTTCAATTTAATTTATTAAACAAATTCCAAAAACTAAAGAAATTTGTTTTCTAATTATTAACATTATATCTCTGAATTCAAATTGAATTTCTCATAGAGGTTCTTAATAGATTTTGCAATAATCTCTGCGTTTTCTATCTGATAACCTCCTGATAATAACATCATAATCGGAATATTATTTTTTAAGCAATTGCTAAAAATAATTTCATCTCTCTCAATAATTCCATTCGGACTCAAATTTAAATCTGAAATAAAAAATTTGAAAGTTTTAGATCAAGAAATAAACAAAACTTCCCAAAGGGTCATTCTTCAAACAGTCAGTTCCAGCATTATATACCACAAAATCTGGTTTAAAAGTATTAATTGCTTCAGGCATCACCTTCTTTAATTTGCCCAAATAAGATTCATCATCATCTCTTGTTGCAATGGTTATATCCACAGAGATTGCACGTTTAGCTTCAATGTCATTTGGAAATATATAATGATTATAAAAATCGACTATAAAAGTTTGTTCATCATCTAAGAAATCTTTTTCATGTCCGTTTCCTTGATGTGCATCGAGATCCACAATCATTACTTTTTGAATACGATCACCATGATATTTTCTTAAATGTTTTACAGCCAAAGTAATATCTGCATAAACACAAAATCCTCCCCCTGAATCACCACTTGCATGATGAAATCCTCCTCCAACATTAATTGCCCATTTTTTTTCTAAAGCTAAACAACTGGCATCGATTGAGCCTTGAGTGGCTAAAAGCATAGGGTCTAAAACCCGCCAACGAAGGATTGAAGCAGGTAAAAATATCACTGGAATCTCGATAATTCTGCATATATTAATTGAATAGCATAAAGTAAAGAGATACCAATAGCCATGAACCTAAAGTAAAAAAAAATCTATAAAGGCTAATGAATTGATTTAGTTTTTAAAAAAACTGTTGTTAAGATTGCTCTAGAAATCATGTTTGGCTTGTACAAGTGAGATTCAGAATCAATCAGTCCGTAATCTTTCAAAAATGAGATGACTCTGCCATATTTGCAGGAGTCAAATGGATGAATTTTCTCTATGCCGCACGCTGTAATATTATATTTTGGGTGATAAACCAAAGGATGACGAAGTTTATAAAAAGTTTCATGTTTGTTTGCGTGATTGAGTTCATATTTTCTCTTTGAAAAAAGAAGATAGCTTAGAAGATCAAACATGGTTTCTAAAACTATTGGAAACAAAAAATAAACTACTATGCCTGGAGCCTAGAGAAAAATTAAGATTTTCATGAAAAAGTTTTTAATTTTACAATCAAACTCCATTGGCTCTCTATACACCCATAAATAAACAAACCTAATGACCCTAAACAGATTAATATGCTGAGAGCAGTATACATTAAATCAATTTGATATAAATATTTTATTTATTTGTTTAAATAAATTATGACAAATTTTTTTTTTCAGAATTATGCAATTATTATATTTTTTTTGAAAAGAATTTTGAGTTTGAAACCCATTTTTTTAGTGCATTGCCTTCCTCACTTTTCTCCTCCTTGATCTTATTCACACAATCCCTTTGATCTGATATATTCTTCCATAACTTTATAACACGCCTATTATCTGACGAAGTTAAAACAGTGCCCATCATATTCCAACTGACCCTCCAAACGACAGTTTCTCCACCTTCCATAATTTTCCCTGCTTTTTTAATCTTCATAAAATTATTATTATAACTCAAATACCAAATTGCTGGCCAAAACTGGTCCCCATACCACATCATTAATTGTCTGCTTATGTTGATAATCAAGTTTTTTTTTCAAAGGACTTGGGTATGTCATATTTTTGTCTAATTTCCATCCTCTGCATTTTCTTTATATATCATCAGAAGATTATCATCATTCAAACTTTTCAAGTTTTCTTCGGGAATTTTGCTGGTTCTCTGGTTTTGTTTAAATTATTTTGGCTCCAACTTATAACACTCATTCCATTCGGATTAACTCTATTTGAGCTCCTAATTTGCCAAGGTGCATCGTATATTCGAAAACTTCCATCAGAGGAGAGAAGTCCTTTATATTTGGGTGCAAATTTGATATCTTCCTTATTATCTGAAATCTTGGCTCTTACAATTAAAGGTTTATTTTCAATAAGATCAAGGAGAGTCTTGGGATTGAAAAATGGAGTTTATTGTTGGTTCTTCACAAATTATGACAGTTTTATCAAGTAGAGCCGAAGTCTGGATGAGCCCATAATTTGGAATAAATTTTGATTTTGCCATCTGATGAAGAAACTGCTAAACGTTTGGCATACCAATTGAAAGGTGATATCATGAAATACGTGTTTGGAAAGGATTCAATTATATTTTCTAAAGGTTGCAGAGATTTAGACATTTTTTATTTTATTTAGATTTTTTTGTTTTAAATAAAAAATTATTTGCTTTTTTTATAATTAATAAAAGCATTTTTAAACTTTATATTTTATTTGATATTAAGTCTTAAGATTCAGAGTGTTGCTCAATACTTATTTTTTAACAAAAATCAAAGGTTAAATTTAAGATTTCGTTTTATGCTTTAATTTTGTTATATTTTTTGAAATTTTATTCTAAAAGAATTAATTCAAAAAAGTTTGTATTCATCAAAGAAATTTTTAAAATTCATTCGGGAATTTATTTTTTCTTTTAAAATTCTTTTTAAATTTAAGTCTTATTGAATTTCTTCCATGGTTCACGTCCTGCATAAATAACTTTTTGTCTTTCCTCAATTCTAAGAATCTGATTATATTTCGCTAATCTTTCAGAACGGCAAGGGGCACCAGTCTTAATTAATCCACATCCTAATCCAACTACTAAATCAGCAATAAAACTATCTTCTGTCTCTCCTGATCTGTGACTGACCATCACATTAAAACCATTGGCGATTGCAGTGTGGGCAGTATTGAGAGATTCAGTTAATGTACCGATTTGATTCACCTTCAATAATAATGCATTGCAAGCATGTTTTTCAGCTGCCATTTTAACCCTTGAACCATTTGTTACAAGCAAATCATCACCAACCACTTGTACTTTTTTCTCTTTCATTTTAGGTAAAAGATTAACATAGCTTTCCCAATCATCTTGATCAAAAGGATCCTCAATTGAAATTATAGGATATTTGGAGCAAAAATCTAAATAAATTGAAGATAATTCAGCGGGTGAAATTTTTTTAGGATTTGCTTGGTCTTTAAAATTAAGATCATAAACATTTTCTTTTGCAACAAAAAACTCTGAAGCTGCCACATCTAAACCTATATCTATTTTTCCACTATGTCCAGCTTTTTCAATTGCCTCCATAATCAAATCCAAAGCTTCCTTATTATCTTGGATATTTGGAGCAAAACCTCCTTCATCACCGACATTTGTAGCGTCTAAACCATATTTTCTATTGATAACTCCTTTCAAATGATGATAAACCTCAGCTCCTAATCTTAAAGCTTCTTTAAAGGAAGAGGCTCCTGTTGGTAATATCATGAATTCTTGAATAGCAAGCTTATTCCCTGCATGTTTTCCACCATTGATAACATTCATGCATGGGACTGGAGTTATAGGAACATATTTATCAACTTTTTTGTCACTTAATTTGGCAATATATTGATATAATTCCAAATTATTAGCTTTTGCTCCAGCTCGAGCTGCAGCCAAACTTACAGCCAAAATGGCATTGGCTCCCAATTTTGATTTGCAAAAGCCATATTCGTTTTTCGTTCCATCTAAATCTTTGATCATGAACATATCAATTTTTCTTTGATCCATTACATCAAATCCCAAAAGTTTTGGCTTGATAATTTCATGGATATTTTTAACAGCTGTTAAAACACCTTTGCCCAAATATCTAGTTTTATCTCCATCTCTAAGCTCATGAGCTTCATAAATACCTGTAGATGCTCCTGAAGGCACTGATGCTTGGAAGACCCCATGTCCTGTTGTTAAATCTACTTCAACTGTTGGATTGCCTCTTGAATCAAGGATTTCTCTTGCTTTGATATCTTTGATGCAAGAAAGCGAATTAAAGTATTTTAGGTTGAAAGAAATGTTTTTGGATAAATGAATTAAGTGTTTTGCAGAAAACATTGATAAAAATTTGTCGAAACTTCAGGCAAAGGCGATTTTTTTTTTTTTTTTATAACTAAATTCAAATAAAGTTTTAATTTGAAATATAATTTTATTGGTATTCAACAAATAAAATATTTTTTATTTTATCAATCAAGCTTCATATATTTTTTGATATTTCTCTATTATTTTCTTGCAAATGGGGCAGCGATGATTTGTTTGGAAAACTTTTTTGGCACATTCACTGCAACAACAAACATGGCCGCAAGGGATAAAAACGTTATTATAGTTATCTTTGAAACAAATGCAACATATTCTCTCCAAATTTTTGCTTTTTTGAACTCCGATTTGATGAGGGTTTAATGAAGGAAATATACTCTGTTTATCATTTATTTTCTTAAATTAGAATTGTTATAACTTAATTAATATTATTGACCTTTATTTCTTGAACTGATTGAGCTGATATAATAGGGTTATTGAATTCAAAGTCTTTATGCTCTTCATTAATATGAAGATTCCTATTCGCTTCTTCAGAACCTCTTCTCTTTTTAAGTTATTTTTTCAGTTAAATATATTTTGATAAAAAGATTGTAATATTACATTTCCTTGTTCATTTCTTTCAGTCTCAACTCTGATTTTTTCCTTCTTCTCATAGTTTATTTGAAAACGAATAATAACCCAATTAAAATAAATCAACAAAATCAAAGGGAGAATTTCAATTAACAAAGGAATATAAAAGGCGAAAATCTCTCCCTGATTGTCTCCTGATGTTTTTGACAATGTTGCTAACATCAAAATGACAAAAATAACATAACCAATAAGAACTCCACCCCAATGAATTATCACTAAATAAGGATTCAATGTCAAGGTTCCATATATTCCACCCAAAGTCAATACAAGAAAAAATATGTTGATGATGATTGAAATAACAAATCTGCGTATAGAATATAATCCCAATCGAAACAAACATAAGAAAAACTCTGCAAAAAAAACGACCAATGCTACGTTGCGTGCTTTGATTATGGAACCATCTAAATAGTGTTTTTTGTTCCCTTCCCCAACAAATTTATAAAACCAAAGTGAAGAAATGCGACAATCAAACCAATTTATTTTCTTAATATTATTGTACATTAGGTTTTTAATCACAATTTATTCTATATTTTCGGCATAATTAAACACATTATATTTATTTTAAATTTTGCAGACCTTTAAAATGTACATTTCAAATCCTAGAGTGGACATTTTCAGAAAATATAAATCTTATTTATATGATTATATATATGAAAATCATCTTGATTGGCCTTGTGTGACGTGCAAATGGGGTCCATTGATATCTTCCAACAATGATTTTATAAAGCAAAAAATATATTTTGCTTGCAGAACTGATGGAATCTTCAATGAATCAGACAACACTTGGAAAAAAATACCTAGCTTCCTTGTTGTGGCAGTTGTTGGTAACATACTTATTAAAATTATTAATCTCTCAAACATATGAATATATAGAGTTTCCAAATATGGGAAAAGCTTTCAATCAGGAGTTAAATAATATCTTCCTTCAAGAAAATATAAAGAAATGTCCTAATTTGAAAGTAAAACAAATAATAGTTCATCCTGGAGATGCAAACATAATGAAAAAATCCTATTTGAATCCTAAATGGATCGCGACAAAGACTGATAACAAAAATATTTTTATTTGGGATCTTGACAAGCATAAATTTCTACCTCCTATTAAGGAAAACGATACTCATGCTCATATTCCTGATTTAACTTTGAATGGGCATACTGATTTAACTTCTTTCGCATTAGATTGGGCCAAATCTTCTCATAGAGTGGCTAGTGGAGGTCGTGACACTAGAGTTCTTATTTGGGATCTTGAGGATTATCAATCTAAACTTTCTACACATTATATATTAGGAGGAAAACGTGAGCTGAATTTTTTATCGAATTCAGAACAAAACATCCAATTATCTTATAGGGAAGCTTTAGAAGGTCATAAGAAAACTGTTGAAGATTTGACTTTTAGTCCCAAAGATCGAGATGTTTTGGTTAGTGTCGGATGTGATAAGAAGATAATTGGTTGGGATCTAAGAATTGAGAATAATAAGCATGCATTTGAATTGAATGATTTTCATAACGATGATATAAATTGTGTGGATTGGAATGTGTTAGATGATAATTATATTGCTACTGGATCAAACGATTCTTCATCTCTTATTATTGATTTAAGAATGAGAAAAGAAATTTTTAGGATTAAAATGCCAGAAGAAAAAATGTCAATTCAATGCATAAAATTTAGTAATTTCAACAGGAATATTATAGGAATAGCGTCAGACAGTCTTCATATATATGAAATTGGGAATCAAAAGCCCTTGTTCACTCATATTGGATATCGAGGGAATATTGCTGATTTTGATTGGAATTTGGAAAGTGATTGGAGCTTGGTCTCTGCAAACCAAGAAACTGATGTTTTGTCAACTGTGGGGGGAGGAACATTAAATATTTTTAGACCTTTAGATCTAATTTGTATGCCAGAAGAAGAGGCAAAAAAAAATTTAAATGTTATATCCTAAAAATGAACAATTTCTTTTTTTAATAATATTAAAGAAGAAGACTCATAAAGAAGTTTATGGACAATTTATTTGTTCAAATCAAAATTTTTATCCCCTTACCTGAATTATAAACTTCTATAAATTATTTTTCAAATAATGAGAATTTATCAAACAAAAAAACAACTTTTTAATTTGAAAAAAATCGATAATTTTCACTAAAAAATATAAATGTCAGCGAATCTGAGAGATTCAAACTTCTATGCATCATCACCTGGATTAAACAAAAGCAAAAACAATGCACAACAATTAAATACAATAGATTTGGTTAAAAAGAATTATGAACCCTTTAATTTTGAAAATCTAAATGAAAATGAAAATTTCAGAGGTGAACCTTATCAAGATTCCTATCAGGGACATCAACAAATGTCTATGGGACAAGAGCAAAGCATATACCCAGGACAAATGCAATCAATTTATGCGCAACAACAACCGATGATTCCTGGACAATCACATGGTCCAGTTCATATGTCAATGCCAGGAACTTTACAACAAGGCAATCAACCTCCAATTTTATCAAATATTGATAGAGCTAAATTGCTAGAACAGGATATTGCTGGAATAATCAATATTTTTAAAGGTTTAAAGATTGTTTATTTTTAAATAATTTTGGTTTTATTATTTTAGGTTTCGACATAATTGAAGAGAAGGAAAAAGAAGGTCAAGTTGATCCAAAAGAGAAAGAAAATGGGGTTGATGCTAGCGAAGTTCTAGCTTTTTTGGAATTTTCAAAACCACAGCTTGATAAAGAACATCAAGAAATTTTATGGGATTTGCTGGGTTCTATTAAATCCAGCTTGAGAAAAAGAAAAAAAATAAATGAAAAGGATTTGTTATTGGTTATTGATAATGTAGCCTTGAGGGAAAATGAAAAATCTTTGAATGCAAAGGAAATGGCACTGGTTTGTTATTTTTTGAGAAATAAAAAAAAATTTTTTTTGCTTTATTTTTTAGTTTTTTAGTCAAATAGATAAGAAAGAAAGAGGAGCCTTTGGATTTGATGATTTAATGGATGCTTATAAAGAAAACATAATTGAAAAAAAGGGTTCAATGGTTGAGTTTAGAAAGTTGATGGCGTATATTTCACCCAATGGAGAAATCAATTTAGAAGAGTTTTACAACATTTTGAATAATGATAAAAAATTTTAATAACATAAAATTTTAAATGAAATTCCAATTTTGTGGGAATTTAAGCTGTCCGGAATGGTTTTTGGCCGAATCTGCTATTCTTTCAAAAATAGTCACATATTTTTATTTTCGTTTAAATTGAGTTGACTCAATAAATATAAAATTAGACTTCAATCAAAATAAAATTGCTTTTAGGAAGCATGGTGAACCAATTTATGGAAGACACAGACAATGTTCGTTTTTTAAATTTTTAAAAAAACAAAAAAATGTTAATTTTGAAAAAAGAGGGCAAAAATATTGCAATTATTGTCTAATGCTTTTAATGAAGAAGAAATAAACTCAATTTTGTCATCATTGGAGTTTATCCTTTCTAATTCAATACGATTTGATGTTGAGGATAGTATTCTTTTGAAGGAATTAATTGATCTTGGGTTGCCCAAAGGTTTGCTTTTCTAAAAACACTCAGCTATGATGTTTATGTTTTATTTTTAAGAAAATTGTGAAAGTATTGCCAAAGTTTTCAAAGAAAATAAAGAGAAATTAAAAGCAAAAAAAGCAAAAATTACAATGAGAAGTATTGTTTATTTTGAAACAAAAGAATTCAATTAAAAAAGTTAATAGCCTTGAAAGTTTTAATTATTCCATCAATAAAATTTTGAACACAAATCGAACAAACCATATTTCCGAGTCTCTTAGCAAATTCGCTTATGTCAAGATGAAAACATCAGAGAGCTCATTAAACAATGACAAAGGAGCAAAATTTGTTATTTTTAAAGAAAAATTACTGGAATTGATTTCAGGTAAACAAAAGAAAAAAAGAGAATAATTGATTTAAATTGAAAATTAGAACTTGAGAAAGCAAGTGATTTAATGAATAAATTTTAAGGCAACAAAAGAGAAAATTTAGATTAGTTTTTTCTTAAAAAAAAAAAATTAATAAACAAATAGGTTTTTAAATAATTCCTGAAAATCATTGCGATTGCTCAAGCCATTTCGTTCTTTTTCCCTCACTCCATTCTCCTTCTCTTTCTTCTCCTTGAGCATTCCTATATAACCCATTCCCATGTTGTTTTCCATTTTTCCATGTTCCTTTATATCTCCTTCCATCAGGCCATTCAAAAACTCCGTATCCTTCCTTCTTATCTTCCAAATATTCCCCAAAGTATTTCCTTCCATCTGGCCATGTGAATTCTCCTTCGCCATTCATTTTATTTTTTTTCCATTGTCCATCATATCTTCTTCCATCAGACCATAAATAAAGTCCACTTCCTTCAATAGCATTTTCACTAAAATTTCCCTCAAATTGTGAAGAATCTGCCCATTTAAAGACACCTTTACCATTTTTTTTCCCTTCTTTATATTCTCCTATATATCTGGCTCCATCAGGCCAAGACTCCTCACCAGAACCATGTTGCTTGTCTTCCATCCATTCACCCTCATATTTGGCTCCATTAATATGATTATAAACACCTTTACCATATGCTTTATCATCTTTCCAAAATCCCTCATAATAATCTCCATCTGCATGAATTAATCTTCCACGACCAGTTGCCATATTATTCTCCCAAAATCCTTCATAAAATGACCCATCTTGCCAGATTTGTTTGCCTTTGCCGTGTTTCATACCATATTTCCAATGGCCTATATATATAGATCCGTTTTCGTATTGAAAAATTTTGCAAGAATTAATGTCAAAATTTGTTTGAATATCTGAATCTGAATATTTGAAAGGTCCTAATTTTGCATATGTCTCCATTGTAGCTTTTTATAAATTTTTTTTGTTTTATTGTTAGAATTTTATTTTTTAAAAAAAGAAGAGAATTTTACCCAAATTGTCGCTTTGAGGCACATCATCCATTTCTATTGCCACTGTCTTTGCTGGGTAATGCTCATCTTGGTTTTTTTCATAGACATTGACTGAATGATCAATTGTTTTGGGATTTTCTTGATCTTCCTCAGATTCATGATCTTTACCATTAAAATTTTCAACCTTTCTTTTAGCAGAAAAATCGTGTTCAACAGGCTTTTGAATTTCTCTTGTGGCTGTGGTCACAACTTGATTAGATTCACATGGAGCGCCAGAACAACATTGATTGCCCATAGAAATTATCTTTTGAAAAAATAGAAATTAAAAAAAAAAAAGAAATTTTTTTATTATTTTTTGAATTTTTTTTTATTATAAAAATAACTTTTATTACCAAATCATTAAAAAGTTTGAAATTCATTAGTTAGACGAAAGAAAAATTTCAAAATGCAAAAAAATTAAAAAAAATATTTAGAATTTTGTTCCTTTTTAACATTTTTTTTTCTTTCTATTCTAATTAAAATTTAATTATTTTTCTTCATTTAAAAATAAAATATAATTCTGCAAAAAAAGTTTTGAAATTTTTTTTAATTTAAAAAAAAAATGAACGAAACATTAAAAGATGTCGAAATTGATATTGAAAAAATGTTCAATCTTCTCAAAGGTTTTAAAATTTAATATCAAATATGACTCACATAATCATTTGATAGTCCCCAACCAAGAAAAGGATGAAATCGATCATTCTACCCTTATGGCATTGTTATTATATTCAAATGTTGATAAAGAAGAGCCAGAATTCTTCAGCTATCTAAAAAAAACATTAGAAAATCTGGAAAAGAAGCATTCACAAACCAACCAAAACATCTCAAAACAAGAATTCATTCGAATCTTTACCGAACCTGAAATTTCTTATCAAAACCTTAAAATTGATGAAATGGCTTCTGTGAGCAATTTTTTTTGGAAAAAAAACATTTTAAAAACCTTCAAACCTTTGTAGTTATTCAAAATCTTCGATAAGGATAAAAGAGGCTCGTTTTCTGCTGATGATTTCCTCCATTTCTATCGACAATCACAAGAATTTAAAATTCGAACTCATAATGAGCAGGAGGCTCTTGAAAATAAAATTAGAAAAGATTTTGAAGCCATCTCGGACTCAAAAGAAATCACTCCTATTGAATTTTACAAAATTTTGAATTCTTTAAATTTATAAGACATATATAGATAAGAAAGGATATATCAAAATTTCAGAAAAATAATATTAATTTTAAATATTTATTTGAAATATTATTAATTTTTTTGATAAACAATTATTAAAAAAAACCAAAAAAACTCAAATAACGGCAACTTGATGAACACAACTCGGAGCTCTTCTCTTCAAAGAAAGTCACATACTTCCAATAAACTTTCCACTTATTCTGAGCAAAGGTCTTTTTCCAATCCTAAACTTAAGGATGTTCTGAAACAGAAAATTAGAAAACAAGAAAGGCAAAAAAAAAAAGTCGATCTGAGCAATTACAGACCTGTCAAATTAAATTTTCAAATTTCTGGAAGCAATGATCATTTAGCCTTAAAGAACACTCTAAGAGATAGAATCATAAAGAAATAAAATAAAAATAACCAAAAAAGAAAAAAAAATAATTTTTCTTTATATTTTCCTGTCATTTATTTTTCCACATATTATAAATAGTATTATGTATATGATATTATTTTTTTGTATTAAACTAGAGGAAATAAAAACCAATTTTATTTTTTAAGTCAAACGTTTTCAAAAACTTGTGTTTTTTTTCTAAAAGATTCATAAATTAGTTTTTGGCTCCAAATCTAAAAATAAACCGCGAAATTTCAAGGCTCTGAAAATTTTTTTAAAATATTTTAAAAATTAGAAAAAAAATTTAATGAAAAAAATATAAACATTGATTTGAATTCGAGTCAATAGTTTTGATTCAAATTTTTTCTTTTTTTCTGAAAAAAATTTTAAACTTTGTTTGTTATTCTATTAGTTTTATCAAAGACAAAAAAAATGACTAATTTCTTTCTTTTTTTTGCTTTTTTACCTTCGGATCTATTTTAAAAACGAAAATTCAAAAAATCCATATTATTTAGATATTTTCAGTTTTTAATTTTATTTATCAACAATTATTTATAGATAGTAACAAGTTTTTATGGCAGAACCAGAAAGAATTTTTTTTATATTATGATGAAACTTGAATTAAATTTTATATAAAATAAATTTATTTACTTATAAATTTGGAAAAATTCTGATTGTTTTCTTTAATGGCAGGCAGTACGAATGAATATATATTTATAATGAAAATTTGAGAAATCAATGAAATATATTAATTATTTTTATATTTTTTAAATAAATGCGAATCACTAATAGAAACTCAAAATTTCGAAGCTCTTCTATTTCCAAAACTCCAAACAAAAGTAAAACTTATCAGAGCGATTCTCGAAGATCATACTCAACTGAAAAAAAGCATATGGCGCTTATCAAAGAGGCAATCAAACAACAAAAAAAGAAAACTATCAAGCTTTCAAATTATAGACCAGTTCGATTGGATTTCAAAAGTGAGAGCTCCAAAAACAATTTAATCAAAATTCGTTGTTGCAAAGCGAATTTAAGTCAAATAAAGCTCAAACTGAAAAAAAAATTAGAATGAATCAATGCAAGCATTAACTAATTAAAAACTTATTTTCCATAAATTAATTATAAATTTTTCTAAATTATTCTTTAGACTAAAATTTTCTCTTTTATTTTTAAATGCTTTCAAAAAGAAAAACGTATTTTTTTTCCTTTAAAAATCATTATATTTCATGAAATTCATCACCATTCTTTATCGATTTTAAAAGTATATTCAAATTGCATGTGAACGATTCCATCATGATCCAAAATCTTTATAAAGATTAATTCAACTAAAAACTATCGAAAAATTACCATGGCTTTTCCTTTATAAGTTCCTCTTGAAAAAAACCCTGCTGGTGCTTGTTCAGCAATGCAATCATGCATCTGAGCTTCTTGCTTAGGAGGGTAACTTCCAATCATTTCCTCATATTTATCAACTTTTTATTTTTCGAAATAATTGACAATAAAACTATTCATTACCTTTTATTGAATGTTTGTAGACATTGGTTATCATTTTTAAACCATAAACACAATCATAACGGACTCTGAAAATTATTCGAAAATTGTAAATGGCATTCTCCTTTAAAGTAAATATATCCTTTACTTTGTTCTCACCATTTTTATTCTATGTAATATGAACAAAAAAAATCGTGGAAAGAAATTTATTTCATAAAAACTTCGATTGTAAACTCGATGTTTCCATTCGGTCTTTCAGGACAAACAACAATTATCTTTCTCACTTCTACTTCAGGGGCTGAAAAAACTCTTTAAAATAAAATTAAACATTAAAAAATAAAATTACGCTCATTTTCTTTAACATCACTCTCATTAATGTTTCCTAAAAGACTCTTTTTATATTTAGAAAGAGAGGCATCATTTTTGTCAAGGTTTAGCAAGTCTTGAAGTGTTTTTCTTTGTCCAGGGACAAAGTTTTTTGTGTATGAAGGGAGCTTGTATAAATGTATGTAAAAAAATCAAATAAAAAATTAGGTTATTTGTACATCATCTTTTTTCAAATCTCTAAAAGTGCAAGTCTGTTGGCGCTTCCTAATGTCTGTCATTTTTAATTTGATTTCATTGCTTTTTATTTTATCAAGGACAAAATCATCATGAGCTTGTGAGATATATTTATTAGGATCATATTCTTCTAAGGAAAATCTCTTTTTCAGTTTTGCATTGTCCATCTTGATTTTCTCATCTTCCTCTTTAAAATTTTCTACATCTACTTTTTCATTTGAATCCATATGTTGATTCCTAATGTTTTGTGCTTTAGAAGAAAGTTTTGTTTTTGAAATTGTTTTTTATTTAATTATTGAAAAATAAAAAAAAATGATTTAATAATGAAACTTTTTTTAAAGTATATTTTATAGAACAAACAATATGGAAACCAATATTATTCCAATCAAAATTACATTTTTTAACATTGTGCTAAATGAGAACCCTATTTAAAATTGTATTTTTAAATTATAATATGGAATATTAGTTAAATACCTTCACATTGATTTTCGCAAATCTGCAAACCTCTCCAAAAACTTGATGTTCCAGGTTTCAAATTATAAAGCATTAAAGTATCAACTTCATTTACATTGGGGTGATAGAAACTGGATGTCCCTTTAAAAGTTCCGTTGAGATATATCCTAACTTCTTGATCATCCCAATTCAAAATCAAATCCATCTTTGTTTTTATTGAATTCAAATTAAAAAATGTTCCATTTTATATTTCTTTTTTTACTTTACTCCATATAATAAAGGTTTTATTGCTAATGGTATCATTATAAAAATCTACCATTTGATTATCATTCACTCTTAAAAACCCAGCATTACCACATCTAAAAGACACCACTGTTTTGCCCAATTTTGAATTTTTTAAACGTAAGTTGGTGTTTTCTTTATCAACAAAACTCGGAGCGAAATAAAATCTTATGTGTTTGGGTTTACTGGCATTAAAATTTAACAATAAACCATCGTTAAACGATAATTCTGCAGTCGAATGTTTCTCCAACAGAAGAAAATATTCTTCAGATCCATGTCCGACTTCTTCTAATTCATAAATCAACTCAGAGGAGTTCAGAAACCAGCCAGTCGGCAATGCATGTGAAAAAAACCCTGATCCTTTCAATAAATCATCAGGATCAACTGAAGATTTTTTTTATCAAATTTATATTATCAAAAATTTTACCTGATTCTAAAGTGCTCGAATTATTTGTTGTTTCACTCGTTGTTGTAGTTTCTTCAGTGGTAGTTGTTGATGATGAAGAGTTGACCTCTGTAATAATAAAAAGGAACAAAAATAAGTAAAGAAAAGAGAAGCTCAGCAATTTCATTGTACAAAAACAAAATTTTTTAATTTAATTTGTTAAAATCTAAATTATTTTAAAAAAATAAAAATTTAATCCTGTAATGGGAGAAGCTAATCTATTGATTGATTTTGCTTCAGAAATAAATTCTCATACTATGAGAAATTTCTCAAATCAACCGAAAAAAAACCATAAACAATCAGCT
>JFJP01020345.1_pt1 | contig 28047 bp, 22 predicted proteins | sample 431651 | NCBI WGS metagenome assembly JFJP01 (sample SAMN02602958, study PRJNA72255) | Microbial mat metagenome, whole genome shotgun sequencing project. | biome: fresh water; feature: sink hole; material: water; isolation source: purple microbial (photo- and chemosynthetic) mats found in... | reverse complement strand
TCGCCGACAGGCCGCCATGCGCCCACACGTAGATGCCGCAACCGATCACCGGCAGGATCAGGATGATCCAGATCCAGTACAGCTCGCGGCGGTTCTTCAGCACATGGATGACGCAGAGGACCTGCAGCGCGAGGATGATGCTGTAGTACCACGATCCGGAGATCAGGGCGAACAGGGGGTCCATGCCGTGATCCTCGCCTCGGCGGGACGCCTCACAACGAGGTGAGCGTCTTCACCTTCGCCTGCAGCCCGGCGAGCCGCTCCTCCAGCCGGCGTACCTTGTCGGCGGCATCGTCATAGCGCTTCTGTAGTTCGCTTTTCTCGTTGCTGTGGGCTCGCGCTCGTCGAGCTTGCGGCGCAGGCCGTCGGCCTGGGCCTTGAGGCTGGCGGCGGCGGCCGACTCGTCGGCGTGGCGGCGCTCGAGCGAGCGCAGCTTGGCGGCGAGGGCGTCGCGTTCGCCACGGGCGGCGGTGAGGTCCTCGGCGCTGGCGCCGGCCGGACGCGTTTCCGATTCGGCTTCCAGACGGCGGGCGCGGTCGGTGGCGGCGGCGAGTTCGCGGGTCAGCGACTCGACCCGGCCCTGCAGCTCGGCGCCGCGGGCGCGGGCCTCGGAGGCCTCGTCCTGGGCGCTGCGTGCGGCGACCAGGCGTTCTTCGCGCTCCTCGACCGCGGCGGTCAGCTGCTCGGCCTTGGCGCGCAGGGTGGCGAGCTGAGCCTCGCCCTGCTCGGCGCGTTCGGCGGCGGTGCTTTCGGCGGTGCGGCGGGCCTTCTGCTCGTCGCCGAGGCGGCGGCGCAGGTCGGCGATCTCGCGCGCCTGCGAAGCCGAGGTGTCCTCGCCACGGGCGCGCAGCTCCTCGACCGCGGCGGTGGCCTGGCGGACCTGGTCCTTGAGCCGGACCAGCTCGGCCTGGGCGGCGCCCAGCTCCTGCTCACGCACCGCCAGACGTTCGGCGGCCACGGCGCCGCGCTTGGCCGCCTGCTGCAGGTCGGCCAGCTCCTCGGTCATCTTGCGGATCTGGTCGTCCTTGGCCTGGGCGGCGCGGACGGTTTCGGCGAGCTTGGTGTTGGCCTCGTCGCGCGACTTCTCGGTCGCGGCGATGGTCTCGCCGCGGCGGGTCAGCTCGGCGCCGAGCTGCGACAGCCGGCCGGTGAGCTTGTCGGCGACCTCGATCGCGGCCTTGGCCGAGGCGATCGCGTCGGAACGTCCGGCCTCGCCTTCGAGGCGGGTGACGGTGCGGGTCAGGCGGCTGACCGAGCCCTCGGCCTTCAGCCCGGCGACCGCCAGGCTGCTGTCGGCGGCGCCGGCCAGTTCGACCAGCTGGCGCGCGAGCTGTGCGCCGAGTTGCGCCAGCTGCGCGGAACGGGCGTTGGCCGCCTCGAGATCCTTGCGCACGCCGGCGAGCTCAGTCTGGGTGCGCTCGAGATCGAGGCGCACGGCCTTGGCCTGCTCCAGCTTGTTGACCAGGTCGGCGATCTGGCTGGCGCCCTTGGCCAGGTCGGCCTTCAGCGCGGTCGCCTCGCGGCCGCGTTCGGCCAGCTCGCGGTCGCGCTGCTCCAGTTCGCTGCGGGTGGCGGCCAGCTGCGCCTCGATGCGCTCACGCTCGGCGCCGTCGGCCCGGGCGCGTTCGGCGGCGCGCTCCAGTTCAGCGACCTTGGCGGCGAGTTCGCTGGTCAGCTGCGCGGCCTTGGCTTCGCCGGCGTCGGCCTGCTCGGCCAGGGCGCGGCGGCGGGCGCCGAGCGCCTCGCCGGCGGCGCGCGCGGCGGAGACCAGGTCCTCGCCGAGATCCTGGCGGAACAGTCCGTCGATCTCGTCGTCCATCGAGTTGGCAGCGTCGCGGCTGAGGTCGGCGATCTCGTCGCGGGCCGGGGCCAGGGCGGGCAGGCGGTCGGAACGGCCGGCCTCGAGGTCGGCGTCGGCGATGTCGACGACGATGCGCGAGAGGTCGGCGCCGCAGCGCTCGGCCTTGCGCAGCAGGCCGTTGAGGTCGCGGACCTTGGCCTGGGCGTCATTGGCCTGGCTGCGGGCGGCGGCGAGGTCCTTCTCCAGCTGCTCGCGCTCGCGCAGCAGCTGCGCCTCCTTCTCCAGCGACGAGGTGGTGGTGCGCTGCAGCTTGAGGCGGTGCTGGTCGAGATCTTCGCCGAGTGTCGAGCAGGTGCGCTTGCTCTCGTCGAGTTCGCTACGGGTGCGGACGGCATCGGCCTGGGTGGCGGCGATCGTGCTCTTCAGCTCGGCGGCCTCCTGCTCGCGGGCGGCAGCGTCGGCCTGCAGCTCGTCGACGTGGGTGCGCAGCAGCTGGACGCGGTTGGTCTGCACCTTGGCGCGCGAGGCGATGGCCTCGACCAGTTCCTTGACCGCGCCGACCGCCAGCCCGACGGCGGCGGCATCGCTTGGTGCGGCGGGACGTTCAGCTGTGCGGGCTACGGCTTCGCGGCGCGCCTCCCAGGTGCCGGCCTCGTCGCCCTCGACCAGCGGCAGCAGGGGGTCGGTGACGGCGGCTGCGGATTGCGCCAGGCCGCGCACCGCCTGGGCCAGCTGGTCGACCCCGGCGGCCAGCCGGTCGCGGTCGGTGTGGGCATCGGCGGCGTCGGCCTCGGCCGCGGCCTTGGCCTGGGCCAGCAGGGTGGCGCTGCGCACGACCTCGCCCTCGTGGCGGGTCTCGGCCGCCTTCAGCCGCTTGGCCAACGAGGACAGTCCGCGGTGCGCCTGGTGCAGCTGGTCGAGCAGGGCCGTCGTCGCCTGCTCCTCTTGCTCGTGCTGCACGCGCAGGGCGCTGAGCTCGTCGCCGGCGGGCGGCAGGGGGTTGCCTGCGTCGCTGACGAGGGTGGTGCGGGTCTTGTTGGCGGAGTTCATGTGGATCACCTGGTCGGTTCGGAGGAAGTCAGGGAACGGAGGCGGGCTTTGGCGCCGGCCAGCTCGGCGCGGGCGCTGGCGAGGGCGGTCTCCTGGTCGGCGAGACGGTTGCGCTCGGCGGTCAGCTCGGCCTGCAGGCGCTCGAAGCGCAGCTGCCAGTCGGCGGCGGCGCGCTCGCGCGCGCGGACCAGAGCCTCGGCGCGGACGCGCTCCTCGGCCAGGGCCGCCTCGAGGCCGCGGGTACGGTGCTCGGCGGCGTGCAGCGCAGCGGTGGTCGCGGGATCGGCCGCCGCGGGCTGTGTGCGTTCGGCTGCCAGGCGGGCGTTCTCGCGCTGCGCCGCGGCGAGATGCTGGTCGAGGGCGCGCAGGCGTGCCGCCAGGCCGACGGCCTCGCCGCGTTCGCTGCGTGCCTGATCGACGGCGGTGGTCAGCTCGGCGATGGTCGAGTCGCGCTCGGCGATCACCGCCTCGACCGCGGCCAGGCGGGCCGCGGCCTCGGCCTCAACCGATGCCAGGCGCTCGGCCGCTGCATCGGCGGCGAGACGGTAGCCGTCGGCCGTGGCCAGGGCCTGCGCGGCGCGCGTTTCGGCCTCGGCGGCCCCGGCCCGGGCGCCGTCGCTGCGCGCCTCGGCCTCGGCCAGGGCGGTGGCCTGGGCGACGGCGGTGTCGCGGCGCTCGGACTCGGCGGCGCGCAGCGACTCCTCGAGCCGGCCGCGCAGCACCGCCAGCTCGCTCTCCAGTTCGCCGATCAGCGCCTGGGCTGGCGGCAGGCCGGCGGCGAGGCGCTCGGCTGCGGCGAGGCGCTCTTCCAGCGCGGCGGCGGTGGCTCGCGCGGCGGCGAGGTCGCTGTCGAGGGCGATGCCGCGGTCACGCAGGGACAGGCGTTCGAGGTCGATTGTCTGGTGGCGGTCGGCGAGGTCGGCGATCTGGCCCGTGGCGCGCTGCAGCAGCTCGCGGCCCAGTCCGGCCGAGGCGGCGACCGAGTCCTCGGCCTGGTCGAGGCGCACGGTGGCGCGGGTCAGGCGGCGCGAATCACCGGCGTCGAGCAGGCCGAAACGGTCGAGCGCCGCCGCCGCAGCTGCAGCAGCGGTGCGCGCGGCATCGAGCAGTTCGTCGACCGCCCCTTCGGCGGCGCTGGCCCGGGCGCCCTCGCTGGCCAGGCGCGAGACGAGGTCATCGCGTTCCCGTCCGAGGGTGGCGAGCTGCTCGGCCTGCCGCGGCACGCGGGCCGCCTCGGCGCCGACGGTGGCAATGGTCGCCTCGGCCACCGCCAGCTGCTCGCGGGTGGCGGCGAGTTCGGCGGTGCGTGCCGCCAGCTGCTCGCGGGCGGCGACGAGCTCACCTTGCACGGCGGCGGTCTCGGCGCGGGCACCATCGCGTTCGGCCAGCGCGGTGTCGCGGGCCTGGACCAGCGCGGCGAGTTCGCGTTCGAGGGCATCTGCGCGGGTGGCGGCGGCCTCGGTGGCGGCGCGGGCCGCGGCCAGCTCCTGCTCGAGTTCCGGCAGCCGCGCCCTGGCGCTGAGCAGGCGGTTGCGCAGGGCGGCGGCGGTCTCGGCGGCGCTGCCGTCGGCGCAGGCCGCAAGCGGTTCGGCGGCCAGCTCATCGGGCAGTCCGGCGGCTGCGGCGAGGTCGCGCAGCAGGCTGTGCAGTCGCCCTGCTGCGCCGGCGCCGGCCGCCAGATCGCGGGTCAGCGCCTCGCCGAGGCTGCGGGCGCCGTCACGCTCCCGTTCGCCGGCTTCGGCCCGCACCAACAGGGCGGCGGCCTCGTCTCGGGCGAGGGCCAGCGCCGTGGCCGCACTGGCTGCTGCTGCGGTGGCCTCGGTCCGCGCCGCTGCCAGGGCGGCCTCGCCGGCGGCCAGGCGGGCGGCCAGCTGTTCGAGTTCGGCGCGTGTCTGGTCGCGGGCGGCGAGGGCGGATTCGCTGCGGCCCTCGGCCTCGGCGGCGCGGGCTTCGGCCGTGGCTGCGCGGGCGCTGGCGTGCTGCAGGCGCTGTTCAGCGGCCTCGCTCGTGGCCAGGGCGGCGGCGGCTTCGCTACGAGCCTGGCCGGCGCTGCGCTGGGCGGCGGCGAGCAGGCCGGCGACGGCGGTGGTCGCGGCCTCCAGGCCTGCAAGAGCCGGGGCGTCGTCGCCATCGCCATCTGGGGGCAGGGCGCGCAGGGTCTCGGCGCAGCCGCGCAGGACGCCCGGCACCGCATCGAGACCGGCCTCCTCGCCGGCGGCGGCCAGGCGGACCTGGGCGGCGGCAGCAGCCGCAGCGAGACGGGCGCGCGCGTCGGCGGCACGCTGGGCTGCGGCCTGCAGGCGGTCGGTGGCATCGCGGTGGCGCGCGACCTCGGCCTGGGTCTCGGCCAACAGCCGCTCGTACTCGGCGGCCTGGGCGGCCCGGCGGCCTTCGAGTTCGGTGAGCTGGCGTTCGAGGGCGGTGGCGATCTCGGCCCGGGCGCCGTCGGCGCGCTGGCTCTGCTCGCTCAGGGCCTGCTGCGATTCGCGGCGCAGGCGCTCACATTCGGCGCGGGCGGCGGCGAGGGCGGTCTCGGCTTCGGCGCGGGCGGCGGCGTCCTGCGCGGCCCGATCCGATTCGGCACGGGCGATGGCCAGGGCGGCTTCGGCCTTGCTGCGTTCGCCGGCCTCGACGGTGGCGCGCTCGGCCTCGGCGCGGGCGGTCGCGAGTTCGACCAGGGCCGCACGATGGCCTTCGGCGGCGCGACCAGCCGCCTGCTCGGCCTCGACCTGGGCGGCGCGCAGTTGATCGACGATGGTTCGCTGCCGGGCGGTCTCGGCCTCGGCCTCGGCCAGCCTGCCCGCCAGGTCGGCGATCTCGGCGGCACGGCTCCGTTCCAGGGTGGTGAGCTGCATGCGCAGCGCCTCGGCGGCCTCGCTGGCGGCGCCGTCGGCACGCTGGCTCTGCTCGGCCTGCAGTCGCTGGCTCTCCGCGCGCGCGGCGATCAGGGCCGCTTCCAGTTCATCCTGCGCCGCGATCGCCTGCAGGGCGGTCCGCTCGGCCTGGGCGCGGGCTTCGATCAGGGTGTGGGAGGCGGACTGCAACTCTTCGCAGGACTGGCGCTGGCGGGCGGCCTCGGCCTCGGCCTCGGCAAGCCGCTGCCGCAGGGCCTCTGCCTCCTGCCGTGCCGATTCGTCCAGGGTGGCGGCCCGGCCGGTTCCGGCGTGGGCGGCGGCCAGGGCCGCTTCGGCCTCGCTGCGGGCAGCGGCAGCCATCAACGCCGCCGTCTCGGCCTCGGCCCGCAGCCTGGCGGCAGACTGGACCTCGGCCTGGGCCCGGGCCAGCTGCTCGGAGAGGGCGGCAGACTGGCGCTCGGCCTGCTCCTTCTCGGCGAACATCTGCTCTTCCAGCGCGCCGACCCGGGCGAGGGAGTCGGCCAGCGCCTGGCTGTCGCGCTTGGCGGCACGCAGTTCGTCGAGTTCGGCGCTGATCGTGCTGGTCGGGGCGCGGGCCTCGGCATCGGCCAGCTGCTCCTCCAGTTCGCCGACCCGGGCCAGGGCGTCGGCCAGGGCCTGACTGTCGCGCTTGGCGGCGCGCAGGCGGCCCAGTTCCTCGCTCTGCGCGGTGGCCTCGGCGGCCATACGGTTGCGTTCGTCGGTGGTGCGGGCCAGCTCATCGGAGAGGACGGCGACGCGCGTCTCGGCCTCGTCGCGGGCGGTGCAGGCGATGGCGGCGGCGGCTTCGGCCTGGGCAACGCGGCGGTCGGCCGCGCCGGTGTCGCTGAGCGCCTGGTGGGCGGCAGCCAGTTCGGCGCGCAGGTGTGCGATCTCGCTTTCGCCCTGCTGCAATTCGCGGCGGGCGGTGGCGGCATCCTGTTCGGCCTGCAGCAGTCCGCGGCGGAGCTGGTCCCCGTCCGGGCTGCCGGACTGGTCCAGGCTCAGGCTTCCGGACAGGGCGTGTTCGGCTGCTGCGACCCTGGCGCTGTGCGATGCGTGGGCATCCAGCAGCACGGCATCCGGGCTGGTGGCTGCGCGCGCGACCGCGGCGAGGACCCGGTCGAGGTGCGAGCGCAGTTCGATCAGCTTGTGCTCGGTGCTGTTGAGGGCCGAGTAGGCGCTGGCCGTGGAGCTGTTGAGCAGAGCTGCCCGTTCGCGCAGGCGCAGGACATCGTGGACCAGGTCCTTGAGCGCCAGCACGGCGACCGGCGCGGCGTCCGCCGGATTGGAGCCGGCGAGATCCTCGATCTTCTGCGCCGCACTCAGCCGATCGCTGCCCATGGCGGCATCGGGATCCTGGCCCCGCGGCGCGGTGCGCGCGACGGCCCGGGCGACCGACACCGCGAGATAGGCCAGCGAGGGGGTCTGCTCGTCGGGTTTGCGGTAGGTGACCTTGGCGTCGAAGCGTCCGGTGTCGCCCTTCAGCTGCTCCAATTCGCTGGGCGACAGCGAAATGCTTTCGCTGGGTGTCCTGCGGCGCTCAGGGGTCGGTTCGAGGGCGCTGTCAGCCACGGGGGTCCGCCTTCACTGGCGATGATGACAAGCCCGGGAGGCCAGGGCAAGATGCCATCCGCAACATGGCCGGGAACCGTCCCCTAGCCCAGCCAGCGGTCGCAGAGGGCTCGTGCCTGGACCGGATCGCCGTTCCCCTGTACCAGGACGCGGCCATCGGCGAAGCAGGTGGCGGTCATCGCACCGTCGCTGAAGCGGACGAAGACCTCGTTGGCCGCCACGACGGAGGCACCGAGCCGGGCTGCGAGCCGGGACAGATCGCCTGGCGGGGGGCGTCGTACCTGCACCGCCTGGCGGCCGCATAGCACGATTGCCGGCTCGTCGCCGGCGGCCAGCGCAGGGTGATCGGCCAGCGTCCCGCAAGCGCGGCAGGCCGGATCGCGTGGCACCCGCACGCGCTGGAAGGTGTTGCGCCAGAGGTCGCAGCTCCACAGCTCCGGCCGCACCGCCGCGCGGTCGGTCAGCAGCTTCAGCGTCTCGGCCGCCTGCCAGGCCGCGACCAGGCGCACCGCCGGCCCGATCACCCCGGCGCTGTCGCAGGTCGGGTTGTCGGCCGCTGCGGGCGGCTCGTCCTGCAGGCAGCGCAGGCAGGCGCTCGAGCCTGGCAGCACGGTCATGCTGACACCGTAGGCGCCCAGCACGGCGCCGTGCACCCAGGGTACTCCGGCGCGGCAGCAGGCCTCGTTGAGCAGGTGGCGAGCGGGGAAGCTGTCCAGGCCGTCGACCACCGCGTCGCAGCCGTCGATCAGCGCGGCGGCGCTGGCCGCGTTCAGCTCCCCGGCGAGGGCCTCGATCTCGAGCGAGGCGTCGATGGCGGCGAGGTGGGCGGCGGCGGCATGCGCCTTCGGCCGACCGGCGTCGGCATCGGCCTGGTCGTAGAGCGCCTGGCGCTGGAGATTCGACAGTTCGACCACATCGCGGTCGACCAGGCGCAGCCGGCCGACCCCGGCCCGGGCCAGCAGTTCGGCCACGGCCGAACCGAGGGCGCCGACGCCGATCACGGCGACGCGGGCGGCGCGCAGACGCTGCTGGCCGGTTTCCCCGATCGGAAGGAAGCGGGTCTGGCGGGAATGCCGTCCGGCGTCGGGTGATCGGCGTTCTGCGTCCACGGAACCACCTTCACCGTCCGGCTGGCCGGGCAACCTGCGGTACGCCGTGAACGGTACCAGGGACCTCAAACGGCGGCAAAGGGGTCTTGATTCCCCATGGGTCCGTTTACTCTCCCGCGCCCTTACCTGAGAGGTCTCCATGGCAGTTCCCAAGCGTCGCGTCAGCCACGGTCGCAAGAAGCTCCGTAATCAGCACATCCGCAAGATGAGCGCGCCGGCCCTGTCGGTGGACCGCCAGACCAAGAGCGTGCATCGGCCCCACCAGGTCGATCTGCGCACCGGACTCTACCGCGGCAAGCAGGTGCTGTTCAAGGATGACGAGCCGGCTGCTGGCGACGCCAAGCCCGACGCCAAGTAACCGTCCATGATCCGGATCGCCCTCGACGCGATGGGCGGCGATGACGCCCCCTTGGCCATGGTCCAGGGGGCGATCGATTACGCCCGCGCATACCCCGACCACGAAATCGTGCTCGTCGGCCGTGAGCATGATCTGCGTTCGTGCCTGAAGCGCGAGGGCGCCAGCCCGAAGAACGTGCGCGTCGAGGACGCTCCCGAGGTCATCGGCATGGGCGAGAAGATCACCGCCCTCAAGGAGCGCCCGAACGACTCGATGAACCGCTGCGCGCAGATGGTCAAGCGCCGCGAGGCGGACGCCATGGTCCTGTGCGGCAACACCGGCTGCTCGGTCGCCGCCGCCCAGCTGCATCTGCGCCGCATCCCCGGCGTCAGCCGGGCCGGCATCCTCACCCCGCTGCCCAATCCCAAGGGGCACACCTGGGTGATCGACATGGGCGCCAACAGCGTGAACAAGCCCGAGCATCTGGTCGATTTCGCCATGCTCGGCGCCTCGTTCCTGGAGAGCTCCTACGGCATCGAGCGGCCGCGCGTCGGCGTACTGTCGATCGGCGAGGAGGACGGCAAGGGGGTCGAGCTGACCAGCGAGACCCTCGCCCTGCTGCGCAAGACCAACCTCAACGTGGTCGGCAACGTCGAAGGCCATCACATCTACCGCGGCGGACTCGACGTGGTGGTGTGCGACGGCTTTACCGGCAACGTCCTGCTCAAGGCCAGCGAGGGCGTCTCCGAGGCGATGATGGTGATCCTCAAGGAGGAGATCTACGCCAGCCTGCGCACCAAGATCGGGGCCCAGATCATGCGTCCGGCCTTCGACGGCCTCCGCCGCCGCATCCACTGGTCGCTGGTCGGCGGGGCGCTGCTCGCCGGCGTCGACGGTGTGACCATCATCGGCCACGGGCGTAGCAACCGCATCGCCGTGTTCCATGCCCTCAAGCAGGCCGCACGTGCAGTCGAGGGACGTTCGATCGAGCGCATGCGGGAACGCTTCAAGGCGATCACCACGCTGGTGCCAGCTGTTTCCGCCGATGCCGCCGTCCCCTCGGCTGGATGAACGCGCCCGTCCGCGCGGCGGACAGGTGGCGTTCATCGCCTGCGTGGCCCTCGCCGCTGGCGCCAGCGGCGCCTGGCTGACCCGCGCCCTCGACGCCGCTGCGCAACCTGGCTGGCCGCTCGCCCTCGGCATCGGCGCAGGCATCTCCGTGGGCGTCGTATTCTTCGCCATGCAGGGGGCCCGGGTCGTGGTCGGCGAAGACCGCGTCCTGACCTACAGCCTGCATGGACGGCCCAACCTCGCGCTCGACCTCGCCCTGGTGTCGGCCATCCGTCCGCTGGAAGCGGGCCTGCTGCGTGGTCTCGGGCTGGAACTCACGGATCCAAGGCAGGTCCGCTTCCTGCACAAGGCCGGCATCAGCCCCGAACGCATGCGCTTGTGGCGCGAGCAGTTCGGCGTCGACCTGGTGCTGGAGGGTTTCCCGCCGGACCTGGCCGAACGGTTGCTGGCGCTCCGCGATAGGACGATGGCATGATCCAGAAGCGGAACCAGGAGGCGTGCGAGCATGCCTACGAGTACTGGAAGCAGAACCGCACGCATCCCGAGGCGACGCGGAGGATATGCCTGGACCTGGCCGTACGGCTGATGGGCCTGCTCAAGTCCGGGGCGCCGGTGGCGGAGTTCCTTGCGCTCGAACAGGCCTGCGAAGAGGCGCGGATCGATGAATTCGGCCACGGTGGCTTCGGCCTGCGCTCGGCTGTCATCGCCGTCCTGTCCGACCTGGGCGGGTGAGGGAGCGGGATCCAGGACTGGCGCAGGCGGCTACGGCAGCTAGGTTCCATCCATGCATCGCCCGTTCTGGTTTACCGGCTGGTATCTCGCCCCCCCGGGCTAGGGGTCGGTCGCCGCCTTCCATCGCGCGCCCGAACCCCTGGCCCCGCGGCCGGGGGTTCCGCGTTTTCCAAGTCCCCTCAGAAGCCCACCATGCACCGCACCGACAACCTCCACGTCGTCTCCAACAAGCCGCTTCGCGCGCCGGGTACGGTCAAGGCGGAGCTTCCGCTGACGGAGAGCGCATCGACCCTCGTGGCGCTGAGCCGCGAGCGCATCCGCGAGATCCTCGCCGGCCGCGACCGCCGCCTGCTGGTCGTGGTCGGGCCATGCTCGATCCACAGCCCGTCGGCCGCCCTGGAGTACGGACGCCTGCTGCTGCCGCTGCGCGAGCGGCTCAAGGACCGGCTCGAGATCGTCATGCGCGTCTACTTCGAGAAGCCGCGCACCACCGTCGGCTGGAAGGGGCTGATCAATGATCCCCACCTCGACGGTTCCTACGACATCAACACCGGTCTGACGCTCGGCCGCAAGCTGCTGCTGGATCTCGCCGAACTCGGTCTGCCCGCCGCGTCGGAGACGCTCGATCCGGTGACCCCGCAGTACCTCGCCGACATCGTCGCCTGGACCGCCATCGGCGCCCGCACCACCGAGAGCCAGACCCACCGCGAGGTGGCGTCCGGCCTGTCGATGCCGGTCGGCTTCAAGAACGGCACCGACGGCAGCCTGGGCGTGGCGATCAACGCCATGCTGGCGGCCGGCCACGCCCACCATTTCCTCGGCATCGACCTGCACGGCCACGCCTCGATCGTCACCACTACCGGCAATCCCGACTGCCATCTGGTCCTGCGCGGCGGGCGACAGGGGCCCAACTACGATGCGGCCTCGGTATGCGCCGCCGCGGCCGACCTGGCCAAGGCCAAGCTGACGACCCGGATGATGGTCGACTGCTCGCACGACAACTCGATGAAGGATTACCGCCGCCAGGTCGAGGTCTGCGCTGCGGTCGGCGCCCAGGTGGCGGAGGGATCCACCAACATCCTCGGCGTGATGATCGAGAGCAACCTGGTCGCCGGCCGGCAGGACCTGCCCAAGGACCGCAGCCGTCCGGTCCACGGCCAGAGCATCACCGATGCGTGCGTTGATTTCCCCACCACCGAGTCGATGCTGACCGCCCTGGCCGCCACCGTCGCCACCGGGCGACTGGCCGCCACCGCCTGAACCACCGCGCGCAGGTCCGACGGACCTGCGCGCATCATTGGAGCGAGACGACATGGGCATCCCCGTGACTGCCGAAGGCAAGCGCAAGATGCAGGATGAGCTCGAAGTGCTCGTCCAGCGCATTCCCGTCATCGCGAAGCAGATCGAGGAGGCGCGCGAGAAGGGCGACCTGCGCGAGAACGCCGAGTACCATGCGGCGCGCGAGGACATGTCGATGACCACCGCCCGGCTCAACGAACTGAAGACCAAGCTGGCCAACTGCCAGGTCGTCGACGAGAGCCAGATCGACACCTCCCGCGTCGCCTTCGGCGCCAAGATCGATCTCCAGGAGGGGCGCGGCAAGGCTGAGACCTGGTTCCTGGTGGGCGAGGGCGAGGATGACCCGCTCGACAACAGGATCCTCACCTCGAGTCCGATGGGCCAGGCCCTGCTCGGCAAGAAGCTCGGCGACATCGTCGAGGTCAAGGCGCCGATGGGGACGATCAAGTACACGATCAAGAAGATCGCCTATTAGCCTGATGAGGGGCTTGGGGCTCCAGCACGGGCAGGCTTCGCCATTGTCCCCCGTGCCTCCGCCGTCGCCCCTCCCCAGACCCCACCCGATTCCTTCAACATGACAGACCTCTCTTCCATCCGCACCCGCATCGACGCCATCGACGAGCGTCTCGTCGAACTGCTCAACGCCCGCGCCGAGCTGGCACGCGAGGTGGGGAAGACCAAGGCAGCGACCGGTGCGCCGATCTTCGTGCCGCACCGCGAGCAGGAGGTGTTCAAGCGCTTGGCGGCGCTGAACAAGGGCCCGCTGCCCGACGCCGCCCTGCGCGGCATCTGGCGCGAGGTGATGAGCGCCTCGTTCGCCCTGGAACGGCCGCTGACCATCAGCCACTTCGGCCAGGCCGGGGCCTTCACCCACCTCGCCGCCCGGTTGAAGTTCGGCGAGAGCGTCACCTACAGCCCATCCGACGCGATCACCACCGTCTTCGCCGAGGTCGAGAAGGGGCGCGCTGACTACGGCGTCGTGCCGATCGAGAATTCCACCGACGGCACCATAACCGACACCATCGACGCCTTCCTTGGCTCGACCGTGCGCATCGTCAACGAACTGCACCTGCGCGTGCGCCACCACCTCATGTCCGGGGTCGAGCGGGCGGCGATCAAACGCATCTATTCGCGCTCGACCGTCTTCGGCCAGTGCCGCTCGTGGCTGGCGAACAACATGCCAGGGGTCGAACTGGTCGAGGTCGTGTCGACGACCAAGGCCGCCGAGCGTGCCGCCGCCGAGGTCGCCAGCGGAGCGGCGGCGATCGGCTCCGACGAGGCGGCGAAAGCCTTCGGTTTGCCGGTCCTGGCCAGCGATCTGCAGGACAACCCGAACAACATGACCCGCTTCGTCGTGGTGGCGCGTCCGCAGCACGCGGCCCAGCCGACCGGGGACGACAAGACCACGGTCATGTTGGCGGTCAGCGACCGTCCGGGTGCACTGTACGACTGCCTGACGCCGTTCCACAAGGCTGGCATCAACCTGTGCAAGATCGAGAGCCGGCCGAGCCGACGTCGCGCCTGGGAGTACCTCTTCTTCATCGATCTGCTCGGCCACCAGCGCGAGGCGCGCATAGCCGAGGCCATCGCCGAACTGGCGCGTGGCGCCGCGGTGTGCGAGATCCTGGGCAGCTACCCCAGGGCTGACCAGCCGCTCAACGCCTGACCCGGGGATGGACACGGACGCCTCCGGGCGCTTGCGGCCGCGGTTCGGCCGCTGATCCTGCCGGGCCGCGTGTCCGCCGCCCCGCTCCGCGTCCGCCTCGCCAGCCCGACCGCCGATCCCGACGGCGAGCTCCCGTTCCGCATCCTGGTGCTGGCCGACGCAGCCGGCCGGCGGCTGGCCGCTCCGCTCGGCCAGCGCCAGCCGATCCCGCTCGGGGCGGGTGGCGTCGCGACGATGCTCGCCGCGCTCGCCCCGCGTGTCGCCGGCGAGGTCGATGGAGTCCGCTTCGATCTGCCATGGCTGGCGCCAGCAGGGCCGGACCGGGCTGCCTGCATCGCCGGCATCGCGGGCCTGGAGCAGCTGGAGCGCCGCCGTCGAGACGCGTCGGCCTCCGTGGTCGAGCGCGCGCTGCTCGCGGCGCGGATCGACGCGCTGGTTGCAGCGGTGCGCGAGCAGCCGGGTCCGCGTCATCTGGAGTCGCTGTGGCGCTCGTTGGAACTGCTCGCCGGGCACGTCGGCCAGGGGGTCGAGCTGGCCCTGCTGCCGGCGACACGCGAGGAACTGGAGGAAGATCTCGGCGATGCGCCGGATCCATCGGCCAGCGGCCTGTTTCGCACCGTCTACAGCGACGAGTACGGCCAGCATGGCGGCCGGCCGTGGGCGCTGCTGGGCACCGACCTGCTGTGCGGAGGGCAGGCGCGCGATGCCGTGCTGCTGCGCCGCCTCGCCGCCCTCGGCAGCCTGGCCCACACCCCCGTCCTGGCCGGCGCCGCGCCGGGGCTGCTCGGCCTGGCCGTCTGGCCGGGATTGGCCGAGGTCGGCGATACCGCCGCCGCGCTGGCCGGCAACGCAGCCGCCTGGTCGGCGCTGCGCGCGCACGACGATGCCCGCCACGTCTCGTTGGTCCTGCCGCCGCCGCCGCTGCGCGCGCCGCTGCATGCCCGCGCCGACCGCCTGTGGGGACTCGCCGCGCTGGTCCTGGCTGCGCGCCTGGCCGACTGCCATGCGCGCTGCGGCTGGACCGCCGCCGCGGCTGGCAGCGGGCGCGAAGCCGAGGTCGCGTTGCCGGCTCTGGATGGCTTTGCGGCCATGGAGGACGCCGAAGCGGTGCCGCCGACCGCCTGCCTGCTGACCGAGGAGCAGGCCCGCGACCTCGCCGCCAACGGCCTGGTGTCGCTGTGCGCCTCGCGAATGCGCGCGTCAGCCGCCTTCCCGGCCATCCCCACCCTGCATCGCGGGGGGCAGGCCGAGGACCAGTTGCCGCTGGTGCTGCTTGCCGACCGTATCGCGCACCATCTCAAGGTGCTGCAGCGAGAACGTCTGGGCGGCAACGTCGATCGGGCTGATCTCGAGCGCGGCCTGTCCGAGTGGCTCGGGCGCCACGTCGCCGACGGGCAGCTGGCCGATCCCGCCCTCCGCGCCGTCCGTCCGCTGTGCGGGGCCAGCGTCCAGATCGACGAGGTCCCGGGCCGCGCCGGCTGGATGCGCGCCGCCCTGACCATCCGTCCGCACCTGCCCGGGGCCGCCACCGACATCGAGCTGTCGCTGAGCGGCCGCCTCGACCGGGAGCAGCGATGAGCCGCGCCCGCCTGCTGCGCCGGCTGTCCGGGCGTTCCGGCGACCAGCTCGACGACCTGCGCCGGCTGCTGGCGGTGCGCTCCGGCGAGACCCCGGCCCGGCCGGACCTCGGGCTGCCGGTGCTGCCGCCGTGGCTGCCCGATGCCGAGGCGCGGCGCCGGCTGCAGGAGGCGATCGCCGCCAGCCTGCGCGCCGGCGAGCCGCGTCTGGCCGGGGTCGCGGTCCAGGATGGTGGCGTGACGGACGCTTCGCGCTTCACCATCCACGCCCGTTGTAGCGACGGCAGCACGCTGGGCGCCACCGCCCGGGTCGACTACACGGGCAATCTGGAGTTGGGCCGATGATCGAGTCCTTTTACCGCGACGAGCTGCGCTGGCTGCACGAGTCCGGACGTGAGTTCGCCCGCGCCCATCCCGACGCGGCGCGCTGGCTGGCTGAGCCCGGCTCCGATCCGGATGTCGAACGGCTGCTTGAAGGCGTCGCCTTCCTGTCGGCCCGGCTGCGCCTGCGGGCCGCCGCCGTCGACGACGAGGTGGCGCAGGGGCTGTGCGCCGCGCTGCTGCCGACCGCGCTACGGCCGCTGCCGGCCCTGGCGGTGGTGCGCTTCAGCGGCCAGCGCGACCTGTGCGAATGCGAACGCGTCCCTGCCGGCACCCCGCTCGACAGCGTCGCCGTCGATGGCGAGCCATGCCGCTTCCACCTCGCCTGGGAGGTGCAGGTGCCGCCGCTGACGGTGAGCGCGATCGAACTGCATCCCGGCGACTTTCCGCGCCTGGAGGTGCACCTCGCGCTGGCGCCCGGTACGGTGCCGACGCGTCTCGGGCCGCAGCTCCGTCTGCATGCCTGCGGCGAGGCGCCGCTGGCCCGCGCCCTGGTCCGCGCGCTGGCCAGCCCTCGCTCGTTGCAGGCGGTGACCGCCTCCGGGCGTATCGTGCCGCTGACGGCGGCCTGGTACGGACCGGGCGTGGCGCCGCCGGTGCTGCCGGGCGATCCCGGTCTCGCCCGCGGCCATGCCATCCTCGCCGAGGCCCTGGCGTGGCCCGAGTTGACGCGCTTCGTCGAGCTGAGCGGCCCCGTCGGTTTCGGCGTCGAAGCCGGCGAACGCGGCCTGCGCCTGGTCGCCGAGCTCGACCGGCTGCCGGCTGAACTGCGGGGCGCCGGCCCCGACGATCTCCTGCCGGGCTGCGCCCCGGCCATCAACCTGTGGCCGGCCGAGGCCGAGCCGCTCCTCATCGATGGCACCTGGCGCGAGCGTGATCTCGCGGTCGGCTCCCGCCCCGGCGCCGAGGTGTGGGCGGTGCGCGGCGTGCGTGGATCCGGAGCTGGGCGCCCGGCGCGCGTCTGGCCCCAGGCCGCAGCGGCCATGGCGGGTGGGCCCTGCTGGCAGGAGCTGCGCCGGCGCGGCAGCGTGCAGCTGGCGATCGGTCCGCTCGACCGCGATGCCGAGGGCGAGGTGCTGGCGGTCGATGTCCTGGCCCACGATGGCCGGCGTTGCCAGCGGCTGGGCGCTGGCGATCTGCGCGTGCCGACCATCGCCGTGCCGGGGTCCCTCGCCTTCCGCAACCTGGCGCCGCCGGCGCGGGCGCTGGATGCGCCGCAGGGGGCTGGTCGCGTGCAGCAGATCGCCCGCCGCCTGCGCCTCGCGGCCACCGGGGTGCGCAGCGCGGACGATCTGCGGCAGCTCCTCGACCTGCACGACCGCCGCGGCGAGGCGGAGGCCGCCGGCCGCAGCAGCCAGCTGCGCCTGGCCGGCGCCGTGCTGGACCTGGTGCAGAGGCACGCAGCGGTTCCGCTGGGCGCCACCGCTGCGCGCGCCTTGATCAGTGAACTGGAACTCGACGAGCAGCGCCTCGGTGGCGCCGCCGGCGCCTGGCTGCTGGGCAGCGTGCTGGAACGGGCCTTCGCCACCCTCGCCCCGCTCGGCACGGTCACCGCGCTGCGCACCCGCTGCCGCACCAGCGGCGAGCTGCTGTCCTGGCCGGCGCGCTGCGCCGGGGCCACGGCATGACGCCTGATTGGCTGACCCGCGAGGTGCTGGCCGAACCGCGGCGTTTCGCCCTGCTGCGCGCGGTCGAAGGCCTGCCCGGGGCGCGCCTGGCCGGTCCGCGTTCGCTGGCGGTGGCGCCGCAGGAGGTCATCGCGGCGGATCGCACGGTGCTGCGGACCGCTGTGCTCGGGCTGGCTGGGCCGAGCTCACCGCTGACTGCGGGCCTGGCCCAGGAGCTCGCCCAGTTGCCCGAGGACGGCGCCGCGGCTGGCCTGGTTGCCGCGATCGAGGAGCGCCTGCTGCACCTGATGCTGGCGATCGTCCGCCGCCGGGCGGTGGATGACGTGGTGGCGCACGGCGTCCTGCTCGACCAGCTTGCCGGACCCCTGGCCGAGGACGAGCGCGGCCTCGCCGGTCGCCTGTGCGATGGCCCCACCGCCGACGCCCTGGCCCAGCGCCTGGCAGCGGTCGCCGGTTGCGCGGTCGCCATCGAGGCCTGCACCGGCGGCGAGCTGCCGGTCGGTCCAGGGGCCGGCGGAAGCCTTGGGCCGCATCGCCTGGGCAGCGGCCAGGTCCTTGGCGAGGCGGTGACGGCGGCCGAGTTCGGCTGCAGCATCGTGCTCGGACCGGTGGACCTGGACCATGCAGCACGCCTGCGGCCAGGCGGAGTCGATCATTCCCGCCTGCTGCTTGCCCTCGCCCGCGGCCTCCCGCCGTGCCTGCGCTGGCGTCTCGAGGTGCTGGTGCGCAGCGTCCCGGCGGCGTCGCTCGGCACCCGTTCGCTCGGCTTCGATTTCCGGCTCAGCGGCACGCCACCAGCCGTGGAACGGGAACTGCTCGCCAGCGGCTGAGGCTCTCAGATCCCCAGCTTGAGCTTCATACGGGGCTCTTTCAGCGCTTCCGCCTCGCCGTCGGCGAGTTTGACCACCACCCCGGCGTGGGCGATGATCCCGATCTCGATGCGGGCGCGGGCGTTCTCGCCCTTCTCGGTGGCGGCACGCGCCTCCTGACGCGATCTGGCCAGGCTGGCGCGGGCGGCCTCGTCATCGGCCGCGGCGCGGGCGGCCTCCAGCTCGAGCAGACGCAATCGTTCCTGCATCTGCTTGGCGGCCGCTGGATTGATGAAGGCGGCGCCGTTCATCCGCGTGGTCGTGCTGAGGGCCCGCTGCACGTCCGCCTCGGCCGATTGGCGCTGGCGCATGATCCGGGCGCGATCGGCATCCGCCCGCTTGGCCGCCAACTCGGCGATCTTCGCCTCCTCGGAACGGGTCAGGTGATGTCCTGCCCAGAGCACGGTGGTGGTGCCGTCATTGTCGCCGACCACATCCAGCCGTACGTTGCCTCCGGCCGTGATCCCGCCACCGATCAGCTTGCGCACGCGCACGTCGCCGGTGGCGCGCAACTCGCAGTTGCGCACTTCCCCCTCGATGCGCAGCGAGCCGGCCATCAGGGTCCGGCTTTCGCCTCCACCACGCAGTACGATCGTTCCGCCAGCCTCGATGGGGGCACCGCTGCCGACCGCCCCGTCGATCTCGACGTTGCCGCCGGCGGTGATGGTGGCGTCCTCGAGATCGCCCATGACCACGACGTCGCTGGCGCTGGAGATGGAGGCCCCGGCCTTGACCGAGCCGCGGACCACCACGACATCCTCGGTGACGATCGGCGGATCGTCCGGCCCGAGATCGCCTTCGACGGCGAAGATGCCGACGACGCGCACGCAGCCGTCGGCTTGGCGCTGGACGAATCCCGACACGCGCGAGCGCAGGGCCAGCCGTCCGTCCTCGCTGCGGGCAAGCTCGGTGCCGGTGCCGGCCGCCTTCTCCGGTGTCAGCGGCTCGAGCGGCGGAGACGCGATCTCGCGGCCGAGGACGTCCATCCCGGCACGAGATGGCACGCCATCATCCCACCAGGCGATGATCTCACCGGGAGCGACCTTGCGCAGGTTGCCCTCGTTGGCCAGGTTCTCCACCGTGGTGTTCGTCACGTCGCCGGTCAGCAGGTAGCCGGCCGGGCGGCCGGGATCAGGCGGCCGGCCGCGTGCGACCACCGCCCGTCCGCCCGGCAGCGGCGGTCCATCGACCAGCCGGCGCAGCGCCTCGGGATCGAGGCCGAAGCGCAGGCCAGCCTCCTTGACCACGCGCTCAAGATCCTCCCGCTTAACCAGCTGACCGGGCCTGGTGAAGGCCACTGCCTGGAGCTGGTCCGGCGCCACATCGAGGGTCACCGAGGTCTGCACCATGTCGAGCGGTTCGTTGCGCACGCTGCGGCCGGCGATGCCCGGCGACGAGGGCATTCCCCGTGCCAGCACCAGGCGCCGCGGGACGTCCTTGGGGAAGGTCGCGGCGTGCAGCGACGATTCGACCAGGCCGTAGCAGACGCCAGCCGCGTTGAGGATCTGCTCCAGCATCCAACGCGGGAAGCTGGCCCCGGGGGCGAGGGCGAGCGAGGCGCGCAGGCCGCCCTGGTCGACGATGATGCGCTTGGCGAGCAGGGCCAGCTGCGCCGGATCGATGGTGACGTTGACCGGCTTGGCCACGATGCACGTGGTCTTGGTCCTGTGGATGTCCGTGGTCGGCGGCTTGGCCGGGACCGGGGTGCGCACGGAGGTTGGCGTCGTCGTCGTCGTCGGGTTCGCTGACGTTGCGGTCGGCTTGGGTGGCGCGGGACGTCCCTTGCCGTCGAGCAGGCTGGCCGCCTGTCCCAGTGCAGCCCTGGCGTTGGCAGGGCGCTCATTGCGGTCCTTGGCCATCAGCGATCGCGCCAGCCAGGACACCTCGGCCGGACAGCCCTGGGCGACCGAGGCGAGATCAGGCAGCGGATCGTTGAGCACGGCCACGATGACGCCCATCGGATCATCGCCTGGGTAGGGGGGGCGCCCGGCGACGAGATGGAACAGGGTGGCGCCGAGGGCGTAGATGTCGGCGCGGATATCGAGGTCGGCGACCGCCCGGGCCTGCTCGGGCGCGATGTAGGCCGGCGTGCCGACGACCATGCCAGGCATGGTCATCTCGGCTCCGCCTGTCGGACGGGCCAGACCCAGGTCGGCGAGCTTGGGCAGGCCGTGGGCGTCGAGGAAGATGTTGCCCGGCTTGATGTCGCGGTGGATGAGGCTGGCGTCCTCGATCGCGGTCAGGCCCTGCAGGCAGTCGTGGATCAGGCGGACGGCGCGCCAGGCGTCGATGCGTCCACCCTCCTGGGCCAGGAGCTGGCGCAGGTCGCCACCGGTGACCAGCTCCAGGGCCATGAACAACTGGCCGCCGGCATCGCCTGCGTCATGGCAGGTGATGACGTTGGGATGCACCACCCGGGCGCTGATCCTGGCCTCGCGCAGGAACCGTTCGCGTGCGCGCTGGTCGCCGACAAGGTTGGCGGATACGACCTTGAGCGCCACCGGCCGGCCGAGAGCCAACTGCTCGGCTTTCCACACCGTCGCCATGCCGCCCTGGCCCAGCTTGCTGATGACCCGGTAGCCGGGAATGGACGGTGGGGCATCAGGCATGCGCCACTGACGTTAACGCAGACGACCTGCGATTGCTACCCTCGGGTGGCGGCGAACGGCGCCCTGTCCAGCCACGGGGCGAGCGGTGCGACTTCCTGCAGCAGAGCCGCGTGCAGAGGCTGGGTGCCGGCGCAGACCATGGAACGTCTCTTGAGCAGGCCATCCGCGGAGCCGTGGAAATCGGTGGCCACACCACCCCCGCTGCGCACCAGCAGCTCGCCTGCCGCCGTGTCCCACGGGTAGATGCCGAGTTCGTAGTAGGCGTCCAGGCGTCCGACCGCGACGTAGGCCATGTCGAGCGCAGCGGATCCGCTGCGCCGGTGATCATCGCAGTTCCGCTGCACCCGCTCGAACACCTGCAGGGCGTCCTGGTGCGCCTCGGGAAAGCGGAATGGCAGAGCGGTGGCGATCAGGGCGCGACCCAGGTCGGTGCATGGGGAGGTGTAGCGGCGTTGACCGTTCAGCCACAGCCCGGCACCACGTTCGGCGGTGAAGAGTTCATCGCCGATCGGCTGGTAGACGGCGGCGAAACGGGGCAATCCACCGTCGAGGAAGGCGATCGAGATGGCGAAGGCGGGCAGGCCATGGATGAAGTTGGTGGTGCCATCGATCGGATCGATCACCCACAGCGGTCGATGTGGCTCGTACTGGGAGGCCGTGACCGTGCCGGGGCTGCCTTCCTCGCCGAGGATCTGGTGATCGGGATGCCTGGCGCGGATGCGCCGCACCAGTTCGACCTCGACCTGGCGGTCGACGTGCGAGACGTAGTCGCGGCTCCCTTTGACCGTGATGTCCTGGTCCTTGACCAGGGCGAAATGCTCGCGCGCGATGCGCCCTCCGGCCTTGGCCAGCTCGCTCAGCAGACCGATCATGGACATGGTCTAGGGCCTGGATGCGGAAGGCGGCCGTCCGCGCTGTCTGCCCGGATGCAGATCTCGCTGCGCCGGCGGCAGCAGGCGGTTGGCGACGAGCACCAGGATGGGAGTGGCGAGGGCGAAGAAGATGCCGACCACGACCAGCCCGGTCCGGTTCGTGTCGATGGCGCCTAGCGAACGGCCACCGAGGTAGGCGAGGGGGCCGCCGAGACCGCCGAGGATGCCGGCGACGACGGGACTGGTCAGCAGATTCCGAGCCGGGATGGCCAGGGTGGCGGCGAACATCAGCCAGAGGCTGATGATCCACAGCGGTGGCATCGGCACACCCGGGTCCGCCCCGGCGTAGGCGACCAGCCGGATCTTGATCAGCGATCCGTCGACAGCGACAGCGCAGCAGAACCCGACGGCGATGATCACGGCCACCCGCCACCACTGGGGGCCTGCCCGCCAGCAGGCCATGACCAGGATGGCGGCAGCCACCGACGATGGCCACCACAGGTGACCGGCACCGGCCCCCCAGGTCAGCAGGAACCAGAGCCCGTTCTGCAGGAGGAGGTAGGCGACGATCTCGGACGTGCGCAGCGGTGCCACGATGAAGCAATATCCGCTGTTCCGCCGCTCGCCAGCGCCAGCGGATCGACATCGGATTGTCAGGGGTTGAGCAGGGGCGGGCTTGCACCGGCCGGGGCAGCCGCCACAGGATGGGCACATGACGGATCCCGACAGCGCCGTGGCCGTGCAGATCGTCGAGGCGGCCCGCAAGCAGTTCCTGCGCTTCGGCTACTCCCGCGTCTCGACCGAGGAGATAGCACGCTCGGTCGGACGCTCCAAGAAGACGCTCTACAAGCACTTCGCGACCAAGGAGATCCTGCTGCAGGCCGCCTTCGAGCGCATCCATGATGACGCAGGCCACGCCATCGCAGCCCTGCTTGCCGGTCAGGGCGGCGATCGTCTGGCCCGTCTGCGTGCCATCCTCACCGCCGTCTCGCTGCACATGGCCGGCACGCACCGGGTGCTGCTCGCCGATCTGCGCGCGTGCTCGCCGGACCTGGGCTTGCGCATCTGGCGCGAGGATCGGCAGTTCTTCAGCCTGCTGCTGGCCCCGGTCCTGCGCGAGGCCGTCGGCGAACGGGTGGCACGAGCGGATCTCCCGATCGATGACACGTTATCGATCTACTTCTCCTGCGTCGAAGGGCTGGCCGCCAGGCAGGAGGCGCTCGTGGATGGGCCGGCGTCAGAGGACATCTTCGGCAAACTGGCCAACCTCATGGTCGACGGTATGCGATCCTGCTGACGGTCTCAGCTCGCGGCGGTCGCCACCGCCATCGCCCGCGTCGGCAGGATGGGGAAGACGCGGTCGAAGCGGGTCAGGGCGAAGATCTCGCGCAGGGCCGGAGCATCGACGCCGGTGAGCACCAGTTTGCCGCGTGCCTCCTGCACCTCGCGCAGCTTCTGCACCAAGGGGCCGAGGGCGGCGGAGTCGAGGGCCGGCACGCCGCCGAGGTCGAGGACGACGCGGTGCCAGCCGTGGGTGTGCTCCAGCATCACCGTGGCGAAATAGGCTCGCACGGTATCGAAGGCGACCTGACCCTTGAGGTCGCGCAGGAACGATACGACGTGAACCTCGCCTTCCTCGGCCACCTCGACATGCGACACGATGCGGCTGCGGTCGGAACTGCCCGTGCTCGGCGTGGGGGTGGTCGCAGCCATGCAGGGGATCCTTGCATGAAAGTGTGGGAGCGCCACCCTGCGGGTGCAACGGATTTCACCCCCCCCTGGCCGCCAGATGCCCAAGACCATCGATGTCAACCTTCTGAACCCCTTCATCGGGGCGACCCTGGAGTGCCTGCGCCAGATGGCCCAGGTCAACCCCGAGCGCAAGCGGGTATTCGTCAAGACCGATCCGTTGATGCACGGCGACATCTGCGGCATCATCGGCATGACTAACGGCATCACCGGATCCTGCGTGGTCTCCTTCCCCGATCTGCTGGCCAAGCGCATCGTCGCCCGTCTATTGGGCGACAACCCCGAGACGATCAGCGCCAGCATGGTCGAGGACGGCATCGGCGAAGTCGCCAACATGGTCGCCGGCGGCGCCAAGCGAAAGTTCGTCGGCACCGCCTACCGCTTCGATATCTCGACCCCCACCGTGGTGCATGGCGAACCGGTCAAGCTCTTCAACCCTGCCGACACCGTGTCCATCGCCTGCGAGTTCCTCGGCGATCCGGCCTGGTCCGAGACCTTCCTGATCGAGATCGCACTCAAGCCGACGGACAAGTAGCCGGGTTCAGGGCCATCAGGCCCAGGGTCAGGAACGACGACACCGTGTCCTGGCGCGCCAGCTCCCAGGCCTTCTCCAGCGATACCCGTTCCACCTGGATGAACTCGGCCGGCTCCAGGCTGACCGTCCCGCCTTCGTGCAGGTCCTCGGCCAGCACCAGATGCAAGCGCATGCGCAGCAGGCCGGGCAGGGCTTCGAACCGGTGCAGCAGGCGGATCCGGCCGGCGACCAGGCCGGTCTCCTCGGTCAGCTCGCGGGCTCCGGCGGCGCAGGCGTCCTCGCCTGGCTCGATGCCGCCAGCCGGGAACTCGTGCAGCCAGGCGCGGTAGGGGTGGCGGTAGATGCGTTCGATCAGCAGGCTGCCGTCGGCGAAGCGGGGGATGACCACCACGGCGTCCCACTTCGAGGCCACCGAGTAGTACGGATACATGCTGCCGCTGCGATCCTCGATCTCCTCCTCGACCAGTTCGAAGAAACGATTGCCGGCCAGCACGCGCCGGGAGCCGAGTCGGGGCAGGGGGTCCATGTCGGGGTGTTACGGAGCGGAGGGCGATTGCCATCGCCCAGGCCATCCAGGCGCTGGCGCACGCGGCCCAACCCTCTAGGTTCCAGGCCCTTCCAGGATCGCCATGACCTTCGTCGACACCGCCACCAACCTCGCCAAACGCCTGCTCGGTACGACCAACGAGGCCGCCCTGCGGCGCATCTGGCCGACCGTGCAGCAGGTCCGGGCATTGGAGGGCAAGATGGCGGCGCTGGACGACGGCGAACTGCGCAAGCTCTCCGCGACGCTCCGCGAGCGGGTCAAGTCCGGCGCCAAGCCCGAGTCGGTCACCGTCGAAGCCCTCGCCCTGGCGCGCGAGGTCGCCGACCGCCGGCTCGGCTGCTGGAACGCCCTCGATCCCAAGAAGGGCTTCCCCGAGGACGCCTGGGGCGAGGCGAAGGGGGCCGTCGAGTCGGCCCGTGCCCAGCTCGCCGAGGTCGACGCCGAGGGCAAGCCGGTGCGGCAGCCCTACGAGCTCGACCTGCCCGCTTCGGTCTATCGCGCCGTACGGGCCAAGTCCCCCGATTCGGTGCCGCCTTTCCGCATGCGGCCGCACGATGTGCAGGTGCTCGGCGCCATCGTCCTGACTCAGGGCAAGATCGCCGAGATGAAGACCGGCGAAGGCAAGACGCTGGTCGCGTCGCTCGCCTGCTACCTCGCCTGGCTGTCCGGCACCGCCGTCCACGTCATCACGGTCAACGACTACCTCGCCTCGCGCGACGCCAAGTGGAACGAGCCGACCCTGCGCTTCCTCGGCGTCAGCGTCGGCGCGATCCAGTCGCAGATGCCGCCCTGGGAGCGCAAGGAGATCTACAACCGCGACGTCACCTACGGCACCAACAACGAATTCGGCTTCGACTACCTGCGCGACAACCTGGCCAAGACGCCGGAAGAGCAGGTGCAGACCCGCCGCCAGTTCGCCATCGTCGACGAGGTCGACAGCGTGCTCATCGACGAGGCGCGCACCCCGTTGATCATCAGCGGCCCCGCCACCGGCCGCAAGGAGCACTACCAGAAGGCCGACGAGGTGGCCAGGGCCCTGGTCAAGGGCGAGCATTTCGAGGTCGATATCAAGGACCGTCACGTGACCTTGACCGAGACCGGCATGGACAAGGCGGCCGAGCTGTTCGGCGTCACCAACATGTTCGACGCCGAGAACATGCACCTGCCGCACTTCCTCGACAACGCGCTCAAGGCCCAGCAGCTCTATCTGCGCGACAAGGAATACCTGGTCGCCAACGGCAAGGTCAAGATCGTAGACGAACACACCGGCCGCATCCTCGAGGGACGGCGTTGGTCCGACGGCCTGCACCAGGCGGTCGAGGCCAAGGAGCAGGTCGCGATCGAGGAGGAGAACCAGACCTACGCCACGATCACGCTGCAGAACTTCTTCCGCCTGTACGACCGCCTCTCCGGCATGACCGGCACGGCGCAGACCGAGGCGAGCGAGTTCCACGCCATCTACAAGCTCGCTGTCGTCTCGATCCCGCCGAACAAGCCGGTCGCCCGCGCCGACCTCGCCGACCTGATCTTCGGCTCGATGAACGAGAAGTTCGAGGCGATCATCAAGGAGATCGAGCTGCTGCACGACATCGGCCAGCCGGTGCTGGTCGGCACCATCTCGGTCGAGATGTCGGAGCAGCTGTCGGAGCGCTTCACCAGGAAGGGCATCCCGCACAACGTGCTGAACGCCCGCCAGCACGCCCGCGAGGCCGAGATCGTCCTCGGCGCCGGCCAGTTCGGCGCGGTCACTGTCGCCACCAACATGGCTGGTCGCGGCACCGACATCGTGCTCGGCAAGACCACCTTCGAATTGGCGCTGAAGCACTGGCAGAAGCACGACCTGGCGCCGAAGAAGATCAAACCGGATTCGCCCGAGCTCGATGACGCCATCGTGCAGATTTGGCACCAGCGCTTCCTCGGCGAGGACGCCGCCAAGTCGAAGGCGACGTCCACGCCGGAGCGGCTCAAGGAGATCAACAAGCGGCGCAAGCTCGACGGCATGCCGCCGATGCCGCTGCCCAGCACGCTCAAGGAGGTCGACGTCAGGTCGCTTGGCGGTCTGCGCATCGTCGGCACCGAGCGCCACGACGCCCGACGCATTGACAACCAGCTGCGCGGCCGTTCCGGCCGCCAGGGCGACCCCGGCAGCACGCGCTTCTACCTCTCGCTCGACGACGATCTGATGAAGCGCTTCGCCGGCCCGACCATGGCCGCGCTGATGCGCCGCATGGGCCTGAAGGACGGCATTCCGATCGAAAGCCCGATGGTCTCGCGCGCGGTCGAGAAGGCGCAGAAGCGGGTCGAGGAGTACTACTACGGCATCCGCAAGAACCTGCTCGAATACGATCAGGTGATGAACCAGCAGCGCCTGGCGATCTACGGCCAGCGCCAGCGCGTGCTCGAGGGCAAGGATCTCGACAAGACGCTGTCCGAGCTCTACCGCGGCTGCCTGGACGACCTGGTGCAGAAGTGCGCCGCTGACGGCAGCCGCGGCCAGCCGCTGGCCGAGAAGCTGGCCAAGTCGTTCGCCGAGGACACCGGCCTGCCCGAACCGGCCTGGAACGAGATCCCGGTCAAGGAGGGTGGCGACGCCTGCCTGGCCCATCTGTTCGGCCTGGCCGAGCGTGAACTGACCAAGCGCAAGGAATCGCTGTCGGCGATCCACGACCAGGTCCTGCGCTTCCTGCTGCTCGACACCATCGATCGCCGCTGGAAGGACCAGATCTACGCGATGGAGCACCTGCGCCACGCCATCGGCCTCGAGGCGTATGCGCAGAAGGATCCACGCATGCGCTACAAGGAGGAGGGCTACCGCCGCTTCGAGATGATGAACGAGCTGATCCGGCTCGACGTCGCCCGGGTGTGGTTCCGCCTCCAGGTCCAGGTCCAGGATGAGGCTCCAGCTGCGCCCCCGGCATCCCCGCCGCCGCGGCTCGATCTGCCAGGGAAACCCGCCGGCAAGGTCGGTCCGAACGACCCATGCCCCTGCGGCAGCGGCCAGCCGTTCAAGCGCTGCCACGGCTAGTGTCCTGGCACGGACATTCGCCGGGGATGCCGGCTCGCCGCGCCATCGACTCCGGGCCTGCTCTGTCGCGCAGAACCACGGAGCGGGGACGTGGCGCATCCAGGGCCTCTCCTCCGCTCTTCCTCTCCTACGGGTCTCCGTGGTGTGCCGTCGGGAAAGCATGAAGCCGGGATGAGGGTTGCGCATGCGTTCGACTGCGGCCGAGTTCGCCTCTTTTCAGCCTCGTGACAGCCCCTAGCGTGCCCTTCCCACCGCCAACCCGACCCGCAAGGATCACCATGGAAATCGTCGACGTCAAAGCCCGCCAGATCATCGACTCGCGCGGCAACCCCACCATCGAGTGCGATGTCCTCCTCGAGGACGGCACCCTCGGCCGCGCCGCGGTGCCCAGCGGCGCCAGCACCGGAGCCTACGAGGCGGTCGAACTGCGCGATGGCGACAAGTCCAAGTACCTCGGCAAGGGGGTGCTCAAGGCGGTCGCCAACGTCAACGAGAAGATCGGCCCCGAGCTGGTCGGCTTCGATGCCCGCGAACAGCGCGCCATCGACGCCAAGATGATCGAAATCGATGGCACCGAGAACAAGGCCAACATGGGCGCCAACGCCATCCTCGGCGTCTCGCTGGCCACCGCCAAGGCCGCCGCCGAGTCGGTCGGCCTGCCGCTCTACCGCTACATCGGCGGCACCAACGCCCGCCAGCTGCCCGTGCCGATGGCCAACATCATCAACGGCGGCAAGCACGC
>JFJP01018629.1_pt1 | contig 28047 bp, 2 predicted proteins | sample 431651 | NCBI WGS metagenome assembly JFJP01 (sample SAMN02602958, study PRJNA72255) | Microbial mat metagenome, whole genome shotgun sequencing project. | biome: fresh water; feature: sink hole; material: water; isolation source: purple microbial (photo- and chemosynthetic) mats found in... | reverse complement strand
CGGCGGTGTTCTCGGTCGTGTTCGCCCCGCAGGCGGGCGGCAGCAACACGGCCAGCTTCGTGTTCAGCTTCGACGGCACCAACTCGCCCTATACGGTCAACGTGGCGGGGGTGGGGCTGGATGGCGGCATCTCGCTATCGACCAACCGGCTTGCCTTCAGCGGGACGTTTGGCGGCGGGAACCCTGCTCCGCAGGTACTGGTGCTGCGCAACCCGGGTGCGATTGCCTATACATGGACGAACACGATCAGCTACGGGGCAGGGGCCAGCCACTGGCTCACGGTCAGTCCCGTCTCGGGTGCCCTCGGGCTTGGCGGCACCCGTTCGCTGACCAATACGGTGGCTATCGGCGGGCTCCATGCCGGCTCCTACACCGCCACTGTGACGGTGGCGGCCCTGGATGCCACCAACTCGCCGCAGACCTACGCCGTTCTGCTCACGGTCGGCCGAGCCGCCCAGACGATTACCTTCGCGAATCCGGGGCAGCAGATGGTCACCAACGTGACGCCGGTTGCCGCAACCGCTTCCAGCGGCCTGCCGGTGACGCTGGCGGTGGTCTCGGGGGCGGCGGTGCTGGAGCATGGGACGAATGGGACGCAGGCGACCTATGGGGTGCCGGGAATGGTGACGCTGCGTGCCACCCAGGCGGGCAATGCCGACTGGCAGGCGGCCGCCGCGGTGGAGGTGCGCTTCCGTGTGCGGCCCGAGCGGGTGCCTTACGGCGACTTCGACGGCAACGGGCGCAGCGACATTACCGTGTACTGGGCGCAGGCAGGCAGGTGGTTCCATTGGCTGAGCGGCGTCAATACCTATTTGACCCGCGGCTGGGGCTGGGCGGCGGTCAAGCCGGTGCCTGCGGATTACGATGGCGACGGGGTGGTTGATCTGGCCGTCTATCACCAGGCCAGGGGCGACTGGTACATCCACAGCAGCCTGCATCCGACATTGATTCAGCGCCAGTTCGGGTGGTCTGCGGCCGAACCTGTGCCGGGCGATTACGATGGCGACGGGATCGCCGATCTGGCGGTGTACAACCGGGCGTCCGGAATATGGGACATCATCCGTGTTAATGGCACCGGACATCGCCGGATCTCCTTCGGCTGGAGTGAGGCGGTGCCGGTCCCGGCGGACTACGACGGCGACGGGATCACCGACCTGGCTGTCTACTGGCCAAAGCATGGCCGGTGGCACATTATGCGTAGCAGCGATGGCCGATACCTTGAGCTCGACTGGGGCTTTTCGGCAGCGCTGCCGGTACCGGCGGATTATGACGGTGACCTCAAGGATGATCTGGCGGTATTCTGTCCCGATACAGGCATGTGGTATATCCTCAAGTCCACCGACAACACGCTGCGGCAACAGCATTTCGGCTGGATCCGATGTGTGCCGGTGCCGGGCGATTATGACGGCGACGGGGTCGATGACATCGCCGTCTACGAGCCGATCGAAGGCCGCTGGAGCATCCTGCAATCTACCGGAGGATACGTTACCCGGTTGTTCGGCTGGATCGAGGCACTACCGCCTTGGTCGGCGAGGCGGTAAGTAGACACACAGCCCCGGAGCACGATGCTCTGGACACGTAGGGCAAACAGCACCCGGCACAAGAAGATGCTCCGGCTGGGCGGGCGAGACTCCAGTTGGGCGTTTGTGCTTGCTATGGGCTGAACAGGAATGCATATTTGCCCGCATATGGGGCTGTGTGGGAGTGTGTCGAATAATACGTTGATGTTGCGTGATGGAATTGGAGTTCACATGAAAAGAGCATTCTTCGCTGCCATCTCACTGTTTCTATGCATTCCGTTCACGGCATGCGCATCGTTCGATTCCATCGAATGGGTTCCGTTGCGATCGTTGAATCTCCAGCCGGAAGGCGCCACCATCAACGCCGTGGTGACGAATGGAGCGTACATCTATGTCGGCGGCAATTTCACGACGATCGGGGGCGTGGAGGCCAAGTGCGTGGCGCGCTGGAACGGGACGGCGTGGGAAGCGCTGGGATCCGGTTTGGAGGGGCGCTACTACCAAGACATGAACAACACGTGGGAGACGACCAGCGCCAACGTGAAAGCCCTGGTGCGGGACGGCAGTGGGAATATCTATGCGGGTGGCTCTTTTGGTCGTGCGGGAGGGATTGAAACCTGGGGCGTCGCCAAATGGAATGGCAGTTCGTGGTCGGCGCTGCCAGGGAGAGGGTTCCCGTATCGGTGGTACGGGAATTGGGTGCCGTGCGATTACCAGAACGTGGAGTGCCTGCAGATGCTGGGCAACGATCTCTACGTGGGCGGCATGCTGTTCAAGGCGGGCGATTTCGTAGGGGTTACCAACGTTGCGCGACTCAGCAACAGCGGGTGGCAGGGCGTCGGGTCGGGTTTGGGCCGGGGATCCGCCGAGCGCGTCTTCAGTCTGGGCGCCTACGGCAGCACAATCATCGCCGGTGGAAATTTCCAGACCAACGGCGCGCGGACGGCCGCGTGCCGGCGTTTGGCGCAATGGAATCCGGACACTCCCGCAACGGACTGGCAGTCGTTTGCGGGGGGCGTGGATGACATTCCCTATAGTATCCTGTCCGACGGCAACGATCTGATCGTGGGCGGAAAGTTTACGAGCGTTGGCAATGCGGCCTCGCCGGTAGCGGCGAACCGGATCGCGCGGTACAATGGAACCCTGTCGCAATGGCAACCCATGAGCGAGGGTGTTTCCAACGGCGACGTGCTGGCCTTGGCGCGGCATTCCGATGGCCGGATTTTCGCGGGCGGCACGTTTACCAATGCAAATGGATTGGTTGTCCGAGGGGTCGCCCAGTGGGTGGGTTCATTGTGGCTGCCGATGGGGGAAGGGATGAGCGACGCCAACGTGCGCGCGCTGGCGATCGACGCATCTGGAGCCGTGTTGGCTGCCGGGGGATTTCGGACGGCGGGCGGGATCCCCGTCGGGGGGATGGCCAAGTTCGATCGGTACTGGGCGCCGGTGTGCGTGCCGCCATCGAAGGGGGCCGTGGTGAACGCCATTCTGCCCGATCCGGATCATGGCGTGGTGTATGTTGGCGGCGAATTTTCCAGCATCGGCGGAACGCCGGCCAACAGCATCGCGAAGTGGGATGGTGCGCGTTGGGAGTCCGTAGGATCGGGGCTGCAGATCAATACGGGCGGTGTGCTCACGCAGGGCGTCGTGAATGCGCTGGCGTTCGACGACCGGGGGCGCTTGGTGGTGGGCGGTCGCTTCAATCGGGCGGGGGGCCGGACGGCGCATGCGTTGGCCATGTGGTATCGAACCAACTGGTACGAAGCCGCCTCCGGCGTCTTGGCGCCCGTCATGCGGGTTGCGGGATTGGCCACGAGCACGGTCCATTCGTTGACGTGGTATCCGCCGGCCGGTTGCTTCTATGTCAGCGGCGACTTGCCGAACCCTTACTTGAAGGACATCTTTAAATTCTATTCTTCCAGCAATGCGTTCAACGTTCTCGGGGTGACCGAGTACGACGGGTATCGGCAGGTGGGCCTGAACTACAACATTGGGGGACCGATCCGCGCGTCAGGGATCAATCCCTCGGATGGCTATTTGTACATCGGAGGAGAGCTTACCCAACTGTCGAGTTTCTATGGCCGAGACGGCAACTTCGATCCCTCCCTTGAGCTCATCCGCATGGTTGGTTTCGATCATAATCAGTGGGGAAAATGGTATCCCCTGCGTGGGGCAAGCCCTGCGGGTGGTTTTTATGCCATCACGTTCGATGCGCAAGGCAACCTGTTTTTCGGATCGAAGAACGGGCCGGGCGTCGGCAAGGCTACCCGCGTGGGGCGTTTGGATGAACCTCTCGTGACCAATATTGGAACCTTCGATGTGTATTCGACAAACTGGCCGTATGAGCATTCGGCTTGGAGCGCTCTGGGCGGCGGGGTCAGCAACGCGAGCGGGGATACGTATGTCAAGGCATTGACCTTTGACGGCGAAGGCGCGTTGCTCGCCGGTGGCAGCTTCACGCATGCTGGAACGAATCGCGCAGGCAGCGTTGCCCGCTGGAATGGGAGCACTTGGTCGCGCGTTGGAACCAACACGGCCAGCAAGGATGTGCGCTCGATGGCCTTCGACTTGAAGGGGCGCCTACTGGTCGGCGGTGCTTTTGATGCTGGCTGGCAAGCGGCGAATTCCTCGGACACCAACAATTTCTCCGACGGGATCGTCATGACGGTTTATCTGGGGCCGAAACTCGACGTGCTGGGCACCAACAGCGAGGTCATCGTTTCGGGCGAACGGATATCGGTGGAGAAGGGTTCCGATTTTGAGGATGTCATGCCGATTGGTTCTTCCCTCTCCCGCACGTTCCGACTGATGAATCTGGGCACCGAGCATCTGACCCTCAGCAATGCCGTATTCAGCGGGCCGGGCGCGGCGAGCTTCGCGGTGGCCGGGATGCCGTCGACGATCGGCTACAATACGATCTCCAACATCGTCATCACGTTCACGCCGCCCTCGGCACCCGGTGTGTACGAGGCGGCGCTGACCATTCGGTCCACCGCGGGTGCGGACTACGTGGTTCAAGTCCGCGGTTCGGCAGGTAATCGCTACATCAAGACCACGCAGAATACGGTGTTGGGCACCATCACGCCGGATGGCAATGTTCCGGTCTGCGCCGGTTCGAACCAGACGTTCACGATGTTCAGCACGAACAACCTCCTGCCCTACGTCCGGCTGGACGGATCTGACCGCGGCATTTTGTACGCGCACACCTACACGAACGTGACGCACAACAACCACCGTCTGCACGTGGATTTCAACGTCGATACCGTTATCTCCGGGGTGGTGGTGACCCAGCGCTCGCTGCGGTCGGCAAGCAAGTACGTGGACATCCGCTATAACCTCGGTGATGCCGACAACACACGACTGGATGTCTCGGTGGCGATCTCTACGAATGGCGGATTCAGCTTCGACGTTCCCCTCCGGTCTTGTTCTGGCGACATCGGCCACGGCATCACGCCAGGCAACGGCAAGCATATCATTTGGCTGGCTCACGAGGATTGGGATGGGCAGTACAGCGACGCGGTGGTGATGCGGTTGGTCGCGACCGACGACAACGGCGATGCCGTGGGCGAGACGGATGTCATGACGCTGGATACCGAATTCGGAGTGCGGCCCCGCGTGCTGGAGATCCGCGGGTTGGACCGGGATGGATCAGACTATTTTAACAGCAGCACGCCTGCGACTTTCCTCGACGACATCGGGCGACTCTATGGCGCGGGCGACGAATTCAAGGTGCCCTGCCTTGCCGTGGTGGATTGGAAGGGGACGGGCGAAGGCACCGTGAAGTGGCTGGTCAACAATCGGCAGATGAGCGTCGGCCCAGCCTCGACGGAGTACCTGTTGTCGGTGTCCGACGGCGTGGGGCCGGGCGGCAAATTGGAAGTGATCGCCACGGGCAACAACCAAGGAAAATCGGCGGCCGTCCGCGCGAACATGGAAGTGGTCGAACCACCCAAGTTGTGGACGCGCTACACGGCTTCCGCGCCCTACGCGGGACGCAAGTCGTACGATTTCCTGTCGCCGAACGTCAGCTTCTCTAAGAAATCGAGCGAGACGATTCCCTCCAAGACACCATCCGGAAAGGATACGCCCGGTGCAGGCAACAACAAGTTCGAGAATCCGCTCACGCTGAGCATCTCGGGCTCGGTGGATCTGGAAGGGGCTGGCCGACTAGGGGCTTCGATGAGCCGCGAATGGGATGTCAAGGGTATCACCGTAAAACCGATCGTGGGGGGAGGTGTGGACTTCGATTATCTCTACGAACGGTCCGCGTGGGATTACGGCGGATATTTTTCCGTCGGCGTGGATGTGTCGAAGGAAACCGAACCGAGGTACATCACTTTCAAGCCGCCGCTCTATGGGAAAATCGGCGCGCATCTGGAAGTCATCGGAACCGTCTACTTCGACTCGGATTTCAATCCAGAGTGGGGTAGTTCGCAGATTCAGATCACGCCGGGTTTCTGGGGCACGCTGGGTTTTGGAATCGCGGGTCTCGCCAATATCGAAGGGCTCGTCGGGCTGGATTTGCCCAATACTTTCCAGATTGAACCGTTCGAATACGACTTGGATTTGGCGCTGCGCGCCGAAATCAGCGCCAATCTCCTGTTCTGGTCCACCACCATCTGGAGCGAGCGGTGGAATTACGATATCTATTCCACGGGCAGCCGCAGTTCTTCATCGGCCAACACGATCAGCCGGACCCTCACGGAGTTGAAGCCGCAGGAATTCAAGCTGATGAGCCGCGATTATCTCTATGTCCAGAAGGGGGGGCGCGAGCTGAACAACAAGGTGCTGGGGCGCGACGGCGTTGAGCTGGTTCTGCCCTTGAAGCAGAGCCGCGCGTTGACGCCGTCCGCGGGCGAGCTGTTTGTGCAGGCCGATGGCTTCCCCTATTCGGAACCCGCGCTGGACGTGCGCGGCACGAACCGCATGCTCCTGTGGGTGAAGGATGCCGGCACGAACCGTCTAGCACAGAACGCCAATGCGCTGAATTGGAGCGTCTGGAATGGTTCGGACTGGGTGGACCAAGGGCTGCTCTGGGATGAGGGCACCGGCGACAGCCGTCCTCAGCTCGGGTTGCTGGCCAACGGGACTGCAATTGCTGCTTGGCAGAACGCCGGGAATGTACTTTCTCCGACGTCCGGGCTGGACGAGGCGTTATCCTCGCTCGAGATTGCCGTGGCGCGATACAATGGAACCAACTGGTTGTCCTTCAACCTGACGACCAATTCGGTGATGGATCGTGCGCCTCAGTTGAGCGTGGCCGCCAACGGCACGGCATTGCTGACCTGGCAACAGAACAGCGGAACGCTCGATCCGGATTCGCTGGTCATGAACCAGGTGGACTCGCTTTATGCCTCATTCTGGAACGGCACGCAGTGGTCGATCCCGCAGTTGGTGGCGCAGAATGCGGGCCTGATCCTGGGCACTTCTTTGGCGTGGAATGGCTACACGGGATATCTGTTCGTGGCCATCGACGCGGATCAGGACCTCACGACGGACACCGATCAGGATCTCTATAGCTCAACCTTCTTCAGCGGGTCCTGGGCTGCCCTCACACGACGCACCAGCAACAACATCCAGGACACCCGCCCGCAGGTGGTGTTCGACAGCAACGGCAATCTGCTGGTGGCCTGGTACCAGAATGGCAAGGTCTATTCGAGTACTACGCTGCAACTGTCCAATCCAGCCCTCGTGGGGAATATCCAGAAGACATCTGCCGCGCAGGATTTCCGGCTGGTGACCGGGCAGCGCGGAGAGATTTCCGTTGTCTGGTCCGACACGATCGAGGCACCGTTCTTCCAGAATCCGCATCTCTTCCACTTCGATCGCACGTTCAACTGCTGGAGCAAGCCGGTGCCGCTCCTGACCGATAGCGCGATCGAGCGTTCCTACAGCGGCAAGTTTGCCACGAATGGCGCGATCGTGCTTGCCTATAACAAGGTGGAAGTGCATTTGAACGACGCCAATATGGCGACGAATGTCGGCCCCGTAACGGCGCTGGCGACCCTCGAGTATAGGCCGGGCGTGGATGGCGCCATTTTTGCCCGGTATATCGTGCTCAATTCGACCGTCGTGACGCCGGGAAGCAACATCACCGGCTACGCCATTTTCCGCAATATCGGTGAACTGGCGGGGGGCAACATGTGGGGGGATGTCTATCTCGGCAACCCGATGGCCGGCGGCGTGCGGATTTCGCACAGTGCGCTCGGAACGAACGGTTTCTTCCTGGCTGGAGACAGCAACACCGTCACTTTCTCCTGGACCGTGCCCACCAATGGCGTCGCGCAGGCGATTTATGCGAGATTGACGGCGGGCGACTTTAACGACCGCGATATACGAAACAATCAGGCATACATCAGCCCCATGCTGCCGGATTACGAGCTGGTGCATCTGAGGTCGGAGCAACTCTCGACGGACGAGCGCCTCCTGAGCTTCGAGGTGCGGAACACGGGCGCCCTTGTTGCGCCCACGAACACCGTTGTGTTGCGCGCCGAATCCACGAATGGGCCGGTACTCGCCATGTTCCCGTTCGGACCTCTCGATCAAGGACTCCGCTACACGAACAGCTATCTCTGGAACATGACTGGAGCGGGGTTAACCAGCGCCTTCATTCAGGTGTTCGCGGTGGTGGATGTCGACGGCGCCGTTTCGGAAGCGAGCGAGGAAAACAACAGTATTCGCAAGCGCGTCAATTCCAACCTCGATGCGGATGGGGACAAACTGCTCGACGGCGACGAGGCACGCTACGGCACCGATCCCAATGAGGACGACACAGACAACGATGGTCTAACCGACTACGATGAAATCACCGTGTACGGCAGCAATCCGTTGGATGCGGATTCCGATCAGGATGGGTTGTTGGATGGCGGGGAAATCGCGCGCTCGACGGATCCGCGCGATGCCGACTCGGACGACGACGGCTTCGCGGACGGGGTGGAGGTGAGCAAGGGTACGGACCCGCTGAACCCGGCCAGCTATCCGTCCGGCATGGTGGGGCTGGTTGTTCGTGGCCAACCTTCGGAGTACGGTCTTGCGCGGCCCAACGGATATGGAACCAACTACTATGACAGCGGCGTGGTGGTGACGAGCCAGGTCGAGCAATATGTGGGAGTCGCCAGCGGCGACCGTCAGGTCTGTACCGGTTGGACCGGCAGTGGTTCGGTTCAGGCTTCGGGCAGCGGAACCCAAGTCGTGTTCACGATTTCCAATGCTTCCACGGTGACCTGGCATTTCGCGCAACAGTACGAACTGGCGTTGGATACCGTTTCGGACGGAACGACCAGCGGGATGCCCGGTTCGATTACCGGTTCGTCCACAGGGTGGTACGCTTCCGGATCAAGCATCACGTTGACGGCCGCCCCGTTGCCTGAGTTCCGGTTTGCGGGTTGGTTCGGCGATGTGCCGACGGCCATGACCAATCAGAACCCGCTCACGCTCAGCATGAGCCAGCGGCGGACGATTTTTGCGCGGTTCGCTCGCAAGCAGTACACCCTCGAGGTGGTGTCCGCCCGTGGTTCGCCAACCCCGCGAGGGATCCTGTCCTATCCGCATGGCGAAATCCTCGACCCGAGCGTCAATAGCCCGATCATCGTGGGCGGGACCCAGTACGAATGCACGGGCTGGACCCTTGGCGGGCATGAACCGAGCAGTGGAACGGATACCACCTTCACCGTTACGTTGACCAATAACGCCGTGCTCTCCTGGCTCTGGCGGACCAATGCGTTGTTGACCGCCTACGCGGGTGCCGGTGGAGCGCTATCGGGGTCGGAATCCGGCTGGTACCCGCTGGGCTCCAACGTATCGCTGGAGGCGACGCCGAACAGCAACTGGCGGTTTGTCCAATGGGCGGGCGATGTGCCGCCGGCATCCATGACCAATACCCCGCTCGACATCGCCATGAGCCAGGGCCGCACGATTACCGCCGTCTTCACCAATCCGTTGGTTTATGTGCACGTGGCCGCCAGTCCATGGAACGGCGGAATGGCGAGCCGTAGCGTTACCTGCCACGTCGGGGAGAACATCCCGCTGACGGCCACGCCCTCTACGAATTGGCTATTCAGCGCGTGGAACGATGGCGATACGAACAGCGTACGCACGATTGTGGCACCGATGACGTCCGTCATGTATACCGCGACCTTTGTTCCGATGATGCGCACCGTCACCGTGCAGGCCAATCCGTCGGACGCCGGCACGGGGGCTGGTGGAGGAAGCTTCCAAGCCGGCTCGAACATTGTCATTTCCGCGACGGCCGCGGTTAACTGGGTCTTTACCCATTGGAACGACGGTGTCACAAACCGCATACGTACCATTGCCGTGCCGCAGACGAACATTACCTTTACAGCAAATTATCGAAGCAATGCGGTGCTCAGCGTTCAGGCCGATCCGGTGGAAGGCGGTACGGTTGCCGGTGGCGGGATCTACTTGGCCGGCTCGAACATCGTCATCTCCGCAACGGCCGCCGTGAACTGGGTCTTCACCGGATGGAACGACGGCCTCACGAGCCGCGTGCGTACCGTCACCATGCCACTGACGAACATCATTTTCACGGCCAACTTCCGGAGCAATGCGGTGCTCAGCGTGCAGGCCGATCCGGCGGACGGCGGCGGCGTGACCGGGGGCGGGGTCTTCGAGGCCGGAACCCGCGTGTCCATCTCCGCGACGACCGCCGTGAACTGGGTCTTCACCGGATGGAATGACGGTGATTCCAACCTCACGCGCACCGTCACCATGCCGGAGACGAACATCACGTACAGGGCGAGCTTCCTGCGCAATTCGCCCGCCTATTGGTACGTGGCGACGAATGGCGACGACAGTGCGGCCGGCACGAACTGGGCCAGTGCGAAGCTCACGCTCCAGGCGGCTGCGGATGTGTCGCGCGACGGCGACATCATCGAGGTCAACAATGGTGTCTATGCGTCCGGTGGCCGCCCGATGGCGGGTAGCGCCCTGACCAACCGGGTCGCCCTGACCAATGCCGTGACCGTGCGCAGCCTCAATGGCGCGGGCGTCACCGTGATTCGTGGTGAACCCGGTGTGCGTGGAGCCTATCTGGGCGCGGGCGCGGTGCTGGCAGGCTTCACCATCACCAATGGTGCCACGTTGATGGCGGGGGCTTCCGACGATCTGAACGGCGGCGGCGTGTGGGCGGCGGGTTCGGCCGTGATTAGCAATTCATTCCTTGCGGCGAACACGGCGAGTGCCTTCGGCGGCGGCGTGTTCGGCGGGCGGTTGGTCAACTGTATGGTTTTCAGTAATTCGGCTGTGCAAGGTGGCGGCGCGTTCGGTGCGGCGCTGGTGAACTGTACCGTGACCGAAAACGCGGCGACCGAGGGTGGCGGTGCGCATTCTTCCACCGGCCTCAACACGATCGTCTATTACAATGCTGCGGCGAGCTCGTCCAATGCCCACGGCAGCAGCTTCGATTATTCCTGCGTCGCGCCGTTGCCGGCCGGGACAGGCAACACGGCGGATTCTCCGCTATTTTTCCGTCCGAGCCGCGGCAACTATCGGCTCGGAACGCTCTCGCCCTGCCTGAACACAGGCGATAACGCGGCCGCGCAGGGCGAAAAGGATCTCCAAGGCGCCGCCCGCATCCAAGGCGGCACGGTGGACATGGGGGCCTACGAAGGCGGAATCGTCATCTCCACGCCGGAGGCGTCTTATGCGGGTTCAGCCATTGCCTTCGACGGCGTCAACGATCACCTCACGGCGGCGAATTCTTCCAGCGTGAGTCGTGGCGGCGACTTCACGATCGAGGCGTGGATCCGCGTTCCCGATCGCTCGGCGACCTACCAAATCATTACAAAACAGCCCACCGTTGCCGTGAATGAATTTCCTGGCAACTATGAATTCCGGGTGGATCAGGGCAGCGGGCGGTTGACACTGGGCTTCGAGTATGGTCAGTGGGTGGGTGCGATTGCCTTCTGGTCGTCGACCGCCTCGGTGCCGGTGGGGCAATATGCGCACGTGGCTGTTGTTTATCGTGCGGGCTCGAGCGTGCAATTCTTCATTAACGGGGTGCCCGACACGTTGTACCGAACCGGGTACGTGCCGGAGCAGAATGGCCAGCCTGTACGCATTGGCGCGCGCAAGGACGGTTACCACTTCAAGGGCCAGATGGACGAGGTCCGGCTTTGGAGCGTTCCGCGTAGCTCAACGGAAATCGCAGCCTTGTATCGCAACCGCCTCAATGGAAGCGAGACCGGTCTCGCGGCCTATTGGAGAATGGACGATGGCGTGGGCGGAACCGTCGTGGATTCCTCGGGCAACGCCAACACCGCGACGCTCCAGAATGGCGCCACCTTTGTACGCTCCGACGCAGGGATCCAACACGTCTCCGTGCTGACCACCAATGCGGTGGTCATCACGCTCAGCGGGTTCGAGAGCGGGTTCCCGGCCAATGAACTGCTGGCGAATATCACAACCCTGCCGGCGTTGGGCACGCTGCGGCAGTACGGCAGCCTTGATCCGATCGCTTCGGTCCCGACTCTCGTCACCGATCCCGCGCGGCGTTTGGTGTACCAGCCGCCGGTGGAGACAGAGGATGCCGATGTCTTTGTTTACCAAGTCACGGACGGCGACTTTGATTCGCTCAACACGGCCACGGTGGCGGTGGATGTCGCCAACTCGACGTATATTCCGCTGGCCAATAATCCCGGTGCCGCGCTCCGGTTCAACGGCTCCGGTTCCTATATCACCGTGCCGGATTCCGGCTGGCTGGATCTGCCCGACACCTTTACCCTCGAGGCGTGGGTCAAGGTTGACCACTACAACCAGTGGTGCCCGATCATCGCGAAGCAGGGCGGAACGTCGCCCGGTAACTACGAGTTCCGCATTGATCAGGGGACCGGTCGGCTGACCTTCGGGTTCCAGAGCGGATCCTTCCCCACGGAGCGTCCATTCTACACGTCGGAAGGTTCCGTGCCGACGGGCCAGTGGACGCACGTGGCGATGACGTTCAACAAGGGCATTGGCGTCGTGCTCTACATCAACGGGCGGCCGGATTCCGGCGGCGACTTCGAGGGATATGGATTATTCGCCGCGCAAGCCAATGCCAACAGCCTGCTTATCGGCGGTCGGGACGATGGTCTTCGGTTCGCGGGCGAGATGGACGAGGTGCGCGTGTGGAGCCGGACGCTTTCGGAAGCCGAGCTTGGCAGCGGATTCCGCACGCGGCTCATCGGCGACGAAAACGGTTTGGCCGCCTACTGGCCGATGGACGATGGTGTCGGCACCGACATTGCCGATGCTACGGGGCATGGCAACGGCGGGACGATCATGAACGGCGCGCAATTCGTCCTGTCGGGCGCCCCGGTGGATCGGGTCCATGTGGCGACAACGAACGACGTGACGATCCTGCTGAGTGGATACAAGACCAACAGCGCGCTGAACGGCTTGACCAACACGATTCTTTCCCTGCCGCTTGCGGGGACCTTGAGGCAGTACGGCACGCTTGAACCCATCACCAACGTGCCGGCTCAAGTGATGGACAGCCAGCGTCGCGTGATCTATTCGCCGCCATTGACCAATGCGGTCTATCCTTTCTCATACCAGGTCAGCGACGGCGTCAACGCCTCGCCCAACGCGGCCGTGGTGCGCATCCAGGTGACTTTGTTCCCGACGGATCGATATGTCAATTCGTCGAATACCACACCTGCCGAGCCCTATACAACGTGGGAAACGGCGGCGACCAACATCCAGCAGGCGGTCGATGTGGCGATGGATGGGGATACGATCCATGTTGCGCCGGGGGTCTACGATCAGGAACCCGGCCGCAAGATTCCGGGCTACCGCCTGACGAATTGCGTGTACGTGAGCAAGTCGGTCGTCCTGAGCGGCGAGGCCGGGCCGGAGGCAACGATCATAAACGGGCGAGGCATGCGCTGTGTGTTCCTGGACAACAACGCCGTACTCGATGGCTTTACACTAACCGGCGGAAACGTGCTGTATGGACAGGATGTTTTGGCGAGCGACCAGCGTAGCAGCGGTGTGCTCAGCCGGAACTCCGCCACGGTTACCAATTGTATCATCAGCGGGAACACGGGTTCGTATGGCGGCGGCGCGGGCTACGTCACGCTGAACAACTGTCGACTCGTCGGGAACTACGCCGGCCAGTATGGTGGCGGCGCCTATCGCGCTACGTTGAACAGCTGCACCTTGTCGGGCAATACGGCGGCGCGCGATGGAGGCGGGGCCATTGAATGCACGCTCAACAACAGCTTGCTCGTCGGCAACCACGCCGATTGGTCTGCCGGCGGTGCCTTGGGCGGGACATTGAACAACTGCACCATCGTCAGCAACACCGCGGGCGCTAACGCCGGAGTCTACATCGCCACCCTGAACAACAGCATTTGCTACTACAATACCGTAGCAGGCGCGGTGAACAACCATCTGTCGAGCAGCTTCCACCACAGTTGCACCACGCCGCATCCCGGCGGGACGGGCAACGTCACCAACGAGCCTATGTTCAAGAGCCTCGCGACCGGCGACTTCAATTTGAGCGACGGTTCGGCATGCCTGAATGCGGGCGACAACACCTATGCCACCAACTTCCCGTCCGACTTCGCGGGCAATCCGCGCGTACAGGCGGACGTCGTGGATATGGGCGCGCTGGAGTCCCCGGCGGTCAAGATCACCGTTGTGGCCAATCCGCCGTCGGGCGGGGCGGTGTCCGGCATCGGCTCCTACACGCCCGGCGTGTCCCATCCCATCAGCGCCATCGTCACCTCGTTCTGGAACTTTGTGAACTGGAGCCATGGGGCCACGGATCCTTCCACGACCATCACCGTGCCGGCGACCAATACGACCTACACCGCGAATTTCGTGCGTCCGGACGTGGTCTGGCACGTGGCGCCCAATGGAAGCGACAGTGCCGTGGGCACGAACTGGGCGACAGCCAAGCAGACCCTTCAGGCCGCTGTGGACGCTGCCCTTTCCAGCGACTCCGTGCTGGTGACCAACGGCGTGTATGCCTCGGGCGGGGCTGGAATGGCCAGCATCAACAACCGCGTTGTGATCAACAAGCCCATTACGGTGCGCAGCGTGAACGGTCCGGGCGTGACCACGATCCAAGGCGGTGGGATGGGGTTCCGTGGCGCGTACGTGGGGGATGGCGCAGCGCTCGATGGGTTCACGGTCACGGGCGGCAGCTCATTTTATTTTGACGGCGGCGGGGAATGGGACCGCAACGATGGCGGCGGCATTTTCGCCTCGGCCGCAGGCGTCATCCGCAACTGCGTGATTTCCGGCAACCACGCGGCTCGTTTTGGCGGCGGGGTGTTCGGCGGGATTCTGCAGAACTGCACAGTCAGCAACAACAGCGTGTTCACAGCGGGCGGTGGCGTGGCCTTTTCCACGCTGGAGAACTGTCTGGTCAGCGGCAACAGCGGCTGGGGCGACGGTGCTGGCGCGATCAACAGCATTCTCCGAAATTGCACCGTGGTGAACAATGCGCAAACGGTGGACTATGCCCCCGGCTGCGGCGGTGTGGCCAACTGCAGCAACTACAACACCGTGGTGTATTTCAACACAGCGGTTCTGGGCGACGCGAACCACAAGGGCTCCTTCTTCGATTCCAGTTGCACGGTGCCCACGCCCGGCGGAACCGGAAACATCACCAACGATCCGCAGTTCATGAACGTATCGGCGCAGGACTATCGGCTCACAGCCTTGTCGCCCTGCCGCAATGCGGGGAACAATGCGAACGTTATTCTGTCGGCCGATCTGCTGAGCATGCCGCGCATCGTCGATGGCGTCGTGGACATGGGGGCCTACGAGGTTCAGACCCAGGCGCTTGTCACGGTGTGGGCGAATCCCACGCAGGGCGGTACGGTGTCCGGCGGGGGATATTACCCCGTGGGTTCGAATGCCGTTGTCTCCGCCACTCCGAATTCGGGTTGGACGTTTGTGGATTGGAGCGACGGCGAGACCTCCACCGTGCGCAACATCGTGGTTCCCGGCACCAACCTGAACTTCACGGCGAACTTTTCGACCTTGATCAACGTTTCGGGCGTTGCCATTCCCGAAGGCAGTGGGACGTTCGTGGGCGAAGGCACGGTTGTCTCCGGTTCGACCAACGCCTTGACCGCCGTCCCGGAACCGTCGTGGATCTTCGTGAAATGGAGCACGGGGGAGACCAACGGAACGATGACGTTCGTCGCGTCGTATAGCGACACGGTCTATCGCGCCCACTTCGCACGGGTCACGCCTTCCAGCGGCCCGCTCGCGGGAGGACATGCCGTAACCGTCACCAACGGCTACTTCGGCCAGATCACCAATGTTTTGCTGGGAAGCTCGTCCGCCAGCATTCAGGCTTCCGGCTCCAACTGGGTGCGTTTCGTTGCGCCTGCGCTGGCCTCGACCGGCACGGTCCACGTCACGATTCAAACGTCCGACAATGGGCAGACCCTCATCCGCGACGCCTACACGGTCAATCCGGCCGGGCGCATCCATGGCCCGACGATGGCCCGGCCGACGCACGGTAATTTAGACGCGGGATCCAGCTTCAGCGTTGCCCTTCGTGCCGATGGATCGGCGTCAACGTGGGGCGGATTCGAGGGTGGCTATAACTTTGGCCAACTCAACGTGCCCTCACCGAACGAACAATTTGTCGATGTTGGGGCGGGGTGGTGGTTCTCCGCGTACGTACGCTCCAACGGGATGATTTCCGCCGTGGGCCGGAACGTCAATGGCGAGTGCAACGTGCCCGCGCTCAACGAAGGCTTCGTGGCGGTGGACTGCGGCGACATGCATTCGGTGGCGCTGAAGGCGGATGGAACGTTGGCCGGTTGGGGGTGGAATTATTACGGGCCTGGCAACGTGCCCGCGCCCAATGAGGGCTTTGTGGCGATTGCCGCTGGCGACTATCATTCGCTGGGCGTCAAGACGAATGGTTCCGTGGTGGCGTGGGGCGACAATGGCAGTGGCCAGTGCAACCTGCCTTCACCCAACAGCGACTTCGTGGCCGTGGCCGGCGGACAGGCCTTCTCAGTCGGGTTGAAGTCGAACGGCACCGTGGTGGCCTGGGGTTCCATGGGAGTGCCGTCGCCCAACAGCGACATTGTTGCGATCGCGGCGCGCAAGAGCCATGCCGCGGCGCTCCGGGCCGATGGCTCGATCGTGTGCTGGGGCGATAACTCGTATGGCCAATGCAACGTCCCGGCACCGAACGAGGGATTTGTGGACGTCAGTTGCGGCACCTGGCACACGGTGGGGCTCAAAGAGGATGGAACCATCGTGGTTTGGGGACGCAACAACTACGGCCAGTTGTCGGTTGCCCAGCCCAACGAAGACTATGGCCTCGGGGCATACGGCGTCGCGCCGCGCATGGGGCTGGCACTCGGCGGATACGAAGTGGTGATTCATGGTTCCAACCTTGGCGACGGCACGGACGTGACGCAGGTGAGTCTTGCGGGCATTCCCGTCCAGCAGATCGTGAGCCAGTCGTCCACGCAAGTCGTGGTGATTGCCGGCGCCGCGCCGGACGCGGTTACGGGCAACGTCCAGATTGTGTCCAGCCACTTCGGCACCACCGTGCGCACCAACGGGTTCACGTACACCATCCAGATTCCGCAGGAGATCACGTTCCCAGCGATGGCGGACCAGATTGCGACCAGCCGCGTTGCGCTGAACGCCACGGCGTCCAGCGGATTAACCGTGTATTACTCGGTGGCGTCCGGCCCGGCGTTCATCAGCGGAGGCTCCACGCTTGTCTTTACGGGGGCAGGGCGGGTTCAGGTTGTCGCTTCGCAACCGGGCAACGCGATGTGGATGTCGGCGTTCGATGTGGCTCGCAGCGTGACGGTGTATCCTGCGGCGGCAACGATCACGTTGAGCGATCTGGACCAGACGTTCAACGGCGATCCGCGCGTGGCCTTGCACACAACAGATCCTGCCGGGCTTGAGACAGAAGTCCAATACGACGGGCTGCCCGATGCTCCGACGGCGGTAGGCAGCTATGAAGTGACGGCTGCCATCCGCGATCCTTTATATAAGGGTTCGGCAACGGGCACGCTCGTGGTTGCCAAGGCAGCTGCCGCCGTGTATCTGGATGGACTGAGCCAAGTCTACAATGGATCGGTCCGAAGCGTCACGGCGACCACGATGCCGGCCGGGCTGACGGTTGAAGTCGCCTATGCGGGCGGCGTCCAGCCAATGAATGTCGGCTCATACGGCGTCACGGGAACGGTTCACGATCTCAATTACCAAGGCAGCGTGACGGGCACGCTTTCGATTCTGTCGGCCACGCAAAGCATCGTCTTCGAAATGCCCACGAATCAGTTGACGACGCACATCACGCCGTTGAATGCCTCGGCACCATCCGGCCTGCCGGTGAGTTTTACGCTGGTTTCCGGACCTGCTCAGCTGGAGTCGGCGACGAGCCCGTCCCATATGACCTACACCGGTCCCGGCGAAGTGGTCGTTTCTGCCTCGCAAGCTGGCGATTCGCAATGGCAGCCAGCGACCACGGTTGCCCGGACGGTCACGGTCGTCAGAGCGGTGGCGACGCTTGCGCTCAGCCCGCTCCGGCAAGCCTATGACGGAAGCCCGCGGGCCGTCTTGGCCACCACCGTGCCGAACGGGCTGGCCGTGGACATCACGTACGAAGGCGGGCCTGTGCCGCCGACCGATCCGGGCGTCTACATGGTCACCGGCATAGTCAACGACGTGATGTACCAGCAGGAGGTTCAGAACCTTCTCACGATTACCAAGGAGACCGCCACCGTCCACCTTTCCGGACTTTCTCAGCTCTATGACGGTACGCCGCGGACCGTTACCGCCACCACCATGCCAGCCGGGCTGGTTGTTTCCATCACGTATGACGGCGCCAACGAGGCACCTGTCACCGGCGGGACCTACCATGTGGTGGCCGAGGTGCATGACGACAACTATGATGGATCGGCCACGGACACGCTGGTTGTGCAGCCGGCCGCCCAGACGATCACGTTCCCGGCGATTCCAATGCAGGTGGCGACCAACGTCGCCTTCCTCGCGGCCACCGCCTCGTCCGGTTTGCCGATCGTTTATGATGTGCTCAGCGGCCCCGGGGTTTTGGCAACCGTCACGAGTCTGACGTTCAATGGCTCCGGCGAAGTGGCTCTGCGCGCGTCCCAGCCCGGCAACGCAAGTTGGCAGGCCGCACCGCCGATGACCAACCTCTTCACCGTGGAGAAGGCGGTCGCCGTCGTCACCCTGACGAACCTCGTTCACACCTATGATGGGAATCCGAAAAGTCCGGACGAGCAGACCGATCCGCCCGGTCTGACGGTCGTGCTCACCTACAACGGGAGCGCCACCGCGCCCAGCAATGCCGGAAGCTACGCCGTCACCGGCACCATCAACGAAGTCATCTGGCAAGGCGAAACCACCGGCACGCTGACTATCGCGCAGTTGTCCCAGACGATCAGCGGATTCGGCGCGATCCCCCCGCAGCGCGAGGATGTGACCAATGCGTTGGCCGCAACCGCGACCAGCGGTCTGCCGGTGACCTTCGCGGTGGTCGATGGGCCGGGGAGTCTGATCGGACCGATCGATCTGATCTATTCGGCACCCGGCGACGTGGTCGTTGTGGCCTCGCAGACAGGAAGCGTGAACTGGGCGTCGGCTCCGGCCGTTACCAACACCGTCAAGGTGTTCCGCACCACCCCTTGGCATGGCCCGCTGGCCGGTGGCAACCCCGTCACGGTCACCAACGGCCTCCTCGGTACGATCACGAATGTGATCGTGGAAAGTGGCACAGGCGTCGAGCCTGTGACATCCGGGGTCAGTTGGGTCAGCATGGTCATGCCCCCGGCCACCAACGCTGGCCCGGTCACCTTCCTCGTACAGACCGCCACCAACGGCACCTACACGCTCACCAACGCCTACCGCTACAATCCAGCCGGGACGATATCTTCGGTGTCCCCGGCAGAAGGCTTCTGGACGGGTGGGGTGCAGGTGGTCATCAGCGGGACGGATCTGTCCGACGCGTCTGACCTGTCTGACCTGTCCGACGTCACCCTCGCAGGTGTGAGTGCCGCCAGCATCCTCAGCCACTCCGCCACCCAGGTCGTGGTCGTGGCCGGTGCTTCCAGTGCCGGGGTACTTGGCGATGTCCGTGTCTTCTCCATCAGCCATGGCGAAACCGTAAGCACCAACGCTTTCACTTACCGGCTGCCGCAGTTCGCGATCCTCGGCACCAACGGTGCCGTTATCGCAAGTAGCACAGGCGTCTCGCCTGTGAATGGAACCGCCTTCGGCGAAGCCATCATCGGGCTCGACAGCATCACCAACACCTTCACGATCACCAACGCGGGCAATGCGACGCTGACGATGGAGACCTATGGGACGAATGGGACCCATGCGGGCAGCTTCCTCTTGGTGGATGTGCCTGCCACGTTGCCTGCAGGCACCTCGGCGGTGTTCTCCGTGGTGTTCGAGCCGCAGGTAGGCGGCAGCAACATGGCCAGCTTCGTATTCAGCTTCGACGGCACCAATAGCCCGTACACGGTGAATGTGGCAGGGGTCGGCCTGGGTGGCGGGATCGCCCTTGAAACCAATGCGTTTGCTTTCGCGGGCACTTTTGCTGGTGCGAATCCTCCAGTGCAGCTTCTCGGCATGACCAACGTGGGCGTCAGCGGCTTTACCTGGACGAACACCATCGCCTATGGCGTGGGAGCCAGCAACTGGCTGAGCGTGCTGCCGGGTGCTGGCACGGTGCCGCTGGCTGGTGCCATCGACCTGACCAATGCGGTGGACATCGCGGGCATTAGCGTCGGCAGCTACACGGCGACGGTGACCATAGCGGCTGGAGACGCAACGAATTCGCCGCAAGCGTATGCCATGGTGCTCACGGTGGGGCGTGCCACGCAGACGATCACGTTCGCGAATCCGGGGGCGCAGGTGACCACCAATGAGACGGCGATTTCGGCCACGAGCGATAGCGGGCTGCCGGTTACGTTCGCCGTGGTGAGCGGGGCGGCAACCCTTTCGACCAACACGTCGCCAGCGACGGTGACATACAGCGGGGCGGGGGAGGTTGTCTTGACCGCGGAACAAGCTGGAAGCTTGAACTACGAACCTGCGCCGACGGTGACCAACACATTCACGGTATCGCTGACGGCGCAGTCGGCGCTGGTGTTCGCGCCGGCCACGCCGCAGACCTACAACACGACCAATGGGCTTTCGACGACCGGCGGCAGCGGCACGGGTGCGGTGAGCTATGCGGTGCTGATCGGTCCGGGCGCGATTACCAATGGCACCGGGTTGGTAGCCACCTCGGGCACGGGCGAGATCGTGGTGGAGGCCACGAAGGTGGCCGACAGCCTGTATGCGTTGCAGACGGCCAGTGCCACGGTGACGGTGCAGAAAGCCACGCAGACGATCACGTTCGGCAACCCGGGCATGCAGTTCTGGACGAACACGACGCCGATTTCGGCGACGTCATCGAGCGGGCTGGATGTGATTTTTGCGGTTGTATCGGGGCCGGCGATGCTGGGGAATGGGACGAATGGGACGTATGCGACGTATGGGGGTTATGGGACGGTGGTGCTGACCGCTGACCAGGCGGGAGGCGATAATTACGAACCGGCCCCGACGGTGACCAATAGCTTTGATGTGGTCGGCCCGCAGTTCGTGTTCCTCGGCACTAACGGTGCCGTGGTGGAAAGTGGTGCAGGCGTCTCGCCTGCCGCTGGCACGGACTTCGGCGAGGCCATCATCGGTGGCACCTCGCTGACCAACGTGTTCGCCATCACCAATGCGGGCAGCGCGCTGCTGACGTTGGGGACGTATGGGACGAATGGGACACATGGGACGAGCTTCCAGTTGCTGGATGTGCCTGCGACCTTGGCGGTCGGGGCGGTCACGAACGTGACCATTGTTTTCGCGCCGCAGGTAGGCGGCAGCAACACGGCCAGTTTCGTGTTCAGCTTCGACGGCACCAACTCGCCGTACACGGTGAATGTGGCGGGCGTCGGCCTCGGTGGCGGGATCGCCCTTGAAACCAATGCGCTTGCGTTCACGGGCACGTTTGCGGGCATGAATCCGCCGGCGCAATTTCTCGGCATGACCAACGTGGGTGTCAGCGGCTTTACCTGGACCAACACCATCGCCTATAGCGCGGGAGCCAGCAACTGGCTGAGCGTGCTGCCGCGCGGCAGTCTTGACTAATGTTGTGGATCTGGTGGGCGTCGGTGCCGGCATACATACCGCACGGGTTACGATCGCGGCTGTCGATGCCACTAACTCGCCGCAAGCGTATGCCGTGGTGCTCACGGTGGGGCGTGCGGCGCAAACCATTACGTTCGCCAACCCGGGGCAGCAGATCGTGACCAACGAGACGCCGCTCACGGCGACCGCGTCCAGCGGTCTGCCGGTGACGCTCTCGGTGGTGTCGGGCGCGGCGGTGCTGGTCAATGGGACGAATGGGACGGTTGCGACGTATGGGGTGCCGGGGCTGGTGACGCTGCGGGCCTCGCAGGCAGGTGATGCCGATTGGCAGGCGGCCGGGGCGGTGGAGGTGTCCTTCCGCGTGCGTGCCGACCGCGTGCCTTATGCCGACTTCGACGGCGACGGGCGTAGCGATCTCACGGTCTATTGGCCGCTGAGCGGCACCTGGTTCCATTGGCTGAGCGGTGCGGACGAGTATCTGGAACGGCGCTGGGGCTGGTCGGCGGTGACCCCTGTCCCGGCCGACTACGATGGTGACGGGATCGTCGATCTGGCGGTCTATCACCGCGCCACGGGCGAGTGGTACATCTACAGTAGTTTGGAGAAGAAGCTGATCCAGCGTCAGTTCGGGTGGTTTGCCACCGAGGCGGTGCCGGGGGATTACGATGGTGACGGGATCACTGATTTCGCCGTGCACAACCGCGCGGATGGCAAATGGTACATCATCCGCCATGATTGGACGGGGTACCGTGAGCTCTCGTTCGGGTGGCGCGAGACAGTGCCGGTGCCTGCGGACTACGACGGTGACGGGATTACCGACATCGACGTTGTGCGCAGCAGCGATGGCAGGTACGTCGAACGTGGCTGGGGCTGGTCGGCGGCACTGCCGGTGCCTGCGGACTACGATGGCGATGGCCTTGCCGATGTCGCTGTATTCTGGCCGCAGGCGGGGACCTGGTACATCCTAAAATCCAGTGTCAACAAGCTCCGCGAGCAGCATTTCGGGTGGTACCGTTGCGTGCCGGTGCCCGGTGACTTCGACGGTGACGGGATTGACGATGTGGCGGTCTATGAGCCGCTCGAGGGACGCTGGAGCATCCTGCACGCGCCGGGTAGGTTCACCACCCGCTTGTTCGGCTGGAGCGAGACCCTCCCGCCCTGGCCTTCAAGGAGGTAGGGGCGTGTCGGGAATTCAAAATTTACTTTCAAACGGGGGATGTCTGTAGTAAGGATTTTAAGGATCGTTATATATTCGATGTTAGTGCCAGTTATGGGTTATTGGAACCGGACATTTGATGGTTTTAACGGGAGATCGGTCATGTGTATAGCTTTCGGTTTGCGTCGTGCATCATGGTTGGTGGCGGTCTTGGGGCTCGGCTATTTCGGGGGGCTGCCACGGCAAAGTTATGCCAATGGATTTCCTACCTACTACGTGGATGCAGCGAACGGAAACGATGCCAATGACGGGTCTTCATGGGCGACGGCCAAGCAGACGATCCAGAATGCGGTGGACAATATTGGAGACGTCCCCGGCAATCAAGTGATTGTCACCAATGGTGTGTACGACCTCGGTGGTGCGGTTATCCCCGGATTTACGCTGACGAATCGCGTCTGCATCACCAAAGCGATTACGGTAAGGTCTGTGAATGGACCGGAAGTGACGATTATCGCCGGCGCACCCGGTTCGAATGGCAGCAACGATGTGGATGCCATCCGCGGTGTGTTCCTGGATGGCGGTGCAACGTTGTCCGGTTTCACGATCACCAACGGTTACACGTGCGCCTCGGGCAGCGAAATCTACGATCAAAGCGGCGGCGGGTTGTGGATGACAACCAACTGCACGGCCAGCAATGTGGTCGTCAGTGGCTGCCGGGCCCATGACTACGGTGGCGGCGTCATGTTTTACCAAGGTGGAGGCCTGCATAACAGCACGATCAGCGGTAATACTGTGGTGACATTCGGCGGCGGCGGTGCGTATTTCGAAGGCCCTGGAGGCCGGATCCATAACAGCAAGCTGCACGGCAATACCGCCCGGGAGTTAGGCGGCGGCGTCTTCATGAAAACCGGAACCGAGCTGAACAACTGCCTGATCACCGGCAACGGGACGGCGATGAGCGGCGGCGGAGCCTTCATTGATCTAGGAGGAACGCTCAACAATTGTACGCTCAGCGGGAATAACGCGAACGACGGCGGCGGCGTTCACCTGGTCGGTGAGGTCGGTCTCTTCGCTACCGTCAACAACAGCATCGTCTTTGGCAACACGGCATCCAACGCCTGGAATGACATCTTGAGCGAAGGAAACAACCCGATTCGCAACACCTGTGCGTCGGATGGCGTGACCAATGGCGTCAACGGCTGCGTCACCAATAATCCTCTAATGAATGCCGATTTCACACTCAAGGCGGCATCCCCCTGCCATAATGCAGGAAATAACACGTACGCCCCGACGAATGTGACTCCCGTTGACCTCGCTGGCAACGCGCGGATTGCCTTTGGTACTGTGGATATGGGGGCCTATGAACTGCCGTTTGTCGCGATCCCCGATCGAGGCCCGCAGGCGGGTGGCAATACCCTCACGATCACCAACGGCACGTTTCTCGGCACCATCACCAATGTCCTCCTGGGAGCGCCGAGCTCCAGCTCGGCAACCCTTGTGTCGTCCGGCTCGGACTGGTTCACGATCACGCTGCCTCCTGCCACCAACGCAGGGCCCGTGGCCATAACCGTACAGACTGACGGCAACGGGGAGATCACATTGCCGAACGCATACACCTACAATCAGGCAGGCTGGATCGCGGATACGGCTCTTGCCGAGGGCGGATCGTATATCGCGGCGGGCCGGGCTCATTCGCTGGGTGTGAAATCGGACGGCACGATCGTGGCGTGGGGGTGGAATGATGACGGCCAGACGGACGTGCCGGCTCCAAACACGAATTTCGTGGCGGTGTCTGCGGGTCGTGTTCATTCGCTGGGCTTGAAGTCGGACGGCACGATCGCGGCTTGGGGGAATAATGGTGACGGCCAGACCAACGTGCCTTCGCCGAACGTGGATTTTGTGGCGGTGGCGGCCGGGTATTACCATTCGTTGGGCTTGAAGTCGGACGGTTCAGTCGTAGCGTGGGGGGCCGATTGGAGCGGCCAGGCGAACGTGCCTTCTCCGAACACGAATTTCGTGGCGGTGGCGGGTGGTTTTTATCATTCGTTGGGTTTGAAGTCGGACGGAACGATTGTGGGGTGGGGGGGTAATGATGATGGCCAGACGGATGTGCCGTTGCCGAACGCGGATTTCGTATCTGTGGCGGCCGGGTGGTATCATTCGCTGGGCTTGAAGTCGAACGGGACGATCGTGGCGTGGGGGAGTAATGGTGTTGGCCAGTTGGACGTGCCGTTGCCGAACACGAACTTCGTGGCGGTGTCGGCTCTGGCCGATCATTCGCTGGGCTTGAAGTCAGACGGGACGATTGTGGCGTGGGGGGCGAACGATTATGGACAAACGGACGTACCGTTGCCGAATGCGGATTTTGTGGCGGTGGTGGCTGGTAGTTATCATTCGCTGGGCTTAAAGTCGGACGGTTCGATTGTGGCGTGGGGGAGGAATGAAGACGGTCAGACGAACGTGCCTGCGCCCAACGCCGATTTCGGGATGTTCACGTATGGGGTTCTACCCGCATCCGGTTCCTGGACCGGCGGTTATCCGGTCGTCATCACCGGCACGAATCTGGGCAGCGGCTCCGACATCACCAACGTGACCCTCGGCGGTGTAGCGGCCCAAAGCATTGTTAGCCAGTCGGCGACGCAGGTCGTGGTTGCAGCGGGGACTGCGGTGGCCGCCGGGGTCGGCGATGTGCGGGTTTTCTCCACGAGCTTCGGCGAGACCGTCAAGAGCAATGCCTTCGAGTACCTGCGCTTGGAGCAGGCAGCGCTGGTGTTCAGTCCGGCGAGTCCGCAGGCCTTCAACACGACCAACGGGCTCGCTGTGACAGGCGGCAGCGGCACGGGCGCAGTCAGTTATGTAGTCAGCAGTGGTTCTGGAACGATTGTTGGCAGCACAAATCTAGTGATGAACGCCGGAACGGGAACGGTTACGATCGTGGCAGCCAAGGCGCAGGACTCGCTGTATTTTGGGGCTTCGACGACTTCCACTGTGGCGGCGGCCAAAGCCTCGCAGGCGATCACGTTCGGTAATCCCGGGGCGCAGGTGACGACGAATGAGACGGCGATTTCGGCCACGAGCGATAGCGGGCTACCGGTGACGTTCGCGGTGTTCAGCGGGTTGGCAACCCTTTCGACCAACACGTCGCCTGCGACGGTGATGTATAGCGGGGCAGGGGAGGTGACCTTGACTGCGGAACAAGCTGGAAGCTTGAACTACGAACCTGCGCCGACGGTGACCAACACATTCACGGTATCGCTGACGCCGCAGGCGGCGCTGGTGTTCGCGCCGGCCTCGCCGCAGACCTACAACACGCCCAATGGGCTATCGGCTACCGGCGGCAGCGGGACGGGTGCGGTCAGCTACGCCGTGCTGAGCGGTCCGGGCAGCATCGTGGGCGGCACGAACCTGCTGGCCAGTTCGGGCACGGGCGTGATCGTGGTGGAGGCGAACAAGGCGGCCGACAGCATGTATTTGGTGCAGACGGCCAGTGCCACGGTGACCGTACAGAAGGCTTCGCAGACGATCACATTCGGCAATCCTGGGACGCAGTTCTGGACGAACCGCACGGCACTGGCTGCCAGTTCCACCAGCAGTGGGGTGGTGAGCTTTGCGGTGGTATCGGGTCCGGCGGTGCTGGGGAATGGGACCAATGGGACTTATGCGACGTATGGGGGTTATGGGACGGTGACCCTGACCGCCGATCAAGCTGGAAGCTTGAACTACGAACCGGCTCCGACGGTGACCAACAGCTTCGCTGTGGTCGGCCCGCAGCTCGTGTTCATCGGCACCCACGGTGCCGTGGTGGAAAGTGGTGCAGGCGTCTCGCCTGCCGCTGGCACGGATTTCGGCGAGGCGATCATCGGGGGCACTGCGCTCACCAACGTGTTCGCCATCACCAACGCGGGCAATGCGTTGCTCACGATGGGGACCTATGGGACGAATGGGACCCATGGGACGAGCTTCCGGTTGCTGGATGTGCCAGCGACGCTGGCGGTCGGGGCGGTCACAAACGTGACCGTTGTCTTCGCGCCGCTGGAGGGCGGCAGCAACACGGCCAGCTTCGTATTCAGCTTTGACGGCACCAACGCGCCGTACACGGTGAATGTGGCAGGGGTCGGCCTGGGTGGCGGGATCGCCCTTGAAACCAATGCGCTCGCCTTCACGGGCACCTTCGCAGCCACGAATCCGCCGACGCAACTTCTCGACATGACCAATGTGGGTGTCAGCGGCTTTACCTGGACCAACTCCATCGCCTACAACGTGGGAGCGAGCAACTGGCTCAGCGTGTTGCCAGGCGACGGCACCGTGCCGCTGGCTGGGGCGATCGCCCTGACCAATGCGGTTGACATCGCGGGCATTAGCGTCGGCAGCTACACGGCGACGGTGACCATCGCGGCTGGAGACGCGACGAATTCGCCGCAAGCGTATGCCGTCGTGCTGACGGTGGGGCGTGCCTCGCAGGCGATCACGTTCGGTAATCTCGGGGCGCAGGTGACGACGAATGAGACGGCGATTTCTGCCACGAGCGATAGCGGGTTGCCGGTGACGTTCGTCGTGATGAGCGGGTTGGCAACCCTTTCGACCAACACGTCGCCAGCGACGGTGACGTACAGCGGGGCTGGGGAGGTGGTCTTGACTGCGGAACAATCTGGAAGCTTGAGCTACGAACCTGCTCCGACGGTGACCAATACGTTCACGGTATCGCTGACGCCGCAGTCGGTGCTGGTGTTCGCGCCAGCCTCGCCGCAGACGTATAACACGACCAATGAGATCTCCGCTAGCGGGGGATCGGGCACCGGCACGGTGAGCTACGCGGTGGTTTCGGGTCCGGGAAGTCTTGCGGGCGGAACAAATCTGGTGGCCACCTCGGGCACGGGCGATATCGTGGTGGAGGCGACCAAGGCGGCGGATAGCATGTATGCCGTGCAGTCGGCCACGGCCACCGTGACGGTGGCGCGTGCCTCGCAGGCGATTGACTTCTCAAACCCGGGCACGCAGTTCTGGACGAACGAGACGCCGATCGCGGCGACGGCCGACAGTGGACTGGCGGTGCAGTTCGCATGGGTAAGCGGGTCGGCGAGTCTGGAGAATAGGACCAATGGGACCTATGCGACCTATAGTGGCTACGGCGTGGTGCGGGTCGCCGCCAGCCAGACGGGCGATGTCAACTGGGCGGTCGCCCCGACCGTGACCAACACCTTCACGGTCGTCGGTCCGCTGCTG
>JFJP01001807.1_pt1 | contig 28047 bp, 21 predicted proteins | sample 431651 | NCBI WGS metagenome assembly JFJP01 (sample SAMN02602958, study PRJNA72255) | Microbial mat metagenome, whole genome shotgun sequencing project. | biome: fresh water; feature: sink hole; material: water; isolation source: purple microbial (photo- and chemosynthetic) mats found in... | reverse complement strand
AGTTCGCGTGAAACCCAGAATCCGTCATTCATCGGAATGGGTGTGCTCTAAATCGTCCATTGAAACTCTTACCTGGCCGGAGCCTCCCGTATCAGCATGATCGTACTCATGGTCGCGTTCACGTTATTAGCGTCTCGCTTTGCGCGTTTGGGTTGAATGACAAATGTACGGCGCGTGGTGCTTCAATGACTCGTACCTGATTCCCCGGCACCAAGCCTGGTTTCTCTAGATTTGCGGTTGCAACCATCTTGTACGATCCCTGATGCAGCCAGTACAGTAAGGTCGCAAAGAGACTGTCGGGGTCAATCGGCTTGACGATGAAATCATTCATTCCGGCATCGAGGCAGCGAGCCTTGGCCTCAGAAAAAGCATTCGCTGTCAGGGCGAGAATTGGAATCTCGGCGTAGCCCAGAAGCTGGCGTATCCGCTGCGTGGCTTCGATGCCGTTGAGGTTCGGCATGTGCATGTCCATCAAAATCAAATCGTAAGCGTTGTCTTGCGCCATCTGAACAGCTTGGACACCATCTTCCGCGACAGTTACCAGCAGACCTGCGTTTTCCAGCAGATGTTGGGTCACGTCCAGATTAACAGGCTCATCGTCCACCAGCAGAATGCGAGCGCAACGATAGTCTTCTCGAATCAACGCTTCGGCATCAGGTGAGGCTAACCTGGCTTTTGTTCTGCGCTCTTCCATTTTAAGGAAGGCAGTAAACCAGAACGTGCTACCAACCCCCGGCGTGCTGCTTACACCGATTTCACCGCCCATCAGTTCGGCAAGCCGCCGGGTAATGGCCAGGCCAAGACCAGTACCACCATATTTGCGTGTCGTTGAATTGTCCGCTTGTTCAAAGTCAGCAAACAAACGAGGCAGCGCTTCGGGCGAGATGCCAATGCCGGAGTCTTCGACTTCAAACTTGACCTGCAGCCAGTTGTCCGTTTCATTCACGGGCTTGGCACGCAGGGTGACACAACCTTTCTCCGTGAATTTGACTGCGTTGGTGGCGAAATTGAGCAAGGCTTGCTGTATTCGAGTCGGATCACCGAGAAGATTACGTGGGAATCGTCCTGTTTCGAACCTCAAGAAAATTCCTTTGGTTTTAGCACGTTCGCTCAGGATCGAACGCACATTGCCCATCACGCCGGCAATGGTCAGGGGGACTTCCTCCAGAACGAATTTGCCGGCTTCAATCTTGGAAAGATCAAGAATATTGTTGATCACCTCAAGCAGGTGCTTGCTGGCGATGTCAATCTGTCTGAGACGTTCCGCCTGCTCTGCCGTGACCTTGCCCCGCTGCAGAATATAGGTCATGCCCAGGATAGCGTTCATCGGCGTGCGAATTTCATGGCTCATGTTGGCCAGGAACGCGCTTTTTGCGCGATTGGCGGCCTCGGCCTGATCGCGGGCCAGAAGCAGCAACGCCTCAGTGTGCTTCCGTTTGGTGATGTCGCGGTTTGAAGCGCGTCGCCCAAGATATTCTCCAGAGGCGTCCCACACCGGCTGACACACATGGTCGATCCAGCGCATTTCGCCGTTTTTGTGATGGAGGCGATATTCAATCCTGTGCGTATCCAGGTGCTCGTCACCCCTTAAATGGACGATCAAACGATCACGATCATCCGGGTGGGTGATATCGAAATTCAGGTCGGGATAGGCCATGAATTCCTCGGCGCAATAGCCGGTGACACGCTCACACGCGGGAGAGCAATAGAGCCAGCGGCCTGCATCGTCAATCCAGGTTTCCCAGTCATACGTAAAGTCCGCGACGGTGCGGTATTTGATTTCCGCTTTCTGCAACGCGGCCGTTCGCTCTTCAACCAGGTCTTCCAGATGCTCGCGATGGCGAGCCAACTCGTCTTCGATCTGCTTACGCTTGCTGATGTCCCGACTGATCCCGTGATAACCCGTTATTGCGCCTTGAGCATCGCGTTCGGGGGTGGAGATTATTTCAGTCCAGATTTGCGTACCGTCCTTGCAGCGTTGGCGCATGACGAAGTTAATCGAACTGGTCTGCTCGCCGTTCTGCTCAACCAACATTCGCTGACTTGAGATTTCCGAGATTTGCTCGATTTCGTCTTCGGGAATCAATTCAGAAAAGTGCCTACCGATCACTTCGTCGGCGCGAAAACCGCGGATTCGCTCATCCGCCGGGCTGATGTAGGTAAATACCTTGTTGCTGTCCTGCCGCCACACCACGTCGTCAACACCCTCGGTCAGCAGGCGATAGTGGGCCTCGCTTTCTGCCAATGTAGCTTCTCGCTGGGCCAGGGTGGCTACAACTCGATTGAAGCCTCCAATCAACACGCCGATTTCGTCCTGGCGGGTAACAGGCAACAGGTGCCCCGCCAGCTTTTCATCCGTCAAGTGGGCAAGTGCTTTGGCGGCGCTCAGGAGCGGTGAGAGTTGATGACGCAACATCCACGAGATCAGGCCACCCACCAGCACGGTGAGAAGAATAGTGGCGAGCAGCATGCGCTGCTGCATGTCGCGAATCGGCGCAAAGGCTTCGGTTATCGGCAGGGTGACGCCCATCAGCCAGTCCGATGTGGGTATCTGTTTGGCGGAACCCAACACTTCCACGTTCTTCGGCGTGATATACACGGAAGAACCCTCGTAGCCATCCAGAAAGCGGTCGAGTGATGGATTGATCCCGGGCGCAGGGAGTGTTTCCATAATCCGGCTTTTGTCTGTTGCGGTAACAATTAACCTGTGTTTTGGAACCAGCACCACATACCCACCGGTCTTGCCGTACTGGCTGGTCGTGATCTTGTCCAGAAAACTGGGCTTGCCCAGATTGGTCACCCCTGACAGGGCGCCAATGACCCTGCCCTGCGCATCGCGGATGGGGACGGCCATGAGGAATATCGGCGCTTGCAGGGTCTTGCCGATGACCGGTTTGCCAACGGTTGATTTGCCATCCTGGATGGCGCCGAGAAGGTAGTCCCGGTCGAGGTAGTTGACTCCGATTCGCTCAGGCACGAGCGGCGATGAGGCAATGGCGGTGCCGTCAATTCGGTAGGCCAGAACGCCATCGTTGAACTGTTTGTGCAGGACGAAGCGTTGGTCGAGGAATTTCTGCAAGTCCGGCGGATTATCGATCAGGGAGGCATCGATGGCTTTGGCAACCATCTCAAGTGCCGCGATCCGGTCGTCCAGTCTCGCTTGCACCTCTGACGCGGCGTAGGTCACCGTTGCGAACTGCTGCTCCCCAAGGAGCCGCTCCATGTCCTTTTGCAGCATATGGGTCGCGTAGAGCGATAGAGCCCATAGGCTGACCAGAAAAATCAGCAGCGTCGCAAGCGTGATTCTGGTGTTAAGGGAATGTTTCTTGGCGATGTGCGGGGCCATGCTGCGTCTATCCCGATTAAAAGGAAAGAAAATGCCCAAACTGGCGGTGAATGCTCCAGCACATTCCTCTGTTGCTGCTGAATCTCATAAAGCCCCCTGAAACGCAAAATCTGATTGTCGTAAAAACGACATGCTCTGGAGCTCGTGTTTATGGGGTCAATGGTAGGCGTATCACTTTAGTGATAACAATACTGAGCGTTAGGTAATGGACTACCTGAAATCAGGTAGTCCGTTGCCGCAAAACCAGTTGCAGGAAACTTTTCTGCAAGCGCAGGCAAAGGAGAATCACTCAGCGATAAAGCCTGCGTTGATCGCGTAACGTGTCATTTCGACGGCATTGCGCAAGTTGAGCTTGCGCATGATATTGCGCCGATGGACGTCCACCGTACTGGAGGCAATTGCGAGTTGAGTTCCGATCTGGTGTGAACTCAATCCTTTGGCGACCAGGCACAGCACTTGATGCTCGCGTGCGCCGAGCAAGGGTGTATTCCGCCGTTCGTTGTGACCGAATAGTGATCGGGTAACAACGTCAGTGATGACGGGGCACAAATACTGTCGGTTCTGCATGACGGCTTCAATTGCGCGCAGCAATTCCTTGCCCCCCTCGGCCTTAGTCACGTAAGCCGAAGCGCCGGCTTGCATCATGTCCATGATGTAGACGTGATCAGCGTAGCTCGACAAGGCGATGACTTTGATCTCAGGAAAAGCGGCAGTGAGCTGGCGTGTGACGTCCATGCCGTTGAGCTTTGGCATGCCGATATCCATACAGACAATGTGGGGAGCGAGTTCACCCGCCAGTCGCATTACGTCGTCGCCGTCTCCGGTGTCGCCAACAACCCGCAGGTTTGGCATTCTGTCCAGCAAGCCGCGCAAAGCCTCACGAAAAATCTGATGGTCGTCAACAAGCAGGATGCGAAGGGTCATGGTTCAATTTCCGAGGGGTCGATTTCGACGTGAATCCGCGTTCCGTCTCCAGGGCGTGAGTCGATGCTGAATGTGCCACCGGAGAATTCGCTCATCTCCCGCATGTTGATAATTCCTAGTCCGCTATCGGTGCCGATGCTCTCCAGGTCAAACCCCTGGCCATCATCAGTCACTGTAAGTACTACGGGCAGAGTGTCAATATTCAGCATCGCAGTAACTGATCTTGCCAGGGAGTGTTTGGCTATGTTCGTTAGTGCTTCCTGAAACACCCGGAACAATATGGACTCAAGAGCGGATGACAGCCTGTTGCCACGGTGAATGCAGTCAAGGCGTACGACAATACCGGTTCTATGGGAGAACTGGCTGGCATACGCTTCCATAGCAGAAGCCAATCCGGCGTAATCGAGTGCCGAGGGGCGCAAATCGGCGCAGATGTAACGAATATTTTCAGCAGTTTCCTCAATAAGAGCACTGTTGTCTTCCATTCGCGCCGCAAGTTCTTCCAGTTTGCCTTCGGCCAGTGCCATGGCTGCGACTTCACTGTTGATGCTGATGGCGGCAAGATTTGGGCTCGTGCTGTCATGCAGTGCGGCGGCCAGGCGTCGCCGCGCATCTTCCTGTACAGCGACCAAGTGGCGCGACACCGCCGATAATCGTTTGGCGTTCTCGCTGCGCTCATGCTCCATTTTTTTCCGCTCGGTGATGTTCTCATGAACAACCACGGCACCGCCTTGCGGACCTTGCAAGGGAACGACACGCATATTGAACCAGCGTCGTTCACTGGGCGAATGACAGGGATACTCGAGCTCGAATTTTTCACGCACCCCGGACAACACTTCTTGAATTCCCGCCTGCGCCGGCGCCGATTCGACACCATCGGCTGAGCCCACACCTATTTCACAGGTCGCAAGGTAATTCATTCCAACACCTTCGCAGACAGCCCGTGTAGCACCGTTCGCGATGGCAAAACGCCGCCAGGCCTCATTGATAGCAACTATCCCACCGTTGACGTCAAGCACCGCAACCTGTTCGTCGAGCGAGTCAAAGACAGTCCTGATCAGGGCCTGACTTTCGCGTAGTGCACCTTCTGCCGCTTTGCGTTTGGATATATCACGCTGCACGCCGACGAATTGACTCAGTACCCCCGCTTCATCAAACACGGGGGTAATGGAGAGATCATTCCAGAACGGTGATCCATCCTTGCGGTAATTGAGGATTTCACCGTGGAACGGTTGTAATGCGCTGAGCGCGGTACTCATTTGCTCAAGTACTTCGACAGCGCTTTCCGCGCCCTGGAGAAGTTTGCACGGTTGCCCGAGCATATCGCTTTCAGAGTAGCCCGTAATTTTCTCAAAGGCCTCATTGGCATAGTTGATCAGGCGATCCGGTCCGGAAATAAGAACCCCTTGAGAAATTGCGTCCAACGCACGCTCACGCAAGCGAAGCTTGCTCAGGCTGTCCTGTAATGATTTTTCAGTTGCCTTTCGTTCGGAGATATCACGGAACATACTGCTGGTCCGCGTTTCGCCTTTCGCGTCGTGGAAACACGTCGAAACCACGTCTACCGGGAAAGTCGAGCCATCCTTTCTGCGGCAACGCAACTCTCCACGGAATGCGCCGCAGCGACTCCGCTCCTCAATCGCTGCGGACAAGCGTGGATCGGATATGTCCATTACACCGGATCGGCCGAGGGCGCACAATTCGTCTTTGCTAAAGCCGAACAGGCGAAGCGCTTCAGCATTGGCCGTTTCAATACGGCCATCAGGCCAGGCGAAAATAGTGGCTTCGCTACTCTTTTCGAAGATCAATTGGAAGCGTTCTTCCATTTCCCGTCGAGAGGCTTCGACACGTTTTCTTTCTGTGATTTCGTGTTCTGCCTTGAACCGGGCATAACCCGTTTGAGAAATAATCTGCGCCATGGCACCGAGAAATCCTGTGGCGCTGATTAATTTCTGTTCGTCGGTGACCTCCACTTCAGAAAGTGCGTGTAAATAGGCCGCTTCATCAAAACCAAAGGTTTTAGCCTGTCGTTTGAAACGATCAACATCGGCTTTCTGCAACAACATCTGGCCAGTGGCCAGACTCGCGATGTGCTTTCCTTCAATGATGATTGGAATTGCGCAGTCAACGAGGCCGTTTTCACAATACTCGATGACTACTTGGCCTGGAGTATTCAGGCTATCGAGTAAGGCGTGATTGCTTCGAAGACAGTTGGATTCGGAGATTGGGTTGCATCGGTGAAAGTCGGTACAGATGGCTTTCCACCCGGTTGATATGAGGATATTCATGGCGGGGTGATCAAGAAAAGCAACCGTAAAGCCATTGGTAACGCTGAATTGTTCGAACAGAATTCTTAACTGTTCAATATCAACCAGATCTTGAATGCCGTACTTGCCATCAATGAGATGGGATGAGTTTTCTGTGTCTGATTGTGCCGGCATGGTCTTGATTGAAAATGGTTGAAAATCTGGTGCCATCCTTGGGCCATCCGTGATTTGGCTGTGGGGTTTCCGCCGACGAAATGTCCCAACTATAACGTTTTTGGTTCCAGCCACCGCAGCAAGGTCAAGAAAATCTTGTCCGGCGCAAGGGGCTTGACGATAAAGTCATTCATACCCGCCGCGAAGCACCGCAGCTTATCCTCCGTAAACGCATTGGCCGTCATCGTCAGAATCGGCGTATCAAGATAACCAGGAAGCGCCCGAATCCGCGTCGTAGCCTCCAGACCATCCAGATGGGCATCTGCATGTCCATCTGGATAAGAGCGCAGGACGCTTCCCGCGCCTTCAGAATGGCCTGAATGCCATCCTCGGCAGTATCGACGCCCCCCTGAATCTTCCAGAATCATCGCACTGTTGGTGCTGTGAAGAGCACACGCAGCTGAATTACATTGAATTCGGAGTGTAGGGTTTGAAGAAATCCTGGCCAGCCCAAGCAGCTGTTGGTTCAACGTAAAGCGCGTCGCCCTTGACGTAATTACCCGCGTCATTCTGATCGCCCGAGCCAGTGTATTTGGCTACAGCCGGATAGGGGTAGACCGGTCGGCTCATTGCCGGACTCGTTGCCACTTGCTCCTTTTTCGGGGCGTCCTGTTTCTGGTCAGATTTTTCCGCCGTCGGCTGACCAAAGTTGCTGCCCTTGTTCTGTGGTGTTCGCGCAATGATCTCATCTGGAATCTTTCCGCTTTCAACCCAGTTCATCATCGGTGTCAGCAGATCAATGGAAGATGGCCCCTCTCCTTGGCCGCAGTGATAAACGCCGGGGAGGAGATAAAGTCGTTCGAACTTGGCCGCCTCATCTTTTCCCATCTGTTTCAGAACTGCTTCATGATAGGCAATCGTCGTCAACGGAGAAATATGCTGGTCCGACCATCCATGCCACAGAATCAACTTGCCTCCTGCGGATTGGAAAGCCTTGAGATCAGGATTGGTGGCGTCAAACAGCGGGTGCCTCGCTTTTAATAACTCGACGGTCGCCTTTTCAAACTTGAGATCAGCCAGCGAGTAATTTTGCGGTGGATCCTGTTCAAAGATCAGGTTTTTCAGGGCCCCCATCGCAATGATGGAGCTGAAGATGGGCTTGTCGGGACTCTCGGGAACAAATACGCCAGCCCAAGCAAGCTCCGAGCCATATTGCACGTCACCGACGGTCAGGTGTTCGCCTGTTGCAGGATCGCGAGGCCCTTCATAGAATTTGCTGATCGCCACGACTTCCTGAGGCGTCAAACACGCAGATGCATCTTTGCTTTCCGGCCCGCACTGTAGGGTCTTGGGGTTGAAGTGGCACAGTCGCGGATCAGACAGCAGGCCGTCGACCTGTCCATCGAGTCCATCGCAGGCGGCAACAACAGCCTTGTGCAAAAGCGGCAGACGCGGTGCCATGACGATAGGCTTGCCATCCGGTCCGGTGTTGCTGATGGCGAGCCAGCCATGATGCAGACTGTTCTGAAACTGGAATAACATGGCAGGTGCGCCAGCCACAATCCCGTTGAAATCGTTTGGATAGCGTTGGGCTTCCATAACGGCTTCGCGTCCGCCATCGGAGCAACCGGTGAAGTAGGAATAGGATTCCGCTTGGCCGTAGAAAGATTTGATCAGTTTTTTCGAAGCGAGGGCGGTCAGATGGACGCCGCGATAGGCGAAATCGACGCGCTTCTGGGGATCTCGACCAAAATCAGGCGCCATGCCTTGATGTCCCATATCGGTCGAGGAAATCACAAAGCCGCCTGCGGACAGGGGAACACAGCCCTCAGCCGCGCCAACCTCCAGCTCGATACGTCCGCACAAGCCGCCACAACCCACTTGCAAATAGCGCTGTGTCCAGCTCGCCAAAGGCAAGCGGACCTTGAAGCCGATTGAAGGAGCAAGGGTTCCTTCTGCTTCGCAGAATTGACCTCCCTCATTGTTGACCTCTTTTACCGAAGTGATCTTGCTCCCTGCGCCACCTATGTCCGTCAGGTCAATCGAGGCAAGATCAGCGCACTTCTTGATCGCTGCCTTTGCGCCCAGATTCGCGCCAACCACTGGCGGAACTTTGTCCGACGCAGCAAGTGCAGGGGCTGCGATTACAGTGGTTCCGATGGCTAGCAGCACGCACGGAAGCTTGACCGCAGTACGAATCCTCTCAGTCCAACTTTTCTGTTTCGTTTTCATGATTTATCCAATAAAAACAATTGTGTTACACGATAAAAATCACCAAAGTATCAACGTGATTCCATTGCACCCATCGCAAGATTTGACCGTCAAGTGCGCCCGGTTTGTCTGGCGGAATACCTCACAACATTGCTGTTTCCGGTTTGATTCATCGCATTTTCCTCAAAAAATTCGCTAAAGCAGTGTCGTCCAGAAATGCGAGATCGGCATGGCCAGAACCAGCGCTGGCAGCATGTTTACGATTGGGAACGGTTTGATGCCACATATCCGGAAGCCGGTTGCCAGCATGATGAGACCACCAACGGCTGAGAAGTCAGCCATCATTTCCGGGGTCGTCAGCGGCACGATATGCGTTGCCGCATAAGCCAGTACCAGTTGAATGGCCAACTGCGGTATCCACACCGTCGCCACCGCATAACCCAGTACGGTCGCAAAGATCCCCGATGTAAAGAAATCGAGGATGGATTTGACGAACAAAATCTGCGGGTCGCCTGTCATTCCTTCGTTCATCGCACCAAATATTCCGGTTCCGCTCGCACAAAAAAGTACCAGAATCGCGACGAACTTATCGATGAACTCATCGTGCGAGAGGTCAGCCGGAGAAGGAAAAACGAGTTCAACAAGTCCTTTGGTCTTGGTGCTGATTTTTCCGATGAATTTTTCGAGACAGAAGAGTTCTCCGACGATTGTTCCAATGACGATGGAAAGAACGACCGCTGGAAGGTGTTCTACCTTGACGATCATTGCTATGCCCAGTGCCATCGAGGCCAGCCCGAAGGTTTGCGGCATGGCGGTTCTCAGGCGTTCAGGAAGCCTGGTTCCAAGAAATGCCCCAAGCAGTCCGCCAACCGCAATCGCAGCACTATTTACATAGGGTCCAACCAGAGCAAGCATTTCTATCCTTTGCTAGCTGCAAAGACGGCCATGAGCGATAAGATCATCGCTTGATGCTGGGCGGTGATTCAGTGCAGAAAGCCAAGAGCACCTCCCGCGACAAAGACCGATCAGCCGTTGTATTTGAGTGTGGAATCCAGAAAATCCAGAACATGCGTCAAGTTCTCACGCGTCTCAAAATGAGGACTGGCGTGCACTGCGTCCTCAAGAAGCATCACTTGCGCGCGACCAGGACCGGCAACCGCATTGATCTTTTTGGCAAATTCGACCGAGTGCTGGTAGGGCACAATCGGATCGATCTTTCCATGCTGCAAGAAGAACGGCGGGCATTCGGCATGAATCCATGTTTCCGGATTGGCTTTCGCGACTTCTTCCGGATGATCGGCAATAAATCCGCCCAATAGTCTTGACTCAGGCGAGTCGGGTGAGGTGTGATCAGCGACGCCTGCACCGGTTTCGCTAAGGTAGACGTCCATCGTCAGAAAGTTCGTTGGCGCGAACCAGGCGACGACGGCCTGGACTGAGGCTTTCTGCTCCCGGAAACCTTGGTCCAGATCTTCCAATTCGCGGATGCCGTCGCTGGTGCCCAGCAACGAGGCCAGATGCCCGCCCGCTGATCCGCCCCAGGCCGCAATGCAGTTGGGGTTCAGCCGATATTGCTCGGCATGCCCCTTGAGCCAGCGGATCGAAGCCTTGACGTCAAAAATCTGGGCAGGAAAGAGCGCTTCGCTGGACAATCGGTAGTTGAGCGAGGCCACCGCATAGCCGCGCTCAAGTGCGGATAGGGCAGGCACCAGTTGCACATCGCGCTTGTCGCACATCATCCATGCACCGCCATGGATGAACACGATGAGTGGATAACCGGTAGCTGGGGGTGGCGTGTCTGGAAGGTACAGGTCCAGCCGCTGAAAGGCAGAGGCATCGGCATAGGCCAGGTCAAGATGTGCTTCCTTGATTGCGCTAATGTCTGCATTGGGCAATACGTAAATGCCCTTGGGACCGTCTGGACTATTTGGGTCAGCCATAATGCGATTCCATAGTGAAATTGATATTTTTCAGGCGCGGGCTTTGGATTTTCGGCCAAGCATCGATTTCTGATAGGTGTCAAAACCGACCGCCGCCAGCAGAACAAATCCTTTGACGATATATTGCGCATAGGTATTGAGGCCGATAAGCTGCATGCCGTTACCGAGTACGCCAAGAATGAGGACGCCAGTGACCAACCCCCACATCTTGCCTTCGCCACCCTTGAATGAGATGCCGCCAAGGACCGCCGCTGTCATGCAGGCAAATTCGGTACCCGGCCCTGTTGACGACGCTGCCGAGCCAGAGCGGGCAAAGAGAACGATGGCGGCAATCGAGGTAAAAAAGCCGCACAGGGCATAAACAAACACCTTGGTGACGGTGATGTTGATGCCGGAGAGTCGAGCGGCTTCTTCGTTACCGCCAATGGCAAAGATATTGCGCCCGAGGTAGGTCTTGTTGAGCAGAAAACTGGCTGCACCGACCGTGATGAACATCAGGATGACGCTGACCGGGATGGTGCCGAAGACGTAGCCCTGTCCGATGTATTTGAACTCCGGTGGCAGGTTAACAATCGCGCTCTGATTAGAGATGATGTAGGACAAGCCTTGGAAAACGGTCATGGTGCCCAGCGTAACGATCAGGCTGTGTACTTTGAGGGTGACAGAAGCCACGCCGTTCATCGCGCCCATCAGAACACCGCTGCCGATACCCAGCGCCAGCGAGAGCGGGATAGGCATGTCAAGCCATTTCATACAGACCGCCGTCGTTACGCCAACCACCGACATCTGGTAGCCAATGGATAAGTCCATACCGCCGGAGATCATCACGAAGGACAATCCCACCGCAGCAATGATGACGTAGGAGTTCTGAACGAAAATATTGGTGAGGTTCTGCTGCGTGAAAAAGTACGGCGAGAGCAGTGAGAAGAAGCCGATCAGGCCCAGTAGAACGAAAATAATCGCGTACTTCTTGATGAGCTCAAGACTTGCCTGTACGCCGGCGCCGCCGCTTTGAACCGTGCTTTGGACAGTGCTATTCATGTAAGTTGCCTTTGTCGATATTCCCCGAGGCCAACTCGAGGATTCGTTGTTGTGTGCATTGATTACGCTCCAGCAGACCCGTCATTCGTCCTTCGGATAGCACGAGAATACGGTCAGACATGCCCAGCAGTTCTTCCATGTCCGAGGTGATCATCAGAATGGCATTGCCCTGCGCGGCAAGCTCGACCATGAGTTTGTAAATCTCCTGCCGGGCACCTACATCAATGCCGCGCGTCGGTTCGTCGAAAATCAGAATGTTCGAGTTGGTTGCCAGCGTTTTGGCCAGAACCACTTTTTGCTGATTACCGCCGGAGAGATTCTTCACCCGTTGTTGCAGCGATGGCGTTTTCACTTGCAGGCGCGTGCTGTAATCGGTGGCGAGTTTGTTTTCTGCTTTGCTGTCGATCAGAAACATGCGCGACAGTTGGCGAATCGCGGCGATCGAGATATTCCAGCGGATCGATTGTTCCAGGAAACAGCCTTCCTCTTTGCGATTTTCCGGAATCAGGCCAATGCCGTAGCGGATGGCGTCGCGCGGAGAGCGGATATTGACCGCTTCGCCATTGATCAGAATCTGGCCGCTTTCACAGTCTTCGGCGCCAAAAATCAATTTGGCCAATTCAGTCCGCCCAGCGCCGACCAGACCTGCCAGACCGAGAATCTCACCTTTTTTCAGCGAGAAGGAAATGTTTGAGTCGCCGTTGCCGCTGACATCCTTCAGTTCGAGCGCGGTGATGCTGCTGGCCGGCTGGCGGGCCGGGTAATTTTCGCGCAGCTCACGTCCGACCATCAGGCTGATCAACTCATTACGGTTGGTATCCTTGCTGCTAACGGTGCGGATGAATTTCCCGTCGCGCAAAATACTGACCTGATCTGCAATGGTGAAGATCTCATCGAGTCGGTGTGAGATGTAAATGATGCAAGTACCCGCGTCACGCGCCTTGCGGATGATCTTGAACAGGCTTTCAACCTCGTGGGTCGAGAGCGGTGCCGTAGGCTCGTCCATGATGACGACCTTGGCCTGCTTGGATACCGCCTTGGCGATTTCAACGATTTGCTGTTGCGAACTGGAGAGATCGCGGACCAGCGTTTCGGGATTGATATCGACTTCAAACTGCGCAAATAACTCCCTGGCTTTCTGGTTCATCCACTGAAAATCAACCAACTTCTTGCCCCGGGTTTCGCCGAGGCAGATGTTTTCGGCCGCAGAAAGCGTCGGCACCAGATTGAATTCCTGATAGATCACCTCGATGCCATGCGCGCGCGCGATGGCAGGGCTGATGTGCCGGTATTGCTGTCCCTGGATATGAATCTCGCCACTGTCGGGTTGTACTGCGCCGGCAATGGTCTTGATCAGCGTGGATTTGCCGGCACCGTTCTCGCCTAAAAGCGCATGGACGCTCCCCGGAACGAAATCCAGAGAGAAGTCCTGTAGCGCGACTACCCCAGGATAGGTCTTGGTAATGTTTCTGAGAGAAAGAATGGGAACTACCATGGGATCGCCTTTAGTCGTGACGGTAACTTACGATGCTTTGGGATAGGCCTTCTTGATCGAGTCTTTGATCCATTTGCCGTAGGTCAGCTTGCCTTCCATGAGATCTTTCATCAGGGTGTATGTCGCTTTCTCCAAAGGCATATCCTGTCCATTGAGCTTGGGGCCGACAATTTGCATCGTTCCGCGGAAGACGGATTTGTTGGCAGCCGAAGCATCGATGGTTTCTTGTACGGGTGGCGACCAGTCTCCGGAAAACACACCGAAGCGCGATTTATCGACGTTCGGCTGGCCCATCACATACTCGTTGACGCCCATCGCGCCATCCGCGTTGTAGGTCAGCACCGCAACGGCGGAAGAGTTTTGTTGCCAAAGATTTTCCATGACGGCCGTGGCACCAGCGGTCGAACGGGCTTCTGTCGGCGAGATCACCACCTCAGCTTTACCCCAAGCCGTAATCTTGTCGACCAGACCTTTGGAGCGATTCTTCGAATCGACGGTGTCGGTGGCCGTGATCAGCAGTATTTTTGGCTTCTTGTCGCCTTGCGGCAAACCGGCTTCCGTACCATCGGTCGAAAAAGTCTTGGTGATCCATTCAATACCCATCTCGGCAATTTGTTCGCCGCAGTTGTATTGATCCATGTTCATCATCACGTCGTAAACCGTGGTGTCGGTTCCTGCAACGAGCACCTTGATACCCTGCTTTTGTGCGCGCTGGATGATTTCTTGAACGTTATTCGGGTCGATGGGCATGATGTCGAGTACCTTGACCTTCATGGCCATGAAGTTCTCGATCTGCTCCATCTGTTTCGCCGTGCTATTGCCCGCATCCGCAATCTCGAGCTTCTTGCCATCCGCTTCGGCAAGTTTCTTCACTTCCGTCGTGAGCCAACCCAGGAATGGATTGGTTGTGTCAGGAACGCTGAAGCCAATGTGCACAGCGGGCTCCGAAGCTTTGGGGCTGCACCCGCCAAGGGCGAAAGACAGTGCTAGCACAATGGCACTAAGACTGAGGGTCTTTTTCTGCAACATGGTGAATCTCCCGATATTTGAATTGAATGAGGCTCTTTCAGAAATGAACCCGGCAAGTGACACGTGTCACGTTTTTGATTATAGTGACCGACAACAAGCTGCGTCAATAGAATCTTCAGAGAAGATGATGTGAATCCCTTTTGACACAAGCGGAAAGCTGGCACCTTTATAATTTCGTTTCGCACGATAGGCTTATCCATTTTTTTGGCCGGTCTTAGCAAGGTCCAATTTGTTCAATAAACATGACGTGAGAAAATAAAATCAACCCAAAAAGACCCACCAGCCTGGATGTAGCTGAACTCGCCGGGGTTTCACGTGCGCAGGTTTCCTATGTCTTGAGCGGCTCCGGCTCAAGTCATGCCAGTGCTGAAAAGCGCGCGCTAATACTGGCAGCCATCAAACAACTTGGATATCAGCCGCACCAATCGGCACGTGCATTGCGGAAGGGATTCAGCAACGAATTCGGTCTGTTTTTCCCCGCGCCTTATACACCGCGAATCAACCAGATGTTGGGTGTAATCCATGAGGTTGGCCTTGTAAATCAGTGCATGCCAACACAGTATTCTTTCAACTCATATCACGATTCGGAGCGTAAACGAGAGGCCTTTGAAGCAATGCTAGCCCGGCGTCCAGCTGGGATATTTTGCAGCCTACTGGATATGGATCGATCCGATATTGAATATGCTTACAAGAAAGGGGTCGATCGAATACTGGTCCTTGATGTCGAACCGCACGACGACTTGGTCACCCTTTACTTGCCCGCCGAGCAGGTTGGGTATCTTGCCGCCTCACATCTTGTTTCCCTCGGCCACCGTCATCTGAGCGTCATCAAGCCGGCTGACCCAATCCAGGCAAGAGGATTCGCGTTGAGACTCGAAGGCATGAAGCGTGCGGTCTCGGGAGTGTCGAATTGCCAAATTACGGTCATTCCATGGCCCGCAGATAATCTTCGCCCCACATACCCAGCCGCATGCGGCGTGGTACGCGATTTTTTCCTCTCGAAAGAGAATCGCCCCAGTGCCTTGTATGCATACAGCGATGATTATGCCTTTACTCTTTTGGCGGCATCATTTGATGCGGGTATTGTTGTACCGAAGGACCTGTCCATTCTTGGGACCGACGACCATGAGTACAGCGCTCTGTGCCGTCCAGCGCTCACCACGATACGTTTTGACACACAAAGCCAAGGTTTACTAGCGGTGGCAATGATCAATGCGCTTTTGCTCGGTGAAGCACATGACCCAGTCAAGAAAAAGCAGCAAAATCCGGAACTTGTAGCTAGAGATACAACTTGCGCTCTTGCGCACCGAAGTTGATCTGTATATCTGGCCGTTTGGTAACACTGCGAAACGTCCTAAAATTTTGTATTAAGCGCCCATATATCGACGTTTGATGTGAACACTGTGCTGTATCTGTGGCACAGAGTCTGGCTGGTGATAATTTTCGTTTTTTCGAAATCTGGCTTGCGCTTATTGGTGCATCGGGTTCAATTCTGCAAGCTGGACGCTTTGAATGAGTGCATGAGCCTCATTTTCTGGCAGGGCATAGTGCCACCACTCATGGGCTATGTGCTCGAATCCGGCTTCTTCCATGATATTGAGCAACAACAGGCGGTTGGCTTGTGCTTTCGGCGATACCTGGTCACTGAAATGATGGGATAAAGGGCTCATGTCGTCGAAAGAGGTCCCCATATCCAGATCCCGTCCTTCACTGTCAACCAATGTAATATCAAGCGCTGTGCCGCGAGTGTGATTTGACCCTTGTTGAGGGTCCGCAATATAGCTGGAGTCGGAGAGTGACTCCCACAGCATTTCCTGCGCCTCCTGAGGTCGAAAAGCGTCGAATATTTTGATCTTGTATCCCATGTTCCCCGCGTTTGTTACGGCCTTCCGTAAAGCCATCTCGGCGTCGCGGTGCAAGAGACATAGGGGGCGCTTATAGATGGCCCTGCCAGATATGTTGTCCGGTGACGCGTAGACAAGATTAATTTCAACGTTGTGCTCTTCAGGGTTAATTGCAACCAAAGTGGGATTCATGGGTGTAGTTATAGATCAGTAAAGAGAATTCGGATGGATGAGTCGTCACAAGACAACAAGATGAACGAATGGCAATCGAGAGCGTTTTACGGGTATGTCGATAGTTTTTGGACTGCATAACTCCTTTGTATTTGATGCCTGTCCTGAACGGTTTCGTTGAACAATGCATTGACACTGCTTCGGCGTATGTCCAAATGCGATTCATGCCAACAAAGCAAGCTCTCTGGCTCGCTGGCATCGAACAAAATGGGTGGGACCTGTTTGTGCTTCAAGCGCTTGCACTTGATCGCATTTTTCATTTTTGAACGGGCAACGCTCGAGGAAAAAGCAAGCTTGCGGCAGGCTGAGGTTACTGGGTAGTTCTTTTCCATCGATCGACAAGCCTGCCTCGAGTGGTTTGCCGAGTTCAGGGACAGAATCAAGCAACAGCCGTGTGTAGGGGTGAGACGGTTGAGCCAGAACAGTTTTCGTGGCGCCGATTTCGACGATTTGGCCAAGATACATTACTGCGATGCGGTCACACATATGCCGAATGACCGATATGTTGTGCGATATGAGAATGTAAGTCAGTCCTCTGCGGCGGCGCAGCTCGGTGAGTAGATTCAGGATTTGCGCCTGTACCGAGATGTCGAGCGCTGAGGTCGGCTCGTCGAGAACGATGACGTCCGGGTCTGACGAGAGCGCCCGGGCGATGGCGATCCGCTGACGTTGGCCGCCGGAGAATTCATGTGGATAGCGGTCCATTTGGTCGCGCAGCAGGCCAACTTGCTCAGCCAGATCGCCAGCCAGATCGCGCAGTTCCGAAGAACCGCGCTTCTCGCGCAGGAAAACGGGTTCGGTGATCACTCGCCAGACCGGCAAACGCGGGTCGAGTGAAGATTGGGGATCCTGAAACACAACCTGCAATTTTCGGGCAGCATCGGGCGCCCAGTTGATGCTTCCTTCCGACGGCGAAACGAGTCCGGTCAGTATGTTGGCAAGCGTCGATTTTCCGCAACCCGATTCGCCAACAACACCAAGGATCTCTCCTTTGGCGACAGTCATGTCGACTCCGTTGAGCGCATGGACCTGTGCCGTTGGGCGTCCGATCCAGTCGGCCCCTATCGGGAACCGGACGTGTATGTTATCGAGAGTGATCAATGGCGACGTATTCATGGGGCTGCGTCCTTAAAGAGCCAGCAAGCAGTACGGTGCTGCTGGCCGTTGAAGCCGGTGAGATCAGGTTTTGACAGGCATTGGTGCGAGACATGTTGGCAACGTGGCGCGAAGCTGCACCCGGAGATCGGTTCGGATAAATTTGGCACGGAACCCGGGATAGACTGCAAGAGCTCGCCCGGTTGCGCACCTTCGGGCAGGGCGCCAAGCAGGGCTTGCGTATAGGGGTGCCTTGGGTTCTTCAGTACATCCATTGTTGGCCCTTCTTCGACCACGGAGCCGGCATACATCACATAGACGCGATCACAGAATTGGGAAACGAGTGCAAGGTCATGGCTGATGAACAGGATCGCGGTGCCCAGTTCATGTGCCTTGGCCCGCATCAATTGCAGAACCTGACGCTGCACGGTCACATCGAGCGCCGTCGTCGGTTCATCAGCGATGATTAACTTCGGGTCGCAACTGAAGGCCAAGGCAATCAGGATGCGCTGGCGCATTCCACCGGAGAGCTCAAAGGGGTAGCGGTGCAGTACCTGCTCGGGGTCAGCAATGTGCATGTCGCCGAGCAATCGTGTCGCTAGTTGGCGGGCCTCAGTGGCGGAGCACGCACGATGACGACGGATCACCTCGACCATCTGTCGTGCAACGCGCTGCGTTGGATTGAGTGCGGTCAACGGCTCCTGAAAAATCATGGCGACATCACGGCCGCGAATGTCGACCATATCCTCTTCCCGGGCAGCCAGCGTATCGCGCCCGAGGACGGTGACCGATCCGCTGGTCACGTTGAAGCGACCTTCGGGCAATAGACGCATGGCGGTCATCGCCGTCACGGATTTCGCCGAACCCGATTCGCCGACGATGCCGACGATTTCTCCGCCGGCGACGCGTAACGAGACGCCGTTAATGGCGCGCACTGCGCCTCGGTAGGTCGGAAATTCGAGACCAAGGTTGTCGATCTCGAGAACCGCGCGATTGCTATCCATCATGTCAGCGCCCTTTCTGCCGGGGATCGAGAAGATCGCGCACGCCATCGCCAAGGAGGTTGAATCCTGTGGCCGTAAAAAAGATGGCAAATCCAGGGAAGGCCGAGTACCACCATTGATCGAGGATGTAATTGCGCCCTGTGGCGACCATAGCTCCCCATTCGGCCGTCGGTTGTTGCGCGCCAAGTCCGATAAACGACAAGGCTGAGGCCATCAGAATGGCTCCACCGAGGTCGAGGGTCGCTTGAACGACGAGCGGCGGCAGCGCGTTGCGTGCGACGTGCCAATAGAGTATTTGCCAACTGGACGCGCCGAATATCCTGGCCGCCTTGACGTAAGGCATTTCTCGGATGATCAACGCCTGCCCACGGGCGAGTCGTACATAAAAGGGAATGCGCACGACGGCCATCGCCAGCATCGCATTCAGCAGGCTGGCCCCTAACGCCGCCGCAAGTGCCATGGTCAAGACGAGCGATGGGACCGACAAGACGACGTCCATGATTCGCATCATCAGGCTGTCGAATTTTCCACCGATAATGCCCGCGAGACAGCCAAGCACCGTACCGATGCTGCCCGCAATAAAGACGACAAAAAAGCCGACGCCAACGGACTGACGGCCGCCGTAGATGACGCGACTGAACAGATCTCGACCGACTTCATCGGTACCGAACCAGTGGGCAAGCGACGGCGCCGCCAGACGCGCCTTAAGGTTCAATCCGTTGGGATCGTGCGTGGCGATCCAGGGGGCAAAGAGGATCAGAAACAATACGATGCCAATCATCAACAGTCCAACGACGGTCAGCGGGCTGCTGCGCAGACGGTAGAGCAAAAAGCGCCAATCGTAACCGCCAGACACCGTTGTTTTCGGGGCGATTACCTGCGTTTCGGTAGTGGGTGGCGGCACACTGAGTCCTTGTGAACTTGTCATTTCAATTAACGCCTCTGATACGCGGATCGATCAACATGTACGCGATGTCTACGGCGAGATTCACCAGCACGTAGGCAAATGACACGACAACCGCAAAACCCATGACCGCCGGAAAATCCAGCGACTGGATCGAATTGACCACGTAGGCACCCATTCCAGGCCAGGCGAAAACCGTTTCGGTCAGCACCGCGCCGTACAGCAAGTCCCCGAGCGCCAAGCCAAGGACCGTGACCGATGGAATCAGCGCGTTAGGCAAAGCATGACCGAGAATGACGCGCCAGCGCGAAAGGCCGCTGGCGCGTGAGGTACGAACATAGTCCTGTTGCAGTTCGTCAAGCATGGCCGAGCGAATCTGGCGAGCAACGACGCCAAGGTGGATGAAGCCCAGTGTGAATGCCGGCAATATCAGGTGTTGGATGGTGCTAGCGAAAGCACGCCAATCACCCGCCAGCAGGCTGTCGATCAGAAACAGGCCACTGACACGAGTTGGCATGGCCAGATTGGGGTCGATACGGCCGCCGCTGGGTAGCCAGCCCAGCGAGCCGTAGAAGGTCATGATCAGCAGCAGGCCAAGCCAGAAAGCGGGCGTTGAGATACCCGTGACCGAAACTGTGCGCACCAGATGGTCAATGGGACGGTCGCGGTAGACCGCCGACAATACGCCCAGTGGCACGCCCATGAGAATGGCGAGTGACAGCGCGACGAGGGCAAGCTCAATGGTCGCAGGGAAGAAAGCGAAGAGATCGTCCGCAACCGGTCGGTTGGTGCGCAACGATATGCCGAGATCGCCCTGAACTGTCCCCTTGAGGTAATTCCAGTATTGTTCTGGCAGTGGACGGTCGAGGCCCATCTGGGTGCGAATGCTGGCGACCACTTCATCACTGGCGCGATCACCCGCTACCAGTCGGGCTGGATCGCCGGGGATCAGATGCGAGATGGCAAATGTGATCGCCGAGACACCGAGAACGACAAGAATGAGAAACAGCAATCGCTTTCGTATTACATTCAGGAACGACATGGGTTGCTTTCAGCAGTGGTGTCTTGAATAACACAGACCAAGCGGGTCGGCTGCGATGCGCAGACCCGCTTGGAGGGTGGATTACCTGGATTTCGAAATGGCAGCCAGGTTGTAAATCGACTCAAGCATTGGATTGAAGACATAGCCTTGCACGGTGTCCCGCAGTGCGATCAGCGTGTTCTTCTGGTAGAGATAGACGTAAGGGGCGTCAGAAGCAACGATGGTCTGCGCTTGCTGGTAGAGCTTGGCACGTTCGGTCTGAACAATTTCCGAAGCTGCCTTGCGCAGCAGTTCGTCGACCTTGTCGTTAGCATAGAATGATCGGTTACCGGCCATTCCCTGCTTTTGCGAATCAAACCAGAAGTTCATGAACATGTACGGGTCAGCGAAGTCAGGGCTCCAGTTGCCGACAGCCATTTCGAAGTCACCCTTGCCCAGACGATCGCGGAACGTCGCGTTTGCCAGCTTTTCCATTTTGACGTCGATGCCCAAGGCGGCCAGATTGGCTTGAACGGTCAACCCAATCGGTTCCCAGCGCGGATCACGATCCGAGTAGAGGAAAGTCAGCTTGGTGGGTTTGACCGGCGCCTTGGCGAGTTCGGCCTTGGCCTTGGTTACATCGAGCGTGTATTGAAACAAGGAAGGATCGCCACCCCACATGCCAACCGGGAGCGGGCCTCGCAATTGCTTGGCCCGTCCGCTCAGGATGCCATCGATGATCCCGGAATAATCCACTGCCCACGAGATCGCCCGGCGCACTTCAGGGCTATTGAGCGGGGCCTTCTTGTTGTTCATATACAGTATCGTCGTGCTCAGGCTAGGGAACTCTTCGACCTTGATGCCAGGCTTGGATTTCATCGCCAACAACTGATCGGTCGGCAAATCTTCAGCGATGTCGAGGTCGCCGTTCTCGAGTTGCAGGCGTCGAGCCGATGCGTCACCGATGATTTTTATGCGCACTTTGCTCAGCGCCAGTTTGCCCTCGGCGTAGTGCGGGTTCGGTTCGAGCGTAATTGCTTGTCCCTTCTCCCAGCTGGCCAGACGGTATGGCCCTGACCCAGCGGTATGGCCGGCAAGCCAGCCTTTGGCGAGGTCGCCATCCTTGGCTTTGCTTTCAATAGCAGGATTGACGACGCCAGCGCCATCATGCGCGAGCGTACTGAGGAACGGCGCAAACGGGACCGGAAGCTGGAAGCGGATTGACATCGGACCGGTAACAATAGTGACCGTTTTATCAGGGAACGCCTCGGAGGGCCCCTGTTTGATGGCAAATAGACGGTCAAATGTATATTTAACGGCAGACGCCTGAACCGGCGTGCCATCATCAAACTTGTTTCCCGCCTTGAGCTTGAAATCCCAAGTCAGGCCGTCTTTGGATGTGGTCCAGCTTTCGGCGAGTTCCGGTTCGACTTCAGCAGAGCCTTTGCCGTTAACGGTCTTGTACCGCACCAAGCGTTGATATGCGTGGTAGGAGATGGTCCAGTCGTTGTTGTCCATCGTCACCGCCGGATCGATAGTCTGCGGATCAGCGGCCTTGCCGATCACCAGAACGTCCTTTGCCGTTTGTGCAGCCACCGGGGTGGCGGCGGTCGCCAGCACGAAAATTGCGCTCGCTAGAACTCGGGCGGTGCAGAATGCCCCACCCCTTGAGATTTTCTTTTGATGCATAGGCATTTCCTACTCTCCTCAAAGACAACTTCGACGGCCAATCCGTCAAAGAAAAAAATCTGACTCCGTTTGTTGCTTTGTCTTTCTGCGCGTCGGCAACGCGTAGAAAACAAATGGTCGGGGCATTCGAAGGCTATTTTATATACTGGCCAAATAGTTCTTGTGCTTCCGACAAGAGGCTCATTTGCTTGCGCACGCTTTCGCCAAGACTGTCGATCACGTCCTGAATCAACAGACCAAGGATGAAGTGGATGGCAGTTGTCGGTCGAAAGAAGAAACCTGACTCGGACGGCAATGCGACTACATAAGGTGTGATCGGGGCCGCCCAGTCACACAATTCGTCGCAGAAAACAATCACTTTGGTGTCGCGGTCACGGGCTGTTCTTGCAAGCACTGGTCCGTTCTTTCCGTAGCGGAAAGTGTCGATAATGATCAACGCCTTACTTGGTGCTGGGTCGGTGAGCAGTTTTGCGTAGACACCGTCTGTTCCGTCCATTTCGTGGACGTTGGCGCGGACGTAGTTGAGCCGTTGCACCAGGCCGTTCGCCAAGTAGCCCATGGTCTGAAACCCCGTTGCATAGACGCTGTTAGCGGACGTGATAAGGCTAATAATTTCCTTCCATATTGGTGTTTCTCTGTACTCACATGCCCTCTTAATCGCCAATGCTGCTGCCTCGTAGTGCGCGTATTGGTCGGGAAGCCCACGCGAACGCCGAAATTCTTCGAATCGGCTATCAATCGAACTGATCGCACGGCCAGCGAGTTGGTGCCTAACTGAATCTCTTGCTGCTGCAGCGTCTTCAAAACCGATCTTCTTGAAGAACCGAGTTACAGTCATCGGACTCACATGTACGTTCTCGGCAATCGCGCCGCTGGTGTCAACTAACACCGCAGAGGGGTTCGCAAGCAAATAGGCTGCAATCCGCCTCTCCAGCACTGTGAAGTTCTCTTGGTGCTTTGCGATTAGTTCGGAGAAGTTGCGATTCATGGACGGTCAAGGTGGTTTTTCAAAAATTCGTCAGGCAACATGGTGTTAAAAAAGATACTAAACTCGCAATTTATTAAAGTTGGTATTGGTGTAACATTTTAAGAAAAGCAGATTACGTGCCAGACTTTTTTGGCACACTCCCGCGTCTCAATATGTGGTCGAGTTTTTGTCACAAAAATGTGCTTTGATCGAGCTGTCACGAGCTTTTCATGGGGCTCGGCGAGCGTCTGTTACATCGCGAATTGCCGGGAAGTTTGTGACGAAAAACTGAGCGAACCGGGTTCGAATTTGCCCTGGTTTGGTGCAATTAATCATGAGCGGCGCACCAATGGCGCGCAGGCAATCATTTTCAGCGCCTCACCGAGCCGCTCCGGCACCTGCTTGTCGGAAGAACCTATCTTGGAGCGAACGAGGGGCGGGGAGGGGCGAAAGTTGGTATTTGTGGTTCAGCGTCCTTTTTCGACCATTCGATCAGCAGTCGTTGGTCTGGCTACATCCGCTCTTCCTGAGCACATCAATCCAGCACTCAAGATCATCGATGGACCACCTCGCCAGTTCTCCAGTCCGCGCTATTTACACCTAACAGCGAACACCCGGGCAACCTGTTCGGCGGCGTCCGTCAGCCACTCTGCCGCATTCGCCATGGCATTTTCAAGCCGTTCCGGGCCAAGGCATGGGGAAAAACATCCTCGCTCGAACAGCGCGTTAAGCGCAGGAAGCGAAGCACGGTCAACTGAACCGGAGATCAGGGTCACGGGCACGCCCGCCTCCCGGCCCATTCGGGCCGCAATGGCCGGTGCTTTGCCGCCGAGCGTCTGCGAATCCGTGCGCCCTTCTCCCGTAATCATCCAGTCTGCGTCTTTCAGGGCATTTGCCAAGCCATTCAATTCGGCCACTGTGCTGGCCCCTGAGCACATCACCCCACCCAATAGTCGAAGTGCGAAGCCGAGGCCACCCGCTGCGCCCGATCCGGGCAAGTCGCAAACGCAGCGTCCGAAGGCGGCTTCAGCGATTGCACCCATGTGCGCCAAGGCGGCGTCGAGAGCGGCGGCCTTCTCCAGCAGCAATCCTTTCTGAGGACCAAAAACGTAAGTCGCACCGGACGGACCGCAAAGCGGATTGCTTACATCCGAGAGTATCTCGATACTTGATTCGGCCAAGCGTGGATCAAGCATCGAAAGATCAAGCGTCTGCGCATTTCGCAAATCAAATGGAACGGGATCAAGCGGCGCGCCCTGCTGATCAAGCCACCGTGCCCCCAGTGCGCCTAACAGACCTGCTCCGCCATCATTTGTGCTGCTCCCCCCCAGACCGATAGCCAGATTGCGAATGCCTGAATCCAGTGCCGCCCGGATAAGTTCACCGACACCCGCGCTGCTGCGCCTTTCGATCGGGAGGCGCGTACCCGCCGCATCGGTCAGCGGGACCGCTTGTGCGACTTCGATTAGCCCGACGGACGCACCGGAAGCGGGATGACGGAACATCCCCCATTCGGCGTCGCGCGCATCACCACTGGCGCCGGTAACTGCCATCCGGTGTCGTTCGCCCCCTGTCGCCGTGAGAAGCACGTCGAGCGTTCCCTCGCCACCGTCGGCCATCGGACAGCAGCGCAGATCCACGTCCGGCCAGATACGGCGCAGGCCGCGTGCCCAGGATGCACAAACGTCCACAGCGGAGAGGGAGCCCTTGAAGCTGTCTGGAGCAAAAACGACGATCATGGCGAAACTTCCTTTGGCTCGTTTGTCAGCTCTCCAATACCCAGTGCAATATTATTGCGGCTGTCCACGAGAAGGCTGCGCCACCGTAAGCTTCTCCAGTCAAGGGGTTGAAGTACTCGTAGAAGCCCTTTTCCGCGATCAGCGTGCGGGTGTCGGCACACAAGCGATCATGTAGATCATTCCGGCCATAATGTGCACAGCCTTCGGCAATCATCCAGTTGATATGCGGCCATACCGGGCCACGCCAATAGCGCTGCGGTTCGAACGCGGCATCATCGGGACGTAACGAAGCCAGAGAAAAGCGGGCCTGACCAATCCAGCGTTCGAGCAACGCGAACTGCTGTGTGGCGGACGGCCCGTCGTACACACGGGCATAAGCGGCGAGGAAGGTGGCGTGGGCGGGGACGACGAGTTGCTTGCCAGTGCGCGTATCGAGTGAAACGTACTGGCGGAGGTCATCATTCCACAGCAGGGCGAAGGCTTGTCTCATGTGCTCGGCGCGTGCACGTTGCGCCCGGGCTTCGTCAGGAAGTCCGGCGTCTTCGCAAAGATCGGCAAGATCATTGGTCGCACGTAACAAGATTGCGTTGGTACCAAAGTCGACCACCCGATAGGGACACTCAGCGTAGATTCGAGCGGCATCAAACTTCAGGTCGCGGAACAGATCGAGAAGATACACAAAGCGGTCGTACTCGGTCTTGTGTGGACGTTGTGCGGCATCAACGTGTTGCGTATCGCGGCGGTGGTATTCGCGCTGCGTCGGCGGAACCGCTGCGAGTGGCACGTCCCACGCCGGACTGTTGTCCATGCCGGACTCCCACGGGTGATAACTCACCACCAAACCGGTGTTTTCCGGATCCCGGTCGCGTGACCACCAGTGATGGGTGGCAATCAGCTTGGGCAGCAACGTCGCAATGCGCTCTTTCGCCAAGCCATTGTCTTTGGCACGATCACGCATCAAACGTACCATCGTAGCCAGCAGCGGAGGTTGGGTAATGCTGGTCGTTGGGGGTGTACGATGCGTCAACCCCCATTGTTCGGGACCAGGAAAATAGCTATCGGCCGGCTGATGAAAAACGATATGAGGTACAAGGCCGTTTTCCCACTGCCCGAGGAAAAGGCTGTCGAGTTCCTGCCAGGCGCGGGCTTCGTCAAAACACATCCAGCCGAGCGCCGTGATTCCCGCGTCCCAGTTCCACTGGAAGGGATACAGTTTTGCCGACGGTACCGTGTAGCCGCCGCGATCATTGGCGCGCAGGATAGCCTGTGCGGTTTCGCGCATCGATTGGTCTGCGAAGGTCGTGGTCATTTCAATTGAACTCATGTGGTTTTCTTTCATGCAGATATGCGTTTTCCGGCCGCGTCGTACCAGCGCAGACACGGGACGTTCGGGCGAATGGGTAGGTCGTCGCCGCGATTGACGTCGAGGTTGGTGTCCACGGTAACGCGGACCCAGGTGTCGCCCAGCTTGCCCGAAACCTGTTTGTGCGGACCGAGCGCTTCGACGACGCCGACTTTCAGCCGCCAGGAATCGGCCGAGCCGTCAACGACAATATCTTCCGGGCGGATACCGAGTTGCGAAGCACCGCTCGGCGGCTCAATACCAAGCGCGGGCGCAAGAACACTGGAGAGTTGCAGGAAATTCATCGGCGGGTTGCCGATAAAACCACCAACAAACGTCGTCGCGGGATTGGCATAGACCTCCATCGGCGTGGCGTACTGGACGATTTCGCCACCGTGCATGACAGCGATACGATCTGCCAGACTCATGGCTTCGACCTGGTCGTGCGTGACGTAAATTGTTGTCGTCTGCGTTTCCTGCAGCAGCGACTTGAGTTCCGCACGCATTTCAAGACGCAGCAAGGCGTCGAGATTGGACAAGGGTTCATCCATCAGCAAGACGTCCGGCGCCATGGCGAGCGCACGAGCTACGGCGACGCGCTGACGCTGACCGCCGGACAGCTGACCGGAGTAACGGTCGAGCAGTTTCTCGATGTGCATCATTTCAGCGGCACGATCAACCTGCCGCTTGATCTTGTCTTCCGGATCCTTGCGCATCCTGAGCCCGAACGCGATGTTCTCGCGAATCGTCAGGTGTGGAAAGACGGCGTAGTTCTGAAACACCATGGCGATGTTCCGTTTTCCGGGCGCGAGCCCGTTGACACGGCGATCGCCGATCTTCAACTCGCCGGACGTTTCAACTTCCAGTCCGGCGAGAATGCGCAACAAGGTCGTCTTGCCGCACCCGGACGGGCCGAGCAGAACGCAGAACTCACGGTCACGAACTTCCAGCGACACGGACTTCAACACCTGCACGCCCTTGAATTCCTTTTCAACGTTACTTACTTGAATGGCTGACATGGTTTATTGCTCCAAATAGTCGTTTATCTCGGTGTGCCGGTCTTAGCGGTTGGAGATGCCCCACATGCTGAAGAGGTATTTCCGCACAGCGAAAATAAACACCAGCGATGGGACAATCAGGAAGAAACCGCCGGCAAAGCGGAAGTGCAAGGGCGATTCTTCCAGCGAGAAGAACAGGAAGGCGGTTAGTGTTCGCTCGTTCAGGGTCATGATCGAGGCAGCAAACACCTCATTCCAGGACACCACAAAGGAGAAGATCATCGTTGCCGCAATCCCCGGTAGCGCCAGAGGCATGACCACCTTGGTAAAGGCCGTGAAGGGCGTACATCCGAGCGTCAATGCTGCCTCTTCCAGTTCGCGGGGGATGCCCATGAACAGGCTTGAGGTCACCAGAATGGCAAAGGGCAATGCCAGCGCCGTATGGATCAGCGCCACGCCGGCCACCGTATCGTACAGGCCCATATTGATGAAGCGGGTGACCAACGGCAGCGCAAGAATGGCGATCGGGAAGGCGCGTGTCATCACGATCATGACGCGATAAACGCTCTGGCCAGGGAAATTGAAGCGGGCCAGTGCATAGCCGGCCGGCGCCCCTAGCACGATGGCAAATGCCATCGTCAGCGCCGCGACCTTCACGCTCGTCCACGTCGCGGCGAAGACGCCAGCGTAGTTGAGGAAGTAGATCATGGTCTCCGTCGTCAGGCCGACGGGCAGCAGGCTTTTCGGCCAGGACATGATTGCGTCCTTGGTCGAAAACGCCGACAGCCCGATCAGATAGACCGGTGC
>JFJP01037452.1_pt1 | contig 28049 bp, 30 predicted proteins | sample 431651 | NCBI WGS metagenome assembly JFJP01 (sample SAMN02602958, study PRJNA72255) | Microbial mat metagenome, whole genome shotgun sequencing project. | biome: fresh water; feature: sink hole; material: water; isolation source: purple microbial (photo- and chemosynthetic) mats found in... | reverse complement strand
CTGGACGAATCATTGACGCTGTTTCGGGGGAGTTGCTTATAGACCCAGACAATTTGATTGACGGACCAAAAGCTGACACTATCATATCAATGGTAGGTATGGTTAGGGCTGGGCCTTTACCCATTTACTACTTAATCTTGGATGATGGTAGTGTAGGTCGTATTGACTTCATTGAATACTTCGATGATGACTCAAACTCTACAGTTTTCCCAGTTCAAGATTACGATGGCACCATAGCTGAACATTTGATGCACTTGAAGTTCGGACCTGAAGTAACAAAGATAGGAAAGAACCACTTATTCGTCAAAGGTAACTCCACGATAATAGAATTTTTCACTGAGCAGTGGACAGACTTTCTCGACAAAGTTACGCTTCAGATGCTTCCTAACCCAAAGATAACTGGGTCGTGCAAGCACATAGTAGATGGTCCACGTATCCATCTTACTATCAATAAGCCAGTATCCACACTCCGAATCGAGTTCGATCTGGGTAGGTTCTTCTCTGTAGTGCAGTCACAAGAAAAGCTAGTTGTAGAGTTCATCATTTATGCCGATTCTTGAAATTTACAACGAGCTTGTTAAGAACCCAGGAATGTTCAACGAAGCTCTTACTGAGAAATTTCTTGAAGCTGCATTTTCACTCATGTATGAGCATGCTTTTTCTGAATGTCGTTTCTCCGAAAAAGAGGAACAGGACATGAAGTCTAAGCTAGTAACGCCTCCACTTTATCCTGGATGTTTACTAATGCTGCTTACTGGTCAATTCGTTAAGTCTTCTTCCAGCTTCGTTGATAGACTTGCCGAGTTGAATGGGCCTGAGATAAGGTTTAGTCAACTATGTGAGTTTCTTCCGATTGAGATAAAACCAGATCCATTTTTAGATCATGAACTTCTGTGTGCAGCCTCTGTGTTTAACCATGTGAGATCCATCTATGGTTTTTCATGAGTATAGAAACTTCATATGGACTAGAGTTGAAGACCCAGCTGAAATACACTCCCTAAGTGTACAGTTGGGTTTGTGCTCATCTTCCCAAGACACAACGCCTATAGAGCTGTCAGAGTACAATGGTAATAATGGGTGTGCGTTAGCCCTATATGAAGACAGTAAGCTTGTTGCATTAGCCCCATTCAACTATAGAATAAACGCGCTCCTGGCAATCAGGCAACGATTCAAAGCTAGGTTACCCATCCGATTTGCCCCTGTAGTTTTAGACCTACTTCGCTACAAGTCCATTAGGATAAGTGACATAGAGAACGACTTTATCCATATGGGTATCCTATACTTTTATGGAGTGCTAACTTCATTCTCGGAGTTAGTTGCATTTCCTATAATCAGGGGTAATCTAAACTTTAACAATGTTAGGTTGCACAACGAAGTATTCCCTGAAGACAGACTAATTGACGGAAGTCTTTCTTTATGCAGGACAAATCTAGCAGAGCTAAAGAATGTAACCATTCGTGGTGATTTGATCCTTATGTACACTAATACCCAGCTCATCAACGTACAGGTTGCTGGGCAAATATTTAGATGAGACTAGACAATGAAATTTTTCTTCAAAGACAGTAAACACCAACCCAATCTATTTTCGTCTGCTTCCTATTTCATGTTTGAGAAGGATGCGGACTTATTTGGCCACGTTGACTATAGCCTTAGGATGGTTAAGGTAGAGAACAACATTTATGTTGCGTACGCTGGGTGGGATATATCTACACTAGAAACGTCTAAGGATGTTCATAAGCTCGATCTACACTTGATCGAACAGGCCCTAACTCACAATGATTTCGTCATCGTAGGTGCTTCAAGCCTGAATGGAGTGATTTTCTCAAGAGGTGTAATACCTAACTTGAAGTATCTGGCGTGCAGTGCTCAAGACTCTAATCGTGTTGTTGACCTTTTAACTGGTGATTTTGTAGAGCTCAAGCATCCTATAAGTGTACTGATGGTAATAGTAAAGGTCCCTAACGTAAGTGCTGCAGTCTGCTATTTGGACTCTTTGTTCTTAAAAATGGGTTCTTTCATTGAGACCTCTGACTTATTTGAAGAGGTTTACAAATACCCAGGAGAGGTTAAAGATTTCTTACTCAAGCCAGTGTTGACTAATGCAGATTATGTGGGTGATGTTATAGTTACGAACAGCACATTCGACCTCACTGTAATGGAGGAGTTTACAGAAGTTGAAGTTGGGAATGTCCTAGATAATAGTAAGATTGATACCAATTTGAGCTTCCAACGAATACCAAAAGGGTTTAGGATTTCTGGCAATAAAGCTAGTGGATTTTTCAAAATGACTCCTGAGTTAGGAATGTTGTCTCGTTTATCTGGGGAGAACTGTGCACTCGAGTTTGTAGTTAAGAACATGAGTGGGGCATTTGTGTGAACTACTTTAAGATTTACGCTTTACTAGCCGCAAAAGCTTCTGATGACATTGACATCTTAACTGCTTTATTTCCTCCCACCGTAAAGCTATTTGCTAAAAAACCTTTTCACTATGAGTTAGACTCAAATTTGAAATTTATGGTGCCTTTCAAACATGAGTTTCTAGGAAATATAGTGTATGGTATAGAGAGAAACCTTCAATGTGAAGCAAATTCTTTGGAAGAATTTTGCAAATGGTTCTCCGATATTAAAGGTCCTATATTGGCTCCACTACCTGCATTAGTTGCGTTGACGCGTTTGGTAAATTTTGAGATAGTTAAGCCAAAAGTAACCATAAACGAAGAGGCTTTTTACACTACATACCTCATAAGTGCTCTAAATGAAAACTATAGTCTCTTACGAAAACGGATTGAGTTGGGTGGAGCTTTACCCACCGGAAATTCCTGAGGCAAGTAAACAGCTCGACCTGTGTACACAAAATACTAACTCCCATTACCTAACGAATAGCTGTCAATACTATTTCCTGCGAGAAACTCATCTTATACTAGCCACTGTTAGGTATAAGGATAATCTTGTAGTTATTCATGGGAAAAACTCAGCAGTTCCAAAAGTGCGTTTCATAGCTCAGATTCTATCTCTAATAAACAGCTTGAAGCTAACACCGATAGACATAGTTGAATCTCGTGACTTCGCTAGGCTTGGATTCTTCAAGTACAACTCAAATTGGTTTAGCACGAGAAATTTAACAGCAGGGTTGTCTTTTAGATCTAGCTTGAATTTCAACAATTTACGAGTTGGTAAACTTCCGAACAACCTTAGAATACATGGAAATTTTAGCCTCTGTAACACAGGATTGAAAATTTTGCCGGACAACCTTGAAGTACAAGGTACCTTGGACTTGAGATACAACCCACTTCTAGTTCTACCACCATCAATAAACGCAAAGGAAGTACGTCATGACTGATCTAGTTTCTTCCCATAAGCCCTCTACGACTGATGATAGCACAACAGTTACTTTTCTTAACCGCATGGACTTGAAAACTGGATCCAGGGATGTTAAGTTCGAGCGTGTTAGTGCAAAGCCTACAGAAAAGATAGGCTCGATTGCAGATAACCAGAAGTTCTACCAAGCCTTACAACAATTAAACGTTATTCTTACTAATGCTTGCAATCTTTCGTGCTCCTACTGTTATGAGCAGCACCGGAAAGACTTTGGTCGTTTTGATGTAGAGCATTTGAAAAAGTTGTATGACTTCTTTGTTGAGTGCAACGATATTAAGTCAAAGCTGTTCACTTTCTTCGGAGGTGAACCTCTTGCTCAGAAAGATCTAATACTAGATTTCCTTAGTACCTACAAGGAAGAGCTGGACGCAAATTTTCCCAAAGTAAGTACAAGTATGGTAACTAATGGACTTCTTCTGACACCAGAATTCCTTGATGTGTACTTTTCCTACAAATTTGTCAAGCTAGTCATCAGCCTAGATACCGATAGGGCAGACATAGACCATCGCGAGCTTACTCAGGACCAGATCGATCAGATTCTCAGTAACATAGCACTAATACCAGCTGAGTTCAAAAACTCGAAGTCAGTTTGCATACGCTGCACTATTTCTCGTGAAACAGCACCACACCTAAAATCATTTGTTACCCATCTCCATGGCTTGGGTGTTAGGTCTTTTGTCATCCATCCTTTGACCATGTCACTCAAGTCTGGATTCATAGAATGGGATGAACAGGAATGGATTACCCTACTTTCTGACATGACCGAACTACTGGAACTCGACAATATGTTAATCCAGTTTAGTGAAGGTATAGGCATTCGCAAACATTCAAACTGCATGGTTGGCTCCGATATGCTAGCAGTAGATGCTTCGGGTGATTATAGCGGATGCTATTTCTTCACTAATCAGAAGGTAGCACTGGCTGATGCCACACTAGGCAACATATTCAGGGATGAAGTGTTTGTAGATCGTTACTCCGATTTTTCTACCCAGTATGAGCAACTATTTGAATCAGAAGAATGCAAAACATGCAACCTGAATAATCTTTGCTACCAATGTCCAGCAGGTAACCTAGTTACTACTGGAAAAATGTTTAGACCTGACGGCATGTGCAAGAAGGTAGTCACGTTGTTCAATCTCCTGCATGAGACTATAACTAAAAAAGGGTTCTTTCAAAAGAACCGCAGGATAAGTGAAGCCGTTGAGAAAGAAGGTACTTCAGTTATAGCTAAGTCCTTGATTCACCTTATCTACACTAAGCAGACAGGTCTTAAGTTAGAATCAGAGCAATATATGATGATCGACCAAGGAGCACCTTATGGTAACCTTATAAGTTGCTACTTGCAACATCCGCACTTAAGCGTAAAAGATTTAGCTCTTCTAGCGAAACAGGAAGATAGTAGCGCATCGCTAAAGCAGTTGTACGAGTACATGATTACTCAAGTAAACAAGCCTGTATTTGCGTCTAAGGCTTTAGTAGAGAGTAACAGAGAAATTGAGCTGTTTTACTTGACCTTGATCCATTTCTTTGTACTGAACACAAAGGGCAACAAGCTAGAGTCTGCTGCTGCCCGGATGAACTATAATGACTGATCTTGCATTTTGCAAAGACCTGAGCATATACTTAGGTAACGCTTGCAACTTCAACTGTGGTTACTGCGACAGGGATTACATAAAGACAAGCATTGGTAGTCAAAGCGTAAACTACGCAATGGCCTCCAATGTAGTTGGACTCTTGGAGTCCTTGTCGGTTTCTGGTGACCTACCACCTATGCTTTCATTCCATGGTGGGGAACCTTTATATTTTGTTTCTAGGATGCACTTTATTCTAAGTAGCACTAGGCATCTGCTGTCAGGGACTAAAGTCTTCATACAGTCTAATGGGTCACTTCTCTCGGAGAATGAAAGCTTCTTCGAAGAGTTCCAAGATCTTGACCTTATAGTCAGCATAAGCTATGATTTCAAGTTTCAAGAAGAGAACCGTACCACGTTCGACCTCAAGAGTGCCTTGCACATGCTTAAGCGTTACGGCGTAAAGGTTCAACTCCAGTATGTCATACCCATCCACAACCCGAGTTGCTTTAGTTTTGACATAATAAGAGAGATTGTTGACCTAACCGTTCATTCAGGGCTAGTTAGTAGGATAAACTTGATACCCTTGAGGCATATAAGAGGTAAGGATAAATTTAGGTTAGTGATAGAAGACGTAGATTTAACATCTTTCCTATATGCTATGGTAAAATTTGTTGAGGTACTATACGTACTTGGAGTGTCTTTGTCAATTGATGGTCACGGCATGGGCATACACAAAGACTACTTTAACGATCATAAACAGCTCGTGGTGTCACCTGATGGCTACCTTTACCCAGAGTATGACTTCCTAGAGTATCAAATGCCTGAGACGCGTATAGGCTCTTGGAATAGCAAAGGATTGACAGTTCACACCGTTGATGAAAAGCTTCTAAGCTACCCCGAATGTTGGGAGTGCCCACAGACTAAGGTTTGTGGTCTTAAATACTTATTCAAAGCCTTCGAGAAAACAACAGCTCCACATAAGTGTATTCCATTCTACGAAGCTCTAACCATGATAACTCATCATTCGCAGAAACTGTCTACTAAAAAGTCCTTAGTACATTGGATGGCAACTGTATGAAGCACATACGCTATGTAGAACTTCCAAACTTCGACCACATAGTAAACTTAAAACAGTTTTTCCTTAGCTTTGATGGTCTACATAATGTAGCTCAAGAGCTGTCATACTCAGTTTTTAGTAAGTATTATTGCGAAGCAAAGTGTAAGGTGTGCTACCTGAGAAATGATTGGGACTCTAACTACGATGCGCCGGACAAATGTTCAATTGAGCAATTGCTAAACTTCGCTAGCTACTTTGACACTATTAGCTCACAGGACGATTTATTTCTATTAAAGCACAAACACCCAGAACATTTCAAATTCTACAAAGAGCATGGTCATCTGTTTACTAGTTGTAGTATGACCGATAGAGCCTTTATTCAACAATGCAATATACTGTTAGATGACCTAACGTTCAAAGACATCTATGAAATAACGTTTTCCGAAGAGTTTTTGGAATCTACAGGTAAGCTGTATGCCTGGATACTAGACAAATTAGAACAGCTTATGGCGAAGTATCAGATACGAAAAATAAAAGTTGTCGTCAGTGGTCTAGATCCCTCACCTACAACCAGAAAATTCCTAACACTGTTAAATGCTCGCGGACTTGACTACGCCATATACGATGACATAAACCTTAGTAGAAATTTGAGGCACGATCAAACACCAACTAATAGGTTTGACTACGAGGGTCGGACGTACCCACTATTCACTGAGACCTGCTACCTTCAACAGTCGAAAGTTTTTCTATCTCTAAGGCATGCCACTAAAGGGGTGTACGCCGCACACGACATTAGAGAATTTTCACCTTCTAAATTTCTTCTAGACATACTAAAGTCTAAGATAAGAGTATACGGTGTGTACGCAGATGAACTAAGCTCAGTTGAGAGCAAGTACGTAGATTACTTTAAATATGTGTCGTCTAAGTTGATAGTTAGAGACGACTTTAATTTTATACCCGAAATCCTTCTGGGTAGACGTTCGATTTTCTATCAGAAGTTAGTAAGCTCTGGCTTTTACGTAGAAACTCCATTTGGGCTATTGGCTTCAATGAGAGATGACCTTATAATACCAATAATAGAGTTACCTAAGTCTAAACAGAAGCTTGAATATTTTTCAATTAAGTGCAAAAAAGGACACCGAAGTGTTGATACCTTACAAAACTGAGTCAGGTGTAAAGTTTTTCTTGGACAATCAGGCTATGACACTTTACAAGGGAGACGGTACTAGCCCTTTGTTTAGCTCATCTGTCCCAACTGACCCAGAGTTAGAAGGCAGATTCAATAGTGTTAATAAGTCAAACAAGCCAGAGACCTTACGAGTAAGTTTAGGTCAAGCCTGTAACTATAGCTGCAGCTATTGTAGTCAGAAAGACTTAGGTGACCCAACTGAGCGTCCACCACGTCTTGCCTCTATGACCTTCGTTGACAGCTTGCAAAGAAATCTAGATATAACTGGGCTGAAAAAGATTGAGCTTTGGGGTGGCGAAACTCTTCTGTACTGGAATGACATAGTAAATATCATCGACAACCTAGATAGAGAAGACCTTACTTGGTACTTACCTACCAATGGTACACCACTCATGATGAAGCACGTGGAGTATTTGGCTAATATCAAAGGGAGAGTTGGTATAGGAATCTCACACGATGGGCCAGGCCACGAAAGGTTGAGAGGTAAGGAATTTCTGTACAAAAAGGTAGACGTTTTAAAAGCCATACAAGATACCAAGGGTAAAGTACAGTTTGGGTTTAACCCTGTCATAAGTACTACGAACTATGATCTTATGTGGATGAACACCTTCTTTAGATCATTCTTGGATGTATCTGGTTTAGACCCAGTGTCAATGAATTTCGAACTTTGTAGAGCTTATGGCGATCAAGGAAGTTCGCACAACGTTATCCAGGAAGGTAGCATACTACTGTATCGTGAAGCACTTAGGAAGTTCTTGGATGCTCATCTAAAACAATTCAAGAATCAAGGGTATGTTAGAAATGGTTATATGCTAATGACCAATTTGTTCCATACTGGACTTGGCGTTATTCCACTTGCCAAAGCATTCAAGGAAGAAACCACTCCTATAACTAAGACTAATTGTGGTGTTGACGACTCGAAGCTTATAAGCTTAGAGCTAGATGGGTCAGTTAAAATTTGCCAAAACACGGATTCTAGGTACGTCAAAGGTACTATAGACAAAATAGAAGACGTAGTTATGACTGGTGTCAAATACCGAGTTGACGCCGAGTGCAATTACTGCCCAGTAGTTAGGTTGTGCAAAGGTAGCTGCCCAATCGACACTGGTGATAAGAATTTCATAATGAATCACAACATTGAATTAGCACATTACAGTGAAATACTAGCTGCTTCCCTAAGATTATTGTTCTCTTCTGAGGTTAGCAGAGTGTGAGGATACCATAATTTTAGGCATGTCCCATATACGAGTAAACTGCAATGAATTTAATCGACTTCGTAAAATCCATAGAAACAATAGCAAACATACGGAATCTCGATGATCTAAATCCCATTGAGGTACGCTTAGGGCATCCTGTTACCGGAGACTCCTTTGTAGTAATAGCGAGTGTACGAGAGCCATTGTCGAACCTTATCCCGGTTAACGGTATGTGGATTTGCTTTGATCCCACTAGCCAAAACTACAAAAAGTTGTTCAGGCTTGAGCAGTTTACTCCTTCAGGTGGATTTAAAGCTACTTGGATTGAACACACTACACTTGAGTATTTCTTTGATTATCCTCAAGTGTATTCATTGCAAGCCGGTCCTACTGGTCCAGCTGGTATTCGTGGTACAGAAGGCCCACCCGGACCGCCCGGCCCTCATGGTAGTACAGGAGTAGCAGGTCCAGTCGGTCCAGCAGGTCCAAGAGGTTACACAGGATCTATTGGTCCTCAAGGCCCCAGGGGTTTAGCTGGACAAGTTGGGCCAGCTGGGCCTCTTGGACCCACTGGCCCTGCAGGAGTACCAGGACCAGAAGGACCACGTGGACCTGTGGGGTACCAAGGACCAGCCGGCCCTACTGGCCCAGCCGGTATCCAAGGTCCTACTGGACAGGTTGGCCACACAGGGCCCAAAGGTGATACAGGTCCTAAGGGTGATACAGGCCTTCAAGGTGCAGAAGGGCCAATAGGTTCAGCCGGACCACCCGGAACAACTTCATGGATCCCTCTTGAGGACAAACCAACAACGTGGGCAGAGCTTGGAATACCAGAGCTTGCTAGAGTTTCTGAGCTACCCTCACCAATAGTTACTACCACGTACAACGTTACCATGCTCGATCTAGACGTGTCCATTTATAATGTTATACATGGATTGTCCAATCAATTCCCAGAAGTACGAGTGATAGATGACAATAACCGGCTGAAAACGTCCAGCGTGGATATAACTTTCGTAAATGACTCCTTGTTTACGGTGGATTTCTCTCCTGTATTCCAAGGGGGCAGTTTGCAAGGTATTTGGAAGATCCTTGTAACTTCGTAATTTATAGTATTGACAAAGGAGTACTCCATGATTGATAAAACGGCAGTAATGACTTTCTGGAAATCCTACAAAGGACCTTTCCACTCGCTGAACGACACTATGCGGATCCTTGTCATGGTTGTTGTAGCAGCATTGCTATTCTATCCAGACTTTACCATGCTTCGTATTGTCCAGTACGTGCTTGGTATTCAAGTAGCTTTGTCACTTATTTCCCACGTTACCCGGAAGATGTTGTTTCCTAAGGTTGACATTGATGTGTTCTTTGACAAAGCTAAGGAAGAGCCACTTAGTGCTTCTATCGCTATCATGTCAGTTTCTTTGGTACTGGCAACCTTGATTTTTGTCTCGGGTCATCTGTTTGGTGGAGTCGGGCAATGAAACTCTGGTGCATACTTACACTGGCCTCCCTATCGGTACCAGTTGAAGCTGCACCTGTAGGAGCCATTCCACCTAGGGCCATTCCATTGCTACCAACAGTGGTTGAGTCAATAGACAAGTATTGGCCAGATTTGCCTCTGCGCTCCTTCATACCAGCCTTGATCGAGAAGGAGACCTGCATTTCTCTAACTCATTCAAGGTGTTGGTCTAGCAAGGCTGAGCTAAAAACTAGCCGGGAGTATGGATTTGGATTGGGGCAATTAACCGTTGCGTATAAAGCTGATGGCTCGGTGCGTTTCAACGCCTGGGAAGATGCCAAGCGTTCACACAAGGATTTAGCTAACTGGGAGTGGGCAGATCGCCTAAACCCTATACTAACCATCAAAGCTATAGTCATAAAGAACAGTGTAGCGTGGAGGAAGACTTCCTTCCCTACAGCTACAACTTTAGACAAGCTGGCGTTCGTAGCGTCTGCGTATAACGGTGGTTCGACGTACAAGGATAGAATCCTATGTTCTCAGACTAGTGGCTGCGACCACACACGTTGGTTTAAACAGCCAGGCAAGTTAGCTGTTGCCGACGTTAGCACAAAATCTAGAGTTCCGGTCAAAGGCTACGGCCAATCCTTCTATGACATAAATCGAGGTTACGTTGTCCAAGTGTTGACCAAACGTAATCTTAAGTACATTCCTTACACAGGTTGAATCATGCCGACTGCCTTACTGCAAACCCTTAGTAAAAAATATGGTGTGCCTCTACCGAAAATAGAGAAAATGTGGGAGAAGGCTAAGCTTGTAATGGAGACACAGAACGCGGGGAAGCCTAACTATGCTCTTGTCGTACATATACTAAAGAACATGGTTGCCTCTCATAGCAAGAAACTTTCTGCATCTAAAGTTTTGCTTTCAGAGTCCAAAACCAAGCCCAATACCAAGGTGAAAACGAAAACTAAAGCAAAGCCTAAGGGCCCAGCTTGGTGGGAGAAAATGTCTCCTGATCGACAACGAGCCTACCTGAAAAAACACCCCAACAGTGCCATGATAGGTACACTGAAGAAAAATCTCAAACCACTGAAAAAGTCTACTAAACCTTCGGCTACGCGTACCACTAAACCAAGGGTAAAATCAGACCCTTTGAAGGAAGTCGTAGATAGCCGTACGGAGGAAGAGGTTGAAGCTGACAAGAAAGAAGTAGCGCGTCAAGAGAAAGTAGCTGAAGCTAACGATTCAATTACACCAGCTAACCCTACTGAAAAACAGCGATCAATCTTCAGAAATCTTTTCAGTGCCGGTAGCAAAGCAATGAAGAGCGTTAATAGCTCAGTAAAGAACTTTGTAGGTGGCCCTATCGAACGCGCTAATGACATGCTTCAGAAATATGCTGAATCTGATCCTAATATCGACAAAGACGAGGGAGACGAAGATGAAGAATACGATGACGAAGAAGAAGCTCCAAAGAAGAATAAGTCTAAGATCATGGGAATCTTGGGGAAAGTAGCTCTAGCTGCTGTAGTTGCCGGTATTGGTGTAGGGGTTGTCATGATAGCACCAGCAGTAGCTCCTACGTTAGCAGAGCTTTATTTTAACAGAGGGAGATCGTTAAGTGCTAATGATGAACTTCCTACTACTGTAGATGATCTCACCAAGGATTTTGTTGACTGGTTGAGTCACCAAGATATTGTGAAACTTATGGAAGAAAATCAGGGTGAAGTAAAATGAGTAGCTTTTCTACGAACGTAAATTTGTTTGATTTTGCAAAAACTCAACGCCTTCATGCTATTTCGCTTGGATACAGTATCGCCAATAGCATTAAATGGTTCACATTGGGGCCAACCTATCAAGATGCCATTTACTCTGGGTCTATTAGACGTTTGGTTGTAGCTTCATCTACTCAACCTATGTTCCCACTAGGGTTAGAACCTATAATTTGGTTCAACCCTGAGGATTATTCTTTCAAGAAAAGTGCTAATTGGAAGAGCTTAAACGTATGGGAACCAGTAACCACATTCATTGAGCTGTTCTCAGAAAGCTCAGAATCAGGTGGTGGTAATACCTCTGGTCTAGTAAATGGTGTAGCACAAGTTCCAATCACTCTTATTGGTTCCCCTGCAGACCCAAACGAGGCTGCTAACAAAGCCTACGTAGATCTAGCCATCGCTGGTGTAGCTAGTGGGGCAGGTGGAGCTATGTACGGTGAACCTGTTCAATCAATTGCAGACCTTAGAGCTATAGACGTCTCAGGTCTACCAGATAAACATATGCGACTATGTGAAGACGCGCATAAAATCTACTCGTATGATCTGCAGTCCACTGGGATTCCGGACAACGTGTACATTGTAGCACCGCTTGTAGGAGTTGGTCGTTGGATTGCAGCAAATCCAAGAATTCTAGACGGCGGCGTTATTTAACCAAACTTTATTTTCATCCTTTGGAGATTCAAAATGTCTAATCGGCTTCAACTTCGTAGAACTACCACCCCGGGCGCTCCGTTACTGGCGTCCTTGCTCGCTGCCGAAATGGCGATCAACCTGACCGACAATGATGTGTACTACAGCAATGGTACGTCCGTCATTCAACTCAATGCAGCAGCAAACATCCGTACCGATGCAAACCATCGCTTCGTAACTGATGCAGACATCATCTCGTGGAATACGCCGTACACGTTGCCTGTTGCTAATGCAACTACGCTGGGTGGCGTCAAGATCGGTTCCAACATCCAGGTTGACCTGGACGGTACCATTCACCTGAGTGTTGCCAACACGACTACACTTGGTCTGTTGAGTGCTGCTGACTGGAACACCTTCAACGGCAAGCAAGATGCACTGGGTTATGTACCTGTCAATCAAGCTGGCGACACCATGATGGGTGCTCTGGTTCTTGCCGGTGCTCCTACAGCAGCCAATGAAGCCGCTACCAAAGCCTACACCGATGCGGGCGACCTGCTTAATCTGCCGTTGACTGGCGGCACTATGTCCGGCGCTCTCATCCTGAACGGTGCTCCTACCGTTGGCCTAGGTGCTGCTACCAAGGATTATGTGGATGGCGCTGTTAGCGATATCAGTGGCTCCTACGCTCCTCCGGTGCAAACTCTGGTTGACCTATCTGCTCTGGTTCCGGCTGGCTTGGAAGACAAGCAGATGCGTCTGGTTGAAGATTCGGGTGCCATCTATCGCTTCGACACTTCCTCTACCGACACTCCTGACGGTGTGGACGTCATTGTTCCTGACACGTTGCCCGCAACCGGTCGTTGGGTCAAGGTTCAAGCTGCTACTCAGAACCACAATGCACTGAACGGCCTGCAAGGTGGTGCTCTGAATGACTACCTGCACTTGACGACTGCTGAGAAGAACGGCTACGACGCCCACCTGGCTGATGGCGTTATCCACCTTACGGGCACTCAGTCCACCTGGTTGGGTAACATCAACGCGTCCGCTGCTGAAGTGAACTATCTGGTCGGCGTTACTTCCGCCATCCAGACTCAGTTGGACAGCAAGCAATCCGATCTGGGTTACGTGCCTGTGAACAAGGCCGGTGACACCATGCTGGGTGACCTGGTCTTGGCCTCTGATCCTTCCAGCGCAATGATGCCTGTTACTCTGCAATATTTGCAGAACTACGTCGTTGATGGGGGCCAGTTTTAACCTCTGAGCATTAAACTCACTCACGCAGGACAGGTCCGGCCAGACCTTCAGAGCGCCATAGACGTTCTGATTACTGTGTGAGTGAGCCTTTTCTATGGAGAGCACAATGAGTAGACACGCAAATAGTGGTAAAGGTAAGGTATTTTATGTGTACGCCTTGTTAGATGGTCGTAAGCCCGGAAAACACAGGTATGGTCGTTGGGTATTTGACTACGAACCATTTTACGTGGGGAAAGGTCATAACTATCGAGTGTTAACTCACCTAAGCATGTCGGAGAAATCTGAGATAACCAAAGGCTCAACGTTCAAAGCAAAGCTTTCGAGCAAGATTCTTAAAGAAGGATTTGAGATTGGTTACCGCTTGATAAAGATGGGGTTAACTGAAAAAGAAGCGTTCAATAGAGAGACAGAACTTATAGTTCGGATCGGTAGGCGTAACCTTGGTCTGGGTCCTCTTACTAATTTGACGTATGGTGGTGAAGGTGAAACAGGGAGGGAAGTAAGTGCCTCTACTAGAAAACTTTTACGATCTATAGTCCAAGAGCAAAATGCACGAATGACGGAAGCCGAGCGAAAGGCAAAGTCTAAAAAGTTAAGTGACGCCCATTATGCGCGTACTAAACGCGCTGAGAAGGAACGGTGTTCAAAGATTAGTAATCACTGGAATTCTCTGTCCGTTAGGGAAAAGAAAAGAATAAATGACAAGAAGATTCAGACTCGTATGTCTAAAGGCTGGGTACCCAAGCCTGTGTTGACGGAAGAGCAAAGAAAAGAAAATCAGCGTTTAGCAGTGGAACAGCGCAGGGCAACTTGGGCTGCTAAGCCAGAGCACGAGAAAGAAGCGATTATACAGAAGCGTTTAGCTAGTTTGCACAAAACGTGGGCTACAAAGGATAGATCTGCTCATGGAAAGAAAATTTCTCTCACTTACTGTTCTCAAACGGAGGCTTGGAAACGGAAACACGCAAAAAATGCTGCTACTGCAAGATACAGTATTCCCATTGATAGGTAGGTAGTACAAATGGGCTAGTCTACGGGCTAGCCCAACTGGCTTATATAAGCGAACAGAGGCCCATATGGCAAACAAGCTACAGATTAAAAGAAGTTCAGTTCCTGCTAAAGTACCAACAACAACAGATTTGCACGCTGGCGAACTAGGACTAAACACACCTGACGAAAAGCTATATTTCGGTACAGGTACTTCCATTCGTAGGGTGTTGACTGACCTAGATGGTTCTACTTTTCAACCACTACTAGGTTATGTACCAGAGGATAGTTCTAGAAAAGGTGCGGCTAATGGATACGCATCACTTGATAGTTCTGGTAACTTACCGTCTACCCAATTACCAACTAAACTAGAAGCATTCAATGGTCTTGATGGACTTGGCTTTTTAGTTCAATCTGCGGTAGGAACCTACACCAATAGGTCATTAGTAGGAACCATTAACCAAGTAACCATAACTAATGGTAATGGTATAGCTGGTGATTGCACCATAGCAATTGCAGACAACCCCGTAATGCCCGGTGTTGCTGGTGTATCTGTTCCAACTGGCGACATATCAGAGCGTAGCGTAAGTGCACCTGATGGCACAATGCGCTACAATGATGAACTCTTGCAGCTAGAAGCAAAAATTCAAGGTTCATGGCAACGCCTTCTAGCTGGACCTGTTGACAATGCTGCCGTTTCCATAAGACGAACAACTAACCAGAACGCCACCACAACTGAAACTAACGTTACTTTCGACACTACTGACCTAAATAACGCACCAACTGACTTTACTGTTGGTGCAACGTCAATAACCGTAAATCGTGCTGGACTTTACCTGTTAGGTATTGAAGGTGAAACGATACATACAACTAATACTGCCTTGGTTTATCACCAGATACAAGTAAATGGAGTTGACGTACCTAATGGTATAGTTACTATAAACTCCAGGTCTACTCGTATGACGGTCAGCAAGACCATACCATACTATCTGAATGTAGGAGACGTAGTTAGTGTAACAGTTCGGTCTAGCACAGGTACAGGAGCAGTGCAAGCTGGGTTCTCACTAATGGTGTGTGGTCTTCGTGGTACTCAAGGTCCGGCTGGTATCCCGGGTGGTACAACTACTTTGATGTATCCTGCTGCTACCTTCGATAACCCAAACAATAGTAATTGGGTAATCAATGCACTAGCTCCAGTTACGGTAGACTCAACCAATAACTCTTTATCCGTAAGAGCTTTCGATGACACGGTAGAAGAGGGTGTAGGCATGACGGTGTATGTACCACCCACAGCCAGCACTCTTACGTTCAATCTCACTCATAGGTGTGCTACCACACCTGCAACTAGCAGAATAGTACAACTCTCACTGTATGCTAAGAGAGTTAATATAAACGCTGCGGTTGGAGCATGGTCTGCGCGTTTAACAGTAGGCAACATAGCAACAGCAACTAATGATTTCTACCAAACTTTGCAAGTATCTTTAGACCTAGCGACGTTAGGTATTGTTCCCGGCAACACATATCAGTTTGAACTCACTAGAAATTCCCCTTCCGCTACTGATAACTTAGTTGGTGATTTCCTGCTTCTCAATACGTTGCTGTCCTTCACCTGAGGTGTGTCATGAGCCTTAGGTTTAACGACAACAACTACTGTTACGTACCGTATAACGCCGCCTTAAACACGTTAACCACAGCCATCAGTATCTGCACTTGGGCATACATTACCCAGAGCCAGAATTTGCAGATGTTCATCAATCGTGCTACTGGTAGTGCTCCTGGTAACGAGTGGTGGTCGCTTAATCTAAGTGGTATGGCTCCACGTGCTCTTATTGGTGATGCAGCTTCGGTCACTAACGTTATAGGTGCTACTGCTCTACAAATCAACACCTGGTATCACTTGGCCTTCACTTTCAATGGTACTAATATAATTCTGTACCAAGATGGAGCAGTTATAGGCACAGGCACTCGCACTATGACCTTCAGTGCTGATACTACCGGCATTGTGGTAGGTGCTAATGCTCAAGGTGCTAATGACACCAATATTCAAGAATTTACTCAAGGATATTTGGAAGACATGCGGTTGTACAACAGAGTACTAACTCCAAACGAAATAGTAACCATAAGGAGTAGTAGTTCAAAGGATTACATTAACAATGGCCTGTTGTTCAAATTAAGTATGGACGAACGGCCGGAAAATGTAGTTGCTTCTGGTGCGCTGTCCGTCATTGATAGTGGTCCACTTGGACTACACGCAACACCAAATGGTTCTTGCCTGTATGGACCGAATAGTCATACAACTAAGCGTTCACCTTCTTTGCTTTAGGAGTTAAAGATGGATTCAGGAATGACCATTTCTAATTTTTGCCCGTGAATGGTTCGTGCATAGGACTTTTTCGTGATTCTGTTTAACGGTAATAACTATCACCAGTACTCAAGTGCCTCGTTACCTAATGCTAACGTAGACAAAACACTTTGCATGTGGTTGAACTCTGGTGATCTCAGTGGTGTTCAAGGCATAATAAATGCTGTAAACCTGTCACTTGGCATTGGCTACCAACTTGGTATCCGAACTAATCAATTGACGGTATGGTCCTACGGTGGTGCAATCCTTTTACAAACTGCAATCCCAGTATCAACATGGGTACATGTGGCTTATGTGTACATGGGTAGCACACATTACTTCTACCTTAATGGCGTGCAAAGTGCTACATCAACTGCAGCTCCACAGAGTGGCATTGTAAACATCTGTCAACTTGGTGGTAACCAATGGGGTGAATACCCTAGAAACATGTCGATTGAAGATGTAAGACTATATAGTAGAGCTCTACAAGTTTCTGAGTTACAAACTATAGTGAATTCTGAAGCCCGAGATTTTATAATTCAAAATTTAGTACATTGGTGGCCAATGTCTGTTTTAACTGAGGGTCTTACACTGGACAATTCACCATATGCTATACAAGAATACAATGGCATGACTTCAACATTCATAAACACTGCCTTGCCTTATCCTGTTGCGGGTGAGTCAGTGCACTACCAATCAAGACACCACTTTTAGATAGGAGCGGCCAAATGGCAAATGTACTTAACCGGCAATCAAAGCTATTGCTTACAAGTGTTAACACACCGGATTACACAGTAGAGGATTGGGTCATTAACCCTGACCTAAGCGCAGTTGAAGGTGTGCCAACCAAATATTGGATTATTGACACTCAGGTAACTGAAGAGCAACAAATGATAGGTGTCGAGGAGGACGAGATTACTCCCATCTATGAAACTGTTACATTGTCCGTCGATACCGTAAGGCCAATGACGGCGGAGGAGATCGGTGTTTATGATGTTGCTAATCCTACTCCACCAGTTTTCACTGGCAAGCTTGATGACGGAACACCTGCCTACTTCGATGTTGGTGAACAAAAAGCTCTGGCTATAAACAAAACCTTAGTTACATTTGCACTTGATACTAAGGGTGCTCGCAATTGTTACTTAGATTATCAGGGTCAAAATGGTGCAGAGAGCGGATTTGTTTTGGCGCACAATGCAGTTCTAAAAGAAGTATCAGTATCGTTCAAAAAGGCTGTGTCGTCTCAGGTAACGATAATGTTTCGTGACACTACTACCAAAGAAAATTTAGCGGGAGTTGTAGTAGCTAGTGGGACAAAAGTTGTTACTCTACCGTTGACTTTAACAGACCTTGCACCTGCTTCAATTTCGTGCTATCTTGAAAGCGCCTCTAAAGTAGTAAGCCCAATCGTTACTGCCACGATAGTGCAGTGTAACTAAACTATAGGTGATCAAAGTGATTAGAAACTTAGTTAATATTTCTGGTGAGTTGTTGGTACTTGACGACTTCAAAGGTAAAGTTGTTGCAATAGAAGAATCTTTTGACGGTCTGGCTTTCGGTGAACCCGCTCTCCGCGACTCCGAATCCATTGCCAAGGCTCTTCTTGAGGGCAAGTTGATTGTGAATGATGGCACAGTTGAATACGAAGGGTTAAGTGCTATGGCACTTATAATGGGAGTGGCTACGCAGTTTACTGTTGACGGCAAGCCTATTACTACGTCGTCTGACCGGCCAAAGGATACCTACAGATGTTTCACAGGTCGCGGGGACAATTCTCAACGTGGCCAAGGGCAAGACCTGCTATTCGATGTTGCTCCTGGATCTTCAGTAGCAATTGACGTTAAGTTCCTCGATAACGTGTTCATCAAAGATGGGACTGTCCTGTATCAAAATGCTGTACCGGGCACCTATCTTGACATTGAAGTTATAGCAGCCCCCAACATCCCTTTCCCACATCCTACTCATCAAGGTACGCTCGACTTAGTCGATGGTGCATTTGTAGCAAATGCCACTAACACAGGTGCTTACATGTCGGCACCTATTGAAGTAAAGCTATTTAGGTTCTTGAACCACATGCACTTATTGGGTGATGGTCAACAGTCAGTTAACTCTCCAGAGTCATTCCAGCTGTTTAGTTTGTACACACTCCGCTTCACCCTAACTCACCCAATTATCGCTACTGAGAATGCAAAAGCTGCGGTAACTATGGGGATGTATCGTGCTAAAACCCTATAAAGGTGTATCTTATGTTTGTATCTGCAGCATTTTTTGTGAAGTATCGTAAGCCTATAGTGTATGGTGTTGCTGCTGTAGTAATGCTAGCCTCACTATACTTTGCTGCTGTCCAAGTACTGGATAAATGGTATCAAAAAGGTAAATCTGAAGCTGACAAAGTTTGGGTGACCCGTCACAACACCGAGGTTGCTGCTAAAAACAAACGTATTGCGGAATTGGAATCAAAAGCTCAGGAAAGTGTTGAGCGTCTGGAAGGTGTTAAGGATACAGCACAAAAGCTTATTGACGCTAGCGTTGCTAAGTGGGAAGCAGCAAAGAAGACTCCTACTGGTAAAGTACACCTTAGCGTCAAGTGCCCTACTACAAATTCAACCAACTCTCCCGTTATTGATGAGCCTTTACAACTTCAACTGGACACCAAAGATTTGGTTCTTCCAGTTGACTATGTTAAAGCCTGGAATTCAATAAATGAGACTACTCGGCCATGAAGATATTACTACTAGCGTTGTTTCTCACAGCATGCACTTCTACACCACCCGTAGTTATAACTCCACTTGGACCTAACAGTGGTGTTAGCCCGGTGTCTGGAACAGAGTTAGCCAAAGTAAAAGAATCGGTAGCCATACCCTCTAGGTTACTTATGGAATGTGGATCTTTCACAGACCTTGCAGATGGTGCTACATTGGACGACCTTATGAAGGTTCACGCTTCTGACGCCTTAGTGATGTTGGATTGCTCTACACGAACACATGAGCTTATAATCCTTTTGAAAGATGCGTTCAACTTGAAATAATCTCGAACTACGAGACAAGAAAACCCGGCTGTTGCCGGGTTTTCTTTTGCACAAAATACACAAGCTAATAGGTTATTAAACTACCTTTGGTAACGGTAAACGAGGCGAGACTCTGTAGTGCATCTACCAAAGGTGAAGCTCCTTTAGCCACAGTTGGAGTTCCTTCGTAAACTCCAACTGTGTAAGCTATACTAGTTGTGCTAGTTGTTGTGTTAAAGTAGAATATACCAGCTCCTCCACTATAGCGTGTATTAGGAATATTTTTCATACGCACATCGGTGCGCATACGCATTAGCACCTGGGCAGAGTTAGCAGTTACGACAGAAAGATAGTTTCCAGGTAGTACTATCTCAGTTGGACTTACCAGGGCAAGGTTGGATGAAGAGAATCCCTGGCCTCTAAGCGTTTCTGGTGTTTCTATGCGCCTATTGTACGTAAGGGCACCTTCAGGGCTTAGACCTACCATTCCTGATACTGTAGAGGAATCTAACCCCATTGCGGGGGAGAGTAGAAGCATAAAATGCGCGATGTTTAACGAATCAACTACAAATTTTCCCTGAACTGACCTTTGATTTCCAGTAGTGGAATGGTTCATATTACGATCCCATAAGGGAACACCAGCGCTTGTGAATTTATGTACGTTTGTTCCTGGTACATAAGCTTGTGCCTGGGTTGTCCAATACGAAAGTAGAACATCACCACTTGGCGTTACGCTGACTTGCTGAGATCGTACGGGATCACTGCTTTTATTTATCCGTATTCCCCACATGAAAGCACCAGCAGAGCTTATTTTTACTAAGGCAACAGGCCGACTTGTTTCTTGTGATCCTAGATTAGCCGTAAAAGTAACATAACAATTATTGGAGGTATCTACGGCGATAGAAGGGGCATCTAATGTATTCGCCCCTATTCGCCTCTGCCAAACTAAATCACCAGTTGTTGAATTTATCTTCAGTATTAAAGGTGTTCCACCACTTGGTGTTTGACAGGCTAGGTATACATGACCATCAGATGTTATAGCTATATCACTAGAGTTAGTAGCTATACTTCCGGTACCATAAACGAATTTCCAGATTAAGTTACCAGAGTGATCGTACTTAAGTAAATTTGCAGCTTGTACTCCTGAGTTGTTTACTGTGCTGCCAGTAGCCGAAGTAGCTAGAACATAAATAGCTGAGTTATCCACTCGCATTACTGAAATAGATGCTGATGAAGTACCAGTAATAGAACGAACCCACGCTAAAACACCAGTGGCACTGAATTTCCCTATGTTGTGATCCGTGCCACTAAGTCCGCAATAAATGTTACTTGAGCTATCGACTTGTATGGTGTTTCCTAGTAGTGCAATCTTCGTTGCTCCTTGAACTAGCGTATCTTCCCAGTATTCACTAAGTGGAGGACTTTTTCTACTTGGCAAGAACATTAACATTTTAATTCCTTAGATAATAGGAGTTGCCACGTAGGTAACACCATGCTTCACATTGGACAAGGTGGTTGCATTGGACACAACCGAATTCGTTATATTGGTGTCCGTTATAAGAGCTCCCAAACCTAAAGTAGACGAATCAACGGCACTAAAAGTTATGCTTGTATCTTGAACAATGGTGTTGTCGTTCAAAACAACCATGTTGCTCTCTACAAGATTATGAATCTCAGATAGGTAGTACTCGAAGCTCTCTCTACCGCTACCTATTATAACACTGCTCGAAGTTAATGTAAGTGGTCCTATTGGGTACAGACCTTTCTGATATAGAAGCGTACCAGATTGATCAAACTTAAGAAGTACGTTGTCAAATGTAGTATAGAGATTTCCATTTGCATCCTCCATAACCGAGTTTGAATTAGAACTCTCTAATATTTCTCGCGCCCAAACTAGATTCCCATTTAGGTCAAAGCTGAAAATAAATCCATTACCTGGAGCATTGATTGAACTAACACTAAACATTGAGCCAGTTACGGTTATGCGCGTTGGTCCAACAGATATGCCAGTACCTTTAAGCTGTCTTCCAGTTTTTAAGAATGACTTAGCCCACGATAATACACCATCGCTATTGAATTTAGCTAGCACAGCGCCGTAGTTTAAAGCTGACGACCCAGCTCTGCTGCCGGTAGCGTACAGATTTCCGCTAGTGTCGGTAGCTAGAGCATTGCCTTCGATGTACTTAGCACCATCAACGTCTAAACATTTGCTCCATAGAAGAGTACCATTAGAGCTAAATTTATTCAAAATCATATGATAAAACGAACTAGGCCAAAAAGTACCTACCGCATAAATATTGTTAGAGCTATCGGTTAATGCCCTGTTGAATGAGCCACTAGCCCCTGTCAGACCATTAGCTATTATCTTTGCCCATTGTGTTGTTCCATCAGGTCCACATTTTATGATGAACAACTCGGTACTAACTATGCGTCTTGATCCAACTATTATTACGTTATCTTCGTTATCTGAGCAAACACACTCGCTTCTTACGGTGTTAGGATACTGCTTTAGGTCACGAGTCCACAATGTTGCTCTAGTGCTAGAGTACTTTATCATCTTTATATCTTTGTTATTTGTTTCACCCGACTGATACATGACGTTGTTGGGTGTTAGCCATAGGCTATTTCCAGCTCTAGGAGCATTTAACCCAAAGACAGAGTACATTCTCCCCAACACTATGCTGGGATCAATTGCCACATTAGCTAACACAGCCGTAGTGTCTTCACTTTGTGCAGTTAACACCTCTGGTATTAAGAGAGTACTGGGTAGTTCTACAAGTGGTATGTCTCCTGTAGACCTATTAAGCTGTATATAGCTGTACCCATTCAATCGACCAACGCTAATGCTACTCGCAACTCTGGTAGACATGCTGCCATTAATAGGTAGCTTAAACGCATGTATACCATACCACCATGCTGCTAAATACATGGAGGATTCATCTGCAGTTAAGCACCCACCATGACCAACTATGCCAGGAAGCACTCTCTGCATGTCACTTACAAGATCAGTGTTGTATCTAATTATTCCCATACCATCATAGCAGAATACAGACACGAACAATTTATCGTTAGCTATTACTATGTCTAGTATCTCATCATCATAGGATCTTCTACCTATAGCTTTACTCTTCAGTAATTCTCCTGTCTGATTGAATTTCAATATACCTATTGAGTCTAAAGTTTTGAAGTCGATGTACACATTATATGAAGAGTCTAACAACAGCCTTGAGTAATAATACCTATTAGGTTGATTTAAAGGTAGAACTTTTTGCCATACTACGGTGTCATTGGATATACCAGCTACTATAGTACTCGTGTCATTTAAGGTACACGAAAGATACAAAAAGTTCTCCGATACCACTACTATTCTAGCTAGTGCTACGTTCCCATTGTAGTAACGAAACGAATAGGAGGATAACAAAGTACCTATGCTGTTTAACCGATGTATGGTGACGACTGTTGTTCCGTACAAGTTAGCTGTACGTGCTATGTAAACGTCGTTCATGTGTACCGACATAGAAATAGCGGTTGCATAAGAGTCACTAGCTGTGAGTCGAATCTTTTTCTGCCACAATACTTGCCCACTAGAGTTGAAACGCACTACTACAGAGTAGTGAAAGCGCATCTCGACACTTGAGAAATGCACTATTATGTCCCCATTTGGGAATAGCTCTATGTTCTTACTTGCATCGTTGTATCTACTGTCTAACAACATCGCCCATACCAGAGTACCTTGCTCATTAATCTTGTACAGATGGACAGTTGTGGGTGTTACGTCGTTCGCGTCTACGAGCACGTATAAATTCTTTTGCGAATCCACAACCATTTTTTCAGGAGATACCTGGAAAGTACTATGAGCTTGTTTGACCGCTACGTGCCAAAAGGGAAGTGCTGGTACTACGTCATCCATCGCAACTGAGTTGTTCGACCTCAGGAATGAATTTTTCATCGTAATACCTTAGAGTACACGTCTGTACCTCCGTTACGACTCCACATAGTAATGAAGTCTATACCTGGTAACTGTAAGGTGGTATAAAGCTCTCCAAAATCGGACGTGAAAGACCCATCACCCTTTATCCATTTTATGGTTGTTGGGAAAGTTAGATTGATCCCAGCATTTTCTATTTCTAGGGTAAGTTCTCCCAAAGTTCCGGATTCTGGCCATCCTGCGAATGTAATGTTCAATGTGTCTAACACTTTGAAGCGTTGCATCTTCGCTAAGCCGACATTTACTGCTAATGTCGGCGCTGTTATGTCACCGTGATCTAGTACAGACACAGCTTCAGATGTCTGTATAGAGAAAGGCTCCCACAATCCTACGTTGTGGTCATACTTCAATAGAGCTCCTGTATCTTGCAGTATAGCAAGCATACCATGCTTCAAAGTAGAAGAGTGCAAAAGAGTCAAGGTAGCGGAATCAGCTACTACCTTTAGTCCACCCTTCACGTATATGTCCTCTAGAAGAGAAAATGTATTGCCATTACGTGGTAATAGATTACTTGTTAGTTCAATAGGCATGGTATTCTCGATACTCCTTGGGGCGCCAAGGCGCCCCAATAAATTTACCTAGTCCAGGATTGAGTAAACCCAGCGGCTGGTCCATCATATACAGGTGTTTCCCGGAAAGTGAAACTACCCGTTGAAATAAATAGCACTCGTTCACCAGATTTTGAGATCCGCACTTTACTTCCTACAAGAGCTTTTTCCAGAGTAGGTTTAAAGCAACGCTGCTCCAACAGAGCACCCTTGCACAAATCGTACTCAGGTAACGTAGGTGATTGAATGCAATGCCGATCCAATAGAGCACCCTTGCACAAACCGTACTCAGATAACGTAGGTGATTGAATGCAATGTCGATCCAATAGAGCACCATTACTAAACTGAATACCTACAGATGAGTTTGAATTCATCTGTAGACCATCGGTGAATATTTCCATAGATTAAACCTTTCTAATTGCTAAAGTACCAGAATAACCAGGGCTACCAGTGAAATTGACTAGTGAGAAGAAATCATCACCTAGTTGAATCTCGTCCAAAGTTGTACCCCTATAGTATTTGGTGGCAAAAATTGCATTAGATTTGGCAGATATATTACCTCCAAGGAACAAACTTGTGAATCTAGCATCAATACCATTACCGTACGCTAGACTCAACGGATAGATCAACGTTGCGGGGGCTTTGTTTACGTCCACAGCTACTCCACCCAAATTGTTGGTAAGCATGTTTGGTGTAGATTGAGCATTTGGAGCCACAATATTAACTGTATATGGACGCAGGTGCATAATCCACTGAGATTGTGCTACGGAAGTATTTAAAGGGTTACACCAGGGTTGGACCAGCAAGTCCTGTCCTGTAGTTATGTTATACACTTGAGCCGCTGCACCACCAAAAAACTGATTAACTGATGACGGTAGATTAGCGGGGAGATGGGACGCATTGAGAGTTGCACCCGTCATTAACCAAGAATGATACCCATTGCCTACAGTATTCCACGGGTCATCACGAGTGTACTCTGATAGTATAAACCATCCATGATTCGAAGCTTGACTGTTTGCAAAATTCACATCGAATCCAAACATTGAACAATGTGCTTTGGACGCGGAAATAATTAAAGTGCCACTGCCCATTAGTGTTATGTTACCCCATGATACTGGACCTAAACCAGTAGTTCCATTTAAGTTTAAGCAATCCCCACCTACGTGAGTTGTAGCATTCCACGATAAGTATCCCATAAAATGTAGTATGTTTGAAGCTGCTGCCGAAACTTTCAAATACTTGAAATTGGTTTCAGAGTCAGTCCATTGTGACTTTAATATACGAGGTATATATCCACTAGCTGCTGCACCTGCAGCGTTATCATGAACTTCCCATTCGGGTAACACGGTGCGAATTAACGAAGATCCACCGATGTTGCATGAATTTGAAAATTGAGAAACATCAGTTATGGTACCTGTAAGGATACCAACTATGTCTGCTGCAACTTCTGAGGCAACAAAACTAGATTTGAGTTTGTAAACAGAGAACATTTTTCAATCCTTTAAACAGTTAAGTAACGAACACGTACCACAGCTTCTTTTGCAGTAAGCTCACCTTGCACAACATCACAAGTCAAATAATCAGAATCTAACATCTCTATGTCACCGGGTATTGGGAACACAGAACTTTCATTTTCTCCGAGCTCTATTACTATGTTACTCAGGATAACGACACCATTCTTTCTGATTTGGAATATCAGAGAACCCGAACCCGGAGCTAGACCACAATAGCCGAAGGCATCGAGTAGTTTCACAGTACTACTTGGGTACCAGCGTACAATACCCGTTGAGAATACGTCAATCCGGGGCATAATGCACAAGACTTGGTCGACAACTACTGGTGCACTACCGGAACCTTCAACCCAGCCGATATCACTTCGGTAGTAAAGCTTCTGTTCATCAGTACGGTAGAACAACTCACCTACATTTGCCGAAGACTCTTCGGGGAATACGCTACCCGAGGAAATCACTGAGTTTGTTACATTACTACCCTCAACTAGAGTCAATCCATCGAGCAACATGTTGCTCTCCTTATACCTGCATACCTGCCAGTGAAAAGTGAATGTTGGCCAACGTTGCATCTTGAGCTGGAGAGACAATAGAAAGTTTGTCACCAACGTTAAACGTGGTTGCTGCTGATGTGCCAAAGGTTGCTACTGTACCTGCCGCTGCAAAGGTCACAGTACAGAATGTCACATCGTTCTTTTTTATAGTAAATGCAGCACTCGCTGTAGCAGCTATTGCGGCTTTCATGATGGAACCACTCATGTTAGCACCGAATGCAAATGCACGTGGCGTGTAGAACACTAAAACTTCGACTGCAGCGTCAGGCTTACCAACTATTGAGCTAGCAATATCGTAAGTGCCCGCACCCTCATCCTGAGGGGACAAAAGTTCCGACCAATGTGCGATGTTGCTTGCCAAGGTGCCCTTCAAAATAAAAGACTTCGACAGGTCAGTACGAATGGCCACGTCACCAGTCTCAGCTGTAAGGGCTAACATTGCAACCTCTGAGGCTACTACAAAGGTATCCGTTATCGCTATTGACGGTATTTGAGAATCCAGAATCTTTCCTTGTGCATTCAGGGTAGCAATACCAGCATCTACCCCTTTAATTGCCTTGCTGTCTATAGCAACCCAAGACGAGCTAATAGTATCCCAGTAATACAAGCCGGGTTGCGATTGGCCAGAAGCTGCTGTAAGCTTGAACATCTGACCATCAAGTGGGGATACCGGAAAAGTTTCACCAGATCTGACCTTGAAACTATCTGCGGAACCAGTTGCCGTGAAAGTAACGCCATCAACTAACATTTTTGATACTCCTTGAAAGGTTTGTACAACATGTAAAAATTATGAACCGTGATTAAATGCAACTTGTGGTGGAATGAAATTAGAAGTGTATCGTGCTACACCTTTGGTAATCCTTAAGTCATCTATGTTACCATTGCAACCATTGTTTCCATAAACTGGATCTTGACCTATACCTACTACTGAGACCAATGATATTGTAACTGTGCCCGTATGAGACACTCCAACTTGCGTACCATTTACAAACATCTTTGTAACACCTGATGCTCTAGAAACTGCTAGATGATTCCATACATTTGAGGGCACGCCGCCCGCGCCCGAGGCTAAACTTATTGGCAACCCATTACCAGCAAAGAATCTGAGATCACCACCTGATCTAACTTCCAGATAATAAGCGACTATTCCGGGCCATGAGTTCAAGCAACCCATAATAACTTGGTCGCCACTACCTGTTAAGTAAACCCAGCACTCGATAGTAAAATCTCCTGTACCAAAGTTATTCAGCTCAGGTTTACTTTGTAGAATCAATCTAGAACTACCATTAAAGTAGGCACTCGCCGTGCCATATTTCTTCAGTGATGTTACCATTTTTGGAGTACCACTAAGTGTAATAGATGTACCTTTCGCATCTATAAACGCTGTACTTTGATCGGCACCATCCATGTGCATAGCCAGAACTACTTGAGTCCAATATGGGTCTATCAGTGGCAGAGCAAATGAGTCTTGAGAGGGTAGGAAACCAGAAGTGTAGCGTGCGATACCTTTTGTAATCCTCACTCCATCTACGTGCCCAACGAAATCCCTAGTTACTGAACCATAATCCGTACGACCTATATTGAAGGTTTGTCCTGACCCC
>JFJP01027049.1_pt1 | contig 28050 bp, 27 predicted proteins | sample 431651 | NCBI WGS metagenome assembly JFJP01 (sample SAMN02602958, study PRJNA72255) | Microbial mat metagenome, whole genome shotgun sequencing project. | biome: fresh water; feature: sink hole; material: water; isolation source: purple microbial (photo- and chemosynthetic) mats found in... | reverse complement strand
TCCAAAAATTTGAGATTTTCCGATCATTTTGAGCCGTTTTCCTTCACAATATTGAAAATAAAAAGAACTTCTCGTAAATAATTTTCAAACAACAAAAAAAATAAAAAATAAAATTTTAACAAAAAATTCGAAAATCTCAAATAAAAATACACAATATAAAGTGAATTTAATTTAAAACGATTTATCCCCATCCCCCAACTCTTCAAATATCTTATTTTGGCTTTTCCCTTTGATTTTACTCTTATCAACAAAGAAAAAACTTGACCGAGAGCTCTCATTTCCTTTAATTTTTTGACTCACATTCAATAAATTTTGTTTCATTTTACTCCCTCGAAACTCTTCTTCTTCTTCGAAAATGCCTTTATTTTTAGACATTTTCAAGAATATCTGTTCAGATAAATTGTTTAATTCATCAGTATTCAGGTTTTTCACGCTTTTTACAAGTACATAAGGCTGTTTTTCACTCATTTTTATCGAAGAAATTCTCGAAACATCTGGAAAAACCTCTGAATTATTCATATTTATATCGCTTTCGAGATAATTCTTAGCTTTTTGGCTCATTTTCTCTTTTTTCTCAGGGGTTTTCTTAGGAACCAATATTTGATCAGGTTCTTTTGGTTCGAATTCGTTGAAATTCTCTTTGTCAAAAATGCTTTTTCGGATAGTGAAAGCATTGGTTTTATTAGAAATTTCTTCTTTTTTTGTGGTTCGCTCAAAGTCAGGACTTTGTGAGCTACTTTCAAAGAAATTAGGGTTCAATGAAATCGAGATTTTTTCCTGATTCATAAACAAATTCTCATTTTTTTCTTGTGAGAAATTCGAAATTTTTTTCTGAAAATTTGATGTTTGTTCAGGTTTTTCTAAGAAATTGGTGCTTTTTCTGAAATTGCTTTCTTCTTTACATACTTTGAAATTATCTTCATGGCTTTCTATTTGACAGATCCAATTGTCGTTTTTCCTTAGTTTCCCTCTTTTTAGTCTTCTTTGTTTTCCTTCTAGATTATAAATACAATTATTCTGAGACACTACCTCATACGAATCTATATTATTGTCATAAAAATCTAGACAATTTCTTGGAAATTGATAGTATTTCCCATGGAAAATATCTTCAAAAAGTTCGATTTCATTGAAAAGACGCTTTGGTCCAGTTTTAGCTTCGATTATTTGCGTCCTTTGGAAATCTTTGGAAGAGGATTTGTGAACAATTTCCACGTTTTCTAACGGTTTTTTCTTGGGTTTTTCTTTTGTAATAGGGCTGAAAGCCGCAAAACCTGAACCTTTTAAGCTTTCTGAAAGGAAATTCTCATCAGAAAACTCAGATCCTAGTGTAAGTGTTGAGAAATTAAAGGCTTTATTATAGAATCTTGTATTTTTTCGATGTTCTTCTTTCTTGAAACTGGCTAAAAAATATCGTAGCAATTAATAGAATAATTCATTTGATTTTATTTACTTATGAGAGAAAGAGGGTAATTTGAGCCTAATTTCAGTTTTTCAATACAGGAATTTCTTTGATAGACTCCATAAATATAATTATCGTTTTTCTTATTATAATAGACACCAAGACCATTGAAACACCCTTCTTTAAAACTTCCTTCATAAATATCGCCATTTTCGAGGTTCATTCGTCCGTAACCATCAAGAACCCCGTCCTTTAAAAATGAATTTTTATACATTTTTATGATGTTTTTATGAGGAAATACCTTGAAAAAACCGTAGAAAAGAGCTGAACCTTTGTAAAAAACCATTCCTAAGCCATTCGGCGTTTTTTTATTAGCAAATCCTAAATATCTAATAGAGAAATCACACTGAAAAAAGAAGAATTTAATTACTTTAAGTCTTTTGCGAGCTTAAAAGATCTTAATTCTGCTTCAGAATGATCCTTTTATTCATAAAAATTAAGAAAAAAAAAATTAAACAGTCATTTTTCTCACTTTTTTTAGCTTAAAACACTTTAAATACTCTTCTGAAGCCAAATTTTCCACTAATTTTCTCAATTCCGGGTATTCTCTTAGTATTTCTGGCGTAGTTTCTTCATTAAAATCCCAATAAAAACTGTTACCAATTCCCTAAAAAAGTAAAATACCTGAAATTACTTCTTTTCCATAACTCATCAATAGACCTTCAACATATTCACATTGAACCCATAATTTCTTCTTTGAAAAGTAATGGAGAAATGGGCCATGCATCTTAGAACGTTTCCAATAACCCAACAATCGATTTTCATTGGGATATTCAAGAAGCCCTATGCCATGAAGCTTGTTTTTGTCGAAATTTCCTGCGAAAAATCCACCTTTTGGGAAAAAAAGATAACCAAATCCTGTTATTTGATCATTTTTCCAAGAGCCTTTTTCATAAAAAAAGAAGGGATTTTAATTGATGGTGTTTTTAAAATTAACCTAGATAAAAAAGACTATCATCTGAAAGAAAAACTCCTTTATTTTCCTTTGAATAATTCTGAAGATCTCCTTGATAAACCCCGTTTTGATATTCAATCAGAAAAGGGTCTTTAATCAAAAATTTCTTTATAAGAATTATCAAAAAAGTTCAATATTTACATTGATCTTTGCTTTTTATTGGAGAAATTGACTTATTAGGTGTTTTTTCTTTTTTGAGAGCACATTTTCCTTGGCAATTGTAGCAATTGGGGCATTTTGTGCATTTATGAGCACTATAGCTCTGGGCGTAATAAAGTGGTTTTCTGAGACTCATAAAGAAATAAAATAAAATAAATTCGTTGGGGTTTTCGCTTTTATTTTGATTAAGTTTTAAAACGAAAGAATTAATTAAACTTTTTACAAAGTGGACATTTGTGATCAATGGGTAATAATCATGACAGGTTTTTGCTTTTTTCTACAAAGAAACCTTTAAAAAAATTTTAAATAACAGATGGTATGGCAAACAAAAACGGAAAGTCATATTAATAGGTCTCGAAAATTCTGGCAAAACAAGTAAAAGAATCATATTAGAAAAATGTCTTTAAAGCAATTTGCTTCCAAGCCCTTTTTGACTATATAAAAACACAAAAATTCAACCCAGAAACCAAGCCCACAACCGATATTAACATAGAAACTATAAAATACGATAAAAAACACAAATTGATCCTTTTTGTTTATAATAATATCGATTATAAAAAATAATGACTATTTTTCAAGGATTTGGCTGGAGGAGAAAGACAAAGGATTTTCTGGAGACATAACTTTGAAGGGACTCAAGGCGTGATTTTTCTTATTGATGGGGTGGATGAATTGATGTTCGAAACAGCGAAAAAAGTGCTTTTATCTTTCAGATATTCTCGATAATTTAATATAAAAGGAGCTTATTAACGTGATTTTCGAGAAAGTTTTGAAAGAGTCTGCGATACTTATTCTGATAAATAAAGCTGATAAAGCCCTTAAAGACATGGATATTAATTATTACACAAAGAAACTCGCTATTAAAGAAATGTTTCAAAAAAATTCTTGCATTTATTTATATATTTTTCTTAGACTTTTAAGCGAAAATCAAAGGATTAAGCTATTTAAGATCAGTCTTTTATCAGGAGAAGGAGTTTCTGAATCTTTAGAATGGTTAATAAAAGCGATGAAACCTATATAATTTTCAATTTTCTTTAGAGATTTTAATTAAATCTTAATGAATTTCCCTTCTTCTAGCCTTAAAATCACCAAAGACTTATCTTCTTCATTCTGATTCACTACTGCAATCTTAAATTCATCGTCTTTTCCTTTGAAAATTTGTAGTTTATGAAACGCGAAAAGGTTCGTAAATAAAAAGCCTTTCAAATGAATGCGTTTTTTCTCTCCATTGTCGTGTATCACATTCACTGCATCATCTCCTTTGCAGACGTAAATCACACTGAACTTTTCGAACTTTTTCTGTGAATTTGGCGATTCAACCAATAGAATATCCGCAATTTCTCCGTTCACACTCCACAAATTCTTCTCTAGGAACTTTTCTTCCTCTTTCTCATAATCCAGATTCCAAACTCTAAAAAATACAATGAATTCATTTTAAAAAAACAAAGAAATTTATAAATAATATAAAACTTATGTAAATATAATTTAAAAGAAAACGATTCCGAAATAAAATTATGTAAATCTATATCAAAAATTCATAAATTAAACTTATAATAGATAGATAATAAAGAAGAAAAATTCTTTTATATAAATATGAATAAATTTATTTTTTTTCCATATAAAACTGACCTTATGACTTTATCTTCGCAGCCGCCCACAATGAGATTAGGGTTGGCATAGCCACTGTTTAAGGCAATAACCTTACTTTTCGTTAAAATAACCTTTTCCAAAACTATTTTTGACAAGATATTCGAGCCTTCAGACCTTGCATACTCAATCTTCCAAATATTGAGTGCTTGACTATAATCGCAGGATAAAAACTTCGAGGCATCTTTCATAAAATGTAAATAATAAATACTTCCATTGCAAGGCAAAATCGTTGAAATTTTGCCTTTTAACACATCCCACACAATAATCTTCCTATCAGCAGATCCCGAAATTAGATTTCTTCCATCTAAAGCATCCATAAGACATGTAATAGCATCATCATGTCCTTTAAGTGCTATAGTGTCGTTTTCATCATTCATATTCCATAATATAATATTTTTATCAGCTGAACCTGAAGCTAAATAAAGCTCTTTTTCAATGCTTTCGAGGCCATGTTGTCTATCAATCAATGTCATCGAACAAAGTGCGATAACAGGAGCTTTATGTCCCTGAAATGTTGAAATATGGTCTCCTGTATGCAAATCCCATATCATTATCTGTGAATCAGAAGAACCTGTTGCTAATTTATCAGGAGAAACCACTGAAATACAATTGATTTGTTTCGAATGATTCGTGCGAATAAAGGAATTGTGAGAGAGATTGAAACGGTTTATTTGTGATAATTGAGCACTTTTGTGATCTCTTGTTACTGAATCGAAGAAAAGCTTCTGAGATTCATCAATGAAAATAAAGGTGATAGCGTCTTTCAACTGAATGTAAAGCTCTTCTGCGAAAACGGGGATTTTGTTCAGAAAACTGTTGAAAATTTTATGGCCATGAGAGGATTCTTTATAAAGAGGAGGGTTATTGTAAATTTTCTTCAGTTTTTCAGCCATTAAATTTTGCATTTCTAAAGAAATATTGTCTTCTTTAAGGAAAATCTGCTCAAATTCAGGGTTCGAGAACATGAAATCCCTAACTTTCCTTAAGTACTTCTCTATTAAACCCACATCATTCAATTCATTGAGTTTCTGAATCAGTGAAAAACGTGTTAAATTCTTAAGATCATAGCTTTCTGGCATATAAAACTCAAGATTTGTGCTTTGTAATGCTTTTTTCTTTAATTCCTCTGAATATTCTTGTATCGATTCATAATAATCATCAAGATCCTGAAGAACTTTCTGCTTGCTTCTCTCCACATTTTCTACCAAAAGCTTAATAATCCTATTAAAATCATCCTCTATCTTAATTTTTTCCTGATTGATCTGACTTTTTAACCCCTGCAAATACCTTTCATTATTATAAGCGATTTCTTTGACAATATCACTGGAATTCTCCACAAAACTCTTCATTTGTGATTTCTTTAGTTCAGAACCTCCTTTTTTCCTATTGATTTCTTCGATTTTATTCAAGAAATCTGGTATTAAAATGATATGGCTTTGATGTGATTTGACATGTTCAGGGTCTTCTAACATGCATTCTTCACAAAGAAGAACTCTTTTCTTGCAATGGATGTGTGAACAGATTCTTCGAGCTTTTTCTAAAGGATGTGCTGAACATTGGAAATAAATATAAGGAGTTTGTGAAGGGTAGATTTGTGAAGGAGGATTGAAAATTGGCTGTTTTTGCATTAGGAGTGGGGAATGAGAGATCAATTTGGGCTTTAGAGGGGAGGTGGTAAGGATGAGGGAATGGGTGCCAAATTGAGGATCTATAGGAGGGGATGGAGATGAATAGAAGATCTGGTGATTTAGGTTCATTTTTAAAGGGTTTCGGTTTTTTATTTTGAAATTTGAATATTCGTTTAGAAGGGGTATTAAAATTATAAATTGAGTTTTATAATTAATTTTTAGATAATTTGTAATATTACAAAATTTTGGAAAAGAGAAAGAGTTCGTTTCTTTTTAGCAAGGTATTTCTCTTTTTTACAAAGTTTTTTCTCGAAATATAAAAGCCATTTTTTCACTATATTTTTTTTTTTATTTCTAGCCTTTTTTAAATTATAAAAAAAAATGTACTGAAAAACCACCATTTCTGTTGAAATTTCAAAATGAGAGAAAAAACCCAAATGACAATAAACCCTATAATTTTTTATATAATTTTTTTTATATAAAAAATACTAAAAATTACAATTCTGCCAAAAATCTGAACTTTAAAAATCCAAATGTTCTTCATAAAGAAACCCATCGAAATTGAAACTCTTCTTACTATAAAATCCCCTCTTCTTAAGAAAACTCCAACCATATCAAGCATTCATAATGTAAAATTCAAGCTTATAAACTTCGCGATGGAGGAATCGCAAAAGAACACTGAAGATGCAACTCCTACTTTTTTTGAAGAAGAAGCTGTCAGTCTTATTAATGAAAGCCTTACAGAAATCGAAAAAAGGATCTCAATTTGGCTTGATGACCGAAATATCACAAGTGCCAATCCCAAAGAGAAAATCTATGCATTTTTCCAGAAAAATAGGGATAAAATTCTGTTTGGTCAAAAGAAAAAGAACAATATTGGGCAGAAATTAGAAAGCAAAAGCTTTTTGGATTTTAATAATTCACCACTTTTGATGCGGAGAGAGAAGAAAGTGGTTAGTAGTGATGCATTCATCAAAAATTAATAAAGTTTGTAAAATTCTGGTCATTTTTTTTTAATTTGTTTAATCTAAGCATTTTTCTCAACCGAAAGATGAATTACAATAGAAATTTCGGCTTTAACATGTGAAATTTTAAAATAAAGAGTTTAGCCCCCCCTTTTTTTTTTCTATCCTTTGAAAAAGTTTTTTCTTTATAAATTTGATTAAAAAAAAAAATTTTAATCAATAAACTAATGAAAATTCATGAAAAAAACAAGGAAAATCCTTCTTTTTCTTTTTTTTCAAGCTGTTGCACCAGTTATTTTGCTTCTTGTAATAGAGAAAATGAACAAATTCCTATTAATAAGTTATCTTCTTCTTATAAAATTTCTTCAAAAACCAGAAAAAACTCTAAAATTTCATTTCCAGCAAGATTTCATGGTATTACCACTCCTTTTTCTTTGATTTTTCCTATGTTTTCCAGTCATAAAACAGCAAAAGAGCCTTTTCGTCCTAATTTTTATGAGAAATATCCAAGAAACCAAGCTTTTCTTATAGAGAAATACCCTTATTTTATAATAGCTGAGTTGAAAGAAACGAATCTAACACTGAAATTGGATGTTTCAGGCCAGAATCTGAATCTTCGTCAAGAAATTTCGAATACTGAGCTGAATTGCCATAATTTCTTAGAAATTTTCTTCAATTATTTAAGTTTCACTTTCTCAGAAATTCTGATTTATGAGCCTAATTTCTCAATATATTTTCATTTGACTTCTGCAGAAGAATCTCTTTCTGATTTAAATTCTTTACGAAATTTCAGCAATTTTCTAATCAAATTTGAACAGAGTTTCTTGATGAAATCCCTTCAATCTCGCAATAAACAGGATTTTCTCAAAGAAACTGATTTGAAAAGTCAGAAATTCCAAAATAAAACTATTCGTTTTTCTGAAGAAGAAAACCTTATAAAAGGGGATTTTCGGCAAAAAACCTGCAAAGCGAAAGTGGATCTTGTCTTAATAAATTTCTTTCACTTTCTTGAGCCTGAATTTTATGCAATTTCCAAAGAAATCCTTATACAAAAAATATATACAGCATTGTCCTTTTCAGAGAATCTCGTGGTGCTTTTGCACAAGAGTTTTCCTTTGGAAGAATTGCCAGAAATCTTCGATATCAGTTGGTCTTATTTTAAAGGGTTTTTCTTTTAGAATTTCTCATTTAAGTTTTTTTAAAGACCTTTTTTTCAGGGAACCGAAGAATTTCAGCATCGAAATCGAACTTCTTTCCATCAATTATATTTTCGAAGGTTTTTTCGTGTTCTGGGGACCTATTTCCGTACTTTCTTATCAAAAAGCTATTGATTTTCTTTTTAAAGTTCTTTTTACGTCAAAAAACCTTGAAAATCCTCAAGAAATTGTGGAAAAACAAAAGAAATTATTGGAAACGAAATTCTCAAAACATGGTCTTCGGATTTTCGAGAAAGTGATTTTTACTTATAAAACCGATGAAAATGAAGCTGAAGAGAAAATGCTTTATAATTTGATTCGATATCTTTTGAATAATAGCCTTGTTTCTTTTAAAGATATCAAAATCTTCCCCTTTTACAAATACTTGCTAACTTCATCTTTGAACAGCTTTTCCAATAGAAGAATTTCTTCAGAATCCAAAGAAAAATACCTCAATAGTTACGAAGAAAAAAGCTCTTTTCTTGAGAAATCACATTCTGGAAAATCAGGTGGGAAATACCTTGATTCAAATGAAGATTTTGACAAGAAAAGCTGGACAAAATTAAAAGGCAATACTCCTAAACATAAAAATGAAGGATATTTCAAAGAAATGAAGAGAGATATCAGTTTTAAAACAGTTAATAGTCGAAAAATGAAAGAGAGCTTTCGAATAAAAGAACACTTTGTTGAAAAATCAAGAGATTTTAATATAGTGTTCAAACGTTCTATTGATAGTGGACAGGAAATGGCTTTTTCGAGTTACTCGGGTGAGGATTGGAAGAATTCGGATGAAGATGTGATTAATGCGAGCTTTGGGGAGAGAACAGGTGTGTATAAATTAGAAAGCCTGAAAAAACTATATAAGAGTTCTTTGTCTTTTTCATTTGATTGAAAATTTTGAGTAAATAAATGTCTTTTGATGAGTGATTTTTTTCAAATTTTTAATTTCTGAAAAAGATTGTTTTTTTTTTATTATTTTATGAAATTTTTAATTAAAATTTACATTTTTTTCAAGAAAATAGGAAAACTTGTAAATTTTTTTAAAAAAAAAGTGAAAATGTTTGTATAAATTTGACTTTTACCTTTTCTAATTCCTAAATTTCATGTTGGATTAATAACTTATATTTCAAACATTTTGATTTTTTTTTAAATTGTAAAATTTTGATTTTTTGTTAAAACTTTTTTGATAATTTCTTAAAAACAATGAAATTTATGCTTTTCTTTGTGTTATTGTATATTATGAGATAAAAACAAAGAAATTTTATTTTAATTATATAAATTTAATTAAATTTAGAATTTAAAATTCATATTTAATAATTTCCACAGAAAAACCAAGACTGGAGTGAATTTTCTTAATTATTTTGTTTTGACCCTCAATAAATCAAACAGGTCTAACAAAAAATTTTCAAACAAAACATTGTTAATCATAATGGACGACTCAAAAAGATATTTTTTTGGAACAAATGATATTTCATGAACATTTTTCTTTTTGTTATTTTTCGATTTATTCATCATCTTTAGAAAATGCAGAGAACAAAACAATAAAATATTTTAACCTTTCTTCTTCAATGTGTCTTGAAAAGCGAAAAAACAACATCAAAAATTTTAATCCAATCTTTTTTTTTGGAAGCATTTTTGTTTATAGAGGAAAATAGACAAAGAAGAAGATCTGATTATCATTTGAATTGTTTTGAAATATGGAAGTAAATGGAGGAAATCTTTAGTTTCATTGTCGAAGCTTATTTTAATAAATATACTGATTATAAAAGTCAAAAAATCGAACCTAATCCTTAGTTTCTTTAAAGATGTCATTAAAGAAATTGATTTCATCGGAATTTAAAATTATATAATTTAACTCTATTTTAAAATACTTTGTAATTTTAATTTAAGAGGGTTTTTCTACATATTTTTTACAAATGTTTTTGAACTTTGAAACAACATTTGATTTTTTTTCAACACATTTATTTCGATGCATCTTTTCAATCTACATAAAATATTTTCATAAACAACAAAACCAAATTCTTTTTTTATTCATTTGATTTCATAAAACATTGACATTTTTTTTGGCATAATTTTTTTTCAATTTTTGAAAAAAATCTCAAAATAGATTTTTAAAATCGGAAAAAAAACTCATAAAAACCTTTAAAAAAAACATAATTTGAAAAGATTGTTAATTTAATGTTTTGGTTCTTACAAAAAAAAAATTATTTTATTGATTTTGAAAAAAATTAAAATTTTAATATTGCTGAGTTTTTCTGATTTTTTCTGAGATGCAATTTTTTTAAAAAATTTATTAAAAAATCTTGTTAAATTAATAAATTCGCTTTTCTTAAATGAGATTGATAAATTAAGAAAAAAAATATTAAAATTTGCAAATATTCGAAAAATTTCAAATTTATCAAAAAACCATTCTTTTTACTTTCAAAAATATAACTTGATTTTTAGTTCAAAGCCTGATTTTTTTATTTAAATACATCCCCCCTCTATTTTTTTATAAAAGTCATTTATTTTTTTTACTATGCTTATTTTTTTTGAAAAATTTTGATTTTGAATTATTACAAAATGATTTCTTTTATAAAAAAGTTCTTTTTGACCATTGAATTGATAGCATTTTAAATTTCCATTTAAAGATTAAAAATTCAAAAAATATTTCACATTGTAAGATATAAAAAAAAAATACAAATTTTTTTTTATTTTAAAATAAAATAAATCAATAAGACTTTCAGTAAAAAAAAATTTTTCGTAGAATCTTAAGAGAATAAAGGGTATTTGAATTAAAATTTATGAGATCCTTTTGAACGTGCTCTATTTTTGGGATAAACATGTTTGATTGATTTCCAGATTTCTTTCAAAAAAATTAAGAAAATTAAAATTTGATTTGTTATCTAAAAAATTAAAGGTCCAGGATAAAACTGATTATTTTATAAATTTCTTTTGTGATAATAAATTTTATATTTTAAATATTTCAAAATTCAAATTCTTTGAACAATGACCACAAATAGACAATTATTAAACTTTTTGAATAAAATCAAAAATTAAAATGGAAAAATTATAAAACAAATTATAAATTTTCGATAAATAAAGGTGCATTTTATTCAGCAAACAAATACTATTGCAAGCATCCCTTTCCAAACAGAAATTTTTTTTGAAATGCTACAACCACAAAAATCTAAACCACAATCTTTAGAGAGTTTGCTAGAGACACTGATTATTGAAGAAAGTCATAAAACTCGATATGCAAGAAATTTGGAGCTGGTCCGAGCTAAAAATAAAAAAAACCTGAATCTTTCTCTTGATATTGAGCACATGAAGAAAAGTTGCAATCATAACAAAATCAAGTTTTTATAAATAAAAATTCAGAAATAATTACTGTTTTTTTTTATTAAGCAATAATAATAATGAGAAGAATTTGAACGAAAAAAATGATAAAGAAATTTATCTATTTCTTGGTTTGCTTTCAATTTATGAAATAAATATCGGGAAAAAACATTCGGAATTTGTAATTTTCTTACAGAAATTAATAATTGAATTAAATTTTTTAGCTTTTTGATGATTGGGAAAAATTTTCAGAAAATATGTCTTTTTCTGATGTTGAAAAATGCATCTCTCTGAAAAATTCAATTTTTAAAAAAAACCTCAAAAATTTCAAATGGTCTCAAGAAGAAGACCTTCTCCTCAAAAGAATTATGAAGTCTTCTAAATTTTTTTTTTTTTCAATTTTTAATCTGAAATTATAGGAAAAACAATAATTTGACCAAATCAGGCAAAAGAAAATGGAAACTCATAACGACTCTTTTCAACCAAAGCAAAGTAATTTCCCAATTTCGAAAAGCTCCACAAATCAAAGAAAGATGGGAAAATTCTTTGAAGCTAAAATTTAAGAGGTAAAAACTTAAAAATATTATAAATTAACAAATAATTTTCAAAATGAAAAATCACAATTCAAATTTGAAATAAAAATTTTCTTTGTAAAGAAAATTGAAAAAAACTTTAGTTTTTTTTTAATATATTAAAAAAAATTATTAGAGGAGAATGGGAACTTAGGGAAGATCTTGTAATTTTGAATTTTGTGCTTGAAAATGGATCAAAATGGTCTTCGCTTTCTAAGAAAATCTTATTGAATCGGACCGAACATGCTATAAAAAACCGATATTTCAGTTTACTCCGGAATTTTTCCTCAATTCCAATCGTAAAAATCAAAAAGCAGAAGGATTATCTTGATAAATTTATCATCAAAGAAATTTTGAAAAATTATAGGCATGAAGAATATGATAGGAACCAAGCCTTTAATATGGATTCTTCTTTAGATCAAATATCTGATTCCAGCAAAAGCAATAATAACGAGAGTTTATGTTTATTTTCTACTAAAACATATGAGAGGCTTCAACCATTTTTTCAGGGGCGTCTTTCAGTGATCAAATTTTAATTAAGGTTTTAAATTTATTGGCATTATATATTCAGAAAAAAGTCCTTTATTTTATGTTGAACGTTTTGAAGTTTATTAGTGTATTTAAGTATAAAAATTTGGAATAATGAGTTTTATTTTATTTCATTTTAAAATTAAATTTTTGTTTTTATTTTATTAAGAAAATTTTAATTTTATTCTCAAAAAAAAAAAAGTCATACATGCTTACATTTACATGATATTTGTAAAAAAGAAGAAAAATTTGATTTTCAAAGATTTTTTAAAGATTTTATAGACAATATGCAATATATAAATAAAAAAATAAAAATTTAATCAATCAACTCTTGTAATTTTTTCTGTAGATCCTCATTCCATTTTATCTGCATCTCTTTGTTCAACATATGATATGTTTCGTCATCATATTGTTTCTCCATTTCACAATATTCCCTCATAGTTTCATTAAACATCTTCCTAATCTCTTCTTTATAATTATTTTGATTAAAAAGGGTTCTTTTAACTCTTCTTTGAAACATCAAAGCTGCCAAATATCCTATATTATAATGTCCTTGCTCATGCTCTAATAACTCATCATATTTGTTTTTTACCCATGATTTGTCCTTATTTATATAGCAATTTACATTGACTGCGACTTTGAAGATTGGACTCTTTTCTTTTGGCTTAAAATCATATGAAATATACCAATAAATATGTGCTAAAAACCAAGTGTTTTCTTCAAGACGACCCTGGAAATCGAGCCAGGTGATTTTCGGGAAAACTGCAGGCTTTTTAATAGAATTTATCTGGTTATTTTGTTGAGTTTTTTTATGATTTAAAGAGGTGCTGGATGATTGTTTTGAAATAATTGTCTGTTGGGATGTAATGGAGTGCTTTTGAGGTTGGTTCAAAGTCATTTTAATGGTCTTTGAAGAAAGACTTGATGAGTTTGTTGATGTGTCTGAAGAAGGCTTTGAGAGCATTCGATTATGGGGTTGTTGTTTTTTATTAAAAGCAGCCAGTTTGGTTTTGGGCTGAGAAGCTTTAAAAATTGTGTCTTTATTCTTTAATTCAAGCAAAGGACAAGGGGCTCTTTTTTGATAAATTTTAGGAAGTTTTAAAGGATTTGGAGTTTTTGCTTTAGTGTTTGTTGATTTCATGTTGATGGAAATGGAACAGTTCGTGATTTATTTAAATTTAATAATTTATATATTTGTTTCATGTTAAAAAGAATAGTTTTTGGGAATTCTGATGAATGCCCATAATATTTATAAATAAAAAAAAATTTGATTAAAAAAAAGGAAGTTTTTAGAAAATTACATTATATTTCCAAAAATCAGCTTTAAAATATGCAAATTCTTTCCCTACCTAAATTTGAACTCCTCATTCTGAATCAGATCTATAACACTTCTTATTTCACCCCTGAGAGTTTTTCTTCTCAATCCGATTATTTCTCCTATTTGACAGAATTTATCACCTATAAATCTCCTAAGGCTCAAAATCCAAGATCTAATGCTCTTATAAATCAAATAATTTCCCTAGCAAATCTCATTTCCAATCCACAAAATTTCTCTTGTTACGACAAAATTTTCCAATTGAACAACCTTCTAGAAACTCAATCTTCTTTTTCAAAATATTTACAGGATTTCGACCATGAAAACTGCACATATTCTGTTTTAGATGTCATAGTTTTCAGTTCTTTGTACAATTGTAAATTATGGTCCAAATTATATCATCCTATTAGCAAAAAAACAAAAGAAACCAAATATAATCCATTAGAAAGAATCTTCCTTTGGTTCCAATCCTTTGAAGAAACCTTTACTGATCTAATAAAATACCGTTTTAACCCTTCTTTATTACAGCCAAAGCATCAAAAGCAACAGGAGAGGCTTTCAAAACTAAAGAAAAAGAACCCTGAGTTCTTAAATGCGATAAAAGATCAACATTACGAAAAGGTCTTAGATTATTTGAAAAAAGGTGTGGATTTGAAGGTTGTAGATGAGGAATATGGCAATTCAGCTGGACATATAGCTTGTTTGAATGGAGATTTATCAATGTGTAAGCTTTTAGATGAATACGGAATTGATTGGGAATCTGAGAATTTAGAGAACGTAACCCCAATTTTTCAGGCAATAGAAAGCAAAAACCTCGAACTTATCGCATATCTTTATTCAAAAAAAGTGAATTTTGAGCACTTGGACTTTCAAAATCGGTAAACCTATATATAACTTTTTTATCATCTTCTTTTAGAACCCCGTTCTATCATGCTTGTTGTTTTGGTGACCTTTCCGTCATCTCCTATCTCTATACTGTATGTCATTGCAATCCCAACGCAAAATCTCACAAACATCGTACAGCACTCACCAAAGCTTGTTTTCTCTGCAAACACGAAGTGGTTCAATACCTGCTTTCCATACCTCCAAAGGACTTTCTTTCTTTAGACTCCTTTGATGATAAAGGTCGTACAGCTTTACATAACGCAGCATGGGGTCCAGCAGGTGGTAAAGAAGGAAAATATTTGAATGGTAAGCTGATAAACGATAGCCCAGAATCAGCACAAATCTTATTGGAGAAAGGAGCAACAGTAGATTTTGCAGATTTTGATGGAAATACGCCTTTTATTATTGCTTCTGCGTCTGAAGGAGTTGCTACAATGAAGGTTTTATTCAATTTTGGTGCAGATGTTAATAAGAGAAATAAGAAAGGGGAAACGGCTTTACATTTGGCTTGTCGTTTCGGGCATTTCAAATCTATAAAGCTATTAGTGGAGGAAATGAAGGCTAAGCTATTGATAAAAGATTTGGAAGGGATGGGAAATTTGGCATGTTGTTTGATGAATAATCAGAAGGAAATATTTAATTATTTAAAGGAAAAAGAATACCAGCTAAAGAAAGAAGAAGATTATCAAATGGATTTCACTTATATTTTAAAGAATAGGAAGGAGAAATTGATATATTGTTTAGAAGCTTTGATCTGTTTTTTGAATGAAAAAAAAATTGAAATTAAATTCCTTGAGGAATATTTAACAATTTTGGCTTCATTTGAAAACAAGGAGCTTTTTATTTTGGTTTTCAAATTTTTCCAATCACAAATGACGATTTATCATAAACAGGACCTTTTTTATATGATTGTTGAAAAGAATAAACTGAATTTCTTCAAAACTTTTATTGAGTTGGATCCAATTTTCTACATAAACTTCAATCCTGAATATAATCTCCTGATCTCTCTTGCAAAAACAAAAACAATTTCTTCAGAATTCTTAGAAAATTTGCTTTTTTTCACGAATTTCAACTTTCTTCACAATAATAATTCAGAAGATTTCCTCCATTTCTTAATAGATTCCAGAAATTTTGGTCTTTTAATAACTCTTCGTGATTTTTTTTCTTCTTCATCCTTAAAGAAAATTACAAATAAATTTCTTTTGGATCTGGTTTCTCTACCAAATGAAGAAAAAGAGCTACAAATCATTGAATTTCTTTTAAGAAGAAACCAGAAAACTGAAATGAATTGCTTTGAATACGCCAAATTTAAGAAATTCTTCGATATTGAAAAAGTTCTCAAAGACTTTTCGAAGATTTTTCTCAAGAATTCAGATATTATGCTTGAAAATTATCATATTCCTTACAAAATCATTGAAGAATTACCAAAAGAATTAATATATGAACATTCTAAAAAGCCTTTTCTTGAAGAGACCAATCAACTCTTATCAGAAAAAATGCAATTTCCAAAACAATATCTCTTGAAAAACATCGAAGAAACTGTTTTTTTCGAAAAAATCCTGAATACCTCATTTAATAAGAAAAACGAGTTTACTTATATAAAAACTGAAGAAAATCTCAGAAAACTATCTCAAGACCTAAAAAAATTCTCTATTTTTGGCATAGATCTTGAGTATTTAGTGACAACACCCAATGAATCAATCACTCTTGAAGGCCAAAATCTTACAGAAAACCAACTTTCTTCCAATAAACATTCTGGTATTGTTTGCACCTTACAAATTTCAACAATAGAAAACGATTACATAATAGATGCGATTTATTTGAGAGAACAAATTGCTGTTTATTTGAAAGAAATCTTTGAGGATTTCAATAGAATAAAGATCTTTCATGGCTGTGATTACGATCTTCAATGGTTGAAAGTTGATTTCGGAATAGAAACAATGAATATTTTCGATACTGCAAGAGGCCATATGATTTTAAATAGTGATAAAAATTCGATTTCTTTAGCAAAATTAAGCAAACATTATTTGAATATTGAATTGGATAAAAGCTTTCAGAAATCATTTTGGGGGATGAGACCTTTGCCAAAGGTTATGTTAGATTACGCTAGGTTAGATTCAGGGATTTTATTAGGACTTTTCCCATGGGTTTTGAAGGAGTTGAAGGAGAAGAATACTGTTCTACAGATGGCTCTTTGTTGTAACAGGATTTGTTGGGAGAAGGTCGAAAGGATTAAAATGGGAAAAACGAATTTTTTGGTGTTGGAATGATGGGAAATCGATTATTTTTTTTTAATTGAATATATTTAAAAATAATTTTAATCATTTAATTTTGACTGTGGAAGAGTATTTTTCTTTTGTTTTTTTGGTTGATTTGATAAAAAATAGAATGTAGTTAACTGAATGAAAAATTTCACTGTTATTACTTTTTATTTTTCAAGGTTTTTTTTTTTTATAAAAATTAAGAAATAAATGTACAGTATAATACTAACAGTTTTATAATTATTATTATTGCATTTCCGAAAAAAAAATTTACTCAATTTGCATATTTTTTTTAATTTTTAATTCCTACTTTTTAATTCAAGAAATTTATATGCTCTCCGGATTCGAACCGGAGGCACCTCAGATTTTACTATGGTGTGACCACCACACTATAGAACCTCTAAAAAAGGATCAGTTTTTTTTGATTACTTCATATAATAGAATAGCAATTCTAATTTAAATATTACATTTTAATTTACATTCGTTCGTTTATTAATTATTTATTTGTTTGGCCTTCTTCTTCAACTCAACATTTTTTATTGCATAATTAATTCATCTTAGCGCAAGTAAAATGGAAAAATCAAATTTTATGGTGAAAGATAATTCAAAGAATTCTCATTTTCGAGATTCATAACATTGAACATTTGTTCTTCAAATGTCTTCTTTAAATTTTTCATCTCTTCCAATTCTTTGTGATAATCCAAAGCTTCAATTATCAAAAATTTGTTCAAATAATCAATTTCTTTCTTGATTTTTCGAATAGGAATCGTTGTATATGCTGAAAGTAAGCTAAAAAACCGATTTTTTACTGAATGTTGAGTTCTATTAACAATTAATTCTTTTGATAAAACTGCCCATTTCGGACCATGGAGTAGTACATAATTTAAAATCGTGATATCTTCAGTATTTTCCCATGCTCCTCTTTTAACAAAATTTAATCTTTTTTTTCTTTAAAAAGTTTACATTTTGAATTGGCATTTTAATGTATTTTCCCATCTTTGTTTGCATTGTGGAGCAGTTCTTATTTGAGAAATAGAATCATCTTTGTTAAAGAGGTTTGAAATCTGAACCCATTTAACTCTGTTGATCATGCAGTTTTTCCTTTTATGATTTAAAAACAAACAAATTAAATTTTTAAATAATGTATTTAAATACGTTAACAATTTCTCCAGAAATAGATCTTCTTCTTTTGTCCAATTGAAGTTAGTTTGATTTCTTCTGAATATTCTTTTACTAAAGTCAATAATATGTTCTGTTTCACAGAACATAACATTTGCGGCAAAAGTTTCCCAATCAGAAATCAACTTTAAATTTGTTTTTTTCAAAAATGGTAAAATAAAAAATAAAATTTACAAAAGTAGAATGGCGTTTTTTAATTCCGACTTCATAAACAACTAAAAACGCAAGAAAAATATATGCTTCACTGGGGCTTATTTCATGGCTATTTTTGCATTTCTTTCTAAAATTTATGTTCAAAATTTTTAAAAAATGTAAAGATGGGGGTTTTTAATACTTTTTCTGATTTAAAGTTTCACACCGACTTTTCAACTCCTCAAGAGTTAATGTTGAGCTCAAATATTTCTTATATTTTTCATGTACCAACTCATAGTTTTTTGTATATTGGGTTTGATGGTTTGAATCAAGCAAGAGACTAGCAAGCCTTGTTTTAATTGTGAGGGAGTTTGAAAAATTTGAAAAAAGCTTAGGTTCTTCTTTTAAATGAGGCATAAAAGTGGTCTTTTATTTTAAAAAACAAATATGTTTTGATTTATTATAAATTATTAATAATCTTGAAAAATCACTATATATCACCTCTTCTAACTCAAGAAATTTCTAAAAGGAAAAATTCACATCAAATTTAATTCGGAATCATTCAATATTTGTTTATTAATTTAAATTTTTCAAATATAAAAAAAATTTGGATTTTGATCGATTTATGAACAATAAAATAAAAAATCTGAAGAAATAAAGTTTTTTTGGAACAAAACAAATGAATTAATATGAACGAGTTGAAAGAAGAAAAAAAAAATCTTTTGAATTTTGAATCAAATTTTTTGATTTCGTTTTTAAATTTAAAAAATAACCAATGATTTGATATTTTAAAATTTTAAATTTTTGCATTTATTAGATTTTTTTATTTATAAAAGTTATTTTTCATTGATTTTCCAATGATCAAGACTCATAACGATTTTACTGTTCGAAAAAATTCATTATTATATTTCATCTCTTAGTTTTTTGAATTTTTATTTAAAAATTTAACAATAAAACTTTTTTCAAAAATCCAAAGTTTTCTGAAAACTCAACATCTGAATTCAACAATTACTACAGATTTTTTGATTATTTTTTTCAAATTATTTGCAATTTTTTGAAAAACGTAAATTCAACTTTAAATGAGTTTTTTTGTGTATTTTTTAATTTATGATGAATTTAACACGTGACTTTTATTGAAATCCTTTGTATTTAAGAGAGAGAAAAACAACAAGAGTTATACTTGGATTTTAAAAAAAGCTTAAAATGTAAAAGAAAAAATTTAAAAAAAGAAATTTAAGGGCTTTCGTCAGGATTTATCAAAATGGCCTTTGAATTATTATTTTTCCTTTTTTTAAATGTAGCATTTTTTATAACTTCTTCTTTCGCATTGCCTTTCTTATAAGTGGGTTTCTCGAAGACACCTAACTCAAAATTTTGTTCTGCTAATTTAATTAATCTTTCGTTCTTCAATTTCAATTCACTTTTCCCAAAATTAGTTTGATCTTTATACTCCAATAACTCATCAATCGCATCTTTATTTTTTTCCTTTTCTTTTTGTAGCACAATCTCAATTATATTTTCATGATTTTCTTCCTTTTTATTTGATTTTTCTTTCAAAACTTCAGATTTTTCTTCTAGTTTCTGAGATGATTCTTCCAATTTTTCCTCTATTTTCTTTAATTCTGGGTCCAAATCAGATGAATCATCATCTTCACTAATATAAGCATTTTTTTCGAAATAATCTTCTGCAGGATTCACTTCTTCCCATTGACCCACATTCCCTGCAAGTGTTAATTTCGATATTGCAGGTCCAAATAAACCATCAGAACTTTCAGGATGATTGTTCTGAGTTTCCCAAATTTCTTTTTCTTTAGCAGTGAGCTTTATTAAAAATACATCAATTTTAAGAAGAAAATTGACTTTATTTCATTCAACCTTCAAACCAACAGGCTTTTGAAACAGTATTTTTCCAGAAATTTTGTTAAAAAAGCATAATTTTCCTGTATCGGTGTCCACTCTTAAAGACCACACTTTCATAAATTTTAAATATTATTCTTAAAAAAAGTAAGAAAATAAACCATCTCCGAATAGATTCTCTTTTTTTTCGGGGTCTTGATCAATAGTCAATTCAATTGTTGCAGGTATTTCTTCAGGTTTGAGTTCAGGATTTGAAGATTGTCCGTATTTTTGGCAATCGACTTCATATTGTTGAAAGGCCCGCTATTATGTTTAAATATTTAGATCTTTTTGTTTTTATTCTCGTGATGAAAAATGTTTTATTTACTTTATTTATTTCATTCATCATGCTTATAGCTTCCTCTTTTTGCTTTGGAGTATAGTTTGAGCGAAATGTGGGATCTTTTTCTTTTTCTTTACGAGATTTTCTATTGGCATCTTGAAGGTTTCGATCTTTACTTCTCTTGTGCTTTTGGCTTCGTTCATGAGCTGAGATATCCTTGAAAATTAATACAAATTAGTGATGGATTTAAAAGAGAATTGGTTATTTGAGTCAATTCACCTTATGATTGTATGGGATCAAAACTCTGCAAACTTCACAATAAAATTTTCTTTGATCCATTTTTTTCAATAAAATAAAATCTATAATATAAAATATACACAAAGTTTGAAATCCAATAAAATTTCTAAGAATAAAGAATTTTTTAAAAGCAAATTAAATAATTAAATATTTTTGAAAACTTTCCAAAAACAAAGTTTTTATAAATTGTACAATTAAAAAAACACAAATATCTCAAATTTATGATCATAAGACAAAAAACTCAAAGTATTCTCAAATCTTCTATCCTCATCTCCGATAAAATATTCAACTGTAGCCTTTTCCGATTAAATATTCTGACATCATCAACATACAACCCCTCCAAAAGATGATCATACAAATGTTTCAATTCTCTATCTTTTTTATCATTTAAAAATTCCAAAATTGGAACACCATTATCTATCTGAAACCCGAAAGAATGTGACAAATTATCCACAATTATCATATTCTTTAACTCTCTGTTCTTAATAATCCTCAAATCTTTTATAAAAAATCCATTTTTTGTTCTAATGCAGCTCGATCTAGTCAAAATTTCCCCGATGTATTGATGGAAAGGGTCCAAAAAACTCACAATAGCATGCGCATAATTTGTCATTGAAGCTGTGAAAATCACAATTTCATAAAATTGTGACAATTTTTTCAAAAATTCTAAACAGTAGGGTCGAACATTGAATCCAATGAGGATTTCAGAGCCATATGGCCCTGTTCCTTTGATAATATGTTGCGGATTTTCTGAGATTGAGCAAGTATGGATTAAAGTTTCATCCAAATCCAAAAACAAGGTTTTATATCTATTTCCTATCAAAGAAAAATGCTTAATTTTAATTAAAAAAATGTTTAAAAAAAAATAGTTCTAAATACCTTTTTTTTCTTTTAAGTTTACTGATTTTTCTCTCTGATATTCTGATATTTGTACTTTAAGGCATTTTTTCGCATAGACCAATCCTTTATAAGTTTGCAAAAGGTGTTTCATGAAGAGCGTTTCTCCTATATATGGTGAAAAAATCAATGTTCTAAAAGGGTGATTTTGTATCAGACTATTTAAAGCTGATTTTTTCTTCGATCTAGGGGATTTTCCAGGCGATGAAAACTTACTTTCAACCATTTTATCATTAATTTCATTCTCTTTCTTTTGAATGTTTGCATTTTCAAAGTTAAAAAAAATATTGGGGGCTTTATTATTTATATTGGGGCTGTCTTCAAATTCTTGTTTTTCCATGCTGCTTATACTAATAACTTCCATATTATTCAAGGTTTCTTCCATGTCCAAATCTTTAGAAAGAATAGTTTCATAATCTTTTTGTATTTCCTTGATGAAATGTTCATCACTCTCATGAAAATTGAGGCCATTTTGTTTGAAATCGTTGTGAAACATTGTCTTATCAAATCGATCCTTTTCTAAATCAGACTCTATATTTTGGAAAAAATGATTGGAGAAGTTTTTGTTCTTTGATGCACAAATTGAAAGATTTGTCTTTAAAACTAGATCACAGAGATATGGAATTTTTTAAAAGAATTTTTTTTTTTTATTGCCTGAAGTATTTCCTATTCCTAAATCCGGCTCATCGAAATCGCATTCATTGGTAGTTTCAGGTTTTAAAAGAGATAGAGGGGGAAGCATGATTTCTAATGCATCGAATTTCGCTACACTATAGGGAAGAGTTTTCGATGGACGTTTTTGCTGAAAATTTTTTTCAAGATTAGAAATGGGCTTTTCATCGAATGTGACAAATTTTTCCATATTTATGCAATTTAAATTCGATATTTTTTTTGAAAAACTATTTATTTTTTGAAAAATTTCATTATAATTTTTTTAGAACAGGGTTAAATTTCATAGAACAAATAATGATAATGGATTTGTTAAGGGAAAAAATTATTATGGAAAATAATGAGGCAGTCGAAATACTCATTCTTTGAAAAAAAATTCTTGGGTTTTTCTTTAATTATGGATCGTCTGATTAAAAATCATTTTTTCATTTATTAATAATTTATTTCAATAAAATTTTCTTAAAACTGCAAATAAAACAAAAAAATTAAAATTTTTTTAGAGAAAAAAAATTCCTTCAAGATCTTTTATTTTTTGTTACAGTTTATTTTTCTAACTCTTAAATCTCAAATATCCATTCAAAAAAACATTAATTTTTTTAATTATATTATAATTTAAAAATTTCATTTAGTTTTTCTCAATTTCACAATTTTCCTTATATAATTTATTCGCAATGATCAAAAATTTATTTAAATCATAACCATCTGTATTTTGGAGGGTTTGCATAACTCCTGAAAACTCTTCCTCCAGAAGTTTTTCCTTCGAATTGATTGCGATAGCTGCACACAAAAAGTTCAAATATTCCATTTTTTTCGGGTGACTAAGTAATGAATCCCACAATCTCAAAACATCACTTATTTGAAACTCTTGAGTCAATAATAGCATCAACCACCTTAAGCTATAAAATTGTGGATGAACTCCTAAATTTTCTAAATGTTTGCATAAATCTGGTTCTAATCTTTCAAAAGTTTCATGAAAGTTTTGTATTCTTGCTTTGATGCCAGAAGAAGAATCATCCAAAATTCGAATAAACCCGTCTTTAATTTCCCCCATCAAAATTGAAAAGCAAAAAAATGAGTCACTTTCAATATATTTTTTAAAAAAAGGGTTCCCATCGTTTGAAAAACAATAGTAAATTGGTGCTAAAATTTCATTCATTCCTTGCACATATCGTACGCCAGGATTAAGTTTCGCATATAAGAACAACATTCTGGTCATAACATCATGTTGAACCTCAGGTTTCTCTTTATCATTTGCGACTTTATGAAATTGTTCGGTTCGAGATGTAAACCTTGGGTCTTTTTTAGCATAATGAGATAAAATAGGATAGGTGCTTGGAGGATCAGTTTTATCTAAAAAAAATGAAATCTCTGATCTCGTTCTTTTGGTATCTTTTTCTATTTCATCCCATAATTCCAAATCTTTGAAGAGGAGATTCCAATCACTTTCCTTCGATTTATTCAAAGGGTGGTCCTTCACAGAAATGAAATCGATTGATTTGCTTTCTTTAGGTTTGTTAGATTGAACATTTAAATTTTCTTTGTTTTTGTAAACTAAGAATTCTTTAATAAAAGACTCATAATTTGTAAGGTTTTGTTCCAAATTTGCTGACCATTTATTTTTATCTTTCGGTAAATAGCCTAAAAGCAAACGCCAACCTAAAGAACGCAATCCCTTTATTTCATCAGGAATACCATGAAAAGAAAGAGACTGAATCACATGTAGGCTTATTTCAGGCATTTGGAAAGCTTGGATGAATAAATCCACCTTATCAATGAGTTTTTTAGCGATATTAGGATTGGATTTGTATAAAAGAAGATATTCAATAGGTTTGGAGGATTCTAAACTTTGCATGTTTTTTGTTTTTTTGTAATTTTATTAAAAAATTTAAATTTTTAAATTTTAAAAATGAGTTTTTTGTTTTTATTTATTTTTAAGTCTATCTTGCTTGAATTTTGAGATTGGTTTGCTTGGAATTTCAGGATTCTTTGGTTCTAATTTCGCTTAAATTTTTTTCTTAATCTGAATTTAAAAAAATAATTATACTTTCAATTTGATGACTTTTTATTTCTTTTTTTATAGTTTTATGAGGTTCAATTGTCTGATTTTCTTGAGCTAACTTTTTTTTTTAACTTAAAACTCAATTTTTAAAAGAGGAAACCTCTAATTCTTCTTCTTTTTGATATTTTTGAAAAACCTTAAAAATGGAGCAGTCTTCTAAATTTTTTTTTTCAGATTTTATTTCCTTATTAATCTCTTGATGCAAGCTCTGCTTCTGGTAAAAATTTTCCTCTTTATATTCTTCTTTAATTTCGAAAATTTCGTCTTCTTTGCTTGTTTCTTTGCCTTTCTCTAAGAATGATTTTATTTGAATTTGGTATTTTCCAATGTTTTCGTCAATGACTGATGTATTTTTTATATCAAATATTTATTGTTTAGACTATTAAATGAACTTTTTATTCTTCTTTCCAATATTTCCTTTGCCTGAAACGATGATCTTTCAACAAAATAATCATCTCCCAATGAAACTAAAATCTTTTTATTATGAAAAAATTATTAAAAAGCAGCTATTTATAAATAGGAAACTTCATTTGTATGGTAAATTTCTGCCGGAATAAAGCCAATTGGATTTATTTGATGCTAAAAAAACACTCTTTTAAGAATTAGCAAGAACATTTTTTGTGGGATATTTACCATTATCTTCTGAGATAATTCTTTAGGCAAGTCTTCAACTAAAAAAAGAGCTTCTTGAAGACTTTTTCTTCGACTTTGCAAAGCTTTTATTTTGCTTTCGAATAAATTTACAAAACTCATCGACTATAAAAATTTTTAAATTATGACAAAGTTTTAAATTTGATCGATTTTCTTTAATTTGGAATTTGGAAGGGGTTTACAAAAATTTTAATTTTTTTTAATTTTCATTTATTTAAAAATTTTTGAAAAAAGTGAAAACCTGAGAATAATTTTTTTCTTTCAATTTGTCTATTTTTGAAAAAATTTTGAAGAAAATGACATTTATAAAAATTTGCAGTTTTTAAATTTCTTTAATAAATTTAGATTAAATATTTATTTCATCATTGTGCCAGTTTAAAAAAATTTGATTTCTCTTATTTTGTTTCACACATTGCTTTTCAAAATAGTTGGATTAATTAAATTAATGTTTTCTATCTTTTTGACAACATTTTCTTCCCAAACATTCAAAAGGTTCAACCTCACTTTTTTTATGAATAATTTCAAACTCTTCAAAAAAAATTATTTTAAAAAAAAAAAAAAATTCAACCTCTTCATTTTCATTTTCATCTTTGATTTCATTCCATTCGTTCATTAGTGTTTCAAAAAAAACTTGTGTGGGCATGACATATCTGATAATGTTTTATGAAATAAATAAGTTTATTATCTATAAATCTTACCTTTCATTCCAATATGATCCCATAGAAATTTTTACTTTTTCCAAATATTCTTGAAAGGAAAACTAAATTTCAATTTTTATTTTATGCAAAAAATTTAAAAAAATTGAAGAACCTCATAATGAAAATCGTTTGTTTTGAAAATAAGCCACACCTTCATTAAATGATGGTAAAAAGTCTGAGCTGGTTGCAAAAATCTGATTTTTATATGATTTTTCAAATCCTTTGCCTTGCTTGAAAGTTTCATTTCAATATTAGAAAAAAGATTATAATTGACCTGAAAAAAATTTGAATATTAAAAAACTTTTAAAAATTTTTACTTCAATTATATTTGTGACAAATCCTCTAGCCACTTGCCATTTTTCCTTCGAGTTTTCCATAAATTTTTCAATATAATCTGAAGCGTAATTCACAAAAGTGGGGTTTAATAATTTTTCAGCTTTTTTGGTGAATTTCTTTATTTCTATTCTCGAATTTGACTCAGTGGATTCTTGCAATTTTCTTTTCTTGTTCATGTTTGTTAATCTTTCTTCATATGTATCAGACAATGACAGGTTTTGCATCTTTATTTTCAAAAAATCTGATGATGCTTCTAAAATTTTTATCAAATAAAAAAATATTAATTTGTGCGACTTATCAAAAAAAATTAACCTTGTTGCACATTGCTTTGAAAATTGCTAAAATTTTTGGCATCATTGCCTATTTCTTCCTCAATGTCAACAACCTCTTCTTCTTGTGATTTGAAATATTTTTTTGAAACCTTTTGTTTTATTAGAAAAAAAATGAATTTCCTTCAATAACAAAATAGAAATTTACGCTAAAATAATCCAAAATTTTTTCGCTTGCTATTAAAAGCGGTTTTATGATCCTTTATTTCAAACAATTATATAAAATTTGATTTTCTTAAATAAAAAAATTACTTTTTAGATGAACTCTTTGTAAAGCTTTTTAAAGTGTTTTTTATATATTGGAAATTGCTTTCTTCTTCTAATTCTATTTCGCTCTTCATTTCAGTGCTAGGTTTCAGAAAATTCAAATTCAAATCATGATCCTCGATGGTATCTTTCCAAACTTTATTTGCAGTGGCATAAAATCCTTGTAAAACAGCTTTAAAGCAAGTATAATCTAAGAAAAAACTTATTACTTATAAAAACTGATTGGCATTTTTCAGCAAATTTTAGCTCGAAAATCTCATAAAAATTGTTATCCTCAATTTTTCTTTCCAAAAAACTCTTGTTAACTTCATTTTTATTACTTTCAAGATCATTAGAACCATCTAACAAATTGAGGTTGATTTCTTTTCTCAATTCGAGCCATAATTCTAACGCTTGATTGAAAACTAATTCATGATCTATGAAAATTTTTATATTGTCCACTTCCCTAAAAAGAGTTTCTTTTGCATAAGAATGCCAAGTTTCTCCTAAAAAACCAGAAAATTAAAAGAAATTTAAGGAAATTTTAATGGAATTTAAAAAGAAATAGGAAAAAACCTAAGGATAATCTTAAGATTTTTTTAAAGATCTGATATTTGAGAAAGAAGAAATTCAGCGAATCATCAAATAAATCGAATTTTGAATAATAATAAGTTGAAGTAGTTTGCTGATCTTGATTGATTTTATTTGTGGAAGGATTTTTTGAAAATCTAAAGGGGTCCATTTTCGCTTTTTTTTTGTGTGTTTTTCTTTTATTTAGTTCTCAAATATTAATTTCTTTTTAAAAAAAAGATAATATTGGTCCTATGTTTAAATAAGAACACTGTTAAAAGGTTTTTAATTATAAACTTCTGTTTTTTTTTGAAATATATTTAAAAGAATTTACTGTCGATTTTTTCGCTCGACGATAATGACATAGGGCAAAACTTTTTTTAATTTTTAAAAATTTTTGTTATTCACTTTTAATCAATCTTATCTTTATTTTTTCGATCAAATCGAATGATTTTTTCTCATTTGCAATTTCATTTAAAAATTTGCTAACCCCTCTTTGAAAATGTGAAATAGTTAAATAATCATATGGGAATTTGCCTCACTAATTTATCTTAAAACAAATTATCTATGTTTTTCTTTGGTTTGAATAAAATTTTTTTGCTTTTCTTAAAAAGACAAAAGGTTTCTAAAAGAAAAATTGGTTAAATTTATAACAAAAATGCAGTGCAAGTTTTATGGATTCCCAATTTATAGATTTTACTAAAAGTTCTCTCTTTTTTTTCTCAATAACTTTTAATATTTTTGGGAATATTTTAGTTCAATTTTTTATTAATTTGAATATATTTTTTTAAATTTTTTTTTAGAGTTTTTTAAATAAAACCAAATAAATTCCAAAAAGTAATTTTAGAAAAATAACCTATTCCTAAAAAATTTTGTTGAAAAAGAAAGAAATATAATTTTTTGAAAACTGTAATAAA
>JFJP01002022.1_pt1 | contig 28050 bp, 21 predicted proteins | sample 431651 | NCBI WGS metagenome assembly JFJP01 (sample SAMN02602958, study PRJNA72255) | Microbial mat metagenome, whole genome shotgun sequencing project. | biome: fresh water; feature: sink hole; material: water; isolation source: purple microbial (photo- and chemosynthetic) mats found in... | reverse complement strand
TGTGGCGGATCATCCTCTCAGACCCGCTACAGATCGTCGCCTTGGTGAGCCTTTACCTCACCAACTAGCTAATCTGATATCGGCCACTCCGTAAGCGAAAGGTCCTTGCGGATCCCCTCCTTTCCCCCTCAGGGAATATGCGGTATTAGCGTAACTTTCGCTACGTTATCCCCCACTTGCGGATATGTTCCGATACATTACTCACCCGTTCGCCACTCGCCATCAGGTGCAAGCACCCATGCTGCCGTTCGACTTGCATGTGTAAAGCATGCCGCCAGCGTTCAATCTGAGCCAGGATCAAACTCTTCAGTTCAATCTTCTAGCAATTTTAAGTCCAGGCTTTAACACCCAGACTGATCTCACTCAAAGCGAATTTACTTTTATGTATCTTCGTTTAGTGTGAGCTACTACTTTTTTATGTCTTGAGTCGATCCGTATCACCTAAGTGATACTCGTCTGCCTCAACACAATCACCCACACTAATCGATTGTTTTTTATATATTTTTAAAGAACTTTTTACCGCTTCTCCATCCGCCTCGGCGTCGAAGAGGTGCGCATTATATAGATGGCGAACTTCTCGTCAAGCGTTTTGTAAAACTTTCTTCATATAAATGTGCACTCACGCTGAAACCCTTACAAAACGTACAATGCGGGCCTTGTTCATTTGCATCGAAAGTATGTTGTGAAGCTGATATTAGGTATCGAATCTTCATGTGACGAAACTGGCATCGCGCTGTATCACACCGAGCACGGCTTGCTTGCACACACCTTGCATTCGCAGATCGCATTACATAATGAATACGGCGGTGTCGTGCCTGAACTCGCTTCGCGTGACCACGTGCGCCATGCGTTGCCACTGATTCGCAGTGCACTGCAAAAGGCAAGTTGCTCACTGAATGACGTCGACGCCATCGCTTACACGCAAGGCCCCGGCCTTTCTGGTGCACTCCTAGTCGGCGCCAGTGTCGCCAGCGCGCTTGCCTATACATTAGATGTCCCAACCATCGGCGTGCACCATCTAGAGGGACATCTGCTTTCACCCCTTCTTTCCAATCCTGCCCCGCAATTCCCCTTCGTCGCACTACTAGTATCGGGTGGGCATACTCAACTGATGCGCGTGGATGGTGTCGGCCATTATGAGTTACTCGGTGAGTCCATCGACGATGCTGCGGGAGAAGCGTTCGATAAGAGCGCCAAATTATTGGGCTTGGAGTATCCAGGAGGTGCGTTGCTATCCAAGCTGGCGCAACGCGGCACCCCCGGTAGGTTCAAGCTGCCGCGTCCGATGTTGCACAGTGGCGACCTTGATTTCAGCTTCAGCGGATTGAAGACCGCAGTACTAACACTCTCGCAACAAAATGAACTGGATGAACAGACCCGCGCAGACATCGCCCATGCAGCACAAGAGGCGATAGTAGATGTGTTGGCACAGAAGGCCTTAACTGCGCTTGGTCAAACCGGATTGGATCAATTGGTGATCGCTGGCGGTGTAGGAGCGAACCAAGCATTGCGCAGCCGCCTGCATAAAGACATCAGTAAACGCGGCGGCACCGTGTTCTACCCTGATCTGGAATTTTGCACCGACAACGGCGCGATGATCGCCTTCGCAGGCGCGATGCGTTTACAGCACCAACCTGCACAGCACGGCTATCGCTTCAACGTGAAGCCGCGCTGGGATTTGCAAGTACTGAATTACGCGGACTGAGTCTCTTTCTTTTTGCTGCCAATCTTGCTTTCCTTGCCCGTCATCAGATTCTGGATGTTGTTCTTGTGACGCCAGATCAACAGCATCGACATGATCGCCGTTGCGAATACGAGCTCAGGGGGCAATTGGAAAAGCATGGCATAGACAGGTGCTGCTATCGCCGCGACCAGAGCGGAGAGCGAGGAATAGCGGAACACGACCGCTACCAACAGCCAAGTTCCTAACACCGCCAACCCCATCCAGCCGCTCAACGCCAATAGCACACCTAAAGCGGTTGCCACACCTTTGCCACCTTGGAATTTGAGGAAGATAGGGAATACATGCCCAAGGAATACCGCTAGCGCTACTAAAGCGACCATCAATAGTCCGCCACCATCGTGAGTCGCGAACTTAATGGCGAGGAACACTGCCAGCCAGCCTTTGGCCGCATCACCCAACAATGTGAGTACTGCCGCCGCCTTCTTGCCGCTACGCAACACATTAGTCGCACCGGGATTACCCGAGCCATAGGTACGCGGGTCAGCGAGGCCGAATGCCTTGCTCATCAACACCGCGAACGAGACCGAGCCGAGTAGATAGGCACACACAACAAAGACAAGAGTAGTCATCTGGATTACCTTAAAATGCGAAAGCGCCGCATTCTACTTGAATGCGTTATCACCACCAAACAGCTAAAACCGCCCCGATATGGACATCATCTTCATCCGCGAACTCAAAGTCGTCACCCTCATCGGCATCTATGAACGTGAGAAACGCGTCCCGCAGACACTACAACTCGACTTGGAGATTGCCCTGCCGAACAGCCGTGCCTGCCACAGCGACGATATCAACGATGCGCTGGACTATGCACAAGTGGCTCAACATATCCAGACCGTATTGAGCGATGGCCATTTTTCTTTGCTAGAGACTTTAGCTGAACACATCGCACAGATCATCCTCAAGGACTTTAATGCGCCATGGGTCAAAGTCAGCGTCGCCAAATTGCAGGCAATCCGCAACTGTAAAATGGTCGGGATCAGCATCGAACGTAGCCAAACCCAGTAACAACGGGATTGCACAAAGAATTTGCCCAACCCCCTATTTTTATGGATAATGCGCGCCCTTAACGGTATCCGTGCGCGTACAACCGCCGCGCCCAACTTTAGTCAGGAACACAAAATGAGAGCAGACATCCATCCAGCATACGCCGACGTTGCAGTCACTTGCAGCTGTGGCAACAAGTTCACCACCCGGTCTACATTGGGCAAACCGACATTGCACGTCGAAGTCTGCTCCGAGTGCCATCCGTTCTACACAGGCACACAGAAAATCGTGGATACCGCAGGTCGTATCGAGAAGTTCAACAACAAGTACAAGACCGGCGCCAAAGCAGCGGCTTGATAGTTGGCGAATAGGCATTAAGATGAAGGCAGCGTTGGCTGCCTTTTTCTTTTTGGCACCTCTAAAAATCCAAATTTCGTCGCAATACTGCGTTGCTCACAAAAAATGACTCCTTACATATCGAACATATGCTACGTCGTAATTTTTTGCTCGCGACTTGTCTTGCTTAGAACTTTGGATTTTTAAAGGCGCCCGTTTGCGGAACGAACCCATGAACAAGACACTTCCGATACTCTTCATCACTTGTTTTGCGGTGACCTTCACGGGTTGCGCTCGCAACCCCGTCTCCGGCAAACAGGATTTCGTGATGATGTCGGAATCACAAGAGATCAGCCTCGGACGTAATGCGGATGTCGATGTACGCAAGCAATACAAGGTGTACGACAATCCCGCCCTACAAAGCTATGTGAACCGAGTGGGACAAGCTGTCGCCAAGAACAGCCATCGCCCCAATCTGAACTACCGCTTCACCGTACTCGATTCGCCAGAGATCAACGCCTTTGCATTGCCCGGTGGCTACATCTACATAACGCGCGGCATCATGGCGTATCTGAATTCGGAGGCGGAATTAGCGGCTGTGTTGGGGCATGAGGTGGGGCACGTCACAGCACGTCATGGCGTGCGTCAACAAAGCGCCTCTCAAGCAACTGGCCTAGGCATCTCTCTCGCTTCCATCTTCGTGCCAGGACTTTCGACACAAGCAGGAAGTGACATCGCCAATCTACTCAGTGGCGCCTTGCTCTCCGGCTATGGGCGAGAGCACGAACTGGAAGCCGACCGCCTTGGCGCACAGTATCTGGCACGCACCTCTTATGATCCGCAAGCGATGATTCGCGTCGTCAGCGTCTTGAAGAACCAAGAGCTGTTCGATGCCGAACTCGCCAAACAAGAAGGGCGAGAACCGCGCCGCTACCATGGCACCTTCGCCACTCACCCCGACAACGACACTCGCTTCAGACAAGTCGTCGGCGAAGCCTCCAATCTCAAGGTGAGCAACCCGCTCGAAGGCAAGCCCGAGTATCAAAGACAAACGGATGGGTTGGCCTTCAATGACAGTGTGGATGAAGGGGTCGTGCGCGGCAACCGATTCACCCATCGCGACCTTGGCATCGCACTAGACTTCCCACCACAGTGGAGCGTCAAGAATTCACCCACACAACTCATCGCAATCAATCCAACGAATGATGCAGCGCTCGAATTGAAGGTGGATGGCAAACCTTCTGGCACACCGCCCGAGTACGCGCGCCGCCTGTCGGGCAGTTCAGCCAGCATCGAATCACTTACCATCGAGAAATCATCTGCCGCTATCGCCAGCACCAACAAGTTGGAGTTAGGTGTCATCTATCTAGATGGCAAGGCATTCCTACTGCAAGGCACCGCAAAGACAGAGCCGATCTTATCCGCACATCGAGCACTGATGAAAGCCAGCATGCGCAGCTTCCACGCACTCACCCCCGAGGAACGCAAAGCGATCAAGCCGCTCACGATCAAACTGGCCTCTGCTAAAACGGGTGACACCTATGCCAAACTTGCGCTGAATTCACCACTCGGCAAAAATGCTGAAAAATATCTGCGTCTTATCAATGCGCAGTATCCTCAAGGCGAACCCGTCTTAGGGCAAACCATCAAGATCATCGAATAAATGTACGCCTACTACACCCAGATGAAAGAACCAGAGATCACTGCCCTCAAGGCGTGGCTGCTGTTCCTATTGTGTGGCGTTTGGGTGTTCACCGGACTCATAGGTCACGACCCTTGGAAGCCCGATGAAGCCTACAGCTTCGGCCTCATCTATCACTACATCCAAAGTGGCGATTGGCTCATCCCCACCCTCGCGGGCGAAGCCTATCTGGACAAACCGCCGCTGTATTACTGGACGGCCGCGATTCTTGCAAAGCTGTTCTCACCACTACTACCACTGCATGACGGCGCGCGACTCGCTTCGGGTTTTTACACTGCGCTCACCTTGCTGTTCATTGGGCTGACTGGACGCGAACTGTTCGGCAACAACCGTGGCTGGCCCGCCGCCATCATCCTAATCGGCTGTCTCGGCATGTTGCTCCGCGCGCACGAAATCCTCACCGACAACGCGCTGCTCACGGGTTGCTCCATGATGTTGTACGGCTACGCATTGAGCCTGCGCCGCCCGCAACTCGCAGGAGTTTTCGTGGGCATCGGCATGGGCATCGGCTTCATGAGTAAGGGCTTCGTCGCCCCGATGTTATTCCTACTCATCAGTCTCAGCCTACTAGCCTTTCGTCATTGGCGTACGCGCGATTACTTCTCCACTCTAGGTATTGCGCTTCTATGCGCACTGCCTTGGCTCACCGTGTGGCCGTACCTCGTGTATCAACAATCACCTTCACTATTCACCGACTGGGCCTGGACACGCAACATCGGACGCTGGTTCGAATACGCCAAGGACGGTGAATACAGCAAGACACTGTATTACCTCGGCGCTCTGCCTTGGCTGGCATGGCCTGCCGCGCCGCTTGCCGCGTGGACAGTTTGGGAAGCGCGCAAGCGCATGTGGAACGAACCTGAATTCCAATTGCTATTGGTCAGCTTCATCGTCATGTTCTTAGTGTTGAGCGGCGTGAAAGACATCAACGACCAGAACGCGATGCCGATGTTGCTGCCTATCACGCTACTCGCCACAGCCGCACTCTCTACGCTACGACGCGGTGCAGCCAACGCACTCGACTGGTTCGGCATCATGACCTTCGCACTGATTGCAATCGTGTTGTGGTCGGGCTGGACAGGCGTTTTGCTCGAATATGGATCTTTAATCGCCCGCACAGTGCGCACCATGCAACCCGACTTCAAGATGGAGGTGAACACCTTCGGATTCAGTGTCGCCGTATTGGCAAGTGTGCTGTGGATCGTGCTGGTATGGCGTGTCGGACGTTCCGTGCGCCGCTCGCTCATCAACTGGACGGCGGGCATCAGCTTGATTTGGATATTGGCGATGACTTTGTGGCTACCCCTGCTTGATGCCAGCAAGAGCTATCGCCCGATGGTGGTCGATCTAAAGAGCAATCTACCTAAACGCTACAACTGCATCGCAGATGTTCGCGTGGGAGATAACCAACGCGCCATGTTGGAATACTTCGGCAACATCAAACTGCGCCAGAATGCGACCCGCGTGTGTAACTTGCTGCTAGTGCAAGGTGACCGTATCGCCAAGCCCATCGAAGACGAGATTGGCTGGGAAAAATTGTGGGAAGGTGGACGTCAGGGTAAGCAGGACGAACGCTTTAGGCTTTATAAACGTGTGAAACGCTAAGGCATCAACTATAAGAAGGTGTAACACGCACGAGGCGGATGTCTTCCAACAGCTCATCACCCTTTGCCAATTTAAGCATGCGCGGCAACGTACCCGTCTTGTGCACCACCCAATGACCCTGAGCGACCTGCTCCACTTTGCCAATGTTCACACCTAACTCACCAAGTTGTGCCGCACGCACCAACAGGTAGTAGCTCTCGCCCTTACTCGGCAAGTTCGCCACATCACCCACCGCATAACAAGGTGACGTGTTATACAGCGCCAACTCGCGCGACACGATCACATCCATCTGCAACACATAGATTGGTGCATTTGGCTCATCCGTCAGCAACTTGTTCACGTTGTAGGGGATGCTCGCCGAAAGATAGGTCGTCGTCGCCATCTGCATCAGGAACACATACAACATCGATACAGCGAACACGGGCAGTACCAATAGCATGTTGGTGCGCATACGGAAACGATAGACGAAGGCGTATATCGCGGTAGCGCACAACATCAACACCACCACTCCAATCACAGACATCTTACCTACGTAGAGTGCAAGACCCGCAACCATCAGCACTAACAACAGAGTTGTAACGATCTGCGCGATCCACAACTTGCGATGCCCCTCCACCTCCGCCAACACGTCAGACAAATAATGGCCACAAAGAATGGCAGCGAACGGGTAGATGATGACCGTGTAGTAATCGAACTGGAACTTCGTCGCGCTGAACATGATGAAGGTGATGAAAAACGCTGCACACAAATACACGAACTGCGCACGCTGTTCGACGCTACGCGCAGCGAAGTTGCGTATGCCAGAGACCATCGCCGCCACATATACCGCCACCCACGGCAAGAACGCCCACAGAAACGCCGCCACAAAATAATATGGTGCCCCTCCCGCATCCTTGATCGGGCCGGTGTTGAAGAAACGACCGAACTGGCTATCCCACAAGAAGAACTTGATGCCCGACACTTCCGTGCGTCCGAACACCAACTTCTCCGGATGCGCATCGAATTGCAGATACAGCGCAAGCAGTTCGGGCGCAGTGAACACGACACACAGACCAAGGGCTGTTAACCACTTCACGCTCCACAGCTTGTGCCACTGCTTCTGATACATCCACATACACACCAGACCACTGGTGATGGTGATGAGCGTGAACACGCCTTTGGTCATCATCGCCACGCCACTGAACAACGCACCCAACAGTAGATACTTCAGTTTCGATGCACCGTCGTAGCGCAACCAATAATAGGAAGCTGCCATGATGCTACCCGTAAGGAAGGTCTCGGCCTTCACTTCGGTCGAGGTGTACATCATGTGGAATGCTGACATATACACCAGCAGAGACAACCATGCTGCTTCACGCCCAAAGAACATGCGCGCTATGCGATAGGTGTAGTAACCGCCGATCAGATGAAAGAGAAAACCCGGCAAGATGTAAGCGAACGCACTGATGCCGAACAATTTGAAGGACAGCGCCGTGATCCAGAACGGGAAGTGCGGCTTATCCAACCACTCCTGACCATCCAACACCAGAAACGCCCAATCGTTATGCGTCACGATGTATTGCGACAGCGCCGCATACGTCACCGAATCGCCCGCATTGATGATGGGCGTGACCATGCCGAGCGCGTTCACGCACAATACGAACAAGGTCAGCCATTGGGTAAGGCGCAGAGTGCTCATCGTAGTAGCGCGAGATTATCGAGGCTTCAAATCGAATCTGATGCCATTCTCGACCACTGATATCTTCGTGATGTCGATGTCGTTTCCAGCGTAGCGCATCTCATCCTGCTTGAACTTATACAAAGGATTCGCACGCAGATACTCGTTCAACATCAAATTCAAGGCAGGGCGTAATGCCTTACCCAACTCAGTCGAACCCTGATTGACCTCCAACGACTCCATATTTGGGTCCTGCAGATACAAAGCGCGCTGTTCTGTATCGTAGCGCAATGAGCCCGACAACCCGATACGCCCTTTCAACTCACCCGCGAGCAAAGAAGAGACCGAGAAATTCGTCCCCAACCCGATGCGATTCTGCGAAGTCAGAAATGTCACATCTGGCGTCTCCAATGAAGCATTGAACAAACCATTACCCACACTGCGTTGTAATGGGAAAGACTTAGCCCATGCGCGATCGAGCTTATCTTCTGTGACAAGATAGTCTTTAGGGACGAGGGTGGCACAGGCACTCAGGATGATGAGTGGGATGAGAAGTAAGAGATTGAGAGAGCGAGTGGACATGTTATTCCCTTTGTTAAATAGCGATAGGAACAGTCTGGTCACGTTCGTCTTGAGTAACCATCGGATGACGCTACCGTAAATGTTATGCAACCAGTCGGTCCGATAATCCAATCGGTTTTTTTGCTCAAGCGCCATGTCCATACCTATCGTAATTTCACTGTCTCACAAACCACATCCCCGTTCTGTGCGCGATGCCGCATAGCATGGTCGATCAACACCAATGCCAACATCGCCTCCGCGATCGGCGTAGCGCGAATGCCGACACAGGGGTCGTGACGACCTTCTGTAGAGACCTTCACCGCCTCACCCGCTTTGTTGATGGAGTTACGTTCGATACGTATACTGGAAGTCGGCTTGATAGCGTACTGGGCGACGATGTCTTGACCTGTGGTGATGCCACCGAGGATGCCGCCTGCATTGTTTGAAGCAAAGCCTTGTGGCGTGAGCTCGTCACCGTGTTCACTACCACGCTGGGTGACGCAATCGAAACCCGCGCCGATTTCCACGCCCTTCACGGCGTTGATGCCCATCAAGGCATGCGCGATATCGGCATCGATGCGGTCGAACACGGGCTCTCCCCAACCTACGGGCACATTAGATGCAACGACGGCGAGTCTCGCGCCGATGGAATCGCCGCTTTTGCGCAGTGCATCCATGTAGTCTTCCAACTGTGCGACGTAACTCGCATCCGCCACGAAGAAGCTGTTGCCTTCCGCCGTCACGTCATCCCAACTCTTGAAGGGCACGACGATCTCACCGAGCTGTGCGAGGCAACCACGCACGACCACGCCGTATCTTTCTTTCAACCATTTCTTGGCGATGGCTCCTGCGGCCACACGCCCAGCCGTCTCACGAGCTGAGGCACGTCCGCCGCCGCGATAGTCGCGGATGCCGTATTTCTGCCAGTAGGTATAGTCGGCATGGCCGGGGCGGAAGGTATCGGCGATGTTGCCGTAGTCCTTGCTGCGTTGGTCTTCGTTGCGGATTAGCAATGCGATAGGCGTACCGGTGGTCTTGCCTTCGAACACGCCCGAAAGGATCTCCACGGTGTCTGATTCGCGGCGCTGGGTGACGTGACGCGAGGTACCCGGTTTGCGGCGGTCAAGGTCGAGCTGGATGTCGGCTTCGCTCAACTCCATACCGGGTGGACAACCATCCACGATGCAACCGATGGCTGCGCCGTGTGATTCGCCGAAGGAAGTGACAGTGAAAAGTGTGCCGAACGTGTTTCCAGACATGGTGTTATCTCGCTAAATGAGTGCGTGGAGTTTAACATAGGCCCCCTTACGGATAGCCCGTCATTCCGGCCTGAGCTGGAAAGACCCGATATGTTTATTGATACCCACTGCCACTTAGATGCCGAAGAATTTGGCAACACGCAAGCTGATGTCGTCTGCAATGCACACGAAGTTGGTGTGCACCTAATCTTCGTGCCTGCGGTTGCCCGCGCCAATTTCGACAGCGTGCGCTCGCTGTGCGAGCAGTATCCGAGCTGTGCTCCCGCTTATGGCATCCATCCGATGTACACCGATACCGCGATGCCGGATGACTTGCTCGTATTGCGCGACTATCTGCAACAGCATCGCCCCATCGCTGTTGGCGAGATCGGCATGGATTTCTTCATCAACCACTACGACCAAGCACGGCAGGAATTCTTCTTTGTAGAGCAACTGAAGTTAGCGCGCGAATTCGACCTGCCCGTGTTGCTACACATTCGAAAAGCAACGGACACCATCTTGAAAAATCTACGCCAACACAGAGTAAAAGGCGGGATTGCCCACGCTTTCAACGGTAGCCGTCAGCAGGCGGACGAATTCATCAAACTGGGATTCAAATTAGGATTCGGCGGTGCGATGACCTATTCGCGCGCCACCAAACTGCGTGAACTGGCAGCCACACTGCCGCTGGAAAGCATCGTACTGGAGACCGATGCACCAGACATACCGCCGGATTTTTTAAAGCGTGGAGTGCCTAACGAACCGAAGTATCTGCCTCACATCGCACAGACCTTGGCTGATCTACGCGGGATGACGCTAGAGGAAGTTGCACTTGCGACTTCGCAGAATGCGCAGTCTATCTTTGTGTGCTAATTCCGCTCTTAACGCCGAGGAACGACTTTGCGAGAAGTATTAACTTGGTGATGGATGTCATAGTGCCTAACAAGCTGTACGAGTGTCTCTGAGAGAGTCTTTTTCATCACTTTGGCGCGATGCGCTTTGACCGTCTTGATCGAGATACCCAACTTGTTACCAATATCCTGATTGGTCATCCCCGTAACGACAAGTGCCCCCACTTCATATTCACGCTTACTTAGTTGTTCGAAGCGGACTGCGCCCCCCCAATGTCGAACATTGCAAGTATTCATGCCAATTCATGGCGCGCTTCAGTGTGTCTTTGTAGTGTTCTGGATCGCACGGCTTCTCGATAAAATCGAAGAAACCTAACCAAGATAATTTACGCAACTCACAGGAGTGGATTGTGGTTCGTAGTTCACAACAGAACCGCGCTTCGTTATGCTCCACCTCACACCACCAAATCTTCGGAGCACACATGCTAGACATTCCAGATCAATTCACCCGCACCCACATCTTGCTTGGGGATGAAGGTATCACCAACCTCAAAAACAAACACATCTTCGTAGCGGGGATGGGAGGGGTGGGTTCTTATTGCACGGAGGCTCTAGCGCGCGCAGGTATCGGTCGGTTGACCTTGCTAGATCACGATGTGGTCGTCGCCAGCAACATCAACCGCCAACTGCCCGCCTTACTTTCTACGGTGGGGCAATCGAAGGCAGAACTGATGCGCGCACGCATCGCAGACATCAATCCCGATTGTCAGGTCACCTTGCTACAAGATTTTCTCACCATCGACAACGTGAACGATCTCGTACCCACCGATGTGGACTATGTGGTGGACTGCATCGACTCGTTATCGTGCAAGGTAGCTTTGGTGGTGGAAAGTCACAAGCGCGGATTGAAGGTCGCATCTAGCATGGGAGCTGGTAATCGTATCGACCCGAGCCGCATCAAAATTGCCGACATTAGCAAAACGGATAAATGCGCGCTCGCAAAACAGATGCGTCTTAAATTGCGCAAACATCACGCTATCGAAAAGGGCATATTGACCGTATTCTCGGACCCATCAGCTACATGCCGCCACTATTTGGGATGATGCTGGCGGGTGCGGTTTTGAAACGCTTGATCGAGTCTGAATGACGGCTATTTAAGCCAGCCCTTGTGCCAGAAAAACCAGAACGGCAAACCGACCGTCAGCGCCATCAGCAACAGTGCGAACGGGTAGCCCATCTCCCACGCCAACTCGGGCATGAATTGGAAGTTCATACCGTAGATGGACGCGATCAATGTCGGGGGCAGCAAGGCGACCGACACCACGGAGAACAGTCGCACAATACGGTTCTGGTTGATGTTGATGAAACCGATGGTGGCATCCATCAGGAAGTTGATCTTGTCGAACAAGAACGAGGTATGGCCGTCTAGTGATTCGATGTCCTGCTGGATCTGGCGCACTTCTTCGACTTGCGCTGCGCTGAGTGTCTTGCTGCGCACCAAGAATGAAACCCCACGTTGCGTATCCATCACGTTTCTACGGATACGTCCATTGACGTGTTCGGCATGGGCGATCTCGGCCAAAGAATCGCTGGCTTCTGTATCCGTCAATTTAGAACCCAGCACGCTTTGGCTGACGCGCCCTAGATCGGCGTACACCTCTTCTAGCGCATCCGCCGAGAACTCCACATCCATACCGTAAAGGTCGATCAATACATCGCGCGCATCGAGCATTTCGCCCGACTCGGCATGTAGCCGCATACGGAGCAGACGGAAGATTGGCAGGTCTTCTTCGTGGATGCTGATGAGCGTCTCACCACTCAGCACAAAGGCGACCGCGACGCTGTGCGAATGACTCTCGGTACCAGAAAGGAAATCGGAACGCAGGTGCAGATCCCCCTCATGCTCGAAGAAGCGCGCACTCGCCTCGATGTCGCGCAAATGTTCAGGGCTGGGAAGATGGAGGTCATAGGCCGTTTCCACCCATTTCACTTCATCCGGTGTCGCCGCCACCAGATCTACCCAAACGGGTGCTGCCGTACGTAGGTCACCTCCCACTTCGACATGGATGCGATGGAGACGTCCCTTATTCAATGTAAAGGCATGCAACATGGTCATTTCCTTGGTTGGTTCGCGGCATTATCGCCGCATAGTCCTCCTTCGGAAAAGTCTAGTTTTCCTATTTAGGCCACATACGAGTCGGGGTCGAGAGAATAGGGGGGTTAAGGTAGAATGCCGCCCTTGAATTGAAGGCACTTCCATGAACGCACGTTTAAGAGAGATCCCCTACAACTACACCTCGTTCTCCGACCGCGAGATCGTCTTGCGCCTGCTCGGTGCGGAAGCTTGGGACATCATCAACACCTTGCGTGAGGAGCGCCGCACTGGCCGCTCGGCGCAAATGTTGTACGAGGTACTGGGTGATATCTGGGTGCTCACGCGCAACCCCTACTTGGAAGACGACCTCCTATCCAATAACAAGCGCCGCAAGGCTTTGATCGGTGCGCTTTATCACCGCCTCAACGCTATTGAGGCGCGAAGGCAGAACAATGCGAAGGTCGGACGTTTATTGGAGCTGACCAAACGCGCCATCGAACGTTTCGCTATGGATTTCGAGACGACGCTGGATCTGCGCAAACGCGCGCTGCGTTCTCTCAGCAAACATACCCGCAAGGACAACATCCAGTTCGACGGTCTGGCTCGTGTCTCACACGTCACCGACGCCACCGACTGGCGTGTGGAATATCCCTTCGTCGTATTGCACCCCGATACCGAGGAAGAAGTCGCTCCTCTGGTACGTGCTTGTATCGAACTCGGGCTGACACTCATCCCACGTGGTGGTGGTACGGGTTATACCGGCGGCGCGATCCCGCTGGATAAATATTCTGCGGTCATCAACACCGAGAAGTTGGATACGCTATCCGCTGTCGAGCCCATGCTCCTGCCCGGCGTCAACCAATCCTACGCCACCATCCATTGTGGTGCGGGCGTGGTGACACGCCGCGTGATGGAAGCGGCAGACAGCAATGGTCTGGTGTTCGCAGTCGACCCGACCTCAGCCGACGCTTCCTGCATCGGCGGTAATGTAGCAATGAACGCGGGCGGCAAGAAAGCCGTGCTGTGGGGGACCGCGCTAGACAACCTCGCCTCATGGAAGATGGTCACGCCTGATGGCTTGTGGATGGAAGTGGTGCGCCTGCGCCATAACTTCGGCAAGATCCACGATGCAGAGAGCGCAGAGTTCCGCATCACTCGTTATCAAGAGAACTGCAAGACACCCATCGGCGAGCCCGAGATATTGACCATCCCCGGCAATGCGTTCCGCAAGGCAGGACTGGGCAAGGACGTCACCGACAAATTCCTGTCCGGCCTGCCCGGCATCCAGAAGGAAGGCTGCGACGGCATCATCACCTCGGCGCGTTTTATCCTGCACCGCGAGCACAAATTCACACGCACCGTGTGTCTGGAATTCTTCGGTCAAGTACACGAGGCGGTGCCCGCCATCGTCGAAGTCACGGAATATTTCAAACATCGTAGCGATGTATCTCCCGCCTTCCTCGCCGGTCTTGAGCATCTGGATGAGCGTTATCTAAAGGCAGTCGGCTACGCCACCAAATCGAAACGCGGCACACGCCCCAAGATGGTGTTGATCGCCGATGTAGTGAGTGACGACGAACGCGCAGTGGGTGAGGCAGCATCTGAGATCGTGCGCTTGGCGAACCTGCGCCACGGTGAAGGTTTCATCGCCGTCTCTGCCGAAGCGCGTAAGAAGTTCTGGTTGGATCGCGCGCGCACCGCCGCCATCGCCAAACATACCAACGCCTTCAAGATCAACGAGGACGTAGTCATCCCTCTGCCGCGCATGGGTGACTATTGCGATGGCATCGAGCGCATCAATATCGAGCTTTCCTTGGCAAACAAGATCAAATTGCTCGATGCGCTGGATGAACTGTTCAAAGGTGAATTGCCACTGCGTTACCAAGACGATGCTCAACTAGGGGATGCCGAATTGTTGGGTAACCGTCCGCAAGCGGCACAACAATTGTTGACCGAAGTGCGCACGCGTTGGACTTGGTTGCTGCAGAACTTGGATGCGCCGCTCTCGTCTTGCCCATTCGCGCCTGCTGACAAGCAAGATGCCGTCACCGTGTTCGATGCGGTGCAGCGCCATCTGCTACGTGCCTCTTGGAAGCGAGAACTACGTGAATCGCTGCGCCACATCTTCAGTGGCAATACCTACGAACCAATCCTCGAACGTTGCAACGCCTCGCATCAAAGCGTGTTGAAGAGTCGCGTGTTCGTGGCGCTGCACATGCACGCGGGCGACGGTAACGTGCACACCAACATACCCGTGAATTCGGATGATTACGTGATGCTGCAACAGGCGTATGCCGCCGTGGATCGCATCATGCAGTTGGCGAAGGACTTGGGCGGTGTGATCTCGGGCGAACACGGCATCGGTATCACCAAGTTCGATTATTTGGAGAAATCAGAACTCGCTCCTTTCGCCGCCTACAAGCAAAAGGTAGATCCCGAAGGTCGCTTCAACAAGGGCAAATTGCTATCGGGCAGCAACCTTGAGCGCGCTTACACCCCCAGCTTCAACTTGATGGAATTGGAGAGTCTGATCCTTGAGAAGAGCGAGTTGGGCAACATCTCAGACTCCATCAAAGACTGCCTGCGTTGCGGCAAATGCAAGCCCGTCTGTTCGACTCACGTACCGCGCGCCAACCTACTCTACTCGCCACGCAACAAGATACTGGCAACCTCCCTGCTCATCGAAGCATTCCTATACGAGGAGCAGACGCGACGCGGTGTATCCATTCAGCACTTCGACGAATTCAATGACGTAGCCGATCACTGCACGGTGTGCCACCGCTGTGAGAAGCCCTGTCCTGTAGATATCGACTTCGGCGATGTTTCGGTGGCGATGCGCAACTTCCTACGCAAACAAGGTAAGAAGAACTTCAATCCAATCACCTCGACCTCGATGTTGTTCCTCAATGCTACCGACCCGATGACCATCAAGCTAATCCGTAAGGTGATGATCGAGTGGGCATACAAAGGACAACGCCTCGCACATCGCATCGCAAAGAGTTTTGGCTTGCTGAACAACCAACTCAAACTTCCGCCCGCCACTGTTGGAAAACCTTCGCTCAAGGCCCAGGTCATCCATTTCATCAACAAACCGATGCCGGGCGGATTACCCAAGAAGACTTCGCGTGCGCTCCTCGACATCGAGGACGACACCGTCGTTCCCGTCATCCGCGACCCACGCAAGTTGAACGAAGAATCGGAGGCGGTGTTCTATTTCCCCGGCTGCGGCTCGGAACGTCTGTTCGGCCAAGTGGGGCTGGCGACACAAGCGATGTTGTACGAAGTGGGAGCCGTCACGGTATTGCCACCCGGCTATCTTTGCTGCGGCTATCCGCAGAATGCTTCTGGTCAAGACGACAAGGCGAACCAGATCACCACCGACAATCGCGTGCTGTTCCATCGCGTGGCGAACACCTTGAACTACCTCGACATCAAGACCGTGATCGTCTCTTGCGGCACCTGCATGGACCAATTGCAGAAGTACCAATTCGATAAGATTTTCCCTGGATGTCGCTTGCTCGACATCCACGAGTATCTTCTTGAGAAAGGCATGAAGCTGCAAGGTGTGCAAGGTACTCGCTACATGTATCACGACCCCTGCCACTCACCTATGAAGACCTACGCGCCACTCAAAGTGGTGAGTGAGTTGATGGGCAGTAGCGTACCTCTGAATGATCGTTGCTGCGGCGAAGCGGGCACGTTCGGTTCTAGCGTGCCTCACATCGCCACTCAAGTTCGCTTCCGCAAGGAAGAAGAAATGCGCAAAGGCTCTGCTACCCTGCGTGCAGATGGCTTCACCGGCGAGGTGAAGATACTCACCTCCTGCCCCGCCTGCCAGCAAGGCTTGAACCGCTACAACGACGATGCAGACACTACAACCGACTACATCGTAGTGGAGATGGCGAAACATCTGCTGGGACCGAACTGGATGGCCGAGTACGTCGCCAATGCCAATGATGGCGGTATCGAGCGAGTGTTGTTATAAACTTAGGCCATGCTCCCACTCGAACCCACTGACGACCTCGCACAACCGGCATTCAAAGATGCCGCCTCGTGTACCAAATGGTTGAGTCAGTTGCAACTGACCAACCTCAACTTGGCGCACGGCACGTTGCGCAAACAGTTGGATGAATTGAATCGCTGCCCACTCAAGGGTAGTGACCGTTTGCAGACCTTAGAAACATTGCGCGAGACCATAGCCGTTATACAAAACGATTTCGCAAAGAAATTGATTGGCAAGAAGTTGCCTCTAACTGATGACGAGTTCCTCTTGCTCCTTTCTCTTTCCAGCTTGTGGCAAAGCATGCTCAACGGCTATCTGCGTTGCCTACAAAGTGCTGAGATGGGTGACAAGGCACTTGCCGCGCAGACGGCGCTGCTGTGCCAACGTTGTATGCAATACAGTAGCTTACAGGTCAGTGACTTCTTGCGCGCAGGGGTCGAGCCGGATGGCAAGACTTGGCAACAATTGCATAGCCTCTACTCACACATCGAATCGCTGGGTCTGCAAACCGAGTCCGTGCGCGATGAACGCTACCACGCAGGCCATGCCATCTCGTGTCGCACGTTGTACGCCAAGACATTACTCATGCATCGTGCGCGTTTGCTCGGCTTGTCACGCAGTCAATGGCACGTCGCAGAGCGTTGGCTCAGTCTGTGGGGCGATGCCATCACCATCGAGCCACGTTGCAGCATCAGTAAAGATGATGCGCCTCCTTTAGGCGTAGATATGTCGGGTACGAAGGCTTTGTTCAGGGCGCGACCTGAACGAGCAGCGGCCAGCATTCGTTATCTGGCGATGGTGCCGCTTTCTAAACTCATCCGCGTGAAGACCATCCTGTTGCAACAAGGGCAGACTCCGCAACAAGTCGATCTCGGCACTGAACTTTCCAGCAAGGAAGGCGTGACGCTGCTCAACCAATTGCATACTTGCTGGTGCGAGGCACGCCCTGATTCACTTGCAGACACCCCGCGTGAGGCCAACATCATTCACCTGTGTATCGGCGTGGAACAGATCTACTCACAGATCGCCCGCAAGCCGTTCAAGCCTGTCAAAGATACAGCCAAAGCTAGCCAAGATGCACAGCGCCAGATCGAGACCTTCGGCCGTGTATTGGATGACACAGGCCAACATGCTTACAAGGAGTTGGGGTTCGTGCCAGAAGAATGGCTTGTCGAAGAAGACAGCCTCATTCGCGCATATCTATTGCGCAAAGGCAGCGTAGGTGAGCGTTTGGCAAACCAGCAGCTGGTGAGTGCATTCGCCCCGAATAGTACGAACTTCAAGCTGGGCTTCTCCACCTTGGTTCACGTGACACGCACAGGGCATCTCTACATCGGTCTGCGCTATCTACCGGGGCAACCGCAAGCAGTAATCGTGCGCGGTAACGCTGACAGCGAACTGTTGCAATCTGGCTCAGCACCTGCGCTACTGTTACCGGCGATGGAAAAGTTGAATATCCCAGCCAGTCTGGTGCTGCCAAGGGAATGGTTCAAAGCAGGACGCACTCTGGAGATATCACTCCCCGACGTCGGAAAACAGAGCGTGACTTTGGGATTCAGCGTTGAAAAAGGAAGCGACTTCGAGCGCGTTAGCTTCACACCTGTCGCGACTGGAAAAACAATCTAAGCTTTCTTGCTCCATTCGGCCAATGCATCTGCCGTCATCGGTCGTGCGATACCGTAACCCTGCCCAACTTCACACCCTATCTGCCTCAGTGCCTGATATTGCGCTTCCGTCTCAATTCCTTCCGCCACGATACCCATCTCGAACGCCTTGGCTAGCGCTATGATACCTAGCACGATGGCATGGTCGCCCTTGTCTTCCAGCATATCGCGGATGAATGACTGGTCGATCTTGAGCACGTCCACATCGAATTTACTCAGATAACTCATCGACGAATATCCCGTTCCAAAATCGTCCAAGGCAAAGGTCATTCCAAAGGTTTTGCACTCTTCAATGATCGCACTCACTCCCGCCACATCTTCCAAAGCGGATGTCTCCAACACCTCGATCTGCAAGGTACCACCGCAATTTCCAGATAAACATAGGTCTGACTGCTCCTTCAATTTTTCAGAGAAGTGAACTGACTGCAAATGATAGGCGGAGACGTTTATGCTCAACTCAATGTTCAGTCCTTTTTCACGCCAACGACGTTGTTGATGGATGGCGGTCGCAATAACCCAATCACCTAGCTCGATCTCCGTCTCGGTACTCTCAATGATGCGCAGGAAATCACCAGGAGTAAGTAGTCCGCGCACAGGATGATTCCAGCGTATCAAAGCCTCCGCACCGACCATACGTTGTGTGCAAAGATTCACTTTGGGTTGGTAATACAACTCGAACTCGCCATGCGCTAGGCCGTGGCGTATCTGTTGCTGCAACTCATGGTGGGAGCGTGCTCGCAGATCGCTAGCTGCATCGAACAAATGATAGCGATTCTTACCCGATTGTTTGGCAGCATACATCGCCTGATCGGCGTGTCTCAGTAAGGTATCTGGATCATGGTCATCCTCTGGATACAAGGCCACTCCGATACTTGCACTTACTCGTATCGAATGACCAAGCAACTCAAGAGGCAGATGGATTACTTCCAACAATCTGTTCAAGCTACCCGCACACTCTTCCGGTTCTTGCATGCCAACCAAGAGCACGACGAATTCATCCCCGCCTAGTCTCGCCACGGTGTCATCCTCGCGGATGGCCTCTTTTATTCGTCGAGTGATTTCGACCAACACTTTATCGCCAACTTCGTGGCCAAAATTGTCATTGACGGGTTTGAACCCATCCAAATCTAGATAGCAAACGGCCATCAATCCTCGGTCTCGCTTAGTACGAGCTAAAGCCTGTAATAACCGATCAGCCAACAGCACACGATTTGGAACTCCCGTGAGTGCATCGTAGTGTGCAATATGCTGCAGCTGTTTCTCGTGTTCCTTACGCTCTGTGATATCCGCTGCGATGCCTATCAATCCTTTAACACCACCGTCCTTGTTAAGCAGCCTTACTTTGGTAATCTCTAGCAGATGTTCGCGACCATCGACGAAAGGGAACCATTCTGTTGAGAGATGAGGATTGTCTTGATTGAAACATTCCTGATCCGAACGCTTGCAACTATCGGTCACGGCAGGCGGCAAGGCTTCCGAGTAATGTTGCGCAGATAAAAAACTCTCTTCCGATATGCCAGTCGCATTGCAAAACCCGTTATTCACGAATCTCAAACGACCGTCAATATCCAGCATCCAGATGCCCAGTGGGGCGTTGTCTAGGATTGTTTGGAACAAACTGCGCTCTTCATCCAAGGCCTTGCGCGATAGTAGTATCTCTTCACGCGCCTCGTTTCGCTCGGTGATGTCGACATGCGTTCCAAACATGTGTATCGGCTTCCCATTCTCATCACGCTCAGTCACTCGCCCCCGACACAAAATCCACTTGTAACTTCCATCTTTGCATTGTAGACGGTGTTCAGAAACATACTGTCCAGTGATTTCACCTTGCAAGTACGAATGCAAATACGACATGGCATGCTGCTTTTCTGCAGGGTGCAATATCCGCTCAAGGTGATCTGGTGTTTTGCCGAACTCGCTTTCCGCATATCCCAACATCTCGGCATAGCTCTTAGAGATGTCGAAGCGGTTATTCCGTAGATTCCAATCCCAGATCGCATCGCCAGCACTCTCCAGTGCGACGCGCCAACGCTCATCTATGAGGCTCTGTAATATGAATTCTTGTTCTTTCTTTACCTGAGCTTGTCTTAACTTTTCGAAATTCCACAGAATGATGAGCATGATGGCCAGATAGATCCAAACGACGAGTATCTCCACATTGGAGTACTCCGTTTCAAAACCTGACATTAAGTGTCCAAATGGAATGCCTATCAAGATCACACAGGACCAATAGACACTGGCTCGATACCCCTTTAAATAGAATATCCCCACCAACAGTGGAAAAAACATGGCCAGTCGCATGGCATTGAATGGGATGAGCAGATAGATCGCAAAAGCCGCTATCGTCCAAAACACGATGGCGATATTGGCGATGCTCTCGACTTTCTCAGGGAATCGCTGAAGAAGCAGGTACAAACAAAGATTAAATGCAGCGACGCCAAAGTTGATTTCGCTATTGAATGGTGAGATGGGGAAATAATAGATGCCCATCACAATCGCTGCAAAGAATACGCTCAGAATTGCAACCTTAAGGAACGACGCCTTAAAGGACTTGAGTTGTGAGCCCTCCGCGTATGGCAGCTCGAATGACAATGATTGATTCATGATCAAAGGCTTTGCTCGATCTTTCAATTCTTTCAATTTGTGATCATTCTAAGACTTCTGTTTTTAACACACACTCCACACAATACCACCATCATCGGAAAGCGCGTTTGGCGGGAAAGACAATCGAGAAGATACTACCTTTACCCTCTTCACTCGCCACCTCCAACTTCGCCTGATGCCGCATGGCGATATGTTTGACGATGGCCAATCCCAATCCCGTTCCGCCAGTCTCGCGTGAACGGCTACGATCCACTCGATAGAAACGTTCGGTCAGGCGCGGAATATGTTGTGGAGCGATGCCGATACCGCTATCGCGCACGCAATATGCCAAACACCCTTCCTTCTCTGCCCAACGCAGAGTGATCTCGCCCGCTACTGGTGTGTAGCGGATTGCATTAGTGAGCAAGTTGGTGAAGGCACTGCGCAACTCATCCCGACTGCCTGACAATTTTGCATCACTCTCGACCTCAAGGTGCAGTTGATGCTTGCCGTTACTCAGTAGCAGACCTTCTTTGAATATCTCATTCAGTAGCGCACTGACATCCACTGTTTCTTCGCGCACTGGATTGTTGTCGTTCTCCAAGCGCGACAAGGTGAGCAGATCATCAACCAAACTTTCCATACGTACCGTCTGGTCGCCCATTAGATGTAGCGCACGTCGCGCCATGTCATTCTCAAGATGAGGCATGTCGTACATGGTCTCGACGAAACCGTTCACCACGGTGAGCGGGGTGCGCAATTCATGAGACACGTTGGCTACGAAGTCGCGGCGCATGGTTTCTATGCGCTCAAGCTTCGTGATGTCGCTGCTGATGAGCAGACGCTTGTCTTTGCCGTAGGAAATAAGGGTGATGGAAAGCACGATGCCATCTTGGCGAGAATCGCGCAGGATGAGCGGCTCGCTGAAATTACGCATCGCAAGGTACTGCACGAACTCAGGTTGACGCACCAGATAGGTGATTTGCTGACCCATGTCGCGCGTCGCATCCAGGCCAAAATGTCGTATAGCGAGCAGGTTGCACCATTCGATGCGATCTGATGCATCTAGTATTACCACACCATCAGGTAACGCGCTGGTCGCTTGCTCCATCTGCAACAAGGCAGCAGCATGTTTTTCGCGCTCTTTGCGCAGACTACGCATCAACTTGTTGAGTTTGGAGAAGGCGTTTTCCCAAAGGCCGGAACCGTCCGGCACATCTGTTGTTTCAGGGGAGGCAAGCCAACGTTGCAGGTCAGCCAGATTGCGCAGATGGAAGATCAAGCGCCACAGCATGAGCACGCCGAAGAACAGTGCGGCGGGTAATGCACCCGCTATCGCCCATAACAGCAGGGAAAGTACAAGCACTACGAATGGATAGACTAAGACGCGCTGCCAGAAATCGCTCACGATTGATACCGTTCACTGGTTGACTGACGGCATTATACGAGGGAAGCGGCTCTCGGGCAGTTAGGAATCAATCTTTGGAGAAACGATATCCACTTCCGCGAACGGTCTGAATCAGATTGTCCAAGCCCGATGGCTCTAGTGCTTGGCGCAAGCGGCGGATGTGAACATCAATAGTGCGCTCCTCAACGAACACATGATCGCCCCATACTTGGTCGAGCAGTTGAGTACGGCTATATACACGCTCGGTATGAGTCATGAAGAAATGCAGCAAACGAAACTCGGTGGGGCCCAATTCGATGTTCACGCCCTTGGCATTCACGCGGTGCGTAGAAGGTGAGAGTTCGATGCCCTCAGCACGCACCGTCTCATCCGTCATCTGCGGTGCGCGGCGACGCAACACGGCACGGATTCGCGCCATCAATTCGCGCGGCGAGAAAGGCTTGGTGATGTAGTCATCCGCCCCCGATTCCAACCCCAGCACCTTGTCGTGTTCTTCCGTACGCGCGGTGAGCATGATGATGGGGATGTCTCGCGTACGCGAATCGGCACGTAAACGTCGAGCGAACTCGACACCCGATGTTCCCGGCAACATCCAATCGAGCAGGATGAGGTCAGGTAGCGCACGGTTTATCTCAGCTTGTGCAGCGGGCACATCAAAGGCTTGTATGGGGCGGTAACCACACTGAGCCACGTTGAATGCCAGCAGCTCTTGAATTGCTGGTTCATCTTCTACTATCAGGATGTTCGCAGTTGTCATGTCTTCTCCATCAGGAATCAAATATCTCCGTGTAGCGGCGCCCCCTCATCCCATCCCTCTTCCATGAGAAGAGGGGGAATATCGGTTTGGGTGGGGGAACACTCTTTCCGACTACATCAATTTGATGATGGTATGAAAGAATTGTGACAGTAAGATGACGGTCAAGTGGAAGATTCTGCTTGGCTAACGATATGGTGGTTGGGGTGGCGATGTGGCTCGGCATGTTGCCCCATCCAGTTTGGCAACAATGAGCCCAAGACCATTCCGGCTAGGCTGAACATCAGCCCAATCAATTGTGGGGGCCATATCTGAGAGGGTTCGAATACTTCGCACAGCATCCATGACGTGAGCCCCATCACCATTGCAGTGAGTGCACCTTGCGAGTTGGCTCGTTTCCAGTACAGACCGAACGCTAGGGGCACGAAAGCCGCCACCAGCGTGATCTTGTAGGCACTCTCTACCATCTTGAAGATGCTCAGCTCGGAATTTAGCGCCACACCGAGTACCACTCCGCCGAACACCCATAGCGTGATACGCATGGCGCGTAGGAACTGCTTGTCCGTCATATCCTTCAGGATAAAGTGTTTAAGGATGTTCTCAGTAAAGGCCACAGAGGGCGCTAGCAATGTGGCAGAAGAGCAACTCATAATGGCAGAGAGCAATGCACCAAAGAAGATGACCTGTGCGAATACCGGCGTGTGTTCAAGGATGAGGGTCGGCAAAATTAATTGCGAATCCTGCTCCAGCAAATCTCCGAACACTTTAGGGTCGACCAATGTGGCGGAGTAAGCCAAGAACATGGGTACGAAAGCGAACACGAAATACAAGGAGCCACCCAATACCGAACCACGCACCGCTGTCTTCTGATTCTTGGCTGATGTGATTCGTTGGAACACGTCTTGTTGCGGGATGGACCCCAACATCATGGTGAGCCAGGCACCGATGAACGGCACCCAATGCGTGTAATCACCCTGCGGAAAGAAATTCAATTTGCCTGCTGCTTCGGCGTGCGCCACTACGACGCCGACGCCGCCTGTCATACCGCTGACGAACCATGCGATAAACAACATGCCGCACATGATGACGGTCATCTGCACGAAATCGAGTAGCGCTACCGACCACATGCCGCCAAAAGTCGTGTAGGTCAGTACGATGAGTGCGCCGATGACCATGCCCAACTCCTGCGACACCGCACCACCACTCACAACGTTGAACACCAATCCCAGCGCCATGATCTGCGCTGACACCCAACCCAAGTAGGAAACCACGATGGTGATCGCCGCAATCAATTCCACCGCACGGTTATAGCGCAAGCGATAGAAGTCGCCGATGGTGAGCAGGTTCATGCGATACAACTTATTGGCGAAGAACAAGCCCGCCAAGATGAGACACAATGCCGCGCCGAAAGGATCGGCCACCACCCCTCCCATTCCTTCTTTCACGAAGGTAGCGGAGATACCCAACACCGTCTCGGCACCAAACCAGGTGGCAAATACTGTCGCCGTGACGATTGGCAAAGGCAGATGTCGACCCGCCACCGCGAAATCTTTCGCGCTATGCACCCGCGTCGCGGCATACATACCGATAGCGACTGAGACCAACAGATAGAGAACGACGAACCAGATCAGCATGACTTACATCCCACAAACCCAATGATGGCGGCTATTCTATCAGCGCTTGGCAAAACAAAAAGGCCACCGGAACTCGGTGGCCTTTTCAGTGAGCGAGTTAAGTCGCTTACAGTTCTTTTGCGTGTGCGGCCAGGTACTTTGCAACACCTTCAGTGGAAGCACCCATACCAGCCTTACCTTTGCTCCAGCCAGCTGGGCAGACTTCGCCGTGCTCTTCGGTGAATTGCAACGCGTCGATCATGCGCAGCATCTCATCGATGTTGCGGCCCAGTGGCAGGTCGTTCACAACTTGGTGACGCACCACACCTGCGCGGTCGATCAGGAAGGAACCGCGATAGGCAACGCCACCTTCTGCTTCCACGTCATAGGCTTTGCATATCTCGTGCTTGATATCAGCGACCAATGGATACTTCACTTGGCCGATACCGCCATTATTGACGGGGGTGCTCTTCCATGCGAAGTGGGAGAACTGGGAGTCGATGGAAACACCGATGACTTCTACATTGCGCTTCTTGAATTCTTCCAAACGGTGATCGAAAGCGATTAGCTCGGAAGGGCAAACGAAAGTGAAGTCCAATGGGTAGAAGAACACAACGGCGTATTTACCGTTGATGTGTTTTTTCAAATTGAAGGTTTCGTTGATCTCGTTATTGCCCATGACGGCAACAGCGTTGAAATCGGGAGCTTGCTTACCTACGAGTACGGCCATGTTGTTCTCCTAAAATTGATGAGGTTTTGAAACTTGACTGAAATGCTAGGGTTTGGATTTTGCCAGATGCGGCGCGACTGTCAACCTATAGATTAAAATTTTGCCAGATTACTTGTTCCCGCTCAGCTGGGGACGGTTCAATCGCGACAAAATCTGCACACCAACTGCTAAGCCGACGTACATCAACATGACCGCCACATACGAACCGTAGTACTCGCTGACTCGAGAGATATAGTCAACGACGCTCATGCTGTCGAAGTAACCCGCCAACAGGTAGAAGCTGACATTGGCAATGATGAAGGCCGCACTTCCCGCGAATGCCGCTGCCACTGCCAAACTTGCCAGACCTTTTGTAGACGATTCATAGCGCGGTGCGAACCCGCGACCAACGAACCATAACGCCGCATAGGCGAATACCATGAAGCCGTAAGCAGAGGACACACAGTAGGTACTGATGCCCTGAAAATTGATGGCATAGAAATCTACCAATGCCGCTTCCACGATCAGCACGGCCAGTATCGCCAAAGCACCGCGCACTCGGCCAAGGAACAATCCACCTAGAAAGAATACAGCGTAAGAAGCATCGGGTAATAACAGTGAGGTGCCGAAATGGCTGACCAAGTTTGAACGTGTTATCAGCATCAATAACACCAGCGCTGCACCAATTAAAACCGATTTGTTTTGTAAGAGTTTCATGTTGTTTCCCCTTTGTTCATGCCAGCATCTGCAGGCATGAACTTTAACAGAAACGATGTAGGTATGCCGTGTTGCGTTGTTATTGCTGGTAGTTCAGTCCTATAAATAGAGTGCGGCCCAGAGTGTTGTAACCATACGACTCAGAGAAATTGCGATTGAACAGATTATCCACGCGTGCTGTTACTTTCAAATTCTTGTCGATGCTGTAGCGCGAAGTTAGATTAAACAGGGAATAACTCGGCAAAGTGACGGCGGTATTGGAAAAGGTGTTGGTATTGTAGTAAGAGTCCTGACGCGCTCCACTGTATCGCGCTTCTACACCAAAGCTCCAATCAGCGAATTCATGCGATGCACCAATGTGAGCGAACTGCTTGGCACGACGCAACAATTGCTGCCCCGTTCCTCTATCGCGAGGATTCTGAAGAGTTATACTGGCTTTCAAATGCTTATTGCCCCAATCACCTGCATAGATCAATTCCTGCCCGGTGATTTGCGCTTCGTTGATATTCATCATCATGGGAAACTTATACGCGATGAGATCGCGAATGCGATTATCAAAGTACAGTGCATCCAAGCGATGTCCGTTGTCTGCATAGTGCAATCCGACTTCTTTGTTTTGCGATCGCTCTGGTTTCAAATTCGCATTGCTGCCCCATACTACTGGCGCGAATAAATCGTTGAATGTCGGCGCTTTGAAGGCGGTGCTGATACTTGCAGTGGCACGCCAGCTATCCGCAAAATACACTCCATATCCCAGCAGGCCGGTGTTGGCCGTACCGAAATCAGAGTAGCGGTCCTGACGCACATTAAGTTGCACTTGCTGCGCGCTATATTCACCTGTGTAACCGCCTAACACGCTGTTCACGTTGCGTGAGGTCTGCGTAAAGAGCGTGTCGGACGAAACTGATTGTCCCAAATATTCAGCAGACACACTCAATCGTTGCCCTTCAGCCACTAGGAGGTCGTTCTGCCATGCGAGTTGATTGCTTTGAGTCTGAAGACGCGCGGACTGGACACTATTTAAGTAACTGCGGTAGTCATCAAGCCCCTTTGCCACACGTATTTGACTATGCCATATCTCTCCGATCTGGTTGTCGAAAGCCAGCGACAGTTTATTGATATTGGACAATGCGTTGTGACGGTCAGTAGGAAGATTCTGATAAGTGCCGTTAACGTCATACGAACTGTTGCCGCGTGAACTAAATACAGTGGCCGACAACAATTGATTGACATTGACTTGGATATTTACGGTGTCGTTGTCGTAGCCATTGTTATTGGGATTGGCGCCTAGCAGGAGCAGCGGAGCCATCGCCGACACACCATTAGTTTTAACGTGCCCAGCATTCACGCTAAACGAAGTATCATCCACACTGCCCGCAAACCCTGCTGCCACACGTTGAGTACCTTGGTTTCCCAATCCTGCGCTGGCGTTGAAGGCCGGAGCACCACGACCATGTTTGGTGAAAAGCTGGATTACCCCCCCAATGGCTTCCGACCCATACAAACTGCTAACGTTGCCGCGCACGATTTCGATACGCTCGATGCCGTACAGCATGATGTGTTCAAGTGCGGTCGTTCCAGCCGTGGCTGAGTTGACCCGCACGCCGTCAATCAGCACCAGCACCTGATTGGAGTTCGTCCCGCGCATGAATACGCTCGACTGTGAACCCAGTCCGCCCGTCTGCATAATTTCGATCCCCGCCACGGAACGCAACAAGGTCAAAGCATCTGCTGCACCTGACTGGCGAATCTCTTGCTCGTTTAGTACGGTGGTGTCTGCCAGCGTTTTGCCCAGTGACTGCGGGATGCGCGATGCCGTCACCACC
>JFJP01023553.1_pt1 | contig 28057 bp, 27 predicted proteins | sample 431651 | NCBI WGS metagenome assembly JFJP01 (sample SAMN02602958, study PRJNA72255) | Microbial mat metagenome, whole genome shotgun sequencing project. | biome: fresh water; feature: sink hole; material: water; isolation source: purple microbial (photo- and chemosynthetic) mats found in... | reverse complement strand
TCCTGGAAATCGGATATATTTCATACAGTATATATATTGTATTTTGACAATTATTTTAGAATAATATCGCAATGCGTTAAATAAATTATTTATAATACGAATTATTTATAATATTTTTATACAATAATAGAATTTTGCACAAAATTAATTAGCAATCATTATAAAAATGCGTTTTGATAAATTTGTCACGATCAGGAACTGTTTGTGTGAACAGTTTGCTATGTATTTTTTTCTGTTCATTTACGAAAAAAACGGCAGATATTTTTTTAAATTCTTGCAGGAAACGTTCTCTGCGAGTATTGGATTTTAAACAAATTTAACCGTTGGAGGGTATCTGGAATGTTGAAACTGAAGACCATTCTTGCGTTTGTGGTGGGTGCGGTTTTACTTTGTGCTGTGTCCGCCATCGCTGCTCCCATCGTGATCAAGTTCTCCCATGTTGTGGCCGAGGACACCCCCAAGGGCATCATGGCCAACAAATTCCGTGATCTTGTGGCCGAGCGTCTGGCCGGCAAGGTCGTGGTCGAAGTGTATCCCAACTCCCAGCTTTTTGGGGATGGCAAGGAGCTTGAGGCCCTTCTTCTGGGCGACGTGCATCTCCTGGCCCCGGCACTGGCAAAGTTCCAGAAGTACACCCCCCTGCTGCAGATCTATGACCTGCCTTTCCTGTTCAAGGACATGGCCGCCATCGATCGTTTCCAGCAGGGCCCCAATGGTCAGGCGCTCCTTGGCTCCATGAAGGACAAGGGCATTGTTGGCCTGGCCTATCTGCACAACGGCATGAAGCAGATCTCCGCAAACGATCCCATTCACGGGCCGGCCGACGCCAAGAACAAGAAGTTCCGGATCATGACCTCCGACGTTCTGGCCGCCCAGTTTGAAGCCGTGGGCGCCATGCCGCTCAAGAAGCCCTTTTCCGAAGTATTCACCCTGCTGCAGACCAAGGCCATCGATGGCGCGGAAAACCCCTGGTCCAATCTGTATTCCCAGAAATTCTACGAAGTTCAGCCCTATATCACCGAAACCAACCACGGCATCCTGGATTACCTCGTGGTCAGCTCCACGGAGTTTTGGGAAGGCCTGCCTGCCGACGTTCGTCCCGTCCTGGAAGCATGTCTGAAAGAATCCATCGAGCTCGGCAACAAGGCTTCGGCAGACAAGGATCTGGAAGACAAGCAGAAGATCATCGACTCCAAGCGCAGCGAGATTATCACCCTGACCGAAGAAGAGCGCGCCGCCTGGGTTGAAGCCATGAAACCTGTGTGGAAGCAGTTCGAGGATGCCGTGGGCAAGGAAAACCTCGCAGCCGCCATCGCTGCCAACAAATAGTCTTCCGTAACATGAATACCTTCATCAACAAGCTGGAGGAGGGGATTATTTCCCTCCTCCTGGCTTCCATGACACTCTTGGTCTTTGTGGAAGTGGTCATGCGCTTCGGGTTCAATATCGGCCTGATGTGGGCGCAGGAGTTGACGCTCCTTTTGTCCGGCTGGCTGGTCATGTTCGGCGTGTCCTATGGCATCAAGGTCGGCTCCCATATAGGGGTCGACGCCCTGGTCAAGCTGTTCCCGAGCAAAGTGCGCCGCGCGGTCGGCATTTTCGCCATTTGTCTGTGTCTGGTCTATTGTGGTCTCTTTCTGATCGGCGGCTGGGCGTATCTGGGCAAGCTGAGGCAGATCGGCATCAATCTGGAAGACATCCCCATACCCAAATGGATCGCCAACAGCATCTTGTTTGTCGGGATGATCATGCTTGTCGTTCGATTGCTGGATCTTCTCTGGACCGTGATCAAGGGGCGGGCCGAAGGTTTCAAGCTCCTGGATGAGGCCAAGGAGAGCATGTATCTGGTTCAAAAAGAGGGCACGGCCCTGGATGGAGACGACGAATGACAACCGCCGCCCTTTTTACCCTGCTCTTCCTCTTCATTGCCACCGGCATGCCCATCGCCATTGCACTGGGGCTTTCGAGCATCACCACCATTCTGTTCTTTTCCAACGACTCCCTGGCGTCCATCGCCCTGAAGCTTTTCGAGTCGGTTTCCGAACACTATACCCTGCTGGCCATTCCGTTCTTCATCCTCTCGTCCCAGTTTTTGTCCACGGGAGGAGTGGCCAAGCGGCTGATCAATTTCGCGCTGGATTGCATTGGACACGTCAAGGGCGGCCTGGCCATGGCCTCGGTCATGGCCTGCATGCTCTTTGCCGCCGTCTCCGGGTCCTCCCCTGCCACGGTGGCGGCCATCGGCAGCATCGTCATCGGCGGCATGGTCCGCTCGGGCTACCCCGAGAGCTTCGCGGCCGGTGTCATCTGCAACGCCGGAACCCTGGGCATCCTCATCCCGCCCTCCATCGTCATGCTCGTCTATGCGGCGGCGACGCAGGAATCGGCGGCCCGCCTGTTCATGGCCGGGTTCATTCCGGGGATAACTCTGGGTCTTCTGCTGATGCTCGCCATCTATATAGTGGCCCGCATCAAGAACTATCCGGCCCTGGCCTGGCCCGGATTCCGGCAGATTTTCAAGTCCGGGTTCGCGGCCATGGGCGGTCTGATGCTGATCGTCATCGTGCTTGGCTCCATTTACGGCGGCATCTGCAGTCCTACGGAAGCGGCGGCGGTTTCGGCCGTTTACGCCTACTGGATAGCAGTCTTCGTGTACCGTGACATGGGCCCCTTGAAAGAGGTTCCTCTGCGCAAGGTGGATGAGCCCCTGTCCTCGGCCCTGGTTCGCGGATTGTGGCAGTCAGTTGCGGCAATTCCCCGGTCCTGGGTTCATCCTGAAGTGAGGCATGTGGTCCTCGATGCCGCCAAGGTCAGCATCATGCTGCTCTTCATCATCGGCAACGCCATGCTCTTCGCCCATGTCCTGACCACGGAACGCATCCCGCACATGATCGCGGAGATGATTGTCGGATGGGGCCTGCCGGCTTGGGGATTCCTCATTGTCGTCAACATCCTGCTGCTGATCGCCGGCAACTTCATGGAGCCTTCGGCCATCACCATGATCATGATTCCGATCCTGTTCCCCATCGCGATGAAGCTCGGGATCGACCCCATCCATCTGGGCATTATCGTCGTGGTCAACATGGAGATCGGCATGATCACCCCGCCTGTGGGGCTCAACCTCTTTGTCACCGCGGGCATCACCAAACGCGACCTGACCTGGGTCGTGCGCGCTGCCTTCCCGTGGCTGACGATTTTGCTCGGGTTTTTGGTCATCGTCACCTATTTCCCGCAGATCTCCGTGTGGTTGCCGAATTTCATCGACAAACTCAAAGGATACTGACGGATTGCTTGCAATTGAATTGTGGCCGGGCTTCGAGAGGAGCCCGGTTTTTTTATGGATCTAGGCCAGCGTGTGGTTAGCTCGCAGGAGTGAATGGAGAGACTGGAGCGGGTTGACGAGTGGCATTTTTCTGGCAGGCGGGGCAGACCCCTTCAAGACGGATGTCGACGTGCCGGATGTCCAGGGAGAGTTCCTCCAGGGCCCGGCGATCCAGTGGCAAATCCGGCATGTTCAGGCAAAGATAGCAGCCGCAATGGGTGCAGTGGAAATGCGGGTGTTCGTCTTCGTGTGCGTTCCGAAGGCAAAAGCGTTGGGATTTTTCACCCAGCCCAAGGCGGTTCAGGACTTCGTGTTCCACCAGCAGATCCAGGATGCGGTACACCGTGACCCGATTGATGTCGTTTCTGGTGCTGATTTTTTCCAGAATCTCCGGTGCGCTGGACGGATGCGTCGTGTTGCCCACGGCCATGAGCACCTGCATACGATGTTCGGTGACCTCAAGACCCGCCTCCTTGAGCCGCTTTACGGCCGCCTTCTCGGGCATGCGCGCCTTCATGCCCGTCCTCGAAGCGTCCTGAAGCTCCAGGCCAGGACATACCCGGCCGTGGCCACGGCGATGATGGATGCGCCCGAGGTCAGGTCCAGGCGGTAGGAAAGCGCCAGTCCACCCAGGCAGAAGAAGAGGCTCGCCAGGGTCGCCAGGACCATGGTCTTCCACAGGGAGTCGGTGAAGAGTTCGGCCAGCATGGGCGGGATGGTCAAGAGCGCAATGACCAGGATGAGTCCGGCGATCTGGATGACCATGACCACGGTCACGGCGGTCAGGACCTGCATCAGGGCGTAGAGCAGGCGGACGGGCACGCCAGTGGAGCGGGCGAATTCCATGTCGAAGGACAGGGACAGAAAGTCCTTGTACCAGAACAGAACCACGGCCAGAATGATGGCATCGAGCAGGAGCATGAACCATATGTCGCTGCTCGGCACGGCCAGGAGGCTGCCGAAGAGGTAGCTCATCAGGTCCACGTTGTAGCCGGGTGTCAGGTCCATGAGGATGATGCCAAAGGCCATGCCTGCGGCCCACATGATGCCGACGATGCCGTCGCTGCGCTCGCTGTGGCCAAAAGATGCCAGGGCCATGATCAGCGCGGCAACGACAGTGAACCCCAAGGCGCATGGCAGCACGGGCAACCCCAGAAAAAATGCCAGCCCCACTCCTCCATACGCCGTGTGCGCAACGCCTCCGGCCATGAAAACCTGGCGGTTGACGACCACCAGTGATCCGATGATGCCGCAGGCCAAGCTCGCCAGCAGCCCTGCCAGCAGTGCGTTTTGCATGAATTCCATGCTCAGAACGGAGGTCATATGGAGCTCCTTGGTCCGGTCTGGCCGAAGATGGAGGATACGCCCTTGATGTACTCGTCCAGGGGACAGGATGCGTCGTGGGTGCCGTAGATAAGTTCAAGCATGGACGGCGTGAGCTCCCGGCTTTGATTCTGGATGAGCTTGCGGTTGACCACGGCCACGCTTGAGATGCGCGTGGAGGCAGAGATGAGGTCGTGGCTGACCATGACGATGGTGATGGATGCGCTCAGGGCTGAGAGCAGGTCGAAAAGGCAGATCTTGCCCTGGGGATCGATGTTCGATGTGGGCTCGTCAAAGAGCAGCAACGCCGGGTCCGAGACCAGGGCCCGGGCAACCAGGACGCGCTGTTTCTGACCTCCGGAGAGAGCGTCGAAGCGGCGGGTGGACAGGTCGGCCATGTCCACCATGCGTAGGGTCTCCATGGCTTTTTCCTTGTCCCGGGCGCGGTAGCCGGGCCAGCGCCGGGTGGACAGCAGCCCTCCCTCGCGGCGCAGCCCCAGCAGCACCACCTCATGGACCGTGACCGGAAAGCTCGGCTGGACCATGGCATGTTGGGGGACATAGCCCACCGCCGGGCGTACGGACAGAGGATCGGCTCCAAGGACGCGCACAGACCCCGCCCTGGGCGCGATGAGACCGAGGATAAGCTTGACCAGCGTGGTCTTGCCCCCTCCGTTGGGGCCAATGACGGCCAGGAAGTCGCCGCTTGTGACTTTGAGGTCGACATCCGAAAGAACCTCCCGGTCATCATAGGCGTAGCTGACGCCGTGCAGTTCTATGACGGGCACTTTGGTTCCAGAAAAGCCCCTGAACTGCGGCTCCGGGATGAACGGATGTCCGTGGCCGGAGCAGCTGGGACAGGACTGGTCGTGGGAATTCATGCGATCTCTTGTGACTGTGTTGATGTGGGCCGGGCGTGTTGTCCGCCCGGCGTGCCGACGAACTCTGCTCCCTCTATTTCAATGCCTCGGCCAAGGCGCGGGCGGCGCTGCGCATGTTTTCGGCCCAGTCTGCGGCCAGCGGGTCGAGGCGGACCACCGTGGCTCCAATCTGCTTGGCGATGACCGCGGCGCTTTTTTGCGAAAACTGGGGCTGAACGAAAACGACCCTGGCGCCCGATTCCTTGCCGAAGGCGATGATCCGCGCCAAATCCCTGGGGCTTGGCTCCTTGCCCTCCACCTCGATGGAGACCTGATTCAGTCCGTAGGCCTTGGCAAAATAGCCCCATGAAGGGTGGAAGACAAGGAAAGTGCGCTTACCCTGCGGGATCGGATCCAAAATCGAGCGGATCTCGCGGTCGAGCTCGCTCAATTCATTTTCAAAGGCCGCCGCATTGGCTGCGTAGAGCTCCGCGCGCTGGGGGTCCATGGCCGACAGGCCGTCTCGGATATGGGCGACCTGAATCTTGACCAGGGAAGGATCGAGCCAGATGTGCGGGTCGAGAGTGCCGTGATCGTTCCCGTGATGATCTTCGTGGCTTGGCCCTGCTTCATGTGCATCGTGTCCCTCGTCTTTGTGCTCCCCAGTCGGCTGCTCTTCCCCGTGGTGATGCTCCTCGGCCAAGGGAATTTTGACGATGCCTTCGGCCGTATGCACGACACTCATGCCGGGGCTTGCGCCCAAGATTCGCTCAAGCCAGATTTCGTCGAAGCTGTCGCCAATGGCGAAATAGATGTTTGCCTTGGCCAGTTCGGCCATCTGCCTGGGTTTTGGTTCGTAGGCATGGGGATTGGCTCCGGGTTCGATCATGATCGAAACGGGCACCTGACCGCCGCTGACCTTGTCCACGAAGAATTTTTGCGGGGTGATGGTCACGAAGGCGGCGGGACCGGCCTGGGCCGATACCGCGATCAGACTCAGGAAAAGCGTCCATAATCCTAGATATTTTTTCATTTTTTCCTCCATGATTCAAGAAATATGAATATGCAACACAGTTGCATTAAGTCAAGGTGCATGCAACAAAGTTGCGCGTCTTCGCCACACTTGTGCATCCACGGATCACGCCGTAGGAGGGAAATGTTTGCCATCCTCGTTTTTTGGAGAAAGCATGCTTGATTTTATCATTGACGAAACCCGTTGCGTCCAGTGCGGAGAATGCGCCGCCGATTGTCCCGTGTCCATCATCAGCATGGACGGGGAGGGTGGCTTGCCGCGCATTCCGGAGCATCGGGAATCCTACTGCATCCGCTGCCAGCATTGTCTGGCCGTTTGTCCCGTCGCGGCCCTGTCCATCCTGGGCAAGGATCCGGACCGCAGCGCACCGATTTTGCCCCCTTCCTCCGATGCTGTGGAAAATCTGATCAGGAGCCGCCGGTCCGTGCGTCGCTTCAGTCCGCACGCTGTGGACCAGATCACCCTGAACCGGCTCATGGATGTGGTTGCCTATGCGCCCACGGGCAAGAACCAGCGGCTGGTCCGCTTCACCCTGGTCGACGATCCGCAGGTGATGGCGCTGGTCCGCGACCGTACCATGGAAGGAATCCGCAAGGCCGTGAGCGAGGACAGTCTGCCCGACGGGTTGGAATTCTTCGCCAAGTTCCTTGCTCCCTTTGAACAGGGGCGCGACATCATTTATCGCAAGGCGCCCCACATGCTCATCGCCTCTGCACCCAGGGACTCGGCCGCATCGGAAGCGGATCCGTTCATCGCTCTGTCCTATTTCGAGTTCATGGCCCAGAGCCTTGGCCTGGGCACGGTCTGGTGCGGTTTTGCGCGCTGGGCCCTGCAGAGCGTGGTTCCGGAGCTGGGCCGGGCCTTGGGCATTCCATCGGATCATCGCTCCATGTACGCCATGATGTTCGGTCATCCGGCGGTGCGCTACGCCCGCAGCGTGCAGCGCGAAGCACAGGGCGTGCACAGGATCGCTTTGGCCGACTTGGAGGGCGTAAGGTGAAGCGTGATATTCTGACGGTGCTGGGCGAGCGGGTGGTGGTGGCCGACGGTGCCATGGGCTCGCTGCTGTTTGATCGCGGCGTGGACAGCTCGTCCTGTTATGACGCCCTGAACCTGACCGATGCGCTCCTGATTCAGTCCATCCATCAGGCCTACGCGGGCGCCGGTGCCGAGATTCTTGAAACGAACACCTTTGGGGCCAACAGGGTCAAGCTTGGGCGCTTCGATTTGGCGCACAAGACCCGTGAGATCAACCTGCGCGGGGCCGAACTGGCCCGAAGTCAGGCCGGAGCAATGCGTTGGGTGGCCGGAGCCATGGGGCCGCTGGGGCGCATGGGTATCGAGCCGGCCAGCCCGGAGGAGTTGGAGGATGTTTTTGGGGAGCAGGCCTTGGCTTTGGTGGAGGGCGGCGTCGATTTCATCATGCTGGAGACCTTCGCGAGCCTCTCCCTGCTGCTGACCGCCCTGCGTGGGGTGAAGGCCGCCGTGAGCGTGCCCGTAGCTGCGCAGATGGTTTTTACCCAGCGCGGACGGACCCATTCCGGGCGCACGGCCCGGGAATGCTTCGATATCCTGATTAAGGCCGGGGCCGACGTGGTGGGGCTCAACTGCGGCATCGGTCCGGGGAACGCCCTGGACGTCGTGCAGGGATTGGGGCCGGTGTCCGTCCCGCTCTCGGTGCTGCCCAACGCCGGCTTTCCCGAGTCCTCGGGCGACCGTCTTATCTACGCCTCTTCGCCCGAGTACTTCGCCCGTCGCACGGCGGCCTGCGCGGTCCATGGCGCCCGCCTCCTGGGCGGGTGTTGCGGCACTGCTCCGGAACATATCGCAGCTCTGGTGCGAGCCCTGGATGCAGGGGCACCCGAGGCGCGGGTCGTGTCCGTGTCGTCGGAAGAGGTCCGGACGCAGACGGCGGCCCCGACGCGTCTGGCCCGGCGTCTGGGAGAAGGCAAGGTCATTCTGGTGGAGCTCGACCCACCCAAGCATCTGGATGTGGAGCCGGTCCTCGTCGCGGCCGAGGCCTTGAGCGCCGCCGGCGTGGACGCCATCACCATCGCCGAGAATCCGCTGGCCGTGCCGCGCCTGTCCAATATTGTGCTGGCGGGTATGGTCAGGGCCAGGACCGGACTTGAGGTTGTGGTGCATTTGACCGGCCGCGACCGCAACCTGGTCGGCATGCAATCGACAATCATGGGGCTGGCCGCATCAAACTTGCACAACGTATTGGCCGTGACCGGGGATCCGCCTTCGGCCGGAAGCGCGGAGCGGGTGTCCGGCGTGTACGACCTGCGCTCTCTTGAGCTCATGGCGCTTTTGGCCGGATTCAATCAGGGACGTAACCATTATGGCGACTCCATGCGCCTGCCTGTCAATTTCTGCATCGCCGGAGCGTTCAACCCCAACACCCGCAACATGAACCTGCAGGTCGGGCGAATGGAGAAGAAGATCGCGGCCGGGGCGGAGTATTTCCTGACCCAGCCCGTGTACTCCCGGGAACGGGTGGATGAGATACTGAGCGCAACACGACACGTCACAGCGCCCATCGTTCTTGGCATCATGCCGCTGGCCAGCAGCCGCAACGCCGAGTTTCTGCACAACGAGTTTCCGGGTATCGAGATTCCGATCGAAACGCGCGAGCGCATGGCCCGCGCCGGGGAGCGCGGCCAGGAAGAGGGCGTGAACATCGCCTGGGAGCTTCTGGAGTATGCGTGGCCCCATTTTGCGGGGGTGTACATTATCCCGCCCTTCAATCGGCACGCCATGGCTTTGGATCTGATGCGACGCCTCGGGCGCTAGGCTGCAAAGAAAACGGCCAGGATTTCCTCCCGGCCGTTTTCTTTGCAGTGGAAATGCCTCTTTTAGCCGCGCGCAGTGTTGGTGGTGACGTACTCCTCCATAACCCAGCCGCGCACATCCTCGTCTTCGAGTTCCACGTAAAGCCAGCCGGGTGCGCTGCCGAGCACGCGCAGGATCGTGTAGCGGTCGACCTGGGCGATGACTTCCTCGCTTGCTTCCGGGCCATAGCGTACATTCAGGTGGTCTATCATGACTTCTACCCGGGCCGGCCAGCCTGCGGCGGGGCTGCGGATCGGCTCCACGACCTGATATCCCGAGGGTACTCGGCGGTAATAGACATCTCCGAAGACATGGTAGCTGATGCCCGCCGAGATGACCAGGCGGCTGCCCAAGGGGATGTTCAGCACGACCAGACCGAGCGGGGGGCGCACCAGGATGAAGCCGCTGTTCCAGGGGCGGTAGAACCGACCCGAATAATAATGGTACCTGTCCCTGCCGTGCATGATGACGGCGTGGCGGGATGGGATTTTGTGGACCACGTGCTTGACGACTTCTGGACGATGGCGGTTGTCGTGACGGACCTGCGGGGAGCGTTTGCCGTACTCTCCGACATGCCGGTATTCTCTGCGCGTGTCGAAATGTGGCTGTCTGAACTCGCGGCGCTCATCATGCCTGTCATCCTGGCGGGAGGCATAATTGCTTTTCCGCATGCTTCTTTCCTGCCGTTGCTTGGAGGTCTGCCTTTCACGGCGGTCTGTGTCCCGGCGTTGAAAGGCATGGTCGCCCTTGGCCGTTTCCGGGCGGGAGTCAAGGCGCATGAGATCCGCCGGAGGCGTCACGGTGCCAAGGTCCGCAGATGGCCCCCGTCTGTCTTGAGAGTTGCCTTGGTCGGTGAAACTGCGCGGAGCGGTTACCCTGGTCCTCGAACGGGCCTGTTCCTGGCGTTCAGATTTGCGTTGTCCGCCCTGCTCGCGCTGCTGGAAGTCCATTCTCGGTCTTTGCCTCTCCCTGTCGTTTCTCTCGTGCCGGACTTCAGTCCGGGCGCGGTCATCCGTGCGGCGGTGCTTTTTCCTGATCTGCTCTTCGGCAGGGGATTGTGGAGCTTCGCTTTCTTCACCCCAGGCCGGGCCGGCGAGGCAATGGAGGCAAAGCAGGGTGGCTAAAAGCAGCAGACGCGTATTTCTGGACAGAATGTTCATGGTCCCTCCTGGGATTACAGATACATTCCGAGGCAAGGTCCGTGCCAAGGTTGGGAGCCGGCGTTTGGCAGGAAAGGCGCCGTGGTCCGGGGTATTCACAGCCCTCGCTGGTGTGTGAAAACCGTACGGTTCAATTCTGCTTGAGCATTATTTTCACACCGGAGGCGAGCCGCTTCTACTCAAGTCCGAGGCGTTTGAGTTTGTAGATCAGGCCGCGTCGGGTGATACCGAGGAGTTGGGCCGCATGCGTGCGGTTGCCTCGGGTCTGTTTCAGGGCGGCGGTGACGGCTTCGATTTCGTGCTGTTCAAGGGTCTTGGTTGCGGCGGGCCTGGCCGGATCGGTCGAGATCCGTGCCGTGGGCTCTGCCTTGATTGGGGCTTTGCGCACCGCCGGAGGAAGGTGTTCGGGCAGGATGACATCGGTCTGGCTCAAGAGGCGCACGTGAGCCATGGCATTGGCCAGCTCGCGCACGTTGCCCGGCCAGAGGTGAGCGTTGAGGGTTTGGGTGGCCGCGCGGGAGAGGCGTTTGTTTTCGGAGTTGCCCTTGTTCAGGAAATATCGGGCCAGGAGGGGGATGTCCTCGGGCCGTTCGCGCAGGGGCGGAATGTCGATGGTGATGACATTCAAGCGGTAATAGAGATCCTGGCGGAAACGTCCGGCGGCCACGTCTACTTCCAGATTACGGTTGGTGGCGGCGATGAGCCGACAGTCGACGACGAGCTCCTTGTCCGAGCCCACGGGCGTGATCCGGCCCGTCTCCGTGGCCCGCAAGAGCGAAGCCTGCAATTCCAGAGGCATGTCTCCGATTTCATCCAGAAAGAGAGTTCCTTCATGGGCCTCGCGAAAATACCCCTTGCGCTTGACCACGGCCCCGGTGAAGGCGCCCTTTTCATGGCCGAACAGCTCGCTGGCCAAAAGGCTCGGGGCGATGGCCGCACAGTTGACCGGAACCAGGGCTTTGTCGCGGCGGGGGCTCTGGCGGTGGATGAACTGGGCCACGACTTCCTTGCCGCTACCGCTCTCACCGGTCAAAAGGACCGTGGCGTCACTCGCGGCCACGCGGTAGGCGTCGCGCAGCACGGAGCGCATGGCCGGGCTTTCGGCCACGATGCCCGCCAGGGCCTCGGCGGGAATGTTTCCGGTCGCGTCGGGGCGCACGCCCAGGGTGTCGCGCACGGCGGCGAGCAGTTCATCCAGGTCCACGGGTTTGGCCAGGTAGTCCACGGCTCCGAGCTTGAGGGCGTCCACGGCTCCGCGCACGTCGGCATAGGCCGTGACCAGGAGAAAGGGCAACTCGGGGTGTTCGCTCCTCGCTTGGCGCAAGAGGTCAATACCGCTGGCTCCAGGCATGCGTACGTCGCTGACGACCATGGCGGGAATTTCGCCACCCAGAAGCTCCAGGGCCTGGGCCGCGCTGCCCGCCTCCTGCACGGCAAAGCCCGCGTCGCGCAGCACGTGGGCATAGAGTTCCCGGTAGCGGATTTCGTCGTCAACAACCAGGATCGACCTGTTCATGCAGTCTCCTCGGCGCGTTTGATTCCTGAAATGGTCATGGTCGTGCCTTGCTGCGGGACGGATACGGTCTGTATTTTCCATCCATGAGCTTCTACCATGCGTTTGACAATGGCCAGCCCAAGGCCGTGTCCGGTGGCCGAGCCCGAAGTGTAGGGCTTGAAGATGTCCGGAAGCAGTTCCGCCGGGATGCCCTTGCCCTGGTCCTCCACCGCGAGCTGCATCCGGCGGCCCTGTCTGCGCATCAGGACCCGCACCGCCTTGCCCGCTGGCGAAGCGTGCAGGCTGTTCAGGAGCAGATTGACGAGGATCTGGCGCAGCATGGTTCCGTCGGCCGCGATGGTGGCGGGAGGCACTTCGATGCTCAGTTCGACTCCGCCGGCTTCGAAGTCCGGTCCCATGATTTCGGCCACTTCCCGGCAGAGTCTGCCGATGTGCACAGGCGCGATGCTCGGCGTGCGCTGGCGGGCGAAGTTCATGAAATTGCCCAGGCGGGAGGAGGCCTTGTCCACTTCGTCCATGATGTGTTCGAGCATGGTCCGGCTTTCGGCGGGGATGTCGGGGCGGCTTGCGATCTGTTGAGCCATGCCCATGATGATGCCCAGCGGATTCTTGGTCTCATGGGCAAGTCCGGCCGCGGCCAGACCCAACTCTTCGAGATGACCGCTGCGTATGCGCTCGGCGGCCAGTTCTTCGGCCAGCACCCTGCGGCGGATGCCCGCGATCCAGGTGACCGTGACCGCCAGAATGCAGGCCAGAGCCGCAGCGAAACTGGGGGCCTGGCGCTCCCAGAAGCGGGATGTGAAGAAATGCTCCGTGCTGCTGCGAAAACCCAGGTACATGACCGGGTTGCTCCGCGGCCAAAGGCCAAAGCCGAGGCCGAAGTGGGTGGAGTTGAGGGCTTCTCCCCAGTTGGATGGTATCTGCGCGGGCTTGAGGGGCGCCCAAAGAACATAGATGTCATCCGTGACCATTTCGCCCCGGGAACTGTTGGTCATCAGGAACTCCGGAGGGGCGCCGGTCTCGACCAGACGCGCGGTTTTGCCCTGGACCACGACAAAAAGGGTGCGGGAATCACGGATGATGCTCGCGAGCACTGTTTCGACCTGCTTCCAGTCCGTCAACTCGCCATTGCTCAAGGAGGCGATGACCGCGTTCATGGTGTCGAAACTGTCCTGGGCACGCTGCCGTCGCCACTCCTGGGATCGTTCGGCATATCCCTGCCAGGACCAGAACACCCAGAGTCCCAGAACCAGGATCATGCCCATGGTGGCGAGCAGGGGCGCGCGGTAGATGCGCGTGTTTCGTTTCATGTTTCCTCCTTGCGGGGGAAAGCCTAGCAAAGAGCGTGCTGGAGAAATGCTCAACCCAGAAGCATCCTGTCCGAAATTTCGACGTCCGCCTGGCTATGGAACTTGTCCAGCAGGTCCTCCACCGTGAGTCCGGTTTTTTGCGCTCCGCGCACATCAAAGATGATGCGGCCCCGGTGCATCATGATCAGTCGGTTGCCCAGGGTCAGGGCCTGGTGCATGTTGTGGGTGACCATGAGCGTGGTCAGGCCGTGTTCGGTGACGATGTTGCGGGTCAGCTCCAGGATCTGGCCTGCGGTTTTGGGGTCGAGAGCCGCGGTATGCTCGTCCAGGAGCAGCAGTTCCGGCCGGACCAGGGTGGCCATGACCATGGTCAGGGCCTGCCGCTGTCCGCCGGAGAGCAACCCGACCCGGTCCTGCAGGCGGTTTTCAAGGCCCAGACCCAGCACCTGCAGGCGCTGGCGAAAGCTCTCTCTGTCGGAAGTCTTGACGCCGCGCGAGAGGCCGCGCCGCTGGCCCCGTTTCTGGGCCAGAGCCAGGTTCTGGGCAATGGAGCCGCTGGCGCAGGTGCCCATGAGCGGATCCTGGAAAACCCGGCCGATGAACCGGGCCCGCTTGTGCTCGGGCCAGTGGGTCACGTCCGTTCCGGCCATTGTGATGCTGCCGGAGTCAAGGGAGTGGGTTCCGGCCAGGCAGGACAGAAAGGTGGACTTGCCCGCACCATTGGAGCCGATGATGGTGATGAAGTCGCCCTGCTCGATGTCCATGGACAGGTCCCGGATGCTGTGCACTTCGTTCACACTGCCGTGATGAAAAAACTTGTTGATGGCCTGGACGCGGATCATCGGACAAACCTCCGCTTGAGCATGGGCGAGGTCAGGGCCGCGATGACCAGAAAGGCGGTGATCAGGTTCAGGTCGCTGGGCGTGAAGGAGAAGCTGCCAAGCTTGGCCCCCAGCGCCATGGCAATGGCCGTGCGGTAGAGGACGGAGCCGACGATGACCGCCACGCAGGCGCGAGCGATGGTGGCCTTGCCGAAGACCGTCTCTCCGAGGATGACGGAGGCCAATCCCGCGACGATGGTGCCCACTCCCATGTTCACGTCCGCCGCGCCCTGATTCTGGGCGATGAGCGCCCCGCTGAAGGCGACCAGGGCGTTGGAGAGCCCCACGCCGAAAATGATGACGTTGTCCGTGTTCACGCCCTGGGCGGTTATCATCTGCCGGTTGTCACCCGTGGCCAGCATGGCCTGTCCGTACTCCGTGTGCAGGAACCAGATCAGCCCGCCCGTGATGAGCGTTGCGACCAGGAAAAAGAACACCGGGGTGAGTTGATAGAGCGGCAGACCCAGTCGCTCCAGATCCGTCAGCACCGAGGGGGTGCCCAGCAGGGCCACGTTGGGGCTGCCCATGATGCGGATGTTTATGGAGTACAGGGAGGTCATGGTCAGGATGGACGCCAGGAGGTGCAGGATCCTCAGCTTGGTGTTCAGGAGCGCGGTCACGACCCCGGCCAGGAAGCCCGCCGCCGCAGCCAGGGCAATGGCCAGGTACGGGCTGTGCCCGGCGGTGATGGTCACGGCGCTGACCGAGGCTCCCAGCGGCAGGCTGCCGTCCACGGTGAGGTCGGGAAAATCGAGGATGCGAAAGGTCAGATACACCCCGAGGGCCATGATGCCATATAAAAAGCCTTGCTCCAAGGCTCCGAGAAATGCGTAGAGGGTCATGTTCGTGCTGTTGCTAAAGGTGGAAGAAAGAAGCGTGGCGTGTCCGCTGTGCGGCACATACATGGGGGCGGGGGGGAGGACAAGCGGGAGCCCTTGCCTTGGCCCGAGACCGGGTCTAAGGATTCTGACCATACGCTTTGATGTGCATTGTTGATTTTCCGGAGTATTTCATGTCGCTTCCCATTTGGCTCGCCTTTGTGGCCGCATGTTTTGTGTTCAGCCTTTCCCCCGGAGCTGGCGCCGTTTCGACCATGAGCGCCTCCCTGACCTTCGGGCCCCGCGCCGCCATGGCCAATATTCTGGGATTGCAGGTCGCCCTGGCACTGCACATTCTGGTGGTCGCGGCCGGATTCGGCCTGCTCCTGTCCTCTTCGTCCTGGGCTTTTACGACCCTCAAACTCGCAGGAGCTCTTTATCTGGTGTGGCTCGGCGTACAGAAATGGCGGGAAGCGCCCGTGTTGGCCGTTCCCGGGTCAGGGATTTCGGAGGCCAGTTTTTGGCAGTTGGTGCGTACGGGGCTGTTGGTCAATCTGACCAATCCCAAGTCCATCATATTTCTGGCCGCCTTTCTGCCCCAGTTCGTGCAGCACGGGGCGCGGCAGGCTCCGCAATATTTCATTCTGGGTTTGACCGTGCTGGCCATGGATTGGCTGGTCATGATCGGCTACGCACTGCTGGCGGCTTCTGTCCGCGGCGTTTTGTCCACGCCCGTGGCCCTGCGCCGGGGCAATCGCGTCTTCGGCTCCCTGTTTATCGGCGCGGGATTTGTTCTGGCTGCGGCCAAAACAGCATAAGACACCCCCGATGGAGTGGTGAATCCGTGCGTGAAACGAGGTCTTCCGGTAGGGCAAGACAGAAGATCTTTGCGTTACAGGATACGCGCTTTGACAGGAGCTTCGCGCTTCCGGTAGGGCAGAACACATTTTCATCTTTTGTCCGAGGTTCCCATGCCCACTCCCCAGGAAATTCTGAGTACGGTTTTCGGCTATCCCAGCTTTGTCGGCCCGCAGGAAGCCATCATCGAAACCATTCTGGCCGGCCGCGATGCCGTGGTGCTCATGCCCACGGGCGCAGGCAAATCCCTCTGCTACCAGATCCCCGCCCTGATCCGCCCCGGCACCGCCGTGGTCGTCTCCCCGCTCATCGCCCTCATGCGCGACCAGGTCCAGGGCCTGACCCAGAACGGAGTGCGCGCGGCCTATCTCAATTCCTCCCTTTCGGCGGCCGGGGCCAGGGAAGTGGAGGCGGACCTGCAGGCCGGACGGCTGGACCTCCTCTATGTCGCCCCGGAGCGCCTCTTCATGCCCGGATTTTTGGAGCAGCTCACGCACGTCCCGCTGGCGCTTTTCGCCATCGACGAGGCGCACTGCGTGTCCCAATGGGGGCACGACTTCAGGCCCGAGTACACCCGTCTCGGCATGCTCTGCGAACACTTCCCCGGGGTGCCGCGCCTGGCCCTGACCGCCACGGCCGACGACCTGACCAGGGCGGACATCATCCGCCAGCTGCATCTGGAATCGGCCCGGATCTTCGCCTCCGGCTTCGACCGGCCCAACATCCGCTATCTCGTCACCCTGAAGGACCATCCCGACCAGCAGCTCCTGGCCTTCCTGCGCTCCCAGCCCCCCGGCGAGGCGGGCATCGTCTATCGCATGTCCCGCAAGAAGGTCGAGGCCACGGCCGCGTACCTCGGCAAGCAGGGGTTCACGGCTCTGCCCTATCATGCCGGGCTGGACGCGGCGGTGCGGGAGCGCAACCAGGAGCGGTTCATGCGCGAGGACGGCGTGGTCATGGTCGCCACAGTGGCCTTCGGCATGGGCGTGGACAAGCCCAACGTGCGCTTCGTGGCCCATCTGGACCCGCCCACGAGCCTTGAGGCCTACCATCAGGAAACGGGCCGCGCAGGGCGCGACGGCCTGCCCGCAGTGGCCTGGATGACCTACGGCCTGGGCGACATCGCCATGCTGCGTCGCCTCGTGACCATGGACGCGGGGCCTCGCTCGGCTCCGGCGGATTTCGAGGAGCAGGGGCGCGGGGAGACAAAGGCCCGGCATGAGCGGCTCAAGCAGCAGAAACTGACCGCGCTGCTCGGCTACTGCGAGACGGCGCAGTGCCGGCGGCAGGTGCTGCTGCGCTACTTCGGCCAGGAGCTGCCCGAGCCGTGCGGCAACTGCGACGTCTGCCTGACGCCGGTGGAGACCTGGGACGGCACCGTGGCGGCGCAGAAAGCCCTGTCGAGCATCTACCGCGCAAAGGAAGGCTTCGGCACCGGGCACCTGGCCGACGTGCTGGTCGGCAAGCTGACCAAGGCCGTGGAGCGCTGGGGGCACAACGAGCTCTCGACGTTCGGCATCGGCACGGAGCTCGCGCGGCCCGAATGGCTGAGCGTCTATCGCCAGCTGGTGGCCGCCGGTCTGGCCGACGTGGACATGGAGGGGTACGGGGCCCTGAAGCTCAACGCCGGCAGCTGGGAGGTCATGAAGGGCGGGCGTGCAGTCCTTTTGCGCCGCGATCCGCACCCCGTGGCCACCGAGCGCGCCCAGAAATCCGCATCCGCCGGAATGGCGGAGCTGAACTCGCCCGAGGCGCGCGAGCTGTGGGAGGCCCTGCGCGCCCTGCGGCTGCACATTTCCCGGGAGCAGAACGTGCCGCCCTATGCCGTCTTTGCGGACCGCACCCTGCTTGAGATGGTCCGCTATCGTCCGCGCAAGGTGGAAGAGCTGCTGGGCGTCAGCGGGGTGGGGCGGATGAAGCTTGCGGCCTACGGGGAACGCTTCGTGGGACTCCTGAACCAGCATGAATCCGAGCACGGCCGCCCGGACGACGTGCCGACTGCTCCCTTGCCGCGCGTCGAGAAGGTCCAGCCCCGCAGCGGGGAACTGTCGGGCACGGAGCAGGCCAGCCTGGACCTTTTCCAGCAGAGCGGGTCCGTTGCGGCCGTGGCCGAGGCCCGTGGGCTCAAAGCCGGGACCATTTATGGGCACCTGACCAAGGCCGTCGCCCTCGGACATCTCGGCGCCGGGGAGGTCACGGGGCTCACCCGGACCGAGCTCTCGCGCATCGAGGAGGCTTTGGGCTCCATGCGCTTCCGGGGCATGGCGGCCTTGGGCGCGGTGTCCGAGGCGCTGGGCGGGGAATTCAGCTACGAGATCCTGCGCTGCGTTCAGGCCGCGATGCAGCGGGAGAGGAACGGCGCATGAAGATCTATCTTGTCGGCGGCGCCGTGCGGGACCGGCTGCGGGGGATGGAACCCGTGGATTTTGATTATGTGGCCGTGGGCGGCGACGAGAACGTGCTGCGGCGCAGGGTGCCGGGGCTGACCAGGGTCGGGCAGGGCATCCCGGTGTTCGTGCGCGGCGCGGCGCAGTACACGCTCTCGGAATTTTCGGACATACATGACGATCTGGCTTCCCGCGACCTGACGGTGAACGCCCTGGCCGAGGACGAATCCGGTGCGGTCATCGCCCATCCGCTGGCCCTGTCTGATCTGCGGGACGGGATTCTGCGGCCCGTGGCCCTGGCCAATTTTTTGAATGATCCTCTGCGTGCGGTGCGCGCCGCCCGCTTTGCCGCTGCGTATCCGGATTTCACCGTGCATGAGGACCTGCTGGCCGCCATGCGGGCCGTCACGGCGCAGAGATTGGGAGATGTGGCGGCCGAGCGGGTCGGCCAGGAGACACTCAAGGCTTGCGCGGCTCCGCGTCCGGGCAACTTCCTGCGGGTCCTGGGGGCCGGAAACGCGCTGGCTCCGTGGCTGGCGGAATTCGCCGGCGCGGACAGGATCCCTGCGGGACCGGCGCAGTACCATGATGCAAGCGTCCTGGAGCACACGGCCCGGGTCATGGACGGCTGCGCGGGCGACGGGATGAGCGTCTGGATGGCCCTGTGTCATGACTTGGGCAAGACCGCCACCTCCCCGGAGATGCTCCCCCGGCATCATGGGCACGAGGAATGCGGTCAGGAGTTGGCCGAGATCCTGGCCCTGCGTCTGCGCCTGCCGAACCGCCAGCGCGTCGCCGGACGCCTGGCCGCGCGCTGGCACATGGCTGCCGGGTGCTACGGGGATCTCAAACCGTCGACCAGGGTGCGGCTGCTGCTGGAACTTGAAAAAGCCGGGATCACAGAAAGTTTTTTCCGGTTGGTTGCGGCGGACCATGGCGGCGAACATCTGCAGAGGGCAGGACGTGAGCTGAACGTGATCAAGTCCGTGCGCCTGCCCGAAAAGCATCGTGATCTTGGTCCCAAAAGCGTGGACATCCTCTTGCAGATGCGTTGTGAGGCCCTGTGCGCACCTTCCTGACTGATGACACTGGGATATGCTGGAAATGCCGGGAACAATCTCAAAAGGAGGTTTTCATGAAATGGTTGGTTCCAAGCGGCGTTGGCCCTCTGTTTCGGGGCTTTTGTCTTTTGGTGTTGGCGGTGGCCGTCTTTGCCGGTGTTTGCGTGGCCCAGCCGACCCGTGGCGCGGTGGACGATGTCCTGGTCTATGAGCGGCAGGGCTGGGTCTGGACGTGCGACGGCGAAGGCAAGGGACAGGTGCGTCTGGTTCAGGGCGCCCGGCCCGGGGTGAGCGCGGACGGTCGGCTGATCGCTTATTTTCGGCCAAGTCGGGCCAAAGCGGCCGAAGAAATGTCGGATTTGTGGGTTTGCGATCGCGCGGGCGGCAGCCAGACCATGATCGCACCGTCATTTTTTCCCGCATCCGCTCCGGTGTGGTCCACTGCGGGAAACCAGATCGCCTTTTTGGCGCGCGATACCCAGGCGCTGACCCGCATCGTGACCGTGAAGGCCGACGGCTCGGGCATGGACGAACCTCTGCGCGAGGGTGAAAGCGGTGTGGGCTTTCTCTGCGCCCTGACCTTTACGCCGGAGGACGTACTGCTGACACATGACATGGCCCAGGCCTACTGGGTGAATCCTGCCGGCGGGGTGCTCAAAAGCGTCCCGTTGGAAAAGATCATGGGCTCTCGCGCCGGGAACGTCACCAGTTCGGACAAAGTTGCGGCCTGCCCTGCAGACCCGACTGTGCTTGTCTTCAGTCACTCTGTGGCGGGTACCCCGCGTTTTGAAGCTGTCATGCACGAGCCGAGTTCCGCCCTGTCCCTGCACGACGGCTGGGTTGGCACGGGCAAGAACATGCAGATCACGCCACGCGAAATCACGGCTTTTGACCCAGTCTGGTCCAGGGACGGCCAGCGCGTTTATTTCACCGGCTACCGGGACACCCAGGCCGCCGATGCGGATTTGTTTCGGATTTTGCGCGTAGACCGTTTCGGTTCGGGGCTCAGGGAGCTTGCGCTGGGAGAGAGTATCAGCGTCGGTTCACGATCCGGCGGGAAATGACAGGATGTGGCCTTACTTGGTTTTCCGTCTGGCGGCTGCGAAGCACAGAAACACTCCCGCCGCCAGGATGGCGACTTTGCCGAGGTCGAAGCGGGTGTCCCTTTCAAGGGCGTTCACGTAGGGCAGGGCGGGCAGGTAGAAGACCGCGCTCTTGCCTTTGGAGATGCCCGCGCTGACTGCGCTGCCGATGACCTTGGTGTTGCCGGGGATGATCCGTCCGTCGGGGAGGGTGAACTCAAAGCCGACGGAATAGCTGTAGCGGTTGGGCATCGGGTCCTGCCGATCACCCAGTTCGCGGCGGATGACGGTGATTTCCCCGGCCGCTCGCGCGCCAACCAGAGGCAGCAGGGGAATGAGCGTTCCGTAGAACGCCAGAAGCAGCCCCACTACACCGAGGATGATCCGGGGAGCAGGGGACATGGTTTTTACAGCGTCTGGCATGGGGCGTGAGAGGTCCGGGGACTATTTCCGATACGTTCTGGGCAGGGGCAGATTCCACTTTTCATAGATAGGAGCCAGTTTGTCCTGATTGGCCAGGCTGCGCATGCCCTCTTCGTAGATCCTGCGCAGCTTCCGGCCGCGCTCGGAAGCTGCGAAGACAGGGAAATATTGCCGGAAACCAACGGATTCGATGCGGTAGTCGTTCTCGTCGAGGGGAGCCTTGAAAGTCCGCATGGACTCCGCGATGAGATTGCGGTCGTCGACGTAAAAATCCGCCCCTCCCCGGACGATCCGCTCCAGGGCTTCAATCCCGCTGCCTGTCTCGCTCTTCTGCACGGGCACCGGAAAGTCCTGGGCAGAGTAATAGCCAAGTCTCCACGTCACCCGTCTGTTCGCCAAGGAAGTCACCCCTTCCCAGTAAGGAACGGCGTCTTTGCGGAAAAGCGCGTGAAACTCCCCTTCGTACATGGGCTCCCTGGCAAGCTCCAGCCCGTCCGCGGATTCCGACCGGCAGGTGTAGATGTCTATGGTTCCGTCGCGGACCATGATGAGCCCACGTTTGGCCGGCACCTCCAGATGACGAACCGTATTCCCGCCGGGGCCGTAGATGGCCCGCATCAGGTCGTGGTAGAGCCCCTGGCCGTCGGCGCTGGTGAATCCCTGCCAGTACGGGGAAGCGGTCAGCACTTCCTCCGCGTGGCTGGACGCGGGGAGAAGAAGCAAAACGAGGCTGACAATCAGGAACATGTGCGGATTTCGGCAGCTGATCATGAGCACAGAGTTTACTGCACCCTGACTTCATGAACAAGCAGAATCTGCTCTTTTTTGCGCCGGGGTCCGTATTCAAACTTGCGTCCTCGGTCCCAACATGCTTTGTCTTGCCACGGGTCATGTGTGGCCAGCATGGTATACCTGTGCTCCTGCTGCCAAACACAGTGCCGCACGTTTTTTCATTATTCAACCTGTTGAGGGCTGCCATGCGGGATATTTTGGAACGATCCAGACAGATTGTTTCACTTCTGGACCTGACTTCGCTGTCCGGCACCGAGACGGTTGCCGGGATCGAGGCGCTTTGCGCCAAGGCGTCGGGGCCTTGCGGCCAGGTCGCAGCGATCTGCGTTTTTGTCCGGCACCTGCCTCTGGTGAGGAGCAGTCTTGAGCGGCTTTGCGTGCAGCGTGTCGAGCTGGCCACGGTGGTGAATTTTCCGCAGGGAGGGCTGGACGCCGCCGCGAGCGTGCGGGAGATTGAAGAGGCCCTGGCGCTGGGGGCCACGGAGATCGATCTGGTCTTCCCCTACCGTGCATTTCTGGGCGGCCTTGAAGCGCGTGTGGGCGAGTTTTTGAGTGCCTGCCGAAAAGCCTGCCCGGTGCGGCTCAAGGTCATTCTCGAAACGGGAGTGCTCGGGAGCCGGGAATCGATCAGGGCGGCCAGCCTGCTTGCCGTGGACCGGGGCGCGGACTTTCTGAAGACCTCCACGGGCAAGTCGGCGGTGCACGCCACTGCCCTGGCGGCCCGGGCCATGCTCGAAGTCATCGCGGAGCAGGGCGGCTCGGTCGGGTTCAAGGCTTCGGGCGGGCTCAGTACCATGGACGGCGCACTGGTGTATCTGCAATTGGCGGAGGAGATCATGGGCAGGGATTGGATCAGCCCTCGCACGTTCCGTTTCGGGGCGAGCGGCCTGCTGGACGATGTGCTGGCCAGGGCGAGGGGGGTGGAGTGCGCATGAGGCGGGTCTGTCTGCTGGTGCTTGATTCCCTGGGCGTGGGGGGCGCCCCTGACGCGAAGCATTTCGGCGATTTCGGCGCCGATACGCTGGGACATATCGCCCGGGCCTGTGCCGACGGCTTGGCCGCTGACGGACGCCGGGGGCCGCTGCAGCTCCCGGTTCTTTCTTCGCTGGGCCTGGGGCTGGCCGCGGCACTGTCGACGGGAGTCATTCCTCGAGGTCTGGAGCCTGCGGTTTCCCCACTGGCCAGGTACGGTTGCGCCACGCAGATCAGCCGTGGGAAGGATACCCCCAGCGGACACTTCGAAATGACCGGAGCGCCGGTTCTTTTCGACTGGGGCTATTTTGTCCCCGCTACGAACTCGGTCCCAGTGGAATTTCTGGAGGAGCTTGCGGTCCGGGCCGGGCTGCCTGGGGTGCTGGGCAACTGCAAGGCCTCGGGGATCAAAATTCTTGAGCTCCTGGGCGAGGAGCATCTGCGCAGTGGCCGCCCCATCGTCTACACATCGGTGGATTCAGTGCTGCAGATCGCGGCTCATGAAGAGGCTTTCGGCCTTGAACGCCTGTTCGAGGTCTGCGCCATTGCCAGGGAACTGGCAAACAAGCACCGCATCGCCAGGATCATCGCCCGACCCTTTGTCGGAGGTGATCGCGACTCGTTTGAACGCACCGGCAATCGCCGCGACTTCTCCATCCCGGCCCCGTCGCCCACGATTCTTGATCTCCTGACGGACGCTGGCGGAACCGTCTTGTGTGTTGGCAAGGTCGGGGATATTTTCGCCCATCGGGGCGTGAGCAGAAGTATTCGTGCGCATGGCCATGACCAGCTTCTGGACGCGACTCTGGCGGCCTGGGACGATGCCGGTGACAGGACGCTGGTCATGACGAATTTCGTTGATTTTGATTCAGTTCATGGACATCGTCGAGACGTGGCCGGTTACGCCCGCGCGCTTGAGGCCCTGGACGCCAGGTTGCCCGAGCTGCTCGGGCGGCTTGCGCCGGGGGACCTGTGCATTCTGACCGCGGATCACGGTTGCGACCCGACCTGGACCGGCTCGGACCATACGCGGGAGAGAGTGCCCGTGCTGGCCGTGGGGCCGGGGATCAGGCCCGGGAGCATGGGTGTCCTGGACTCGCTGAGTGACATCGGGGCGTCCGTGGCACATTTCCTGGGGATTGGAGGAACCGGACATGGCCGGTCTTTTTTGCTCGAAGATGAGCTCTAAACCCTTTGTCGAGGAATTTTCATGACTCCAGCTTGTGGCCATGGACCGGTGAATTTTGCCGAACGGATCATACCCGCGCTGATCAGAATTCTGGTCTGGGGGGGAGTGCTTGCGGTCGTTTTCATCCTGCGTTCTTTTTTCCTGCTGCTCTTTCTGACATTTGTGTTCGGCTATATCCAGAATCGCGGCGTGAACAGGCTGCAGGGCATCATCCCGAACCGGTCGTTGCGGGTCGTGCTGGTGGCGAGCATCTTTCTGGGCGTGCTCGTTGCCGTGGGCGTGTTTCTGGTGCCCCGGGCCAAGGAGCAGACGGTCCTGTTCGTCACCCAGTTGCCCCAGTACGTGGAGCGGCTTGATCAGGAGCTGGGCGTTCTGGGCGAACGCTATCCCATGATCGCCAATGCCATACCGGAGCTTGGGGTTTTGGGGGACCATTCAGCTTCGAGCGCGGGCAAGTCCAGGGTCGCCGCCTTGGTGCAGCAGATTTTCGGCATGGTCGATCATCCCGACGGACAGAACAAGGTCAACCATCTGCTGGATCTTGTGCGCGGCGTTGGCGGGCGCATCGCGGCCATCGCCTCGGCCTTTCTCCTGGCCCTGCTTTTCTCCTTTCTCATTGTTCTTGATTTGCCCCGCCTTTCGGCCAGCGTGTGCTCTCTTGAAAATTCCAAGCTCAGTTTCGTCTATCGCGAGGTGGCGGGCAGTATCCGTGATTTCGCCACGGTACTGGGCAAGGCTTTGGAAGCGCAATTCGTCATCGCCGTGGCCAACGCCGTTCTTACGTCCATAGGCGTTTCCATGCTTGGTCTGAGTTCGGCCATGGCTTTTTTGACCGTCATTGTCTTTCTGTGCAGTTTCATTCCTGTATTGGGCGTTTTTATCAGTTCGGTGCCCATCTGTCTCATCGCCCTGCAGGCGTCGGGGTTGACGACCATGTTGCTGGCCATAGTCATGATCACGGTCATTCACCTGCTTGAGGGGTATGTGCTCAATCCCAGGATCTACGGCACCTACATGCGCATAAATCCCGTCATCGTGCTCGTTATCCTGACCATAGGAGCCAAGCTCTTCCAGATTTGGGGGCTGGTGCTGGGCGTGCCCATCTGCACCTATATTTTCGGCCACGTTATTCAGTACAAGGACGCGGCAAAGCCGGCCTCCCCCGGATGCGAGGAGGAGAGCCAAGCAGACTGATTCCCCTGCCGGGTGAGGTCCGGGCCATATTTTCAGCCGTAAACCGGACGGACGAACGTGAACATCATCGTGATGGAGCAAAGAGTGGAAAATGAACTCAGCGTAGTGATTGTCGAGGAGCCGTCCCTGTCCCGCAATGTTCTGGTCAAGGCCCTCGGTGTATGGGGGTATTCATACGCAATAGCCGAGGACGAGGGCGCTGCCTGGAAGGCTGCCCTGGCGGCGCGGGCCCCGGTTGCGGTTCTGGCCGACTGGCATGCAGATTTCATGGGCTGCGACGAGTTCTTCTTTCGGGTGCGCGACGCGCAGACCACCCAGGGCGCATATCTCCTGGCAGGAATACCGCGCGGTGCGGTGGGGGCAATCCGTCGGTGCATCGCCTCCGGAGCAGACGATTACGTCTATCGCCCCTACGATCTTGACGAGGTGCGGGTCCGTCTGCACCTGGCTTCCAAGGTCATGGGCCTGGCGTTGAAGGGGCCCGTTTTTTCGGACTAGACCTTCTTCACATCCTTTTTTCGCATGGCGGAATCCGTTGGCTTGAAGCCGGCTGGTTCCGCTTTTTTTTAAAGCGTCGTGGACCAGTGCAGGGCGTTCTTTTGGATGGCCATGTTCATTTCCGGCTGCACGAATTCCCTGGAACCTTCGACAAAGGGCAGGTACTCGATGCTCGCTTCCCCCGGGCGCAATGAGCCGCCCTGGATCCTGGGGAAGAGATTCTTGCGGGCCGGGGCCAGACGGCCAAGGATCACAGGCACAGCCTGGAAGGCCTCCTCTTTGGGCAGGGTCACGGGATGCAATGTTATGCGGGGCAGGGTTTCTTGTTCCGGGGCCTCCGGCTGATAAAGGCTGACCTGTGCACCCAGATTCAAAAAGAGCTCGGGCCTGATTTTAAAGGCCGGAACGCGAAAAGAAAAGGCGGTGGATTCCATCCAGGGCATAAGAGCGCGGGGGAGATTGGTCAGCCGGATGAGGTCGGCCCAGGTCTGGAGCCGGAAGCCCCCTGCCTGGACACGCAGGTTCCAGAAAGGGAGGTAGATGTCCGGCTTCGTTTGGGTGTGCAGAAAATGCAGGGTGATGGGTTCGCCCCCATCGGGGCCCGGTTCCCACGCCGTGTCGCAGTGCGGGCAGGTCTGAACCAGGCTCTGGCGGTCTCCGATCAGATCCCAGCCGCATTTTGGACAGAGGGTGGAGGAGAAGTTCAGATGGCTGCCCGCCTTCTTCGCGCCTGTCACCTCGATGCTGGCCGGTCCAAGATGTTCGCCGGTGATTGCATCCACCAGTATATGGTTTTGAAAGACGGGCTGGTATATGAGCGAGAGGGTATCGCCGACGCAGGCGGTCAGGGTTGGACCCGCCTGCGCCGGCATGCCTGGGAGGGCGCGCAGAAGTCGCGCCTTGAAATCGGAGCTGGGCATGCTTGACGGGAGGAAGAGGCCCTCTGTCGTCGGTTCGACGAAGGACAGGTTCATGGCCTGGCCGCGCAGGCCCAGGGAGGCCGGCAGCGCCGGGTTGTCCACGGCCAAAAGGCTTGAATCGAGAATCTTGTGCGTCGTGGATTCCGGGCCAAGCACGAAGGCATTGCCCCTGAACCGCCAGTACGGGATGTAGATGAGCGTTCCGGGATGCGCGATTCGAGGCTTCAGGTGGTATTGGAACGGGCCGCTGGTATGGATGAAGAGGCGGACCTGGCAAAACGGACAGGAGAAGATCCTGTCCGTTTCTTCAAGGGCCACCGGAGCGCCACATTGTGGGCATTGATGGGAAAGATGACCGTTCATGGTCAGCCCATGCGCTCCCCGCAATGATTGCAGAACGTTGATGAGGCCAGGTTTTCCTGGCCGCAGGAGGTGCATTTCACCGTCTCGCGGACACTGCCTGCCTGCCGGCCGCAGCGGGGGCAGAAACGCGTGCCGGGAGCCAGGTTCTTGCCGCAGCCCCTGCATTGTTCAAAAACGACCAGCTGATGCCCGCAGGACGGGCAGAACTTGTCGTCCGGGCGGATGGGCTGCCGGCATTCCGGGCAGCTCAGCTCGCCTGTCGACGAGGGTTGAGCCGCGGAGGTCTGCCCGGCCATTTGCATTGCCTGGGCCATGAGCGTGGGCATCATGAAGCCCACGCCGAGTCCCATGGATTCGCCCGCACCTCCCGGGTTCGCGGCCGCCTTTTCCATGGCGGACGCGGCCTTGAGCTGCATCAGCTTGTTCATGTCGTCGAACATGCCGAGCTTGGTCTTGTCGTCCATGGCCTTCTGGACTTCCGGGGGCGGGGTGATGGAGTTGATGAAGAGCTGGTTCAGGGACAGCCCGAAATGGCGAAAGTCTTCCTGCAGTCGTTCACGCAGTCCGGCGGACCAGGCTTCGTAGCGACTGGGCAGGTTCAGGATGGTGTCCATGTTTTCGCCCAGATAATCGTTGAACCTGGAGACGATGACCTTGCCCAGATAGTCGCTCAAGTCGGCCACGGTAAAGGAGGCCATGGTGCCTACGAGGGAGTTGATGAAGAGCAGGGGCTGCACGATCTGGATGTTGAACATGCCGTAGGCGCGCAGGCGGATGAGCCCGAGTTCCGAATCCTTGAAGGCTACCGGCTCTCTGGTGCCCCATTTGAGGTTGGGGAAGACCTTTGTGTTGATCATGTAGGCTTCGGCCCGTAGCGGGCTTTCAAGGCCCCAGGGAATGCCCATGATCTTGTTCAGGATGGGGATGTTGGCGGTTTTGAGGGTGTGTCTGCCCGGCCCGAAGACGTGCACTGCCTTGCCGTTGTAGAAGAAGATTCCGGCCTGGGATTCACGCACGACCATCTGCGCGCCGTATTTGATTTCACCGGACCCTTCCTGGGGAAAGCGCCGGGCGATTTCCTGGCCGCTGTCGTCAAACCATTCGATGAGTTCCAGAAAGAAAAGATTGTCGGCTCCCATGCGCCCTCCATGTCCTGAGAATTTGTTGTCCCGCCTATAGGACGATTCGCTTGCAATTACAACTTGAGGCCCTTAGTGAACAGAGCTTGTCATGCGAAATGGAGGGATCACATGGATCGCA
>JFJP01037567.1_pt1 | contig 28060 bp, 18 predicted proteins | sample 431651 | NCBI WGS metagenome assembly JFJP01 (sample SAMN02602958, study PRJNA72255) | Microbial mat metagenome, whole genome shotgun sequencing project. | biome: fresh water; feature: sink hole; material: water; isolation source: purple microbial (photo- and chemosynthetic) mats found in... | reverse complement strand
TATGCATTGAGTTTATTAGCTGTCATTTACATCTTTATATCCACCTTTATACTCACTATCACCGAGCAAGGAGTGCGGTTCGAGGCTTTGCTTTTCGAAGAGGTTTCGGCCTTTGCAACTGTGGGCTTGAGTATGGGCATTACTGCGAATCTTAGTTTCTGGGGGAAAATTGTAATCATTGTATCCATGTTTATCGGTCGTATAGGTCCGCTGACGCTTACCCTTAGTTTCATGAATCAGCAAAACAAGGAAAAAGTATATTATACCAAATCGGATGTACTTATAGGTTGAAAAGTAATTGTATGAAAAAAATATGCTTTGATTACTATCTTTTAGGCAGCAACCAAAGCATATTATGTACTTAAGATAATTACAGAATCAATCAAATCTTAGTTTGCAGGAGTATGCACATCGGCCACCACTTGCTCCAATCTGCTGCGAAGACGTCCCAAATCTGCTCTAAAATCTGAAGCCAAGTAATCAAATTTCTTTCTGTATTGGCTACTAAGTTCATAATAGTATTCAATACCCTTATTCAAATTCTGATTAAATGTTTCGAAATACTTTACTTGTTTGTCAGTAATCGGTTTAGCAGTTTCCTCAATTTTCTTCTGTAAATAATCGATATATATTGACAGTTCTTTCAAGAAAACATGCGGCCTATCAGTACGCGCCAAACCCGGAATGCGCTTATAAATATGGTCGGTCATGGTGCGCAGGCTCACTATTTTGTTGAAATACGCCATATTGGGACCGGGACAAACCGACACGCCTTCATTCTCGGTAGTAATTTCAATGTTGTTGGCAATAAGCGCCGGAGTGCCTAGGCCTACACATATACAGCTACGCTCTTGCACCAGTTTGCTTTCGCGTTCCTTTTGTTCGGTATCCATTTCGCTGGATGATATTTGCTCTAGTTTGCTCTTCTGGTACTGACGGCTAGCCATACAAACAGCTTTATCTGTAAATTCGGTATTGAGTACCGCATATTTTTTGGTACACACAAACCCGGGTTTTCCGGCCTCTATCTGCTTTTGTTTTTCTTCGTCTTTGGTATTTCCTCTTACAGAATTGAAAGGCACACCAAGCGGACTGATGTTGCTTAAGTACAAATCGTCTTCTTTTGCATTTTTGAGCAGTTGCAGGGTGTTATCGTCTATAGTAACTGCTTCGGGAACCAACATGAAAGGCGTACCCCAGCCCAGAGAATCTAATTGGTATTGTTCAATCAGAAAGTCGTGCTCTTCGGCAGTACCTATGCCACCTTGTGCGGTCACACGCATATCCAAAGCATTTGGTATCACTTTTCCTTTTTGCAGAAGTGATTGCTTTAATACTTCAAATACGGCATTATAAAGTGTAGCTCTGTTGTCTTTAAATTCCTGCAAAATAGGCCCTAAAAGGTACCCATCAGTGGCGAAAGCATGTCCACCACAGTTCAAGCCGGATTCTATGCGGTATTCGCTAATCCAGATTCCCTTTTTGGCGAGCATTTTTCCTTGTATAAGTGCCGACCTATAGTCGCTCACTTTCAGTATGATTCGTTTAGAAAGATTGCCATCAGCATCGGGATAGAAAACATCAAAATTTTCGAAATAGCTATATAGCATGGGATTCATACCAGCCGAAAGTACAATTGATCCATTCACCGAGCTTTGTGCAAAGCCACGCAACGCAGCGTGAGCATCGTTATACTCAGTGGGCAGTTTCTCACCATTAGTATAATTGGCTTTATCGAGCTTGGTCATGATGTTTACATCTATAGAGCCGGGCATCAGATGTTCTTGCAACCATTGCTTCATATCTTCAATATCGGTTGACTTTTGCTGCATGTAAAGTTGAAATTTCTGCTTTACTTCAGAAAAATCAGGCAACATGGCCATATATTTTTCAATCTGGTCACTTTTCTGGCCGAAGGATTCCTTCATTTCAGCCATATTTTTCTTCACAATAGTATCCATCATATCCAAATACATTTGAATACGCTTGGCTCTGAAATCTTCCATTTTATCCGTGATTTCCTGAAATGGCAGATTAAATTTCATACTGTACAATTTCCGCATTTTTTCGATGAGAATATCATCGACCAGCGAAACCACTGACGATATCCCCCATTGTGCCACCTTTACAGGCGAATCGATGGTATAGGCTATTCCCATAACCGGAATGTGAAAAGAGTGCAATTGCTTGGGTGAATTCATAGCACTTTGATTTTAATTAAACTTAAGGAGTATAAATCCTAGATATTTGATTCTCGCCTTCAACCATTCGAATTTAAGACGATTCTGTTCAAATATTCGGTTTTTACTTTTGCAAAAATACGATTTAAATTTTAGATACGTAAACGTATGAAATTTATTTTCAGATATTTAAAGATGATAATTATTTTATCGGCAACACTTTTACTTTCGTGCAACTCACCGCATAACCCTCTACAACAGCCTAGTATTATGTATGCTCAAGCTGGTGTGGTGTTGGATGCACTGCCCAATGATGAGATTTGGGAAATGCAGGCATGGGAAAAGTTGGACCAGGTTTGGCTAGGCAATACGCCCGACTCAACGGATTTCAAGGGTAAGTATAAATTGGCTTGGGATGAAAAATATTTATACGTGCTCGCCGAAATAACAGACGACACCCTCATGGATATACACACCGACCCACTTGAAAAATACTGGGACGATGACTGCCTTGAAGTTTTCATAGATGAAGATGCCAGTGGTGGAAATCACCAGTATTCATACAACGCTTTTGCATATCATATAGCTCTGAATGGCGATGTGGCTGATATAGCTCCGGACAGCAGTAAGGTTTTACTGAATGATCATGCCATTGTAAAACGTCAGACTACAGGTAATACCACCATCTGGGAAGTGGCATTTCAGTTGTACGATAGTACTTTTACCCATACATCTGCCTACAAACCAATAAGCCTCAATGCCGGCAAAAAACTTGGATTCATGATAGCCTATTGCGACAATGACCGAAGCGCCGAGCGCGAAAACTTTGTTGGCTCGGTTGCGGTAAATGGGACTGATAAGAATCGTGGCTGGATAGATGCCGGTATATTTGGGAAATATGAACTTATAAAGTAAGGTTTTACAAAACACCTTACTAAATAGATATTTTCAGATTTGATCAATCATACTCAGGTAAGAAACTTTTTAATGGCTGCATTCAGTACATTTTTATCAATAGGTTTGGTGATGTAGTCATTAAAAAAAGTTTTATATTCATTTATCTCATGTTGCAAAGCGTAGGCAGATACCGCAATAATAGGTAAATCGGGCTTCATTTCGCGAATAAATATGGCAGCACTGTACCCATCGAGCACCGGCATTTTTATATCCATAAGTACAAGGGCTATTTTATCGTTTTCCTTACATATATTAACCGCTTCGTCGCCATTCTTGGCATGTACAGATACATACCCTAGTGAAAGAAATAGCTCTTCAATGAGTAGAAAATTGTATTCCTCGTCTTCTGCAACCAAAATCTGGTAATTTGTTTCCAATATTACGTGCTCTGCTACATGCACCGGTTTGTAAGGTATAGAAAAATAGAAGATAGAACCTTTACCTAATTCAGATTCGAGCCATATTTTCCCACCCAGCAATTTTACGTATCCTTTTGAAATAGATAATCCCAACCCCATACCTCCATATTTTCGGGTGTTTACAAAATCTACCTGCCGGAATCTGTCAAAAATCAAATCGTGATATTCGGGTGATATTCCAATACCGGTATCTTTTACATAAAACACAATTTCGAGGGGTTGATTGGGCTCAGAATGCAAGGTATATCCAATTTCGACGGAACCATCGTGCGTAAACTTGAGCGCATTTGAAACGAAACTAGTAAGAATACGGTTGATTTTATTTTTATCAGTGTATACTTCAGAAAGCCTGTTGCCTAAAAATTGTTTTATGTATATGGCTACATTTTGGTGTTGCTGTGCATTTTTAAAATTATTGAGTAAATCAATTATGAGCGAGTTGATATTGACACATTGTTCAGAAACCGTTTCTTGCGAAGTTTCGATGGTTGAAATGGCAAGTACATCATTCACAATATTCAGCAATTGGCTGCAATTGTTTATTATTATTTGAGTAAAATTTGCACGTTGCTCTTCGGTAATATCGAATTCGGACAAGAGATTTGCGAAACCGACTATGGCATTCATGGGAGTGCGTATTTCGTGGCTCAGGTTGTTCAGAAACGCCGTTTTTAGTCTATTGCTTTCTTCAGCCTTTTCTTTGGCAACTATGAGTTCTTCTTTTTGCTTTCTGTTTTCAATTTCGAGGTGATACACACGCAAAGCACTTTCAATAATTTTATCGAGTTTCTCCTCGTCCCAAGGTTTTTGTACATACTGAAAAATTCTAGCATTATTTACAGCACTCTCAATGGCATCGAAATCAGCAAAACCTGTAATAAGAATACGCTTAGGACCAGGAAAATGTTCCAATGTGAACTCAAGAAACTCAACTCCCGACATTTCAGGCATGCGTTGGTCGCTCAGCACTAAGTCTATTTGATTGTTATTCAGAATTTTAATGCCTTCTTTGGCTGAAATAGCGGTGTATACATCAAATTTCCGACGAAACGTATCTTTAAATATTCTCAGGTTACTTTCTTCATCGTCAACATATAGCAAAGCAAATTTTCTCATGTTACTCAATATTAGAGAAGGCGTTAATAATTTCAAGTTTAAGAACATCATAATCCCAAGGCTTGGGTATAAAACGCGAAAGTCGGTACTGGTCGAAAGCCAACTTAATATCGGCATCCTCAGCAAAGCCCGATAATATGACTCGGTTTGGAGGAATACTTGGAAAACGGCTATTGACAACAGCCAGCAACTCTACACCGCTCATTCCTGGCATACGTTGGTCGGTTATCACTACATCCACCCGTTTATTCTGCAATATTTCCAAAGCCTCAGCACCACTACTGGCCAACAATACATCAAAATCGCGTCGGAAAGTATCTTTGAATATTCTGAGATTACTAAGTTCATCGTCTACGTATAATATAACTCTTTTCATAAATATGCCATTATACTTTAGGAAATGAAATAATAAACTCTGTACCAATACCGGGTTCAGAAAAAACTTCAATTTTGCCGTTGTGCTCCTTTATTATGCCGTAGGTGATTGACAAGCCTAGTCCGGTACCTTGGCCTACAGGCTTGGTGGTAAAAAACGGATCGAACAGTTTGGCAAGCATATCTTTGTCCATGCCACAGCCATTGTCTTTTATCGAGACTTCTACCATTTGCTCTTTCAATCGGGTTTTTATGGTTATCTGTCCGTTGTCTGAAACTGCATCAATGGCATTGGAAATAATATTCAGGAAAACCTGATTCATTTTACCAGCATAGCACATGAGTTCAGTCATTTCGGTATCATAATCCCGAATTAATTGAACCTGATGTTTATACTTATTTCGAAGCAAAAGCAAACTTGTTTCGAGTCCATCATGCAAATCGTAGGGCACAAGACTTCCCTGATCTGTTCGTGAAAAACGACGCAAGCCCTTTACAATCTCAGCAGTGCGGTCAGCACCAATTTTTATATCGTTTATAATTGTAGGTATTGCTTCAATAGCATCGTAATAATAATTTTCCTCTTTCAGCTTTTCAATTTCAAGCAATTGTTCCCGTATATTGTCCGAATCAGGATTTATCTGGCTTATTTTTTCAATTACAGGTTCTATGTCTTTAAAATCGCGCAGCAAACTATTTATGCCGGCATATACAAAATTAATCGGATTGTTTATTTCATGGGCTATTCCAGCCGATAACACACCCAGCGAAGCCATTTTTTCGGATTGTATGAGCTGTTTTTGCATCAGTTGTATTTCGTCGAGCGATGCATGTAGTTCTTCATTATTTTCGAGCAATTGGGCATTCAAATAATCTATACGTTCCTTTTGCAGGGTGAGTTTCATATTCTTCTTGCGTATAAGCCACAATACAGATAGAATAATGAAGGCGGCAGTCACACTTAAGCCTACAGCCACATAAAGCCCTTGCATGATGAAATTTTGTTTTTCTATCACATTATCCTTTGACGACAGTATTTCGTTGCGACGAAATATCTCGCGGTTAATACTATCAATGATGGCTGTTTTGGTATCAAGAAAATATTGCCCATTTCGTATTTCTACATATTGTTTATTGAGCAGATGTTGGCTACCAATTAGACTATCTGTCAATTTTTCTAGCAAATTTTTCTGTGAATTCAAATATGCAGATTTACTATTCAGTTCTTGCTCATATTGCTGAATTTTAAATATTTGTCCAGCTTGAAATTCTTTCTGTTCCTCTATTTCGGCAAATTGTTGGGTCAAAAATATTTTCTGTTGGTTCAGCATTTCTTCGTTGTTGGCAATAAGTTCTTGCACGCTATCCAGATCTTTTCTGTACTCCATGTTCATTTTTTCATACGACCTAAGTGTACGCTGCGATTTGAGGTATATTGAAACAACATCTATTTCAGTGCCCCCCATTATAAGAATCTCATTGCTGGCTTTGAGCTTCTGATTAATTATATTGGGTTTATTAATTTCGTAACTCAGTTCAGTGTAGCTTTTATCAAAAAGATTTATCATAACCAAACTTTTATCAGAAAGGTTCTCGCTGATGAGAAGTATGGGTTTACGTTCTACCAAGTCGAAAATACGAACATATTCACTTGCAAAATCTTCACCCACAAATATAACGTCAAATGCTAAAATCGAAGAATCGGCTTTTGTAAAGGTGACAATTTTAAAATCTTTGTCATTGATTTTCTTCGAGCGCGATATATTGTACAAATTTTTAGAAATCTCATCTTTACTTGTAAAAAGTGCAACTTGAAAAACCACCCTATTGTTTTCGGGCCACTCAATGTGATTTGTAAATTTATATATCAACCCACTAATAAGATATTCGCGAGAAATCTGAGCCCTGATTTCGCCAATGAGAGACATGCATACCAGCAAACAAATGCCAATTTTATAACCAAACTGAATACTTAGCTTCACAACAGATTAAAAAGCATTTATAATTAAATTCTGCTTAACAGTGCACTCAAATATAAGCAAAATAATTGTTTTAAAACGTTTGTAGAACCATATTCTTAATCCTAATAATTCACCCAAATCGCCCATTCTTATTTTAACCAATATGACAAAAAACAATCTGCCCTTGCTGAATGAATGATCAACAAGGGCAGATTCTAAAAAAAATGTCAAACCAAAGTGTTAAACCAATGCTGTTCAATACTATTTTATAATTATTTAATACTCTGAATATAAGGCGCACCAGCGTCTTTTAGTGCCTTAACTATAGCAGGTTCGTTGGTGTCAATCAATTCTTTCAGTATTTTATTTACCTCATCGAGTTCGATTTTGGCCAAACGCATGGCTTCGCGGTGTGATGCATTGGGGCCGGCAGTGCTCATGCGTGTGCCTATGCCAGCATAACGGAATCTGTCGCCTAAATTGGGCACGTCTTTTTCGCCTACTTCAGCTTTCGATGGACTTCCATTGAGCCTGCGTTCAAGTTTATCCAGATTGGTTTTGTAATCGGCGATTTGCTTTACTAACCCGGGGAGCTTATTATTGGAAGCCACCAGTGCCCTTTGCATGGCAATGGCTCGGGCTTTAGCATCAGACAGTTCTATTTGCATGATGCTTATCCGCGATTGGAAATCTGAAAGTTCTTTCCAGAAAGCAGCCACAGCCTGAGCATCGGTTTTGCCTAAGGCACCATGCTGCAGTTGTTCTACGAGCACGGCTACGGTATCAGAAAGTGCAGTTATAATCCCGTTTTCTTCTTTGCAAAGCACAGCCTTGTATGTACCTGGTGCCACCATGTACCCACGGCCACCCCAGTTCTGCACGTTCTGCCCAAGCCTGATAGGCAGCGAACTGTAATAAGTCAAATCCCAGTTTATCAGATGCACGCCTTTTTTGGTAGATGCATCTATATATTTCACCAAATCGCCATTTGTTTTGTAAATGGCCAGAAAAACTTTCAGATTGGCCTGCAAACTTTCATTGTCTAATGCCTGCCACCCGGGAAACTCTACTTGCTGACCATTTTTGGCCATTTCCTTCTCTTTCTCCAAGCGTATTTCCTTCAAAGTTTTCAGATCATCGCGCAGGTAGTAAGTAAAATTAGCACCAAAGGCAGGATTAGCAGCTGTGAAAAAAGCATTCCCCTGAGAGCCCTTTATATCACCACCCAGCGGCGTGCGCTCCAGATACCACCATGCTTTGCGGGGTGCAAAAAGCAATGCCGATTTCTTAAGTTCATTTTCGGAAATATTACGCAGGGCAGAATAATCGTCGAGGATAAAAATACCACGACCAAAACTACCAGCCACTAAGTCGTTCTCGCGTCTCTGAATAGCCAAATCTCTTACCGAAATATTGGCGCCCAAATTCATTTTCAACCATTTGGCACCCCCATCTACGCTGGTGTATACGCCAAATTCAGTGCCAATGAACAATAACTTAGGATTTACGTGATCCTGTACCATACGCCATACCATCAGAGGTTTAGGCAAGTTGGCGACCAAAGAAGTCCAGGTACGGCCTTTATCGGTACTTTTGTAAATATACGGCGAGAAATCGCCATTTTTATGATTATCGAGACAAACGTAAACGGTAGCAGCATTGTGCAAATCGGCCTTTATATCATTTACAAAAGCTTTTTCGGGTGCGCCGGGCAATGCCAAAACCGGAACTTTGCGCCAGTTTTTGCCGCCATCTTCGCTCACCTGTATGGCGCCATCATCTGTACCTGCATACAACAAGCCTTCCTGTAACGGCGATTCGGCCAAAGAAGTAATGGTGTTGTAAGTACTCATGGCGTACACATCCCAAGGTGCATCCCAGCTATGTTTTTTGCCCATGATACTCATGCTCAACCTGTCCTGAAACTGGGTAAGATCGGGCGATATGACAATCCATGCATCGCCACGGTTATCTGAACACCACACGCGGTGCGAAGCAAAATACAAGCGTGTAGGCGAGTGCGGGCTCACGAGTATGGGCGCATCCCAGTTGAAACGCTCGTAAGATTCGCCTTGGCCCGGTTGAGGTTGAATATAAGTAATTTCGCCGGTTGTGCGGTCAATACGTACCAGATTCCCCTCCTGCCATTCTGCATACATGATATTCGGATTGTTGGGCTCGGTAGCAGGCTGGTGGCCATCGGCAAAGAGTACTATTTCCCAATCGGCATTAGAAATACCATTTTCGTTTACTGTGCGCGAAGGTCCTGCCTGAGTGCTATTGTCTTGAGTGCCTCCGTATATTTGGTAAAAAGGCGCCGAATCGTCTACTGCAATTTTATAGAATTGCGTAATGGGCAAATTTGCGATATAGTTCCAGTTGCGGGTATTGTCAAAAGTCTGATATATTCCCCCGTCGGTGCCCACTAGCATGTAGTTAGGATCATCGGCGAGAAAAGCGATAGAATGGTTGTCGGAATGCTTGAATTCCTCACTCATGGCTTTAAATGTTTTTCCACCATCTTCCGACACCTGCACACGAACATCGCATAGATAAATTTTGTCGAACTGATGCGGGCTGGCGTACAATTCCTGATAATAATGAGGGCCTGTACCACCAGAAATAGCATCCGACATCTTAGACCAGCTTTCTCCCTTATTGGTAGATTTGTAAACTGCACCTTTGCGTCTTTCCAATTCTACGGCCACATATAGCACATCGGGCTGCTGAGGAGATATGGCAATACCACATTTTCCTATATATCCGGTAGGCAAGCCATTACTTAGCTTAACCCAGGTATCGCCACCATCTTCAGATTTGTATACAGCCGACTCGGTACCTCCACCCATATAGGCAGCCACTGTGCGATGCCTCTGCCATGTAACAGCATAAAGCAGATTCGGATTGCGGGGATCCATGGCAATATCGGTTACTCCGGTCCAAAGATCATCGCCTAAGGTGCGCTTCCAGCTTTTGCCCCCATCAGTAGTTTTATAAAAACCACGCTCACCGCCCGAAGCCCATAGTGGTCCTTGCGAAGCTACAAAAACCACATTGGAATTGGTTGGGTGAACTATGATTTTAGAAATATGTTCAGATTTTTTAAGGCCCATATTTTTCCAGGTAGCACCATCATCGGTACTTCGGTAAATGCCATCGCCAAAACCTACGTGACGGCCACCCACATTTTCGCCTGTTCCAACCCATACGGTATGCGCATTTGAAGGATCTATGGTCACACATCCTGTAGAATATACCGCTTGTCCATCGAAAAGTGATGTCCATGTATTTCCTGCATTCGAGGTTTTCCATACCCCACCGGAGCCAACAGCTACGTACCATTCGTTCCGGTTTTGAGGATGAATGGCAATATCAGCAATACGCCCCGACATAAATGCAGGTCCTATATTTCTGAATTTCAGATCAGCAATGGTGGCATCTGTCAAGCCAGATTGTATATCTGTGGTTTTTTGTGCCAAAGCATGCCTGCCCTCTGAAGCCAGTAAATACATGCAAAAAAGTAGTAAAATTGCTCTTTTCATATAATTCCTATTTTTGAACTTTCACGAAAGATAAAAAATAAAATATAAATACGATGTGTATACACAATCTATATAGGTTGAATATTATTAACATCATTTTTTTAAGAGTGAAGCAACTTCCTCATTTAATTCGTGTCAGTAATAAAAGGTAAATCACCGAGAGCATTTTAAAAATATTACAATTTAATACCCAATACATATGAAAAGCAGATTGATTTTGGCAACAGTAATTCTGGCATTCGCATTTGCATCTTGCGAAAATGAAAACGAAACTCTTATCAGTAGCAACAACTCAGACGAGAGCCACAACGCAGGAGAAAACTGCATGGCATGCCACAAAAGCGGGGGAGACGGTGAAGGTTGGTTTACAACTGCGGGAAGTGTATACGAACCCACGCTGGTAAGGGGTGCGCCTGGCGGATATATCAGCTTTACAACTGAACCCAATGGTGCAGGTACTCAATTGAAAACTATAGAAATAGACAAATTCGGAAATTTTTATACCACCGAAAAAATAGAATTCGGAACAGGTATTTATGTTTCGGTTACGGGAGCAAGTGGCAATACCAAGCCTATGAATGGTGCCATAACCAGTGGTGCATGCAATACATGCCACACAAACACTAACAAAATTTGGATTAACTGAGATTGTTTCATAATGAGAAATAAATCCCGAAACACCTGACTAATAAGTGTTCGGGATTATTTTTATCCTATGCTAAAATTTTTAATTTTTCTTATCTAATGCGTGAATTGGTATCTCAAAAAAAAGTACATTTGACATAAAATAAAAATTAGCTGTAAAGTTGAATACAACATACAGTATATCAGCATCTAACCTATTGCCAAAGTGAAAAGAAGTATATTTAAAATCAGCATTTTACTAAGTATTCTTTTTAGCATAAATATCACAAGCAGTGCGCAGAGTTTTCATATTACACATTATACCAGAGAAGAAGGCTTGCCAAATGAGCTTATAAAGGCCATAGCTACCGATAAATTCGGACAGATATGGATGGCTACGGATGAAGGTATTATTTCATACAACGGACTGCAATTCAATCAGATAACCGACAATTTACCAAGTACATACATAAAGAGTATTAGCAAGGATGGCATGGGTAATATTTGGGTGGCCTCAGATATGGGCATTATACAAGTTACACCAAACCCTGTGGAGCCGGAAATAAAACTACTTCTTGCAGGTGAATCTAAGGCTAATGACAGTGCATTGTGGTTTCCGAAACATTTTTATGCAGATTCACAAAAAAGGCTTTGGTTTTCGGATAACAATGCCATTTGGAAATACGAAAATGGTGTATTCAAAAAATATAAACAAGAAGCCAATAACCTCACCATGAGCTGGCAAAGGTCGTTTTCATTCACCGAAAACCAAAATGGTAGTTTATACGCAATTTCACAAACGGGAAATCTATTTGTATACAACGCCAACACCGATAGTTTCGATAAAATATTGCAAAATGATAAACCCAGTATTGTAAGCCATGTATATTCCAAGGACAATAACATACTGCTGGTGGCCACTGCCAACGGTGTACTCATGTATACACTCGCAGGTACGAATGAAATAAGGTCGGTAAAAAACCTGACACCGGGCATAGATGCAGCTTATATAGAACCCAAAGGTGTAAACGAGTACTGGATAGGTACCTGGACACAAGGCTTATATATTCTGAGCGAGCAAGCAGGGACATCTGAATTGAAGCGTATTGAAGAATATACCACCAACATAGCATGCTACCTGAGTACCGACCAAAATGGCGACCTTTGGGTGGCCAGCGACAATGGCCTATGGCTTTTGCAACAAAATACTTGCGAAGCTCCATTTGCCCAACAAAGCAATATCTACACCCAACATATTTATCAGAAATCTGAAACCGAATTGTATTTTACCGATGGTGAAAATATTTTTTTGGTAAATCCTACAAAACCATTTCTGCCCGCTCAAAAGATAATAAGCAATGCCGGGCGCTATTTTTTGGCACTCACACATGTAAACCACCAACTGTGGGCAGCCGATGCCTCGGGGAAAATTTCGGTAATAGAAAACAATAAAATCACCCAAACTATAGATCTCACTGCCCAAGGTGGAGCTATATACTATTTATTCACCGATAAGCAAAACAATGTATGGCTGAGCCAGGACAGACTAAATGGTGTAGCGAGGGTTGATAAAAATCTGGGTGTAAAAGTCTTTACAGAGTCTGAGGGCGTAGGCTCACATATTTCAGCCATGGCCATATCTTCTGAGGGTAAAATATACGCCGGAGGTACCAAAAATGGTGACTATTTGTATGAATACGATCCCACAAGCGAGCGATTTATAAATCTCAGTTTTGATTTTGATACCACCCAGCCACGCGACATCATTGTGCACCAAATGACCATAGGTGCAGGTGCATTGTGGTTGGCTACTTCGTACGGCCTAGTTACTTATAAAGACAATAAAATTGAGCCGGTGAATACTGGTTTTTCGAAAGTAGATGCTGCAAAGGCAATTTGTACCGACAGAAATAACCAGATATGGTTCGCCAACAGCCAGGGAGTGTACAAAATTGTTGGAACTGAATTATTTTTCTACGATGAAATAAGCGGGCTTCCATCCAAAACCATCGCATTCAGGTGTATGACCACCGATGCATTCGGACGTGTATGGATTGGTACTACATCGGGTCCAGCATTTTTTCCAAATAAAACGAAACCGGCACAAACACCTACGCCGTATTTGCTATATGTTCAGAACAACGACAGATATATTTCCTCGGAAGAAAATAGTTTCCTCAATACTTCCTATTTCAAATTCAAATTTACCAATAGCATTTTCCCAACCAAATATCTTCAGTACGAATGGCGACTGAAAGGGAAAGACGATAAATGGCAAAAATTAGAATCGCTTGATGGATTGTACATTTCAGATTTATCCCCCAAAAACTACGCGCTGGAAGTAAGATGCCGCAAATTTGGACATTATACATGGTCTGAACCACTCATTTTTGAATTCAGCACGCACAGAGCATGGTATTTAACCTGGTGGTCATTCGTATTTTTTGTAGGTTTACTTAGTGTGGGTGTATGGGCTATAGTAAAGTACAATACCCAAAGATTGGAAAACCAGAAAAAAAATCTGGAACATATTGTAAAAGAACGAACACACGAAGTGATACTTCAGCAAAAAGAAATATTGGAGAAAAACGAAGAGCTAAACCAAACCAATGAGGAACTAATGACCACCCTCGACTTGGTGCGCGACCAGAAAACCCAAATTGAACATTCGCACAAAAACATAACAGACAGTATACAGTCGGCACTCAAGATACAAGAAGCCATGCTGCCACCGGGCGAAATTCTTCAAAGAAATTTCAAAGAATACTTTATGCTGTATAAGCCCAGAAATATAGTAAGTGGCGATTTTTACTGGTTTCGCGCCGTAAAAAACTATACATACCTGGTAGCTGCCGATTGCACCGGACATGGGGTGCCTGGCGCATTCATGAGTATGTTGGGAATTTCGCTGCTCAACGAAGTTATAACCGAGCACAGCACACTTACACCCGCTCAGATTCTAAACGAACTGCGCGAACGCACAAAAAAATCGCTTAACCAAGATGCCAAGCCACGTACTACCCAAGATGGCATGGACATGTCGCTTTGTCGTGTAAATAATCAAACCGGAGAACTCATATATGCCGGAGCTAACAACACATTTTATCTTACCCGAAAGCAAGTCGATGGCTCTTATACACTCATAGAAACCAGAGGCGACCGTATGCCAATAGGTATTTATCCAAAAGACAACGAGAGTTTCAACGATTTCAGCATGCGACTTTCGCCTTCAGATACTTTCTATATTTTCACCGATGGGTATGTCTCACAATTTGGTAGCAAAACATTTGAAAAGTTTAAAACCAAGCGTTTGAAAGAAAAGCTACTTGCAATACAACATCTGAGTTTGAGCGAGCAAAAAAACGAACTGATACATACATTCGAAGAATGGAAAGGCGAGAATAGCCAAGTAGACGACATATTGATTCTTGGGGTGAAAGTAGAATGATTCATTTCAAAATAACAGAGTGCCGACCACAAAGACCTCCTAACACATTGGATGGAGCAAAGGTACTGATGTGGGCTTTCAGCGTACAATTGCCATTCTACCATATCCAATCAAAAGAGTCTGAATCTCACTCACCCGTGTTTGGCTTAGCCGTGGCTCAGTATCCGGGCGACCAAAGTTTTTATGCCTTTGGTTGCAACTTTCACTGGAAGGTAGTTCAAGACTCTCATTTTAAGAGCATTGAAGAAGCTATTTCGCACTTTCAAAACCTTTGCCTACCCCATGCCCCCGTATGGTATAACAACAGCGCGGAAAACAGCAGCCAGATGTAAAACAACCTCCCTTGTATAAAATCTTTGCATTTTTTAAGATGCTTTAAATAAATTACTTAAAAGTATACACTTTATTTGCACCGTTATTTAACACCTTAAAAAAAACAATTCAATCATGGAAATTAATATTTGGTTTTGGGTTATTTTCAACCTCTTCGTACTATTGATGCTTGCACTCGATTTGGGGGTATTTCACCGCAAATTGCATGTAGTAAGTGTTAAAGAAGCCCTCTCATGGACAGGCGTATGGATTACACTGGCACTTATATTTAATGTTTTCGTTTATTACACATTTGGCGAAACAAAAGCACTCGAATTTTTCACCGGCTATGTCATAGAGAAGGCACTGAGCGTTGACAATATTTTTGTGTTCGTACTTATATTTACCTACTTTCAGATTCCGGCCATATACCAGCACAAGGTATTGTTCTGGGGTATCATAGGTGCTCTTATTATGAGGATTATCTTCATTTTCGCAGGAGTAGCCTTGCTTGAGAAGTTTCATTTTACCATATACATTTTCGGAGCAATCCTCATTTTTACAGGTATAAAAATGCTCACCGAAAAAGATAAGAAAATGGAGCCGGATAAAAATCCGGTAATCAAGTGGTTCAAGAAAGTAATGCCTACTACAAACGAATTGCATGGCGACAAATTTTTTGTAAAAAAAGACAACATCACCTATGCAACTCCCCTATTCTTGGTACTTATAATAGTTGAAATAACTGACCTCATATTTGCAGTTGATAGCATTCCAGCCATTTTGGCCGTAACACAAGACCATTTCATCGTATATACAAGCAACGTATTTGCGATACTCGGACTTCGTTCTCTCTATTTTGCACTGGCTCATGTAATAGAACGTTTCAAATACCTGGCAGTTGGTCTGGCAGCAATATTGGTTTTTGTTGGTGCTAAAATGGTGATGATAGATGTATATAAAATACCTATTCACTTGTCGTTACTCGTAATAGTTTCTATACTCGTAATTAGCGTAGTATACTCGCTATACAGAACACGAGATTTACCGAAGAAGTAAGTTTCACACAATTTAAAATACATACAAAAGTCTGGCGGAATATTATATCCGCCAGGCTTTTAATTTTATCAGAATTTAAACAGGTATACTAATCACGCTTGGCATTATATCCGAATGATATACCAAACCGGGCTCCGCTCTTGTTGGGAATAACATAAGCATTGACCGGAATATTGAGTTTTCCGGAACGAAATGTGCGTCCAATTCCGAACAAAAAGCCAGTACCTAATTTGTAATTCCCTCGGCTATCAAGCCTTTCAGTTACCGACAAGCCTTCCATTTGCTCAGGTGTAAGCCCTTTGGTAAGTGTCCACACATCATTCAGATATACCCCTTTTGCAATTGATTGCATATACACCGTAGGTCCAAAGGCAATTTCGAAACCGTTTTTCGTATTGCGCAAGCCATTGAGAAAAGTAATAGAAGGGATGATGAGATTTTGGTCGAGACCTGTAACGTTGGGTATAAACTCAAACAATGCCTGAAAATCGCCCTGATTGAGGTACTGCATTTCGAACTGATATCCAAACTGAAACATCACCGGAAAGGCATTGTATCCACCTTGAGATGTAGGTTCATTGAGGTAAGTAGCCGTTTTACCGGTAAAAATGGTTGCCCCCATGCGCGGTCCACCCAAACTTATACGCGATTTGTTGGGGTTATTGATTGGATTTTCGTAATCGGATGGTTTTGTAAGGCGCTGAATAACTGTAGGATCATTTGGGCGGTCAAAAAGTTCGTTCACCCCTATGCGCACCATCATCTGTATTTCCTGCGGGTAATTCAGAAATTCGCGTACTAGGTTTTTCTCTATTTTTTCAGAGTTTACATCTATCAGTCGCAGGCTCAGAATCAGTGTTTCGCCATACACTTCGGCACTACCTGTAAGCATTTTGTCGGCACCAATTATATTACCGGTTTCTACCAGACATATTTTCCCGTAGCAATTATCAATATTGAGCTTGTGTTTGTCAATCATGTAAGCCACGTCATATCTGTCCATTACCTCAAAAGTATCGAGCCGCTCAATCTCAATGCGGGCTAGATTTCCGAGTTGCTGCGGAGTTAGGTTTATACCTTGTGCATCAAAGTTGAGGACTGTTATACTTATTCGCTGCAATTGAGCGAAAACGTTTCCGGATGTGAATAAAAAAAACATCAGGAACAGAACTATTAAATGATTCAATCTTGTTTTCATGGTGTTGGTTTTTTTAAGTGAATAATGCAAGCTTTGTTTTAAATTATAATTCAAATTTACACCCACGTCATAGCTTTTTGCAAACGGCTAAGCGCGGGCATTTTTGAGCCTTTTGGCACATATCACATAGAAAATAGTCAAAGAGGAATGCTCTGAATGGCCATATTTGCAAAAATTGCAACACCGGTATTGCTTATTGGCGAAAATCCGTAATTTTACACTCCCAAATACTCTGTATTCACCAAAAAGAAATGCTCAATGGCAGAAAATAAAAATTCTGAATTGCAACTACACTTCCTGAACCGTATAAAAGACATAATACCGGAAAGCATATCATTGGTAGATGAACTCTCAGACGTGCTCAACTTAAGTTCAGACAGCATATACCGACGACTACGTGGCGAGACATCGCTAAGCATAGACGAGGTAGCCCACTTGTGCAGCCATTACAAACTCTCGTTCGATTCCATTGCACACCAATCGTCTCAAATAAATTTTGAATACAACCTGCTTAAAGATGGCAATAGTTTCAAGACATATTTGCAAGGCATACGCAACGATATGCAACGTATAGCGCAAGCGCCTGATAGGCAAATCATATACGCAGCCATCGATATACCTATTTTTCATCATTTTGCCTTTCCTGAGTTAGGTGCATTCAAGATGTTCTATTGGTTGAAAGCTGTGGTGAATGCACCACACCTGGCCAATACCGTATACGATCTGAGAATGGCCGATGAAGAAATGGCAACCATAGGCAGCGAAATCTACGACCTGTACTGTCAGATTCCTTCGGTAGAAATATGGACTACAGAAACTGTGAATAGCCTGGTGAAACAAATTGAATATTTCTGGGACAGCGGCAATTTCCAAAAGCACGACGATGCCATTTTTATATGCGAACAAGCACTCGAAGAACTGAATACCATAGAGCGACAAGCAGCACAAAGTTCAAAAATGGCAGTGAATCAAGTACATGAACCAACAAAATTTCACCTATACGAGAGCGATATTGAAATTGGCAACAACTGCATACTTACCCGAAAATCGGAAGAACTGGCTGTATACATCAGCGTGCATACTTTCAACAAAATGCTCACCCGCAATCCTGTATTTTGTAAGGATACTGAGACCTGGCTCGACAATCTGATGCGCAAGTCGGTACTCATAAGCGGCAGTGCAGAGCGCAACCGATATCAGTTTTTCAAAACTGCAAATACAAAAATAAAACGCCTGCTCGATAAAATTTTTGCGGATGGTATGTAGGTAAAATCTGGGTAAAAGGAATTTTACATTTTACAACTATTTGATTTACTAACCTATAAAAAGACAAACCCTGTCAAAGTTTTGAACTTTGACAGGGTTAACTTTTCAGGTTCAACACGTTGACAGGGTTTATTATATAAGTTCCTTGCAGAATTTTCTATTTTTCTAAAAACCGTTCAATTCCATGGTTACTGTAGGGATGAGCAGCAACAAACCCAAAAGAATAAGAATAACCATAAGCGGCCAAACCCATTTGAACCATTTTTCATAAGGTATGCGAGCTACTCCAAGCACAGCAATGAGCACGCCGCTAGTAGGGGTTATCATATTGGTAAAACCATCGCCAAGCTGATAAGCCATTACGGTAGCTTGTCGAGAAATACCAATCAGATCGGAAAATGGCGCCATGATGGGCATAGTGAGCGCAGCCTTGGCCGAACCACTTGGCAATACCAGGTTGATAAGGGTCTGAATTCCATACATCACAGATACGGTGCCGAATTTCCCCATTTCGTTCATAGCCCCGGCCAGATAATATAGTATGGTATCTATAACCCCGCCATTTTTGAGTATGATAATGATTCCGCCAGCAAGACCAACTACTAAAGCAGCCGATAAAATATCTTTCACACCTTCCAGAAATAGCTTTGTAATTTCATCTGCATTCTTATTGTTTGCTATACCACTTAGCAAGCCCATGGCAAAAAACAATGTCGCAATTTCCATGATGTACCAGCCGTATCCCATTACCCCAATGATGAGGAATAAAATAGTAAACATGAGTAAATTGAGGATAAAGAAATGGACTGATCTTCGTAACGATGTAACACCTGTAAGTGCGAATAAAGCGGCAGATATAGGAATGGCAGGAAAGGTCGTGGCACTATTTCCTATTTTGAGAGTAGTGCTCGGATATAAATATGCAAAAATAGTGAGACTCAGAGTTATGAATGCATATACACCCCATGCTATTTTTGGTTTGAAAACTTCCAATTCTGTCACATTTTCAGCCTCGCGTGAGCGCCAATAGGCGTCATCCTCATAGACAGGCGAGTATTGCGGATTTTTTTTCACCCGGGCAGCATATACCAAAATATAGGTAAAACCCACCGTATTTATGACCAACCAACTAAACATTCGGTACTCAATGCCACTAAAAAGCGGGAGTTCGGCTATACCTTGCGCAATACCAATAGTAAACGGATTGAGAATGGCACCCGCAAAACCAAGGCCGGCAGCCACAAACACCAAATTTACACCGGTGATAGAATCGTAGCCCATTCGTATAGCTAGCGGCACCAGTATAATAATAAATGCAATGGTTTCTTCGCTCATACCAAAAACTGCCCCAAATACACTAAACATGAGCATAATGAGCACCATAATCACATTGTTGATGCCCAGTTTACGCAGGAATGCATATTTTTCGAGGCCACGTGCATAGCGCAGAAAAGTGAAAATGCCCATATCTATAGCCTTGCTGTCGTTCATTATCCAGAATGCACCGCCAATAAGTAATATAAACACTATGATATCAGATTTGTCTACAAAACCATCAAATAAGGCAGAAAATATCTGCCATGTTTGCGGATTGTTTTCGGTAAAATGAAACACCATTTCCTTGTGATCTAAACCATTTACCTGAGATATTTCTTCCGAATACTTTCCCCCGGGTATAAACCATGTCATGATGGCTGCTATAAGTATGATATAAAAAACTATAACAAATGTATGGGGAACTTTGCGTTTTTTTAGCATAAGATATTTTTTAAAATATTATCTACTTAAACTATTATATTTCATATTGATATATACTCTATATATGACCGTAGTACTTTCTCCAAAACCATTCGAGCGATACAAAAAGCAACAGAACAAAAAATAGATATTTCCAGTGAATGAGTTCAATTCTGTCTGTTTTTTCAACTACCGATTTCTTGAACGAATCGGTACTATTTAGTTTCTCCAGAAGAGCATCGGTTTGTGAAGGCAAATAAAAACTGCCATTGCGCAAAGCAGAAAGTTTGCGCAGATATGCAAAATCGGGATTGCTTTCCCTATATTCAATCAATTCATCAGCTACTGCAAACTGACCATTCACCACTATGCTGTCATCGGCAAAATAGGCCACCGCCCTGTAGCTGTATACGCCATTTCCGGGTAGTTTCAACAGAGCTTTATATTTATTTCCGGTGACGAAAGAAAAATCTGAATATATAGTCTGGTCGCCTTTTACAGCAATTTTTACAGCATTGGCAACCACAGGCTTCATTTCTTTATCGTAGGTTTCGGCTTCAAACTCGCAGGCATCGGTATTGGTAAATATAAGTGAATGAAATATGGCCAATCTGCCATCTATCGGTTTCGCAGATAAGGTATTCACCCACATATTTATAAATCGATCGAACCCAAGCGTATTTCCATTTTTTTCGGCTTCATAGAGTCGCCATTGCCACAAGCCTTCGCCAATAAAGACAAGGCCATTGGCATTGCCATGCTGCACTCCAAGGAATATGGGTTGCTGAGTTTGAACCGTTTTATATTTTCTAAAAAAAATGATATCCGAGGTATTGCTCACCTTGTAGGTAGCCAATGGGGTAACCAAAGGAGGGCCTTCGCTAAAAAAATTGTAAGTCATCCATTGTGCATTTCCCCCCTTAGAAGCTGTGTTGAGATAAATCTGTGAGTATTCGTTGAGCAATTGTTTTGGTTCAATACTCATTCCCAAATTCAGTTTGTTGAATTCAGCATAGTTGGTGCGTGGTCCGGCCAGTATAACGAAAGGTTTTCCGGTAGCCAGATATTTGGTGAGGATTTCATTTTTAGATTTTGCAGGCATTTGTACGAAAATAGCTAAATCAATATCGGCCAGATTGCCATTGAATTCGTTTACAGGAATAAAAACTGCGTCCAGATTAATATTAGAGTATAGTGCCTGCCTTATAGCTGTAATATCGGGGTTTATGTTTTCAGCAAAAATTACTATTTTTTTCTTCTTGTCTATTACATTGAAATAAATATCCTGCGTGTTGTTTATCAGGTTCTGCTCATCAGGCAGATCTTCTATTATAATTGTATATTTCCAAAAGCCATTTTTAGCCGGCATCACTTCAAAAATAGTTTCCACACTTCTTGAAGTAATTAAACTTATATTTTTGGTACTCAAAATCTTCTCGCCATCCATCAGGCTCAATTTCACACCCTTCGGTATCAGCACATTACTTACCACATTCACCCTCAGCTCGTTGGAAGTATTCAGCAGCATAGTCTGGTTGTATTGAACATTGCTTATACGTACATCGCTTCTTTGTATGGTATCGCCTAAGCCCACCGCAAACACAGGTACATCAGAAAGTTGACTGCCGTATACCGGGTCTATACCGGTATTGTTGTTTCCATCAGAAACCAAAATGATGGCCCCCGGTTTGCGCCCCTCGAAACGGGCAGCCAAATCGTCGAACAAAACACCAAAATTGGTGCGTTTGCCAGAATAATCGGTTTTACCCGTTTTTACAGCATTATCAAAATTGAAAATCTGAATATCGAACTTATCGTCCAGATTCCCGATTTTTTCAATAAGAGCAGGCAGGAAATTTTGCCTCAGCTGTGCGGTATCGCTGTACATGGCCACCGATTGCGAATTGTCTACGGCCAAAATGAGAATTGGTTTTGAATAGACCAATTTGTTGGATATATACGTAGGTTGCAGCAATAAGAAAAGTAAAACAAAAATAACCAGACCGCGCAAAACAGCCATTATTTTTATCAGAAAACCTGGGGCTTCAGAGAGTTTTACTTCTTTTCGGTACATCCAAATTGCAAAACCAACTGAAATAGCCACGAAAATAGGAATGAGCCATCCTAAACCACTTTGCGCGAACTGGAACATTTTTTAATATTAATTGTAAATAAATATATATCTGAGCATTACAAAGGCATAGCACCGCTTACCATCAGTACATCGCCGCTTATATAGCCCGACATATCAGAACCCAGGAAAACGCAAGCATTTGCAACATCTTCGCCGGTTCCGGCACGCTTAAGTGGTATATTTTTCAGCCATTCCTGTTTTACATCTTCAGGCAGACCATGGGTCATATCAGTTTCAATAAAACCCGGGGCTACAGCATTGCACCTGATGTTTCTGCTGCCAAGCTCTTTGGCGACCGATTTGGTAAAACCTATAATACCCGCCTTAGAAGCAGCATAGTTAGTTTGTCCTGCATTTCCTGCTACACCTACTACAGAGGTAAGATTAATGATAGAACCCGCTTTTTTCTTTAACATAGGGCGCTGAAAAGCCTTAGTCAGGTTAAACACAGATTTCAGATTCACCATGATTACTTCGTCCCATTGTTCTTCAGACATACGCATCAGCAAGTTGTCGCGGGTAATACCTGCATTGTTTACAAGTATATCAACCTCAGTCATATCTTTCACAACGGCATCGGCAAACGCAGTAGTTTGTTGCATGTTGCTCACGTCGGCACCATATACAAAAACTTTTACGCCAAATGCTTCACATTCAGCTTTTAGCGACAACAGTCTATCATCAACAGAGCGACCCAAAATGGCCAAATTGGCTCCATGTTTGGCAAAAGTAAGCGCTATTACACGGCCAATACCTCTGGCTGCACCCGTCACAACTGCATTTTTTCCTTCTAGTAGCTTCATATTCTTTGAGTATTTACAATTTATTCGAGTCTAAAATCAAAATCGCTGCTAAGTTAAAAAACTATTCAGAGAGCAAAAAAGTAAAAAAATAAAACGTTACTTTATAACTGTAATATTCAAATAATATAGGGTCCATATCTCGGGTTAAACATTTTTTACAACTGTAAATACTTTTACTACAAGGGAAAATAAGAAAATAATATGTATTTTTAGGAAATATTAGATGCGGGAAATGAATAATTTGTATATTCGCATTATGAATGGTGTGAAATTGCGCCAACTTATCAACCCTTGAAAATCTTAAAAGTCGGAATTATGCCCACAATAAGTAGTGATTTTATTAGCGATTTTCACGATCAGAACATCATAATTTCATACAGAGGTGCATTTGATAGCTCTGTATTATCAGTACTTGCACAAAATTTAGAGAACTCAATACCTTCAGATATCAAAGCCAGCAAAAAAGTTTTTCGTATATTCATAGAGTTGGCTCAAAACATAAGTTTTTATTCTACCGAAAAACTGAGGCTTGGCGAGTCGGATCAAACAGGTGTTGGTATACTTATAGTAAAGGAATACCATGATCATTTTATGTTTGCAACCGGAAATATGGCAAAAAAGGACGTGGTTCCTCATTTGTTGGAACATAGCAAAAAAATAAACACGCTCGATAGGGAATCGTTGCGTGAATACAAACGCCAGCGCAGGGGAATGCCTCATAGTGAAAAAGGGGGAGCCAATATAGGTCTGATACAAGTAGCACTTATGTCAGAAAATCCTATCATGCTGCAAGCTCAACCATTTGATGATGAAAACACCTTTCTGATGATTGGTGCCAGGGTAGATAAATCATGAGCAATAAAGCCAAATGCAGTGTATACGAAATGGTTTTATACTTTATTTCTTCTTACAATTTCTGAATAGTACCTGTCTAGCGCAGCCTTCAGTAAAATTTGAACATATATCTTCGCTTCAAGGCCTGTCGCAAAACGCCGTAAGTTCAATCATACAGGATTCCGACGGCTTCATGTGGTTTGGCACACTCGATGGCCTGAACCGTTACGATGGTTACCGAATAGATGTTTACAGAAACAACCCCAATAAAGAGTTCTCACTTGCTGATAACTATATAAACACCTTATATGAAGCCAACAATGGTAAAATATGGGTAGGTACCAGCAGCGAAGGAATAGCCATATACAATAAACTCACTGATAAGTTTCAAACTATAAAAAACGATGTGTTTTCAGAAAAAAGTTTATCTGACAACAATGTCCTTTTTATATATTCAGACCTACAAGATCAGATGTGGATTGGAACTTCGAATGCAATAAATAAGTTGGTGAGCGAGAACTCTTCACTTACTGAAATTGAGGAATCGGTTATTAGCTCGGAAGTGAATGTAGCGCTCAACAATTTCAATCATTTCTTAAGCACAAAACACCAAAACAACCCTGCTAGTGAATTGCATTACGAAATGCTACAAACGCAAGACGGAAAGTATTGGCTTGCCAGCGACTTGGGTTTTGTACAATTTCTGCCCGAAGCCGACACTGTACAGCGGATAGTTTCAGCGCAAAATATTTTCCCGGCATATACGCTCGAACAGGTAGGTATACTCATATGGGTAGGCACTCAGCAAGGACTAGCAAACTACAACACAGAAACCGGGGTTTTTACTAAAATCAATCACTTTCCCAATATTCCGGTAAAAGCTATTCAACCAGACGATAGAGGCAACTTGTGGATAGGTACAAATGATGGTTTGTTTTTATACAACATGGCTATCGAAAACTTTTACCAATATACCAATATACCAGCCGACAATACCTCGCTGAGCTCGAACTCGGTAGAAACCATTTTTATAAATAAAACAGGTATTTTGTGGGTTGGCACCTACTTAGGAGGAGTAAACAAATGGGATCAGTACTCAGGTGGTATTGAACTTTACCGGAATAATCCGTACAACAAAAATAGTCTGCCATCCAACCAGATACGTTCAATATTCGAAGATTCAAAAGGCGTATTCTGGATTGGCACAGTAGACCAGGGCCTCTGTAGATGGAACGATAAAACAAATATTTTTAAGCAGTATAAAAACAATCCATACAACAGCAATTCACTTGCCAACAACCATGTACGCATTATTTTTGAAGATAAAAATCACAACATTTGGGTGGGTACCGATGGTGGCGGTATAAGCATCCTCAATCAGCAAACACAAACTTTTACACACTTCCAAAATATCCCGGGTAAAGAAGGTTCGCTTAGTAATAACCACGTATGGGATATAACCGAAGACCACTTGGGAAATATTTGGGTAGGCACGCATGGCGGCGGAGTAAATTTATATATGCCAGCCACAAAAAGTTTTAAAGTTTACGCCAAAAAAGCCGGACGACAAGGAAGCTTATCGGATGATAAAATAACTACCATATTTGAAGACTCCAAACACAACCTTTGGATAGGTACATTTGGAGGCGGATTAGAAAAATGGGATCCTCGTACACAAATGTTTGAACATTTGAGGCATAGCAAAAAAAACCCTAAAAGCATTTGCTCTAATCGCATATATTCAATACACGAAGATAAAAACGGTCGTTTGTGGATTGGTACTAAAGGAGGTCTGAACCTGCTTACCGAAAATGGAAAAGATTTTATACGATATACCCAAGACGATGGCTTGCCCAATGATGTGATAATGGGGATACTCGAAGATGAACAAAATAATTTATGGTTGAGTACCAATTTCGGACTTGCAAAATTCAATCCGCAAATACGTGAGATCAGAACCTTTGACACTTACAACGGATTGCAAAGCATGGAGTTTCTGGTAGGATCTTACTTTAAGGCAAAAAACGGAAAAATGTTTTTTGGAGGAATAAACGGCCTGAATACTTTTTTTCCTGATCAAATTCAAGACAATCCCTTTCAGCCACAAATAGTTATAACCTCTTTCAAACTTTTCAACCAAACCATTGAACCAGGCGAAAATTCTGTACTCAAAGAACATATCTCTAAAACTACTGAAATTGAACTTCGCTACAATCAGAATTTTATTTCGTTCGATTTCGCTGCACTTCACTTTTCGAACCCACTAAAAAATAGATATTCATATAAACTCGAAAATTTCGACGATACTTGGAATACTTGCGGAGCCGATCGTCGATTTGCCACATATACCAACCTCGACCCGGGTACTTATATTTTCAGGGTTATAGGCACCAACAGCGATGGCGTGAGAAATGATATCGGAGTTTCGATTCAAATAATCATTCATCCCCCATATTGGAAAGAATATTGGTTTCAGATACCTATGGGCATTATCATCATGCTATTGGTTTTTGGTTCAATCAGATACCGGATTAAAAGCATAGAAAAACAAAAGGAACTGCTAGAAATACAGGTAAAAGAACGAACTGCAACCGTAGAAGCACAGAAACAGGAGCTATTGTTACAATCTGAAGAATTGGCAAAATTATCCTTGGTAGCTTCTGAAACCGACAGTGCAGTGCTTATCATGGATAAAACCGGATATATAGAATGGGTAAATGAGGGGTTTGTGCGGTTGTTTGGCTATACGCTGCCACAATGGCGCACCGCTAAAGGAGAAAGTATTTTGGGTAATAAAAATACAGATCCTGTAATTTCTGAAATACACGAATTATGCATACTTAGCCGCCAACCAGTTCAATACGATATACCGGTGTTGTGCAACGATGGACGCGAACTATGGGTGCATGTAAATCTTACCCCAATACTCGACAAAAACCAGAATATTGTAAAACTCATTGCCATAGACACAGACATAACTCAGATAAAAGATGCCGAAAAAGAAATCTTGAAGCAAAAGGAAGAAATAGAGCAACAACGTGATGATATTGAAAGTAAATCGTACGAAATTCAAGCTCATAACGAGAACATTCGAGGAAGTATACGCTACGCTCTTACAATTCAACAAGCCATTTTGCCCCTCGAAAAAAACATTTCTCATCTCTTCGAGAATTTTGTAATATTCAAACCTAAAGATATTGTTAGCGGCGATTTTTATTTTTTTACGAATGTAAGAAATGTAAGCTTCGCAGCAGTAATAGACTGCACAGGACATGGCGTACCCGGAGCATTCATGAGTATGATAGGCACCAGCTTGCTGAACGAAATCATAAACATAAAACACATACTCGACCCAAAACAAATCCTAGAAACCCTAAATTCGAGCATTAGTAAAGCACTGAAGCAGACCGAAACAGAAAACAATGATGGCATGGATGTGTGTCTGGCCAGAATAGATAAACTAGAGAATGGCACTGTTCATATCACTTATGCTGGTGCCAAGCGACCATTATACATATACAATCCGGAAAAGAACTGCATAGAAACCCTCAAAGGTAGCCGCAAATCTATTGGCGGTATACGGGGACAGAGTACGGCATTCGATTTTATCAACGAAGATTATATTGCACTTCCAAACACTATAATATATATGAGTTCTGATGGATTGGCAGACCAAAACGATGTTAATCGCAAGAAATTTGGTAGCACCCAACTCACCGATAAGCTTTTGGAACTAGCGACTATGCCCATGCATGTGCAATGCGAGATGCTGAACCAAATTATTGAATTTCATATGCATGGTACCGAACAACGGGATGATATAAGCATTTTTGCTTTAAAAATTTAGTTTCACAACATAATCTCATTGCAAATCAATTTTAATGAATTTGTATACATGTATGTAAAATTGATGAAGTAGAAAAACAATAAATAACACTTAGCTTGATCACAGAATATTTATTAACATTCGATTTTGGCAGTTCAAAATATTATATAATCTGCACTATTAACCCGAATTATTCACAAAACTAAAATCCTCATCAAAGAAACTGGTTTTTGATATTTTTAGTTTAGATGGTTAAAAATGTTTGGGTA
>JFJP01001806.1_pt1 | contig 28067 bp, 28 predicted proteins | sample 431651 | NCBI WGS metagenome assembly JFJP01 (sample SAMN02602958, study PRJNA72255) | Microbial mat metagenome, whole genome shotgun sequencing project. | biome: fresh water; feature: sink hole; material: water; isolation source: purple microbial (photo- and chemosynthetic) mats found in... | reverse complement strand
CAAGGACTCCGAACTCCGCCGCGCCCGCATGATCAGCGAGGCCCTGCTCATCGGCCGGGTCAAGGAATACGTCGAAGACGCGAATATGGGCGGATTTGTCACTTTCGACGTGCTCATGCCCGACCAGGTCCAGAGCGGTGTCATCGTCGCGATCCGCCGTAAAACCGGCATCCTCGGCCAGCTCAAGGTGTCCCAGGTGGAAGTGGATGGCGCGATTGCCAATCCGCTGCCCGGCTTCGGCGCGGTCAAGCCCGAGGTCGGCGACGAGCTCATCTTCCCGCCTCAGTACTAATATCCATTGTCTTTAATTCGACGTTCGATGTTGGGCGTTCGATGTTCAAATTTCTCCACCATGTCCACCACCGTCGGTCTCATCTCACTCGGCTGCGCCAAAAACCTCATCGACTCGGAAGTCATGATCGGCCACCTCGCCCAAGCCGGCATGTCCCTCACTCCGGATCCCGAGCTCGCGGACGTCCTCATCATCAACACCTGCTCGTTCATCGACATGGCCAAGCAGGAATCCATCGACGCCATCTTCGGCGCGGTGAAGGACCGCACCGATGATCCGGACCGCGCGCGCCAGAAGATCATTGTCGCCGGTTGTCTGTCACAGCGTTTCGCCAAGGACCTCCCCGGCATCATGCCGGAAGTGGACGCCTTCATCGGTCTCGACCAAATCACCAAGGTCGCGCCGATCATCGAGAACCTGCTAGGAAAGAAAAACGACGCCGAGGTCCAGAAAACCGAAGGCCCGTCCGCCACCGAGGACCCGCGCGATTTCGTCACCCTCAAGCCGCAATACGTCCCGGACTGGTCCACCCCACGGATGCGTCTCACGCCGGACCATTTCGCCTATGTGAAAATCGCCGAGGGCTGCAACCACACCTGCACCTTCTGCATCATTCCGACCATCCGCGGCAAGCACCGTTCGCGGACGCAGGACTCCGTCGTTAGAGAAGTCCAGGCGCTCGTCGCATCCGGCGTGAAGGAAATCAACCTCATCTCCCAGGACACCACCTATTTCGGCATGGACCAGTGGGAAGGCAAACGCCCGACGCCCAGCTCGCCCGTCGATTCCACCCGCGGCGAGTCGCTCTCCACCCTGCTGCGCGAGATCAACAAGATCGAAGGCGATTTCTGGGTCCGCTTGTTATACACGCACCCCGCGCATTGGTCGGACGAACTCATCACCACCATCGCCGAGTGCGACAAGGTCGCGAAGTATGTCGACATCCCGCTCCAGCACATTTCCGACCGCATGCTCACCGCCATGAAGCGCGTGACCAGCGGCGACTACATCCGCGACCTGCTGCGCCGCATGCGTGCCGGCATCCCCGGCCTCGGCATCCGCACGACGTTCATCGTCGGCTTCCCCGGCGAGACCGAGGAGGATTTCGAAGAACTGTTGGAGTTCATCCGCGAGTTCCGCTTCGAGCGCGCCGGCGTTTTCCAATACTCCAAAGAAGAAGGTACCCGTGCTCACAAGATGGACGGCCACCTCCACCACGCCACCCGCAAAAGCCGCTGGTCCCGCGCCATGGCCGAGCTCCAGCGCATCGCCGGAGAAACCAACCAAGCCCAAGTCGGCAAAGCCGTCCGCGTGTTAGTCGAGCAACCCGGCGTTGCGAGAACCCAGTGGGACGCCCCGGAAATCGACGGCTCCGTCATGGTGGACGAGGCCATCCCCGTCGGCGAATTCGCCGATATCACCATCGGCGACTGGCGCGGGTATGACCTGGTAGCGGCGAGGTGAACAAATTACGACAACAAGCACTCCAAGTTTGCACTTGATCCCATGAAGAAAATTGTTCAAAAGAACACAATGAAAACTGGGAACTGCCGCAGGCCAATTGGAGTCGATCTATTCGCCGGGGCAGGCGGAATGTCTTTGGGCTTCGAGCAGGCGGGATTTGACGTTGTCGCAGCAGTCGAAATAGATCCGATTCACTCCTCCATTCATAAGTTCAATTTTCCAAACTGCGCCGTCATACCAAGATCGGTCAGGGAGGTGAGTGGCGACCAAATTCGAGCTATTGCGGGTATTTCCGGGAAAGTTGATGTCGTTTTTGGAGGAGCGCCCTGCCAAGGTTTTTCCATGATCGGGAAACGGATTCTCGATGATCCCCGGAATAGCTTGGTGCGGGATTTTGTAAGAATTGTGAAGGAACTTGATGCCGACTACTTCGTATTCGAAAATGTCAAGGGGCTGACCGTCGGTTCCCATCGAAGATTCCTAGAAGAACTGATAGAGACTTTTGAGGCGGCGGGATATGATGTGCGCATGCCGTGGGCAGTATTAAACGCAGCCTCTTATGGAGTTCCTCAGGATCGAAAGCGGTTGTTCCTCCTCGGGGCGAAAAAGAATCTCAACGTCCCGTTGTATCCTTATCCCACGACTTCGCGTCCAGGGCGTCATCTTGAAGTCGGTCTAGACGCTGGCCCAACTTGCGGCGAGGCCCTCGATGATCTTCCCGATGCAGATGCGTTTAAAAACCTGCGGGATACTGATGAAGTCAGAACAAGGGGATGGGGAAAACCTTCGGCTTATGCCCGTGAAATGCGGTGTTTGGACGCCAGTTCTTGGCACTTCGGGATTCCCCGTCTTTGGGATTCGACGATGCTAACGTCAAGTGCCAGAACAGAGCATTCATCGATATCGAAACTCCGATTCGACGAAACCCAGGCGGGTTCAGTGGAGCCGATTTCCCGTTTTTTCAAACTTACGCCCAACGGGGTGTCCAATACCTTACGTGCTGGAACGGATGCCGCGCGCGGGGCGTTCACAAGCCCTAGACCGATTCATTATCGATACCCGCGCTGTATAACCGTTCGTGAAATGGCTCGGTTGCATGGTTTCCCTGACTGGTTTCGTTTTCACCGGACCAAATGGCATGGTGCCCGCCAGATTGGGAATGCGGTTCCTCCACCGCTGGCACGTGCGGTCGCTTCGTCGGTGATTGACGCGATGGGCCTCAATCCATTGGCTGTTGAAACCCCCGTTCCCCTCGGAGACCCAGCGGTTCTGGCGATGGATATGTCCCAAGCCGCCGCTTTTTGGGGAGTTGAAAGTCCGATCCAGAAGCGGGACCGCAAAAGCGGGGCAAGAAAGCGTTCACAGATTGAAACCGAAACCCAACGTTTGTCCAATATCGCCATTTGATGATGAAGCCAAGGCAACCCAACCGCTATCAGGCACTTGTCGCCGATTTGTTTTTTCGCTCGTATAAAAAAGGAGTCACCTCGATCGCATTCACACGCGAGCAATTGGTGGCAACAGCTGCAAAACTCGGAATTGCCGTGCCCAAAAATCTGGGTGATGTCCTTTACTCGTTCCGTTACCGAAATCCTCTGCCGCCAGAAATTCTGAAGACCCAGCCACCGAAGCAGGAATGGGTCATCGAAGGGTCGGGAAGAGCATTGTATGAATTCCGCTTGGTGCCTATCAACCGTATCGCTCCAAACGAGAGCCTTGTCACAATTAAAATTCCCGACGCCACCCCGGAAATTATTTCGTCCAATTCACTTTCGGACGAGCAGGCACTCCTAGCGAGGGTTCGCTACAATCGTTTGATCGATATTTTTCTTGGGATCACTACTTACTCCCTTCAGAATCATTTGCGCACAACAGTCAAAGGATTAGGGCAAATAGAAATCGACGAGGTTTATGTCGGGGTGGATCGACATGGTTGCCAATTCATTATCCCGGTTCAGGCAAAGGGAGGAAGCGATCAACTTTCCACCGTTCAGGTCAAACAAGACATCGCCTGCTGCGCCGAGAAATTTCCGAATTTGGTCTGTCGCGCGATCTCCGCGCAATTTATGGAAGACTCACGCATTGCCATGTTCGAGCTGCGTCTTGAAACCGATGGTCTCGTTAAAATTGCTGAAGAGCGCCACTATTGCTTGGTTCCTGCGAATCAAATCGAATCGATGGATCTAACTTTTTACCGAAGCGTGATTCCTTAAAACTTCACAACCCGGCAATTTTCAGGTCAGAACTGGAAATCTTCATTCACGGCTCCAACGGCCCTCCAGGTAAGAAATTTTTTCTGAGGAGACCCGCTTCAAGACTGAGATCCAGCGCCCGAAGCGCTTTCAAAACCAGCCCCAGCTCCACGGTTTCCTTGCCGTTTTCAAATTGCCCCACCCACAAGCGGCTCACGCCGACTTTCTCCGCCAGTTGACTCTGCGACCAACCGCGCTGCTTCCGCTGGTCCCGGACCAGTTCTCCAAGCGTGGCTGCTGTTTTGATTCGCATCGGGGTTTGGGTATCATTGCATGCGTTCGATTGCAACGACACATTTGCATGCGTTCGTATGCCTTTTCAGGCTTGCATGCGTTCATATACAACCCGGCGTCGCCCGCACCCAGTGGTACGCCCCGGAAATCGACGACTCCGTGATGGTGGCCGAAGCCATCCCCGTCGGCGAATTCGCCGATATCACCATCGGCGACTGGCGCGGGTATGATCTCGTCGCGGCGCGGTGAAGAGGCAAGCTGAAGCGTGAACTCCGGCCTGCCTCACAAAGCATCAGCTTGAAATCGATCAGCTGGAGGAGCGCGTCGGATCCGGGAGCCAACCTGTCTTTCGCCTGATTGAATGATTGGATGGCGTCGTCCCATCTTTTCGACACGAAATGGACTTCGCCGATATTGAAGTGGATGGCAGGACTGTTGGGCATTTTCTTCAATGCCTGTGAAAAGTCCGCCAACGCCTTCTCGAAATCCCTCAATTCCACATGACAGTTCCCACGCAGGCTCAGCATGTCCGGGTGTGCTTCGTAAAGGTCACCGGCCTCTTCAAGCACCGTAAGTGCGGAGCTGATATCATGGCTGTCAAACGACTTCCTCGCCGACTCAAGTAGCTTGGAAAATACAAGCTGCCTGGCCCGGTCTTGCTTCCTGTCCGGGTTTGCGCGATCACGCCGACGATCCTCCCCGGAAAATCCCTCCGTGCGATGCCGGGGTGCGCTCTCATCGTTGCCAGTCGATGCCGCGCGCTCCTCCTTCTTGCAGGAGGTCGCGAGGACAAACACGATAATACATGCAATGGATCGAGTCTTCATTCGAACAGAATACCGAGGGTCTGCCACCAGTTATCGGGTTGCATCCTTCGAGGTGGTGGGTGAACGGACACGCTTCAGCCGGTTCCTTGGCGGGACTTGTTAGCCTTTCTTTTTTAGCTTCTTGAGGAGCGATAGAGCCTCGGCCCACGACTCCTTCGTGCCTCTGAACTGTCCGTTCCAAATTCCTTCTGCGTCTCCGATCATGAACATGGTCTGAGTGAATCCGCCCTCGATCTCAAACTGCACGAAACTTCCTGAGAACGTGTCACCAGCAATCTCTTTAATCGTGTATTCTTTGCTATTAAGCTTCAATCCCTTGTTGTCTTTGGCTCTCTCAGCGAATTTTTTGGCCATGACCTCAATCTGCTCTGGGATCTGAAAACTCAGGTTGCCCTTCGTAACATTCGCACTCAGTGGCAGAATCTGGCTTTCCCAGTTGGTGCCGTCCACGGAGCACGCGGCTTCGGCAAACACGTTGGCATGGTGCTTTTCAAGCAGTCGCACACGGGTGAGCACTTGCCGGTTGTTGGTGAGCGAGAGCGGCTGCCCAGTATTCGGAAACCATCGCATGCGTGTGGTGGCAGGCAGAGTGAGCTCATGCCCTCCAGTGAGTGCTTCGGTATGGCTGAAGCTGAATTTCACCCGCTCCGACTCAAGGGCAGCTTTGATTGCGGGCGGTCGAGGGGTGAGGTAGTTGAAGGTGAAGCCCACCAAAAGCAAGAGTCCCAAGCCCGATGCGAGCGCGGCGAACTTGCCTGGATTGGAGCGCCAACTCATCAAGCCCAAAACGAATGACAACAGCAACGCCAGGCGGCAGAGAACCATCACCTCTTGTGCACCCGTGAAACCCTAGAAGCAAAGGGAAGCCCACAACCGCGGCGATGAAGAAGCCAACTGCCGATTTGCCGAGTCGGTTGGGTTTGGTTTCTGAAGCGGTAGTTGAGCCAGTCGCGGACTTGGATTTTTCAGAATGGTGCGGGCCAGCCACTGGCTTGTTCACGTTACGCCAGACGCGACGGATGATGAACCAGCACAATGGCGAGCAAACCAACAGAGCCAGAGCGTAGACTTGGACGGTTTTGGGCGAACCCATTTCGAGTTCCGAAATCAAGAGTCCAAAAGTAAAACCAACGGCGACAACCAAGAGAAGCAGCGGGAAGAACAGTCCATCAAATACCGCCAACCGCATACCACGTAGTTTCCCCGCCGAGCGGCGAATTTGCCAGACTGCGATCCAGCCGAGAATCGTCGTGCCGATCGGGGCGGAAAGTCCGAGGACGCTCATCATGATAGGCACGAACTCGCTCTTCATCCGGTAGCCCAGCGTGGGCATCAGATAATGGAGAACAGCGGCGAACGCCCAGCAGGCACCGACGATCGCAGTGCGGGAGATGCGCGAGGATACATCAGATGCATGGTTGTCGATTTCCGATGCGTGAATTTGAGCCACCTTCGCTCCAAAGTTAGCGGATGTTGATGCAATGGTCTCCACTTGCGTGCGGAATTCCCCAGCCGTCTGGTAGCGGAGTTCCGGTGTCTTCTCCAAGGCGCGCAGGACGATCTCGTCGAGGCGCACATCAATGTGGACTTTTTTGGAAGGGGCGATGAGTTCCTTGTTGGGGCGCTCTCCGGTGAGCATTTCATACAACACGACCCCGAGTGCGTAGATGTCCGCGCGGTTGTCGACTTCCGGTGAAGCGCCGCATTGCTCCGGTGCCATGTAGGGCGGCGTGCCGGACGGGGCGACATCGGTTCCCAGCAGCGCGGAGATGCCGAAGTCGGCGATCTTGATGCGGTCTTCGCGATCCAACAATAGATTCTCCGGCTTGATGTCGCGGTGAACAATCCCCTTGTCATGCGCGTATTGCAGGGCGTCGCAGATCGGCGGCACGATGGCGAGAGCCTGTTTGGCTTCGAGTTTGCCGTCGCGGATCAGGTCGCGGAGGTTCACGCCATCGACAAATTCCATGACCAGATAGAAGAGCCCGGCGGTTTCGCCGAAGTCGTGGATGGTGACGATGTGCGGGTGGTTGAGCTTGGCGAGGAATTCGGCCTCGCGGGCGAAGCGCTCGGCGAAACGGGTTTCGCCGCCGCGTTCCGGGGCGAGGATCTTGATGGCGACGATCCGGTTGAGCGACTTCTGGCGGGCCTTGTAAACCACGCCCATGCCGCCGCGGCCGAGGCACTCGAGGATCTCGAATCCGGGAAACTTGCCGGCGATTTCCTCGGGTGAAAATGGCAGTGAGGTATTGGCGTGTGGGTCTCCCTCCACGATGGTGCGGGAGGCGAGAGCCTGCCTCATCAGGCAGGCGGGGCAAAGCGCCTGCGGAGAATCCGGCGGGAGGGGAGTGCCGCAGTCAGGGCAGGCGGAAATGGGAGAGTGATCGGTCATGGTGGCGGGGTTCTCCATTTCTCAAAAACGAACTGGTTAAAATGTTACAGGGTTTTTCATCCGCCCGCGAGCGCGGCGAACCGGCGAGCGGCAAACAGCGATCGCATTTCCTCCTCGACTGCGGAGGGGGAGGAAAGCGTGCGCGAGATTTCCTCGCTGAGCAGATGGCGGTAGCGCTTGCGCAGGCGGTGCACGGCGACGCGGGCCGCGCCTTCGCTTGTGCCAAGTGTGGCCGCGATGGATGCGTAGGCGATGCGTGTGGAGTCTGCGGTGAGGCAGGGTTTCAACATTTCGAACTGAGCGGCTCCTCCTTCGGCGCGGCACAGGGCTTCGAGATCTGCGAGGACTCTGCCCAACAAGGTGAGCGCCCACTCGCGGTCGTAGAGTTTGTCCGGGCTTTGGTCATCGGCGGGTTCGAGATGGAGACCGGATTCGGCGCTCTGCCAGTCGAACGAGAGGAGCGTCTTTCCGCCGCCGCGTTTGAGGCGGCTCTCGCGTTTCCACTCGTTGATCATCCAGTTCTGGAACGAGGCGAGGAGGAACGCGCGGAAGCGGCCTTTGGTGTGGTCTGTCCGGCTGAGCGCCCGGGCTTCGATGACATGGGAGAGGAACCCCTGCACGAGGTCTTCGGCGTCTTCCGGAGACTTACCTTTGCGGCGTGCATACCGGTAAAGCGGTTGCCAATAGGTGCCCGCCAGCGTGCCCAGAGCCTCGACAGCCAGGGTGTCGCCGCCGCGCGCGGCATCGCGCACCAGCGTCCAGCGGGTCGTCGCGAAAAATGTAGGATCGGCCATGAGTTGTCACTCCCTACCACAAAACGGCGGGACTGTTACGCGGAAAATCCAAATTCTCGGATGGATGCGGAGTGAATTGCAGGAAACCGGTGGGGGGATACGATCTTGTCGCGACGCTGTGAGGCCATATTCCAACTGCTAACGGGTGTCGGGATTGGTGGAGGGAGCTTTCAATATCCTGAGTGCTTCCTCCCGGAGTTTCGGATCGCCGATTTTCAGGATCAGCGCTTCGGTTTCGACGGGCGATGTCGATCGCGTGTGGATCACCGCACTGCTGGCGGCCAGATCGTAGTAGGGACCTGCTGGAAACTGCGAAACCCATGTCGCGGTGCCTGTTGGATCCTTATAGTAATAGGAACTGACAATCAAACCGATCAGTTTGGCGTTTAATCGGTCGGGATTTGCCATCACATGGTTGGCCGCTCCGGCAGGGTCCCGCTCCGCCCATTTGGAGAACAGTTCATGGCGACCCCATTCGAGAGCTACCCAGTTGCCAGACGATTCATTTTCCCGCCCATCGCCTTTTGGCAGGAGTTGTTCGAGCTGCACGAAATTGACATCGTCGGGAAGCTTCTCCCTGAACAACATGCAGATACTTTGCCCCTGCGATGGCGAATGCACTCCGGACTTCAGTGCCTCAAGCGTGCCGCGAAGCGCCCCCTCCGGATCGGTTTGCATCCGCTCCAGATAGTATCCGTATAGCGCTTCCTGGCCGAATTTCTCGTCCTTCAAACCACCGCGCAGCTCCTCCAGTGTTTCCAGGGAGCAACTTCGTCCGGCGGCCTTGCTCCAGGCCACCAGCAGTGAGTTGCGCTCGCTGGCAGCCGACTTCCATGCCAACGGGTCATAGCGTTGAGCCTTCATTTCCTCGCGGTTTTCTGCAGCCGCCTCGATCAATAGCTTCCGCGCCTCTGGATCGTCTATGGTAGCGAGATACGCGGAAACCCCGCCACGAACCACATCGGCATGGCCCTTCCGCCGGTTGGATTTCAGGAAAACCACAAGCTCCAGCGCTTCCCGGCCGCAGAGCAACACCCGAGCGGTCTCAATTGCCAATTTCTCGTGCTCCTCGGTGATGATGGCGCTATCTTCATCGAACTCCATCCACATCGCCTTGAGCCTTTCCAACTCCTTCTTCCGGTCGATGGTCGGTTTGATGTCCCTTGCCTTGGCGATCTGTTCCACGACCGAGCCGCCGTCACGCGGCTGGGGTTTCTGAGAGCTAACCGGTGGCAGTGTCGCAAGGGGCGGTGCGCTTGTTTGCGAGCGACTGCGCACTTCATAGATCAGGGTTCCGCCGATGACGAAAACCGCAGCGGCAACAAGCGCTTTTTTCAAAAGGGTCATGGTAAGAAATTGGAGGGTGCCCGCCGCGATAGAGACGGTCCCGACGGATGCGGCGGATGAAATCGTGGTGGCAAGGCCGAGCGGAGCAACCTGCACGGCGTTCGCGGAAATGATGCCTGTGAGTCCCGCCGCTCCGGCGGTGATGCCGCGTTTGGCGAAGTTTTCCCGCAGTTTCTCCACCGCCCGGCTGACACGCTTTTGCGCGGCCTCGGCGCTGATGCCGAGGACGGCGGCCATTTCCTGAGCGGGCTTGTTTTCAAAATACCGGAGCAGCACGGCATCACGATCCGATTCTCCCAGCTCGGCGAGCGCGGCATCGAGATGCGGGGCGATGTTCTCCCACACGGCGTCGGTTACCGGAGATTCATTCATGGCGGCGGCTTCCTTTTCACGGGTTCGGCGGCGCACCTCGGTACGGATGGTTTGTGCGGCGATGTTCCGCGCGGTGCGGTGCAGCCAACCGGAGAGCACCGGGTGATCCGTTAGCCCGCATCTTTCGCCAGCGCGACGAACACGCCCTGCGTCACGTCCCTGGCGAGATGCGCGTCGCCCACCATCCGGAACGCAGCGGAATGGACCAAATCGATGTGCCGCCGGACCAGCTCGGCGAAGGACGCTTCGGAGCGACTTTCGGCGTAAGCACGCAGCAATTGCGCATCGGTTTCAGCGTTCATTTACTCAAGGGTAGCCGCCGCTTGCCGAATCGGACAGAAAAACTGAAGCTCGAAACAATGGACTGATGATGAAGTAAGCGCGGATTTTCGCGCCTGGCCGGCTCCCGCGATTTGGAAATCGCCTTGCCGAAGAATATCGGAATCATCCGCCCATCGCATGACGTATAGTCGATCCATGCCCGCCCGGCTTCCTCGCCTGGCCCGCTGCTTTCCTACTACCGCAAACGAATCAACCCCAATGAAATCTCTCCAACGAACGACCACCGCACTGCTGGTGCTTTGCGCCTGCATGCTGGGCCTGCCGGATCACGCCATGGCCGCCCTGCGTGGAGGCAAGCCCCCGGTTCCGGATTTCACCCGGGGCGACAAGACCGACGGCAGCCATGATTGGACGCTCGGCCCGACCGGCGCGCGGGGCTGGATGTATGCTTGGAAACACACCGCCGAAGCCCGACAAATCCTCGTCACCGAGGTTGCAAAAAGCTCGCCGGCCGACGGCATTCTCCAGCCCGGCGACGTGATTTTGGGAGTTGCGGAAAAACCCTTCGACGACGACGCCCGGATCCAATTTTCCCGCGCTCTCATGGTCGCCGAACAGGATGCGTCGAAAGGCATCCTGAAACTCGTCCGCTGGCGCGCCGGCAAGACCGAAAACGTCGAGATCCGGCTTCCGGTCATGGGCACCTACAGCGCGACCGCACCCTACGATTGCAAAAAATCGGCGAAAATTCTCGAACTCGGCTGCAAAGCCATCGCAAAGCGCGGGCTGGCGCAGGTCTCCATTCCCAACAGCATCAACGCCCTAGCCCTGTTAGCCAGCGGCACGGAGGAATACCGGCCCATGCTCGCCAATTACGCCAAATTGGTGGCTGAGTTCCGCCTCGAATCCATGGCCACCTGGCACTACGGCTACGCGCTCACTTTCCTCGCCGAATATGCCATGGCCACCGGCGATCCATCGGTCATGCCCGGACTCAAACGCCTGGCCCTCGAGTCCGCCCGCGGCCAGAGCGGCGTGGGCACGTGGGGCCACAAGTTCGCCAGGCCGGATGGAAACCTCAACGGCTACGGTGCCATGAACTCGCCGGGCATCCCGCTTTCCGTGGCCATGGTGCTGGCCCGCGAGGCAGGCGTGAAGGATCCGGATCTGGACAAGGCAATCAACCGCTCCGCCTCTTTCCTGCGCTGGTATGTCAACAAGGGCGCGCCGCCCTACGGCGACCACGCCCCCTGGCCGGGACATGAGGACAATGGGAAATCCTCCAACGCGGCGGTGCTCTTCGATTTGTTAGGCGACCGCGAGGCGGCGACCTTCTTCGCCAAAATGAGCGTGGCGGCCTACGACGAACGCGAACGCGGCCACACCGGGAATTTCTTCAACATCCTGTGGGCGATGCCCGGCGTGTCCCGCTGCGGCCCGCAAGCCAGCGGTGCCTATTGGCAGGAGCAGGGTTGGTATTACGACCTCGCCCGCGGCTGGGACGGGAGTTTCCGCTATCAGGGTTCCCCGGTTGGCGAGGAAGAGCACGGGAAATACACCAGTTGGGACAACACCGGCACCTACCTGCTGGCCTACGCGCTGCCGCTCAAAAAACTCCGCATCACCGGCAAGGGACCCAGCTCGCTGGCTCCGGTTTCCCAACAGGAAGCGGCCGATCTCATCGCCGTCGGCCGCGGGTATTTCGAAACCAGGAAAACCGCCCCGCTCCTCTATTCGAAACGCAACGACAAGGAACTCCTCGACGGTCTGTCGAGCTGGTCGCCCGCCGTCCGCAAGCGCTCGGCGCAGGAACTCGGCCGCCGCGAGGGCGACTTCCTGCCCGCCCTGGCGAAACTTCTATCATCCGCCGACACCAACGCCCGCTACGGCGCGGCCGAAGCGTTCGGTTGCCTGGGCCCCAAGGCGGACGCCGCCGCGCCGCGTTTGCGCCAGCTGCTCAAGGACCCGGACCCCTGGATGCGCGCCCTGGCCGTCACGTCCCTCAGCGCGCTCGGCGAGCAGGAACGCCGGAAGTCCCTGCCTGACCTGCTCGTCATGATGGCGACCCCGACGCCCGGCGACCCGCGCGGCATGGCGCAACGCGCCGCTACCGAGGCGATGTTCTCACGCACCGGAGGCATCATGACCGGATCCCTCGACGGCGTGGACCGCGAGCTTCTCTATCCGGCGATCAAGGCGGTGCTGCAAAACCAGGACGGCCGCACGCGCGGTGAACTTTCCCCCATCTACGGCAAGCTCACCGATCGCGACATCGCCATCCTGCTTCCCGATGTCATCAAGGCGGTGCAAAAAATGGCGCCCAGCGGCGAGATGTTTGCCGATGGCATCCGCCTCGCCGGTCTTGACCTGTTGTCGCGCCTCGGCATCCGCGAGGGCATGCCGTTGTGCATCGAGGTGCTCGATGTCGGCCGCTGGGGATTGGGACGACGCATGCCGAAATGCCTCGAATACCTCTCCCGCTACGGCACCCATGCGAAGGAGGTCCTGCCACAGTTGAAGGAGCTTCGTAAAGGATTCGGCAAGCCGAATCAAGACTCGGCCATGCTCGATCAGGCGATCAACTCGATCGAAAACAGCACCAAAACCCCTCCGGTCATCGGCCTGGCGGATTTCATACAAAAACACAAGGCGGCCCGTTAGATCGCTTCCCGTCACCGAGCCAGCGGGCGGCAGTGGATGCGCGCCTCGATGAGATCGTGTTCAAGGCGTTGGAGAAAGAACGCCAACTGAGACAGCAAAGCGAGTTATCCTCGGAACGGCTGTCCTGTTGGAAGTCGCGGACGAACTCCGCCACCTCATCGCCAGCGCTTCGTGAACCTGCCCGGCAGCGAGCGGGACGCCCCGGATGGCGGGAGTTCTCCTTCGTCATTTCCCCGCCAATGTTGGCTTGCCCGCTGAGTGGGAAAATGCGCTGCTAGGCGCATGGAGAAAGCCGCCTACATTCCGAAGACCTGGGACCTGCCGGATTCGATCCGCAAGCGGCTCGGCGTGACCGTGGGCAAGCAGCGCCTCATGGACGAGGATGGCCATCTGCTCCTGCTTCTTCATCAGGTTCCGCGGGCGGAGGACGACGAGGTCCGGACGGCGGTGGTGGTCTGGCGGAATCCGGCGGGCGAGTGGAAAAGCGCGCCGCTCGCCGGAGGGCTTGCCGGTTTGGAGGCCCATCTGGCGTCCTTTCGCACGGCGATCCATGAGGTGGACACCGATGTGGAGGCGGCGAAAACGGCCCGCCAGTATTTCGAAGTGATGCGCCGGGTGAATCCCTTGCAACGGTCCACCCGCCACTTGTCGGAGGTGTTGCAGGCGACCCGCCAGGCACTGCCGGACGAGTCCCGCGTGATCAGCTTGCGTGACCAGGCCGTGGATTTGGAGCGGGGCGTTGATCTGGTCGCGGCCGATGCCAAGTCGGGTATGGACTTCACGCTGGCCGAGGCCGCCAGCAGCCAGGCGCAAGCCGCAGCGGTGGCCAACCACGAGGCGCGCCGCCTCAACCGTTTGGCGGCGTTTTTCTTTCCCCTCGCAACGCTGGTGGCCGTGTTCGGCATGAGTCCTCCCAAGGAGGTCTATCAAAGCGAGGGCTTCTGGACCGTCCTCCTGTCTGGCATCCTGCTCGGCTTCGTGGTTTACGCTCTGGTCGGCTTCCAAAGCCGGAAAAATGAATGACACTTCAATAGATTCGATGATGTCCTAAAAATCCCCCCTAGACACAACGGGGAATCTCGTTACGATCATTCCCGTGACGGAAAACATCGTAACATTTTCGCGAGCCCTCGCCGACTCGACTCGCTGGCGGATCGTGCGGCTCGTCTTGGATGAGCCTCTCTGCGTTTGTGAACTCGCGGACATCCTCGAAATGCCGCAATCCTCGGTTTCAAGCCACGTGCAGGTCATCCGCAAGGCCGGATTGCTCGAAAGCGAGAAGTGCGAAAAATGGACCTATTTCCGCATTGAGCCGAAGTATCGCGAGCTCGTCGGCACTTTGGAAAAGTTCTTCGAGTCGGATGACGCCGTGCTGAAATCCGACGCCGCCCGCGCCCTCGCCCGCCTCGCCGTTCGCGAGACCAGCTGCTGCCCCGGCCCCAAATCCCTGAAACCATGAAACTCTCCGAACTCAAATCGCTGCTCACCGAGCACACCGACCGCCACTTCCGCATCGCCCTGCCCGACGGCGGCGCGGTGCCGGTTTCCTTCCACGTCACCGAAGTCGGCCGCGTGCGGAAAACCTTCCTCGACTGCGGCGGCACGCTGCGCGAAACCACCACCTGCCAGCTCCAGATCTGGGTGGGCGAAGACTACGATCACCGCATCGAGACCGGCAAAATGGCGTCCATCCTCGCCAAGGCCAAGTCGTTGCTGCCCGACGATTCCATCCCCGTGGAAATCGAATACGAGGACCGCGTGATTTCCCAATACGCCATCACCGGCCACGAACTAGCCAAAGAAGCCGTCGTCCTCCGGCTCGCCCACAAACACACCGAGTGCCTCGCGCCCGAACTCTGCGGACTGCCCGCCATCGGCGGAAAATCCTCCTGCTGCGCACCTGGCGGTTGTGACTAACATCCCACTGCCATGTCCGACGCCGTCGCCAAAAACATGTCCTTCACGGACCGCTACCTCACGGTCTGGATCTTCATGGCCATGAGTCTTGGCGTGGCACTCGCACAGTTCGTCATCACCGATCCCGAAACGTTTTTCGCGCCGATGACCGTGGGTTCCACCAATCTTCCCATCGCCATCGGCCTCATCCTGATGATGTATCCACCGCTCGCGAAGGTGAAATACGCCGAGCTTCCCAAGGTTTTTGCCAACACCCGCATCCTCACCCTGGCGCTGGTGCAGAACTGGATCGTCGCGCCATCCCTCATGGTTCTGCTGGCGTTCACCTTCATGCGCGACCACCCGGACTACATGGTCGGACTGATCCTGGTGGGCATCGCCCCGTGCATCGCCATGGTGCTCGTCTGGAACGACCTCGCCAAGGGAAACCGCGAATACGCCGCCGGACTCGTCGCCCTCAACAGCATCCTGCAGATTCTGTTATACAGCGCCTACGCGTGGTTCTTCATCACCGTGTTACCCCCGTACTTCGGGTTGGAGGGAAAAATCGTGCCCATCGCGATGTCGGAGGTCTTCTGGAGCGTGATGATCTATCTGGGCATCCCGTTTGCCGCGGGATTCCTCAGCCGCGTGATCCTGGTCCCGCTGAAAGGCGAAGTTTGGTATGATGGGAAATTCATCCCGCGCATCTCGAAGCTCACGCTCTGCGCGCTGCTTTTCACCATCGTCGTGATGTTCACCTTCAAGGGGAACGCCATCGTCGCGCTGCCGCTGGATGTCGTGCGCATCGCCATCCCTCTAACGATCTATTTCGCGACCATGTTCTTCGCGAGCTTCTTCCTCGCCAAGCGCATCGGTGCCGACTATCCGCGCTCGACGACGCTCGCATTCACCGCCGCGGGTAACAACTTCGAACTCGCCATCGCCGTGGCCATCGCGACGTTCGGCATCAAGTCCGGCGTCGCTTTCGCGGCGGTGGTGGGCCCTTTGATCGAGGTGCCTGTCTTGATCGGCCTCGTCCACGTTTCACTCCGATTCCGCCGCAGGTTTTTCAGCGGACCCGTTTCCGGCGGCGTATTGTGACAATTTCGTCACCGTTCAGATCACGCGCTGAAACCTCCACCCGGCTTTCCTAACTATAGAATCAATCATGAAAAAACGCATCGGCATCAACGGCTTCGGACGCATGGGACGGCTCGCACTCCGCGCGGGCTGGGACTTTCCGGAGATCGAATTCGTCCACCTCAACGAAACCGGCGGCGACGGCGTCGTCTCGGCACATCTCATCGAGTTCGACTCGGTCCACGGCCGATGGAAGCGCGAAATCCGCGGCGAGGCGGACCACGTTTTCATCGACGGAAAAACGCTCGGTCACACCAGCGAGAAGGATTTCTCCAAGGTCCCGTGGGGCGAGCTCGGCGTGGACATCGTGCTCGAAGCCAGCGGGAAATTCCGCACGCCGGAGCAACTCGACGCGTATTTCAAAGCCGGCGTGAAGAAAGTCATCGTCGCCGCCCCCGTGAAATCCGGCGCGCTCAACATCGTCATGGGCGTGAACGACCACCTTTACGAACCGGACAAACACCACCTGCTAACTGCCGCCTCCTGCACCACGAACTGCCTCGCCCCGGTGGTGAAGGTCATCCACGAAGGCATCGGCATCAAACATGGCATGATCACCACGATCCATAACATGACCAACACCCAATCCATCCTCGACACCCCGCACAAGGACTTGCGCCGCGCGCGGGCCTCCAGCCTGTCGCTCATTCCGACATCCACCGGCTCCGCCACCGCCATCGGCATGATTTTCCCGGAGCTGCTAGGCAAGCTCGACGGCGTGGCCGTGCGCGTGCCGCTGCTCAACGCATCGCTCACCGACTGCGTCTTCGAAGTCTCACGGGGTACCACGGTGGCCGAGGTGAATTCCCTTCTCAAAGCCGCTGCGGAAGGTCCGCTCAAGGGCATCCTCGGCTATGAAACCCGCCCGCTGGTGTCCGTGGACTACAAGGACGACCCGCGCTCGTCCATCATCGACGCACCTTCCACTATGGTCACTAACGGCACTCAGGTGAAGATCCTCGCCTGGTATGACAACGAGTGGGGCTACGCCAGCCGCTATGCGGAACTGGCACAAATGGTCGCCGCTTCGTTATGAACACAGCCGTCCGGAACTACGCTGTCGTCACGCTCGCCTACTGGGCGGACACGCTGGCGGACGGAGCCATCCGGATGCTCGTGCTGTTCTACTTCTACCAACTCGGCTATGGCGCGCTGCAAGTCGCCTCGTTGTTTCTGCTGTATGAATTCTTCGGAATCGTCACCAACCTCACCGGCGGCATGCTCGCCTCGCGGTTCGGCCTCAAGAGCACGCTTTTCATGGGGCTCGGAACCCAGTTGCTGGCACTCGGCATGCTGACGTTCATGCCGGTCGGCGGGCTGACCGTCGCCTGGGTGATGGCCTCCCAAGCGCTCTCCGGCATCGCCAAGGATCTCACGAAAATGAGCAGCAAGAGCGCCGTGAAACTCGTGGCGGGCGATGCGGAAGGCCGTCTCTACCGCTGGGTCGCCTTGCTAACGGGAAGTAAGAACGCGCTCAAAGGCGTCGGCTTCTTCGCCGGCAGCCTGCTGCTCTCGCTCGTCGGTTTCCAACCGGCGGTGATGGTGCTCATGGCCGTGGTGGCCCTCGCGCTCATCCTGGCGGTGACCCTGATGCGCGGCGGTCTGGGAGATGTGAAACGCAAGGCCAGCTTCGGCCAGTGGTTCTCTCCGAATCGCGCAGTGAATGTTCTATCCGTGGCACGCCTGTTTCTCTTCGGTGCACGGGACGTTTGGTTCGTCATCGCGCTGCCGGTTTTCCTCTCCTCCGTGCTTGGCTGGAAATTCTGGCAGGCCGGCGGCTTCATGGCGGCGTGGGTCATCGGTTACGGCATCGTCCAGGCCTCCGCTCCGGTCATCCTCCGCGGCAAGGATCCCGGTGGAAAAGCCGCCACCTGGCTCGCTTTCGTGCTGGCCTTGATTCCCCTGGGCATCGGGGCGGGGCTGGCCTTGCATTTCGATCCGGCCATGGTGGTCGTCTCCGGACTGATGGTCTTCGGGGTGGTTTTCGCGCTGAATTCCGCGGTGCATTCCTTCCTGATCCTCGATTACGCGGAACATGACAAGGTGGCGATGAACGTGGGCATCTATTACATGGCGAACGCCTGCGGCCGCCTCGCCGGAACCCTGCTCTCCGGCCTTCTCTATCAAACAGGTGTCCGCTGGGGTATGGAAGGAGGCATCATCGGCTGCCTGCTCGCCTCGTCCCTTTTTCTCGCCGCCACCTTCGCGATCTCGTTCGCACTGCCCCGCCGTTTACCAGTTGGGACTTAGCCCAATGCCTTTACGGATCAGGGAGCGGCGGACTCCGATCCGCCGAAGCCCATGAGGGGCCCATGAGGTGAGCGAAGCGCTTTTCATGGTCACCTCATGGGCAAGGCGATTCGGAGATCGCCTCTCCTTGAGGGCGTTGCACCCGCAAGCGAATCCTTAGAGGCATTGGGGCTTAGCCGGACTTACTTGGACATTCATTTTGAGAAAGATCACCGAGCCTCAGGCCAAAAAGCGCCAGATGGCGGCGACGATGGCGCAGAGTGCAATGCCCATCACCAGCGGCAGCAAAGCGGAAACAGCGGTCCATTTCACGCTGCGGGTTTCTCGATAGATCGTGTAAAGCGTGGTGGAGCAGGGATTGTGGCAAAGACTGAAGAGCATCAGGCAGACGGCGGTTAGGGTGGTCCAACCGCCTGCGGTGAGAATGGCGCGCACGGTCTCATTGTCCGCTTCGAACATCACGCCGGCTCCCTCGCCTCCGCTGGTGCCGGTGACCAGTACGGTGAGCATGAGGATGGTGGGCACGACGATTTCATTGGCGGGAATGGCCACAATGTAGGCGAGAAGGATGACGCCTGTGAGGCCCATGGTCCATGCCAGCGGATCGGTGAGATGGATGAACCACGCGGCCAAGCTGGCGTCACCCACCGGGATATTGGCACACAGCCAGATGACGGCTCCGGCGGGAAGGGCGAAAACCACGGCGCGCCAAAGCACGATGAGGGTGCGGTCGATGAGCGAGTTATAGAGGGTTCTCCAGAAATTCGGCGGTCGGTAGGGCGGGAGTTCCAGGCTGAAGCTGGTGGCCTCCCCACGCAGGACGGTGCGGGCGAGCATCCACGAGGTGAGCAGGGCGAAGCCAAATCCTAGCAGCGCGACAAGCAGCACCGAGAGCGCGGCGATCGAGCTTCCCCAGCCTTTGGGCGCGAGAGTGCCGATGAAAACCGAAGCCATCAGGATCTGGGTTGGCCAGCGGCCGTTGCAGAGCGAGAAATTGTTAGTGAGAATGGCGATGAGTCGTTCGCGCGGCGAGTCGATGATGCGTGTGGCGACGACGCCCGCCGCGTTGCAGCCGAGCCCCATGGCCATGGTCAGCGCCTGTTTGCCATGGGCACCGGCTTTTTGGAAAATCCGGTCGAGGTTGAAAGCGACGCGCGGCAGGAAGCCGAAGTCCTCCAGCAGGGTGAAGCAGGGGAAAAAGATCGCCATGGGCGGCAGCATCACGGCGACGACCCATGCGGTGGCTAGATACATGCCGTCCACCACCAGCCCCCTGAGCCAGGCCGGAGCCCCTGCGGCGACGAACCAGTCTGCTAGAAGAGCATGACCCTGGTCCACCAGCAGCGTTGCGAGCATGGCGGACGGCACGTTGGCCCCGACGATGGTGATCCACAGGATGGCTCCCAGCACCGATACCATGATGGGAAAGGCGGTCCACGGGTTGGTCAGGATCCGGTCGAGCTTTTGCTGCCATGCCAGCCGGCGGTTGCCGCCTCTGCGGGTGATGCTGCGCCCGGCGATGCGCGCCGCCTCGCCATGGATCGACTCAGCGATGCGGTCATGCAGATTTTGAGGCAGCTGCCAGCGCAGTTCCTCGGCGTGTTTGAGCACTTCTTCCGGCGATTTCATCAGGTGGTGAGCGGGGTGCCGGCAGGTTCGTTGAGGGTGCCGATTTCACCGGAGCGGACGGCCCGCATGATTTCGCGATCACCTTCCAGCAACCTCAGCGCGACCCAGCGTGGCTGCGGCAGGCGGGGAAAACATCTCGTTAGATCCGCCTCGGTTTGGTCGAGCGCGAGTCGCAGGCCGGGGATCTCCAGCGGCAGGCGGCGGGGTGGCAAAGCATCAACAAGTTTGGCCATGGCGGCGATTTCGCGGATGAGTTCCGGGACGCCCTCGCCGGAGCGGGCGGCGCAGGGAATTACAGGAATGCCGAGGTCGCGGGCGAGGTTGCGGACGTCAACTTGGATGCCGTGGGCGCGGGCCTCGTCCATCAGGTTGAGACAAAGCACGGCGCGGCGGGTGATTTGCAGCACTTGCAGGGCGAGATTGAGATTGCGCTCCATGCAGGTCGCGTCCACCACGATCACGGTGACATCTGGCTGCCCGAAAAGCAGGAACGTGCGGGCCACTTCTTCATCCGGCGAGGCGGACAACAGCGAGTAGGTGCCGGGAAGATCGACGAGTTTGAAGTTTTTCCCCTCGTAGGAAAATCCTCCTTCGGCGCGGCTGATGGTTTTGCCGGGCCAGTTGCCGGTGTGCATGCGCAGGCCGGTGAGGGCGTTGAAGACGGTGGTTTTTCCCGTGTTGGGGTTTCCAGCGAGAGCGATCACATAATCGCTTTCTTCGACGCGCAAGCCGAGTTTGCGAAGCTGGCTGAAGCGGGACGAACAGGACAGGCAGGCCTCGCCGGGAATGTGCGGATCGGGTGCGCTCATGGGCCGGGTGGGTGGATGAGAATGCGCTCCGCCTGATAGTCGCGCAGTGCGATGAGTGCGCCGCGGATGGCATAACTCCGCGGCGTGCCGAAGGGACTGGCGAACTCGCAGCGGATGCGCGTGCCGGGAACCACACCAAGATCGAGCAATCGACGCCGCTCCGGCCCGATGCATGACGGTGCCAGACCATGCACCACCGCATCGCCGCCGACGGGTAGATCCGATAATCGGATGAGGCCGACTTCCTCGGTATCCTCCGGACCGGCTCCTGTCACATGAATCAGGGTGGCGACTGTGGCGGAAATGATGAGCCGACGGCCCTCCACCCGGCATTCGATGGAGCCGTCTGCTAGATGCCGCGAGTCATCGATCCGGGTGCCCGGCGCGAATCCGAGCGCCTCGGCCTGGCGGAAAATCGATTCGGGTTCATCCTCGATGTGGGCGATGTGCGCTGCAATTCCATCCGTCCATGAAGCCAACGACGTGAGTGCGCGTTTCGGCAAGCGCCCGTCGCGGGTGGGGATCGGATCGCCGTGTGGGTCGAAGCGCGGGTTGTTCAGCCTATCAGCCATCGAATCGACCTCCGCCGCTTGCAAATGGTGCTCCGCCTTGTGCGCCTCGCGGTGCCAATCCGCCGCCGGGGTGCTGGTCGTGCAAGCCAGCCAGGTTTCGTAAAGCCGATGGGTGCGCACCACCTGCAGGGCGTAGAGTCGCCCGTCTTCAGTGAGGTGATGGGTGTCGCCCGCCGCAACCGCTAGTCCGCGTCCACGGAGTTGGCCGAGAATTTCCGCAGCATGTTTGCGGGTGTGCGAGAGCGCGCCGGCCAAGCTTTCCAGCGTGGCTCCACGTCCGGACTCGTCGCAGTCCAAGAGATGCTTCAGCGCGTCTTCCATCCATTCCCTTGAGATGGTGGATGATTTTTTGCGGAATAGGCTCACGAATTCGTAGTAACTGGTAAATTAGCGCGGGCGGATTCGCAAGGGGGATTCCTGCATTTGGAATTGCCTCATCTCAACCATTTGGGTCCACGCCGTCATGATTTCGCGGGTTGGGAATCCTCACGGATTTGAATTATGCCGTCCTCGACATCGAGGATCCGGTCAAACACATCGAGCGTCCGGTGATCGTGGGTGACGACGATCACTCCGGCGTTTTTCTCGTGGGCGATTTTGGCGAAGAGTTCCATGACCTGCCGCCCTAACGGACCATCGAGCGCGGCGGTGGGTTCGTCGGCGAGGATGAGGCCGGGTTCGTTCGCCAGCGCGCGGGCGACGGCGACGCGTTGTTGCTCGCCGCCGGAGAGGGCGACGGGGAGATTGCCGGCACGCGGGCCGACGCCGAGGTAATCCAGCAGTTCCAGCGCCCGCTTGCGGGCCGCGCGCGGGGCGACGTCGTTCACTTCCAGCGCGATCTGCACGTTTTCCAAGGCGGTTAGAAATGGGATGAGATTGGCTTTTTGAAACACAAACCCGAGGTGCTGGCGGCGGAAGGCCCGCAGGTCCACGAGCGCGCGCGGCCCGTCCATCACGGCGATGCCGCCGATTGTTATCTGGCCGGAAGTCGGCGGATTGATCAGCGCCATCGCGGTAAGCAGCGTGGATTTGCCCGAGCCGCTGGGACCGAACATGCCGACGATTTCACCCGGCGCGATGCTCAGCGTGGCATCCCGCATGGCGACGATTTCGGTGTGGCCGCTGCCATAAACCTTGCGGAGACGGGTGACCTCGACGGCGGGTGGAGGGTTCATGCGGAGAGGACGGTGTTAGGTTCCACGTTCATGGCCTTCCAGATCCCTAGCAGGCTGGCGAGGGTGGAGATGAAGACGACGATGATGGCGAGGTTGACCAGGTCCGCCGGATCGATCAGCACCAGGCGCGGGAACCTGGGGAACGCATAACGGCCGATCCACCACGCCAGCCCGTATCCGAACGCTCCCATCAGCAGGGCCTGCTGGAGGATGAGTCCGCCGATGACGCTGTTGCGCGCGCCGATGAGCTTGAGCAGGGCGATGTCGCGGATTTTATCCAGCGTCAGCGTGTAGATGATGAGGGCGATGATGATGGTGGAGATGATGATGAGCAGGACGCGGAAGAGGCCGAGCTGGCGTTTCGCCTTGTCCACCATGCCGGCGAGCAGCAGATCCTTCATTTCCCGGGTGGAATAGACGGTGATGTCCGGCCAAGTCGCCAGCGTGCGGCGGACGGCGGCCACATCGGCTCCGGGTTGCAGCGTGACGAGCACGGCACTGACTTGCGGTGGCGCGAGCGCGGGAATCCCCTTGGCCAACCCGGCCGCACGCTCCAACTGCAGCGGCTGAAGCCGGCCCAGATCCACCGCCTCGACCCGTGCGCGGCGTGCGGCGCGGTCCAATCGTGTGGCTTCTCCCGGTTGATCGAACTGGATCGCCATCGCATCGCTGACGGTGAAAAAGGTGAGTCCGTCGCCGCCGGAGCCGACCATGCCGCGGGTGAGGCCCACGACTTGATAGAAATCCTTTCCCAGCCGGATGCGGCTTCCTAACGGCAGATTCAACGACTGGTCGGCGATCATTTCATAATGCGCCTGCCGCAGCGGGCGCCCCGCGACGAGCGTGACCCAGTCGCCGCGGTCCTCCGGCCATGAAAGCCCCTGCACCACCATGCGCAGCGGCCTGCCCTCATGCTCCCGCTGGATGGTGTGGGAAACAAAACGCCGCGCTTGTGCCACGCCGGGCACGGCCCGCGCGCGGTCTTCCAAACTGGCGGGGACACGGGAAATTTCCGCGAACGGGCCGCGGGTGTTGCCCTGCACGATCCACAAGTCCGCGCCCACCCGGTCCACGAGCAAGGTGGCCTCGTGGATGAGGCCCCGATAGATACCGCCCATGCCCATGACGATCATGAGCAGAAGCCCGATGCCCACGCTGGTGAAAGCGAAGCGCCCCGCATTGTGGCGGATGTCACGGACAGCGAGGTTCATGGCAGTTTGACGCGCTGGCCGTCTGCTAGTTCGACTTTCCGGCCTTCGGGAAGACGCAGCACCTGGTCACCGGCGGCCAGTCCTTTCGTCACGGACAAGTGGTCGGCACCGCGCAGGCCGGGGGTGATTTCACGCCACTTCGCCTTGCCGCCCGAGTGGATGAAAACACCGGCACGCCCTTCGATCCAAACGACGAAAGCCGCGGGCAGCAGGACCGCGTCGGCCTGTCGCCCGGTTTCGATGAAAACTTCCGCACGTTGGCCGATGGTCCAGTTTTCCGGCAACTCATTGGCCCGCACATCCACCAGGAACTCGCGGGTCTCGCGGTCGGTTTCGCGGCCGAGGCGGGACACTTTCCCTGGGAAACTCCGGGTCGGTGCCGAGCGAAACGTGATGCGCGCGGGTTGGTCCGCACGCAGGGCGGGCATCGCCGTTTCATCCACCCAGGCGCTGACCCAGATTTCGTCGAGCGAGATGATCTGCATCAATGACGCGCCCGGAACTAACATTTCACCGGCATCGCGGTCGCGGCGGATGACGAGCCCGTCGTAGGGCGCGTGGATCCCGGTGAAGGCGAGTTGTTTCTGGCGGAACAGCAGGGTTTTCTCGGCGACCACGATCTGGCCTGCGGACTCGGCGATGGCCGCGTTCGACCGCCTCAAATCCGCTTCGGCCACGAGCAGGGCTTCGGCGGACTTGTCCGCATCCGATTGGGAAACCGCTCGTGTGGCGACCAGCCCGGACATGCGTTCATGGTCGAGTTTCGCTTGTGTGAGCACGGCTTCCGAGCGGGCGAGGTCGGCTTGCACCCGCGCCGCCGTTTGCCTGGCCGCCGCGAGCGTGGCCTCGGCGATGGCGACTTGTTGTTTTGATTCCGCGTCGTCCAACCGGGCGAGCAGTTGGCCGGCTTTGACCGTGTCCCCTTGATCGGCCAGCACCTCTAGCAGTCGCTCCTGGATGCGGGGGCTGATGGTGGTTTTCACCCGCGCCTCCAGCGTGCCGGTGCCCATGACTTCCGAGATGATTTCGGCGCGAACCACAGTGTGGGCGATCACCGGCACGGGCGCGAATTTGAGTTTGTAAACCGCGAGGCCGGCCAATGCCGCGACGATGGACCAGGTGAGGATGCTGCGCTTCATGACAGGATGGCGTTGAACAAATAACCGACGAGCAGGATGCCGGTCGCCACCACTCCGAAAAAGGTGGCGATGAGCCGCGGCTTGAGGACTTTCCTCAAGATGATCGCCTCGGGCAGGGAAAGGGCAATGACGGACATCATGAAGGCGAGCACCGTGCCGAGCGCCGCGCCCTTGCCTAGCAGGGCCTGCACGACCGGGATGATGCCGGCGGCGTTCGAATACATCGGCACGCCTAGCAGAACCGCCAGCGGCACCGCCCACCACGCGTCCCGGCCCATCAGCGAGGCCATGAAGTTCTCGGGGACGTAGCCGTGAATCCCCGCGCCGACGGCGATGCCTAGCAGGACATAGAACCACACCCGGCCGACGATGTCCTTGACCGCATCCCACCCGGCGCGGATGCGGGCGGGCCAATCCATTGCGCCAGTGTCAGCTTCCACGCCGCCGGGAATTTGGAAGACCCATTCTTCGACATGTTTTTCCATTTTCAGACGGCCCATCACCCAACCGGCGACCATCGCCACCATCAGCCCGGTGACGAGATAGAGTCCGGCGAATTTCCAGCCGAACAATCCGAACAACAAAACCAAAGCCACCTCGTTGACCATCGGCGCGGAGATCAGGAAAGAAAACGTCACGCCTAACGGCACGCCCGTGGTGACGAAGCCGATGAAAAGCGGCACTGCCGAGCACGAGCAGAACGGGGTGACGATCCCCAGCAGCGATGCGAGGATATTGCCGATGAACTCGCTCTTTCCCGCCAGGATCCGCCGGGTGCGTTCCGGCGTGAAAAACGTGCGGATGATGCCCACGGCGAACACGACCAGCGTCAGCAGCATCAACACCTTGGGCGTTTCAAAAATGAAAAACTCCAGTGCGGCGGCCAGGTGCGAGCCCTTTTCCAGCGGCAGGACCTGATAGGTAAACCAGGCGGCAAACGCGGCAAGATTCCGATAAGCCAGCCACCACGCCAGCACGCCCGCAGCCAGCGGCAGCAGGATGCGGAAACGGCCCGCTGGAGTTGGACCTGTCTTGGTGGATGCGGACATGGAAAAATGAGTTAGGGAGCGGTGTAAATCATCCAGAAGCCACCAAGCACGACCAGCGCGCCGCAGACGCCCTTGATCCGGCTGACCGCGTTCGAGTTTTCATTCCAGTTGAGGAAGCGCTGGACGACCTCGGTGGAGGTGCCTGCCAGCACGATCACGGCGCAGTGGCCGATGCCGTAGGCGAGCAGCAATGCCGCGCCATACACTGGCGCGGACTTGGCGAGCTTGAAGGTCACGGCGAGCATCGGCGCCATGTAGGCGAAGGTGCAGGGGCCCAGCGCCACACCGAACACAAGTCCCAGAATGAAGGCCGCGAGTATTCCCTTGCGCTTGATCCCGACCGCACCCGGCCCGGAAAAAGGCAGCGGAATCACACCGAGCAAATGCAGGCCGACCACGAAAAAGATGGCCGCGACGAAATAATTCCCATAGCGTCCCACGTCGCCTAACATCCGGCCGGCAGCCGCCGTAAGCGCACCGATCACCGCGATGGTGACGAGGATGCCGACCGCAAACAGCGTGGATGTCCAGAACGCCCGGCGCGTGGTGACCGGTCCCTGTTCGCTGATGAATCCGACGATCAGCGGAATGCTCGCAAGATGGCAGGGACTGAGGACAATGCTCAGGACTCCCCACACCACGGCCGCGCCCAGGGCGACCTGTGGCGCGCCCTCGACCGCATGGCTCAGGTAGGTGAAGAGTTCCCCGATCATGGCTCGTTAGAGTATGGGCACACCCAGTTCCTTCCACTTGGCGAGAATCTCTTCCTTGCCAAGGAAGCCGGTGTGGCGGAAGAGCTCCTTGCCCCCCGCATCAAAGAAGATCTGGGTGGGAATCATCTCGACGCCGTATTTTTCCCCGGCGTCGGGGTTCTTCCAGATGTCGATGAATTCGACCGTCATCCGGCCCGCGTATTGATTTTTCAATTCCGCTAGAACGGGTGTCATCATTTTGCAGGGCACACACTTGTCCGCGCCGAGGTCGAGGAGGCGCGGGAGTTTCGCGTCCGTCACCACCGCGGTTGCGGCGGAGGAGACGGGTGCCGGTTTGAAAACGCTGATGCCGGCGGCGGCGGCGATCACACCGAGCACGATCAACACTTTGACGGGCGTTTTCATGGAACCAGCATCTGTTTGACTTCATCGATGGACGGCACCTTGCCAGCCACCATCACCTTCCCGTCGATCACCAGCGCCGGGGTGGTCATCACGCCGAAGGTCATGATCTGCCGGATGTCGGTGATTTTTTCCAGCGCGTAAGGTTCGCCGGTCGATTTGGCGGCAGCTTCCGCGACGGCGGTGAGGTTGTTGCACTTGGCGCAACCGGTTCCGAGGATCTGGATTTGTTTCATGGTTTTGAATTTTGGATTTTGGAAAGTTTCAAAGTAACGGGCAAAAATTGTCAGGCCTTGTCCGCGTGGAAATCATCGAGGCAGCAGAAGATGTTCAGCACGCACGGCTTTTTGAGCGAGTAGAACACCTGCGTCCCGCGTCGCTCGTCGGCGACGATCCCGACGCTGCGGAGCACTGACAAATGGCTGGAAACCGTGGAAATATCCAAGCCCACCAGTTTCGTGAGATCGGCCACGCAGTGCTCGCCCCGGCCGAGCGCATCGACGATCAGCAGCCGGTTGGGATTGCCCAGCGCCTTGAAGACATCCGCGCCTTTGCGGAAATCCGCGGGAGTTTTGAGCCTCGTGGCGGTGCAGGCTTGCTTCATGCTTTGAAGATTTGCCAAATTTCAAACAAAGCAAGAAATTTCTCGGGCTTGGCGTGAAGCTTGGCTTTGTCGCGGATCTGAAATATCACCCACTGCATGGAGACACCGAACCCTTACTCACCGCCCGCCATCCCATCGATCCCGGCGACCGACGACATTTCCCGCCAGCTCCACGGCATCCAGTATCCGCTCAAGCTTGCCTTCAAAGTGCTCGCGCTGGCCAGCCAGGCGACGGTGACGGACGCGACGGGTCGCACGATCCTTTACACCAAGCAGAAGATGTTCAAATTCCGCGAGCACGTGGAAATCTGGACTGATCCATCGCAGGGCACCCGCCTCGCCGAGATCAAGGCGAACAAGGTCATCGACTGGTCGGCGCGTTACAATTTCACCGATGCGCAGGCCACCGGGATCGGCAGCGTCGGCCGCCGCGGGTGGCGCTCGATGTGGAAGGCGCATTACGAGACGTTCAATCCGGGAGACAACAATCCGGATTTCGCGATCCAGGAGGAAAACGTGTGGACCAAGGTGGCGGACTCGTTTTTCAGCGAGATCCCG
>JFJP01037451.1_pt1 | contig 28079 bp, 27 predicted proteins | sample 431651 | NCBI WGS metagenome assembly JFJP01 (sample SAMN02602958, study PRJNA72255) | Microbial mat metagenome, whole genome shotgun sequencing project. | biome: fresh water; feature: sink hole; material: water; isolation source: purple microbial (photo- and chemosynthetic) mats found in... | reverse complement strand
CTGATTTAATAAAAGGATTTCATGGATAAAGAAAGCTGCATGGAAATTATCCGCTCTGCTGTTCAGAACAGCTCCCATCCCGGCCCCCCGGATGACGACCGATTTGATTCTACCGCCGTTATAACTTATTTTGCCCATCAGATGCTCCTTAGCCCCTTGTTTGTAGCCCCATTCATTTATTTTCATGATTCAGTACACTGGTGTTTCAAATCCTGATGCCCTCAACCAGGCAGCAAAGTAAATTGATGGCAAACTTGTCCGGCAAAGAATCGATTATTGGATGAACCTTTTTTTCAAGTTTGACAAAGGAAAGTACGCCTGCCGGTCCAAACATCTGAACCATGACTGGTGAGGTGGAAGTCTGTTCCAATGTCATTTTTAAAGTCAGCCCGTTTCTGTACCAGTCTCTTTATCATGGTGAGGCTGATATGTTCGACCACCCGGCTTTGGATATCACAAAGGGATGAAAGTTACGGATCCGGACTTGAAAAAGGATCGTCAACTATCTCTTTGCAGAGCGCTTCTCAAACCCAAATATGCGGTTCATAGGTTCCAAACCATTGATTTAAAAAAAACGTTGAGTGATTTTTTAAATTCTGCACAAATCCGGTATTAAAAGGTCAAATCGATCTCTTGTGGGGCAGTCCAAGTGATTTCAGCAGCTTTTAAAACCGTACCAACAAAATTCTCAACACAATCCTACATTCTTGAACAGGGGGTAACCCTCATCGATCGAGGGTTAAGAAAGATGAAGCAGGCTTGGCAATGAATATGTGAAATTCAAAAAACGTAAATTTTTCTCACGTTTTTCAAGAACACTGCATAATTTAAGGTATAGAAGTTGATTCACAACTTGATTTAAATGACCCCAATGCATTTGTTACAGGGTTGTCTTTTGTTAACTCTGGAACGATTTCTGATTTTATAATGACAGCTATTGCTTTTAACACTGAATCGTCCAACCCAGTAATAGAACCAGCCACCATGCCCCTTTTCGACTTAGGCCGTCTTGGCGTTGATAGAGTATCAAGACGGAAGAATTAAAATAAAAATCTGAATCAGTTTTAAGGTCAGGGTCATTAAATCGGTTCTGCCATTTTTCTTGCTGCTGATTTCCAGGAGCCATTCAATAACCTTCTCAGGTTTTTGCGTCGGGTGAAATCTTATATTTTCCCTTTGTTCGGAGGGGCATTCAATAAAATCGTTCATGGCATTGACTTCCAGGAAATTGAATACCCCTTTCTGGAAAAATAAAATAGGTTCACAGCTTGAAATAAAGGTGTTCTTCTGGAAATGTAGGGCAGGATTGTAGTCCTATGCCAAATCAGGGTACACTGATATTCTTCTGGGTATTTTTCCGCAAAATACTGGATTTTTTTGAACCGGGTGAAAAGAAAAAGATTGTGTTTCAGAATCCGGAAACACTCATCCAGCCAGTCCTCAAAAAAGGCAATAAAATTCCCATTATCCCAGTCCCCAAAGTTTTTATTGATTTTATAGGTATAAATGGCGGAAGTACATGGGAATCGAACCCACCCGGGACGGTGTTAGCGCCCCACATCGGATTTGAAGTCCGAGGGCCCCACCAGTGAGCCGTGTACTTCCATTATTTAGGTGTAGAATATTAACAAGAAATTTAGTATAAAGGATTCCTTTAATTTGTCAAGATCATTGGCGCTTGTAAAACATTAAGGATACAGAAATGATAAATTCACAGAGAATGGCCCAAAGATTCAAAACCCTGTGTGAGATTGATTCTCTTTCCCGGCATGAACGGGACGTGGCTTTGGAGATAGAAAAAATATTAACCGCAATGGGTGCCAAGGTCTGTTATGACTCGGCAAAGGAAAAAGTGGGGGGTAATTGTTCTAATTTGATAGCTAAATTTAAGGGAACAGTAAATTCAAACCCCTTATTTTTATCCGGACACATGGATACGGTGGGACCGGGTGAGGGAATTAAGGTTCAATTTAGAGACGGGGTGTTCAGAAGCAATGGAACAACCATTTTAGGCTCTGATGACAAGTCTGCCATCGCCATCATTCTTGAAGTCATGGAGGTTATCCTTGAAAACAAAATCGATTACCCGCCCGTTGAGATCATCTTTACGGTCTGTGAGGAAGTCGGTCTTTTAGGGGCAAAACATTTTGATTACAGCCTTATGGATTCCAAATTCGGGTATATTCTGGATTCAACCGATACAGAAGGGATTGTGACTCGAGCGCCAGCAGCAAACAAGATTACGATCAAAATTTATGGAAAAGCCGCCCATGCTGGTGCAGCACCTGAAAAGGGAATCAATGCCATCCAGATTGCATCCAGGGCCATTTCAAAATTACAGCTTGGCCGTCTCGACGAGGAGACTACCTGTAATATCGGAACCATTAAAGGCGGGGTTGCCACCAATATTGTTCCTGAGTTTGTTGAAATCCATGGGGAAGCAAGAAGTCATAATATTGAAAAATTAAAATCCGTAACCCGGAATATGATCAATGCATTTTATGCGGCCGCAGATGAATTTAAAACCGATGGGATGAATCCAAGGATTGAAATCCTTGTGGATGATGATTTCCCTCAGACCCTGATACCTGAAGACCATATGGTCATTCGGCTTGCGAGGAAAGCGGCCCTTAACCTTGGTGTCACACTGACCGGCAGAACAATCGGTGGTGGGGCGGATGCCAATGTTTTTTTTGGCAAAGGGATTATGGCAGGAGTTCTGGGAACCGGTATGACCGATGTCCATACGTTGAATGAATCCATTCACATCCGAGATATGGAAAACTCGGCAAAACTTGTTATGGAAATTCTGAAAGTGCATGCCGCCGGGGATCTTTCATAGTGATGCTGTATGTTGACATGTTTTCCGGTATCAGCGGGGATATGATGTTGGGGGCATTGATGGACATAGGGACTCCGACGGATTGGCTCACGGAAAAGCTGTCTCATGTGTTAAATGGTTTTCGATTAAGGACAACAGATGTTTACAAGCATCATCTGAAAGCCAAAAACCTGGTTGTTGAAACCGATGAGGGCATGGGAATATCAAGGAACTACAAAGATATTAAGTCGTTGATCGAAACTGCACTATTGCCTGAAAGGGTCAAACAGAACAGCCTTAAGGCATTTCAAAAAATAGCAGAGGCCGAGTCCGGCATTCACGGTCATGATATTGAAACCATTCATTTTCACGAAATCGGTGGGATTGATTCTATTGTGGATATTGTTGGATCTTTTTTGTGTGTGGACTATCTTGGCATTGAGATGGTATATGCATCTGTTGTCCCCCTGGGATCAGGGATTGTAAACTGTTCCCACGGCGTGCTTCCTGTTCCTGTCCCGGCCACTCTGGCAATATTAAAGGGCATTCCTGTAAAGTCTTCGGATGCAAAGACGGAGATCGTAACCCCCACAGGAGCCGCCATCATTACTACGCTTGCATCCTCTTTCGGCCCCATGCCGGAAATGCGGATAAGGAAAACAGGGTATGGCGCAGGCAAAAGAGAGACCGGCTCATCCCTTCCCAATCTTCTCAGGATCATTCTGGGTGAAAAAATAGAGAATGACAACAATGCCGCCATCCAGAAAGAAACCATCCATGTGATCAAAACCAATATTGATGATATGAGCCCTGAAATTTCAGGGTATCTCATGGGAATCCTTTTAGAACATAATGCCCTGGACGTTACTTATACCCCGGTCCAGATGAAGAAAAACAGGCCCGGCCTTCAGGTTGAAGTTCTGTGCAGAAAAGAAAATCTGAATGCCATTATTCATCTTCTTCTTTCTGAAACATCATCCATTGGTGTCAGGGTGCATGAATGTGATCGGTTTTTTCTTTTCCGCGAATCTGCTCAAATTCAAACTTCATTTGGAGAACTTCAAGTCAAAAAAATCATCGGTCCGGACCACCGGGTGCGGTTTATCCCGGAATATGAGGCAATAAAAAGGACGGCAAGGGAAAATAAACTTCCCCTCAAAGATGTTTACAATCGTGTCCTTTGTGACATCAACACGCTTGACAGGAAATGATTCAGAATATAGATAGGCTAAATGATATTTTTCCAGAAAATGATTTTGTTTTTGGCCACAGGCTTTTTTTCCGGTAAGATCCCTGTTGCTCCTGGAACATTTGGAACGATTGCCGCAGTTCCCTTTGCACTTCTTTATCGGGTCATTCCAATGTCGTTTCACGGCATTTATGCTGTGAGTTTTGTTCTTGTGGCTATTTATTTGGCAGACAAGGCAGCCAATATACTCAGGGAAAAAGATCCCGGCTGTATTGTGATCGATGAAACGGCAGGGTATGTGGTGGCCTTGTCTCTTGTTCCGGTTCAGGCATCCACCCTGGTTGCCGGATTTTTTATTTTCAGATTTTTTGATATTGTAAAACCAGGGCCCGTAAGATATTTTGAAAAGAACTTTGCAGGAGGGGCGGGCATTGTGCTGGATGATGTCATGGCAGGCGTGTTTACGGCATTTGTGTTGAAACTCATATATTTATCAGGGGCATTATAGGAGAAAGCGGATGGAGAAAAACTCAGAAAAGGACAAGGCTGTTCAGACAGCCATGAACCAGATTGAAAGGCAGTTCGGCAAGGGATCGATCATGAAATTGGGCGGCAGGCCCATTGAAGCTGTTCCCGTCATCCGGACCGGGTCTCTGGCTCTTGATAAGGCGCTTGGCGTCGGCGGATATCCAAGGGGCCGGGTAATCGAAATCTATGGTCCTGAATCCTCAGGAAAGACAACACTGGCGCTCCATGCCGTGGCTGAAGCGCAGAAGAATGGAGGGATCGCTGCCTTTATCGATGCTGAGCATGCCCTGGATGTGGCCTATGCCAAACGGCTGGGTGTGGATTGCGATGAACTCCTGATTTCCCAGCCCGACACAGGAGAACAGGCTCTTGAGATTGCCGACATGCTGGTCCGGAGTGGTGGAATCGATATCATGGTGGTGGACTCCGTGGCTGCCCTGGTGCCAAGATCGGAAATTGAAGGGGAGATGGGAGATTCCCATATGGGTCTCCAGGCAAGGCTCATGTCCCAGGCCTTACGAAAGCTCACCGCCACCATTGGAAAGACCAGCACCACCATTATTTTTATCAACCAGATCAGGATGAAAATCGGCGTGGTTTACGGAAATCCGGAAACCACCACCGGCGGCAATGCTTTAAAGTTTTATGCGTCCATGCGGCTTGAAATTAGACGGGCGGCCCCCATCAAGGAAGGTGAGAATATTGTCGGGAACCGGACCAAGGTAAAGGTTGTGAAAAACAAACTGGCACCCCCATTCAAGGATGTGGAATTTGACCTCATGTACGGGGAAGGGATCTCCAGAACCGGGGACCTTCTCGATATGGGGGTTGATCTCGGAATCGTTGACAAGAGCGGTTCCTGGTATTCATTTAGCGGAGAGAGAATCGGTCAGGGAAGAGAAAACGTAAAGGTTTTTCTTGTGGACAATCCGGATATATTTGGAAAAATCGAAACCAGTGTTCGTGAGAAACTCGGGTTGGCGACACCTGCTAAAAAAGACAAGAACGGCAACGGAAAAGCATAACGGAGAAGTGAATGAACAGTTGCAGCATGACAGGCAATGATGCCAGAAAAATTTTTCTCGATTATTTTAAAAAACAGGGTCACCATCCGGTGCGGTCGTCCTCACTTGTACCACAGGATGATAAGACCCTCATGTTTGTAAATGCCGGAATGGTCCAGTTTAAACGTGTGTTCACCGGGGATGAGAAAAGAGAGTATTCCACTGCAGTGACGGCCCAGAAATGCGTCCGGGCCGGCGGGAAACACAATGACCTTGAAAATGTCGGCTATACGGCAAGGCATCATACCTTTTTTGAAATGCTGGGCAATTTTTCCTTTGGAGATTATTTTAAGGAAAAGGCCATCCGCTTCGCCTGGGATCTTCTGACCAACGGATATGGATTTGATAAAGATAAACTCTGGGTATCGGTGTTTCATGAAGATGACGAAGCCTTTAATATCTGGCGGGACCAGGAAGGCGTGCCTGAAGAACGCATTATCCGGCTGGGTGAAAAAGACAATTTCTGGGCCATGGGAGACACAGGCCCCTGCGGTCCCTGTAGCGAGATCCATATTGATCGCGGCATTGAATTTGGGTGTGGCGGCAAGGATTGTGCCGTGGGCTGCGACTGTGACCGATGGCTGGAATTGTGGAACCTGGTTTTCATGCAGTTTGAAAAGGATGATCAGGGCAACCTGAACCCTTTGCCGAAACCCAGCATTGACACGGGTATGGGGCTTGAGCGGGTGATCTCCGTGCTTCAGGGTGTGCCCACCAATTATGATACCGATCTGTTTATCCCCATCATGGAAAAAGTCGGAGAGCTTTCCGGCAAGAAGCGTCACGCATCCGAAGAAGTTGAAGTGGCCATGAAAGTCATTGCTGATCATTCGCGGGCATCGGCATTTTTGATCTGTGACGGAGTCCTGCCGTCCAATGAGGGCCGTGGATATGTGCTCCGGCGCATCATGAGACGGGCTATCCGTTACGGCAGAAGCATCGGCCTTGTCAAACCCTTTATGCATGAGACGGTTCAGACGGTTTTTTCCATCATGGACGAAGCCTATCCCGAGCTGAAGGAATCTTCCGCCTTTATCCTGAATGTCGTGAGAAATGAAGAGGAAAAATTTCTTGAAACCCTGGAAACGGGTTTGAAACTCCTGGAAGTCACCATTCAGGAAATCAAACCTGAAAAAGTCGGGTCTGATAAAAAATCCGTGATCCCCGGCGATGTCATTTTCAAACTCTATGACACCTTCGGGTTTCCTGTGGATATCATCACTGATCATGTCAAGGAAATGAAGATTGATCTGGATATGGACGGCTTTAACCTTGCCATGGAAGAGCAAAAAGCCAGATCCCGGTCCATAAAAAAATTTGCAGGGATCGGCGAAGCCTATAAGACCCTGACATCGGAAGGGGTAAAGACGTCTTTTGAAGGATATGGGACCATTGAGGGAAAATCAAAGGTGCTGATGATTGTCAAAGAGGACAAGGAAATCGAAATTGCCAAACCCGGCGATAGCGTGGAGATTGTCACAAGGGCAACGGTTTTTTATGCAGAATCCGGGGGACAGGCAGGGGACTCGGGCAGGTTTGAAAATGAAAACTGTATCATCAGTATTTTAGATACGGTGAAAAACCCGTCAGGGCTCATCATCCATAAAGGCGTGATCCAGAAAGGCGAGGCCAAAAAAGGAGACTTATTCTCCCTTAAAGTGGATGAAGCAAAAAGACAGGCCATTGCCTCAAACCACAGTGCCACCCATATCCTGCAGTCAGCCTTAAGGAAAGTGCTGGGGGATCATGTCAAACAGTCCGGCTCCCTTGTGACGGACACAAGACTCAGATTTGATTTTACACATTTTGCATTCATTCCAGTTGAAGAACTTCTGGCAATTGAAAATGAAGTGAATCTGCGGATCAGGGAAAATCATCCGGTCGAAACAAAGGAAATGAACATGGACGAGGCAGTCCGGGCCGGAGCCACCGCACTTTTTGAAGAGAAATACGGGGATGTGGTCAGGGTTGTGTCCCAGGGAAAATTCTCCAGCGAGCTTTGCGGTGGAACCCATACGAAGCGGTCCGGTGATATCGGATTGTTTAAAATTCTATCTGAAGCCGGGATTGCTTCCGGCGTCCGGAGGATCGAGGCTGCCACCGGCCAGGTGGCCCTGGATCATGTCCACAGGGAAGAGGCCCTTATTGAGTCAACTGCCGGTCTGTTAAAGGGTGCAAAAGAAGATGTGGCAGCCAAAGTGGAAGCTTTATTAAAAGATAAGAAGAATCTTGAAAAAGAGCTGGAATCCCTGAAAGCCAAGATGGCATCCAAATCCGTTGAAAACCTGGCAGACGAAATCAAAATAATCAACGGTATCAAGGTGATTGCAAAACGAGTGGATATTGAAAATCCTTCCCAGTTAAGGGATCTGGCAGACAAATTCAAAACCAAGATCGTCTCCGGGGTTATTCTTCTAGGGGCGATATCTGATGGGAAAGCCTTGCTGATTTCTGTTGTAACAGAAGATCTGACAAAAAAATTCAAAGCCGGTGATATTGTAAAGACGGCGGCCAAAATCGTTGGCGGTGGTGGTGGCGGACGACCGGACATGGCCCAGGCCGGCGGCACCCAACCTGAGAACCTTGATAAGGCCCTGGAATCGGTTTATCAGATCATGTCATGACCGCACCTTGACAATCAGTATAGACACAAAGGCTATGAACAAGACTGTAAAAGAAAAATATTCTGTGGTATAGTCCCCGGCAATACACATGAAAAAGGTAAAGGAAACAGATTTGAAAGAATTAAAAGGATCACAGAAGAAATATTTAAGAGGGCTTGCCCATGATTTGAATCCGGCGGCTTTTGTGGGGCACAAAGGGTTGACAGAGACCTTGACGGCAGAGATTGATCAGGCGCTTGAGGCTTCGGAACTGATCAAGGTGAAATTCAATGAATTTAAGGAAAAAGATCAGAAGAAAGAATTGATTGAAAAGATCGCGAAAGCAACGCAATCCTATCTGGCCGGAATGATAGGGCATGTGGCCATTTTTTACCGTCAGAACAAAGATATAGAAAAACAAGTCATTAAATTACCTTAAAGATCTCACTCCTTTAAATTCCAAGGAATAGCGTTTTTTATTTTTAAAATTTATCATTTGACAAACTCGAAAAATGAGAGGTATATCATCATTAGAATTTGTAGAACATCGTTCGAAAAATGAATTAGATTATGCCCCGCAATACAGGAGGGCAATGGGAACGCAGGAAAGAAAAGCATTGGAAAAGCAGCTTCGCCGAAGCCAGATCCTGGATGCGGCACGGTTGCTTCTTTTTTCGTCAGGTATCGACAGCGTCTCCATCAGCGGGATTGCTGGCAAGGCTGAGCTGGGAGTCGGGACCATCTATTTTTATTTTAAGAACAAAGAAGAAATTTTTGCCGCACTTCAAGAAGAAGGGTTGGACCTTCTTTATTCCAAAATCTGTAAGATAATACAAAATGAAACTGCCCCTGAAAAACAATTGGCCGGAATCGCAAACGCGTATTACCAGTTCAGCGAAGAGAATAAAAATTATTTTGATATCATCAATTATTTCTTGTCATCCCCCACTGTTTTTTTTGAACAGGAATTGAAACAGCAGATTGATATGTCAGGCCATAAAATCCTTAAGATTATCCAGGATACGATTTTAAGCGGTATTCACCAGGGTATTTTTGAGGAAGATGCACCCGGCAGGTTTTCCATGATGTTCTGGGGAACCCTCCACGGGCTGTTGCATTTTAAAAAGCTTGAAAATACGGTTCTTGAAAATGAAAACCATCTGGATCTCTACGAATATAGTGTGAACAAATTGATTGAGGCTATCCAATGTCGATGAAAAGAAAAGGAGTGAAGAAAAAATGAAATTAAAAGGAAAAACAGCACTGGTGACCGGCTCCGGCAAAAAGACCGGGATCGGTTATGCCATGGCTAAAAAATTTGCCTCTGAGGGGTGCAATATCATCGTTGCTGATTACGGGAGTGAAAAGGGTCTCAATGCAGATGTAAAGACCGGTTCCATGAATGAAATGATGGTGATCGGCCAGGAACTTCACGACGCCTATCAGGTTGAAACCCTGGTAGTGAATGTAGATGTGACCCTGACCCAGACCATCTCGGACATGGTGTCCCTTGTCCGGGAGAAATTCGAAAGCGTGGATATCCTTTGCAACAACGCTGGGGCCACCTTTGGCGTGCCCAACGGGATTCACACCTATGACGAGGCCGCCTGGATGAAAACCATTGATGTCAATCTGCATGGGGTGTTCAGGATGTCAAAAGCCATTGTTCCCCTGATGCAGAAAAAGGGTGGGGCCATTATCAATATCGCCTCCCGCGCAGGGAAGGTCCCGGCTCTTTTCAATGGGGCTTATTCCGTGTCCAAGGCCGGGGTGATCATGCTGACCAAGGTCATGGCCAGGGAACTGGCGGGCTTAAAGATCCGGGTGAATGCCATTTGCCCCGGTCAGATCATGACCGATCTGGAAAGATGGCGGTTTGGCCTGGAAGCCCAGTTTTTCAATACCACGGCGGAGGAGCAGGAGCGGAAAATGTGCGAAACTATTCCCATGGGCCGGATCGGATCTCCGGATGAGGTGGCAGACATGGCGTTTTTTCTTGCCTCGGACGCCTCTTCCTATGTTACGGGCCAGGCATTGAATATCTGCGGCGGCCAGTTGATGGAGCTTTAACAATTTTTTTATTGAAAGGAGTCAGGATATGACGGAAACGATAACCGGGGCGCAGCTTGTGGCCCAAGCACTGATAGACAGGAAGATCGAACATATTTTTTCACTGAGCGGCGGTCATATTACACCGATCTATCAGTATCTTGAAGGATCAGGCGTAAAAATTTTTGATACCCGGCATGAGCAGTCGGCGGTGTTTATGGCGGAAGCCTTTGGAAAATTGACCCGGACAGCAGGGGTAGCCATGGTTACAGCAGGTCCGGGCTTTACCAATGCCCTGACCGGAGTTGCCAGTGCCCATTTTTCAAATACGCCGCTGGTGCTCATCGCGGGGTGCGTGGGACTCGATAACAAAGAGAAACTGGATCTTCAGGATATGGCCCAGGAGGCCGTCATCAAGCCTATGGTGAAAAAAGCCCTGGTCTGTCAGAAGGCCGAGAGGGTTCCGGAATATGTGGATCTGGCCTTCAGGATCGCCCAGAGCGGACGGCCAGGACCGGTTTATCTTGAATTTCCCATTGACGTATTAAACACGCCGGTTGATAAGGCTCAGGTCAAATACCCCCGTACCGAAGTGACGTCAAACCCGGCTGATTCTGCCAAGGCCAAAGCATTGATTGAAATGCTGAAAACAGCAAAGCAGCCGGTCGTGATTGCCGGTACCGGTGCCTGGCAGTCGGGTGCTGAAGCTGAGTTGAAAACCTTTATTGAAAAAGCAGGGTTACCTATATTTACGTCTTTGTCCGGCAGGGGATTGGTATCAGACGACCATCCGCTCTGCTTTGAGGGTGCTGTCGCGGTTCGGCCGGGATGCGGTTTTACCGCCTATTTTGAAACGGATCTGATCATCATCCTGGGCTCCAGGATTTGTCTCTATTATCTTTTTGGTGATATTTTCAACCCGGCCGCCAAAATGGTCCAGGTGGATATCGAGCCTGAAGAAATAGGCCGGAACAAAACTATCGATCTTCCGGTGGTCAGTGATGTAAAGGCGTTTCTTCAAATTTTAAATCAATCCATCGGGTCTGCTCTTGAAGATGAACTCAAATCAAAATTTGCCCCCTGGATCGGAAAACTTACAGCGGCTCATAAAGATAGTAAGGATTTGTCTCAAAAGGACTGGCAGTCGGATCATACACCTATCCATCCCCTGCGCCTTGCCAGGGAAATCAATGAATTCATGAATCGGGAAACGGATCTGGTCATTGCTGATGGCGGAGACACCACCACCTGGATGGGGATGACCAGAACCATGACCCAACCGGGGCATTACCTGGATTACGGCATTTTCGGGTCCCTGGCCGTGGGGCTTCCCTATGCAAACACAGCCAAGCTTTTGAACCCCGACAGCCGGGTGTGTCTGATGACCGGTGATGGATCGGTGGGGTTTAATTTCATGGAATTTGAAACCGCTATCCGGAAAAATCTTCCCATTGTGGTGGTGATTTCCAATGATCTGGGCTGGGGTATGATCCGCCACAGCCAAGAGCTTCGTATCGGACACGCCATTGAAGACGGGACATTTATCGGCAAAGTGGATTATCATAAAATGGTAGAAGCGATTGGCGGCAAGGGTTTTTTTGTAGAAAAACCGGAAGATATCCGACCGGCACTGGAACAGGCCTTTGCTTCCGGGAAAGTATGCTGTATCAATGTCATGACAGACCCGACAACGGTAAGCCCGGCCAGTATGATGCTGGCCAATGTCGGTGCGTATAAGGCATAAATTTTTAACAAAACGGGTGGGGGACGAACGATGCCTCATGGGTTTTTTCAGGACAAGGTTGCGGTTGTTACCGGCGGGGCTTCCGGCATCGGTCTTGCCGTGTGCCGTGAGTTTGCAACACACGGAGTCAGGATCGCCATGCTGGATATGGATGATGAGGCTCTTGGGAAAATCTCAAAGGAGTTTTCTGAAAAAGGAATACCGACCCTTGGCATCCTTTGTGACGTTACAAACGAGGAATCCTGCAAAACTGCCATGGATAAAGTGCTGGATGAATACGGCCAGATCGACATCCTGTTCAACAATGCCGGAATTACCCAGAGAGGGGTGTTTGAAAAAACAAAAACCCGTGTGTTCAGGCAGGTGATGGAAGTCAATTTTTTCGGGTCTTTATATTGCACCAAGGCGGCACTGCCAGCACTGATCAGAGCAAAAGGCATCATCATTGTAAATGAATCGATTGCCGGGGTCGCGCCTTTGCTGGGCAGGACCGGTTACAGTGCCAGCAAGCATGCCCTTCATGGAATGTTTACGTCTTTAAGGTGCGAGCTGCGTCATAAAGGGGTTCACGTCATGATCGTCTGTCCGGGTTTTATTCGAACCAATCTTCAGACAAGGGCGCTTGGCTTTGACGGCAGGATTACCACCCGAGAACAGACAAAGGTCGGAAGTGAAGATACCCCTGAAAACGTGGCAAGGCAGATCATCAAAGGGATTGAAAAGAAAAGGCCCATTCTGGTTCTTACCTTTATGGGGAAACTGGGCTATCTTGTATCCCGTCTGTCCCCGGGTTTATACGAACATCTGATGACCCGGCAGTTTAAAAAAGAATTAGATGAATAAAATGATAGAGGAGTAAAATATGACAAAACAGAAAATGACACCCAGCGAAGCCCTGGTCGAAACTCTGGTGGCCGAAGGTGTTCAATATGTGTTCGGAATCGTAGGATCAGCCTATATGGATGCCCTGGATCTTTTTCCGGCAGCAGGCATCCGGTTTATTCCCGTGGCCCATGAACAGGCAGCCTGCCATGCGGCAGACGGTCTTGCCAGGGTGACAGGCAGACCCCAGGCCTGCATTGCCCAGAACGGTCCGGGGGCTGCCAATTTTGTTTCCGCTCTGACCGCTGCCTACTGGGCTCATTCACCAGTAGTGGCCATTGCGCCTGAAACCGGGTCCATGGGAATCGGCACGGGCGGGTTCCAGGAACTGGACCAGATGGCCATGTTTGAAAAACAGACAGTTTATCAGGTCCGGGTCAACCGGCCCGAAAGAATGGCAGAATTGACCCGGCAATGTTTTTTCAGGGCCAAACTTGAAAACGGGCCCACCCATTTAAATATTCCTCGGGATTATTTTTACGGTATCTGCGAAGATGAAATCTATACGACCCTGGCATTATCCAGAGGGATCGGCTCAAGGCAGGCCATTGAGGCTGCGGCAAAGCTGTTGGCGGAAGCAAAATATCCGGTGATCCTGTCCGGTGGCGGGGTCAGTCAGGGCAATGCACTAAAAGAAGTTACGGCGCTGGCCGAATACCTGACCGCACCTGTGGTCAGCTCATATCTTCATAATGATACTTTTCCCGGAGATCATCCGCTTGCCTGCGGCCCCATTGGGTATTGCGGGTCCAAGGCCGCCATGAGAACCATTGCCAAGGCCGATGTTGTCCTGGCCCTGGGGTCCCGGCTCGGGCCCTTCGGGACCTTGCCCCAATATGACATGGAATATTGGCCGAAAACCGCTAAAATCATCCAGGTGGATGCCAATGCAAAGGTTCTGGGATTGTCAAAGAAAGTGGATGTAGCGAGTATTGCTGATGCAAAAGAGTATGCAGAAGAACTTCTCAGGATAGTCCGTTCTCTGAAACCCAATCTTGAAATCAAGACCAAACGGCTTGCCGATGTTGAAAACGAAAAGCAACTCTGGAATAAGGAACTGGAGTCCTGGTCCGGCTCAACAAATTCGCTCATGCATCCAAGACGGTTTTTGCAGGAACTGACAAAGGCCATGCCCAGAGGGTCCATCGTGGCCACGGATATCGGCAATAATTCCTCCATGTGCAATGCCTATCTGAAATTCACCGATATCCGGCAGCATATCTCAGCCCTTTCCTGGGGAAACTGTGGATTTGCCTATGGTGCGGCCATGGGTGCAAAAATCGGCTGTCCTGAGAAGCCGGTATTTGCTTTTCAGGGAGATGGGGCCTATGGCATCAGCGGGATTGCAGAAGTCATGACGGCTGTCCGGGAAAATATTCCGGTCATTGCCGTTGTGGCCAATAATTTTGAATGGGGAGCTGAAAAGAAAAACCAGATCGACTATTACAACAATCGGTTTGTGGGGGTCAATCTGCGGGAGAACCCGGATTATGCAAAGCTTGCCGAGGATATGGGCGCAAAAGGCTACAGAGTTGAAGACTACCGGGAAGTAGGGGATGTGGTGAGAGATGCGGTTGCCTCGGGCAGGCCCTGCGTCATCAATGCTATTATCCAGGGAGGAGAAGAAGTGCTGGCCGAACCTTTCAGACGGGATGCGCTGAAAATGCCGGTCCGGTACCTTGAGAAATACAGGCAGTTGTAATTCTTTCTCTTTCATAAAGGGCGGGGGGAATACAGGTTCCTCTGGCATTGAAAAGCTCCTTATTTCTTCTGTATAATTCATAACAGATCTGATATATTATTTTTCTTTTGATATAAAATTAAAATAAAATATAAGGATATGCCGGAACCATGAAAGTTGGAATTATAGGCCTGCCCCAGACAGGTAAAAAAATGTTATTTCAGATTTTGACGGGAAATGAGGTCAAAGATGCATCCAAGGCATCTAAACTTTTACCCGGCGCTGCAGATATAATTGATTCACGGTTTGATAAACTCGTTGAACTTTATGAACCCAAAAAAAATGTCAGGGCCAGGATTGACCTTGTGCTTTTGCCCCGGATGGAGGCTGAAACCATCTCAAAAGGGGATATTTTCAAGGATATTGCAGACATGGATGCCATCTGCCATGTTGTCCGTGCTTTTGAAGATGACGCTATTTATCATGCCGGGGGATCGGTAGATGCTTTGAGGGATTTTGAGATGGTCAATTCAGAGCTGATTCTGCATGACCAGATATTTGCTGAAAAACGGATTGAACGGCTTTCCGCCATGGTCAAAAAGATAAAGGATGAAGATCAGCAAAAAGAACTGACGTTGATGAACAAATTAAAAGAATTTCTTGAGTCTGAAAAGCCATTGCGATTGATTGAGCTAAGCGAAGATGAAGAAAAGATGATCAGAAGTTATCCCTTTATTACCCGGAAAAAGCTTGTCATTGCTGTTAACGTGTCGGAACAGGATCTCGAAAATGATACTGTTCTTTCATCGTTTCAAGAGCGGTGTGGACACCAGATGATTGAAGTGATGCTGGTGTCAGCCAAGGTTGAGGCTGAAATTGCGATTCTCGACACAAAGGAAGAAAAAGAAGAGTTTTTAAAGGATCTCGGTATCAAAGAAACTGCTCTTGAGAGTTTGACCAAGCTCTGCCTGAAATCCTTGGATTTGATTTCATTTTTTACGGTTGGAAAGGATGAAGTCCGCCAGTGGCTGATCAGAAAAGGCTCAAAAGCACCCAGGGCAGCCGGGGTAATCCATTCCGATCTTGAAAGAGGATTTATCCGGGCCGAAGTTTTTAAATATGCCGAGCTCATGGAAAAAGGCAGTGAAGCAGAGCTCAAGAAAGTCGGCCGGATTTATGTTGAAGGTAAAGACTATGGGGTGGAAGATGGGGATATTTTAAATATCCGGTTTTCCGTCTGATCTGTATTTCAGATCTTCTACCATTCACCGGAGGGACGGATGGCTGACTCTATCCCAAACTGTTCCTTTATTTTGACAGCAGCCTTCTTTGCTCCATTAGAAGAGGAATAGATCCCTGATCGGACAAGGTACCAGTTCCTGCCTTTTGTATCTTTCAGGTTCAGGATGTCGGCATCAAATCCATTTTCAATCAGTTTTGTTTTCACCTTATCCGCATTTGGCTGATTCAGAAAGGCACCTACCTGAAGTGAAAGCATTTTGTCGGAGCCAGCATGAACCACAGGGGCGCTATCTTTTGGCTTTGGTGTAATTGTTTCTTTATCTTTTACATTGAGCAATGCCAGTTTGTCTTTGGCATAGGCATTATTAGGGTCATTTTTAAGTGCTGTTTCATATGATTCAGCCGCTTTTGCAACATCTCCCGCACGGGCAAAAAGATCTCCTTTATAGCAGAGTGCCCAGTAAAAATCGGGTTTCAGATCCAGTGTTCTGGAGAGTGCATCAAGGGCTTCTTTATCTTTTTGAAGTTCTGCAAGGCAGAGAGCCCGGTTGAAATGGGCGACATAATTTTCCGGGGCCATTTCAATTTCGATATCATAATTTTTAATGGCCTTTTCATATTCTTTCTTATAATACCAGGCAACCCCTATATTGCTGTAAAGGCCTCTCAATTCAGGGAACAATTCCCTTGCCGTTTCGAAATCCGCAATGGCAAGATCAAATTTTTCCTGTTTCATATAACAGACGCCACGATTTTTATAGGCATCTGCATTGCCCGGAGCGATTTCGATCAGACCTGAAAATTTATCAATCGCTTCCTGATATTGGCCTTGCTTGAAAAGAAGAACGCCATTATCAAAGAGTTCTTTTTCCGTTTCAGCAAAACAAAAAGTATGGCAGAATACGGACAATAAGACCAAAAGGATGATTTTTTTCAAACAGGGTCCCCCTTTTTATTTGTTTTCATTAAGATATATTATATAATCAGGTATGTTTAAATCAATAAAAAAGTATCTTAATAAGGCAAAAGAAGAGATCTCAAAGGAATATAACATCATTCCTGAAGAAATTGTTATGATCGATTCTGAAAAGAGGGTCCTGCCCAAAATCTGGACAGGCGTGGACCTTGATGGAACCCTCGCTTACCTCGATCGGAATTCTGCCTATGATGAAGTGGGGGAGCCGGTTCCAGCCATGATGGCGCTGGTCAGAAAGATGATCAATAATGGTATAAGAATAAAGATATTCACAGCCAGGGCTGAGGACCCGGAACAATTTCCGATCATTCGCAAATGGCTTAAGGACAATAACCTGCCTGAGCTTGAAATAACCAATGTGAAAGACTATAATATGCAAAGGCTTTACGATGACCGTTGCATTCAGGTAGAAAGAAATACAGGCCGTCTCATTGTTGATGACAAATAATGTGAAAAGGACGATGAAAAGATGAAGTATATTTACTACATAATCGGGATCATGGTTGTTTTTTCCGGAATGACAGCCTACGGGTTGTTTAACACCCGTGTTGAGATTTCAAAACCATTTTTATCCGTCAATGACAGGATTATTTCAGAGGCTGAATTTGATACAGCATTAAAAAGAAAACCTTCCTATATGAGCCGGGAGCAGTTTGCAGAATCCTTGATTGATAAACAGCTTCTGATCCAGGAAGCCATCAGAAGGGAGATTAACACGGAAGAAAGTTTCAGAAGCTCGGTTGAGAATTTTTATGAACAATCTTTGGTCAAAATACTTCTGGATCGTAAACTGGATTCAATAATAGTAGATGTCACCAATGAAGAAATGGCAAAATATGAAGAATTGGCACAAAGCAAAGTGGTTTTAACCAAAATTATTTATCCGACGCTGAAGGATATGCAGGAAAAAACAAATGAAACCGTTCAGGACCTGGAAACTGATTTTGTCAATCTGTCGGATGATCTGAAATTTGTCTTACTTTTCCTTCAACCCGGAGAATCTTCAAAGCCAAGGAAGAAGGGTATGGAAGGAGTGATGATTTACACACTGAAGGAGATACGGAAAATAGAAAAAACGGATACTGAAAAGATTGAAGAGTTTAATACTAAAAAGGTCTCCTTGTTTATTCAAGATAAAAAGAAGGAAGAGCTTCTTGATGAATGGACGGATTCTATCCGGAAATCCGCAGAAATTTGGAGGAAAAAATGAACACTTACCCTCACTATAAGAGACGAAATTATTTCATCAACAAAGAATTCCAAGGTCGGTATATCTTTAATTATTTCCTTCTTGCAGCAATCGGGAGCCTTTTATTCATAGCCGTATTCAGTTTTTTTTCCTCCAATACCCTCTCGATTGTTTATGACAATTATCATCTTCAAATAGGGATCACACCGGAAATTCTGTTCAAGAAAATTTTAAGCACTCAATGGTTGTTCATAGTCCTTGGCGGGGGCATGGTTGTGGGTATCACACTTATTTTAACACATAGGATTGCCGGGCCTTTTTACAGGTTTGAAAAAACTCTGGATGAAATGATGGATGGGGATATTTCAAGAAAAATCATATTGCGGGAAAAAGATGAAGGCAAAGATCTTGCCCAGAAAATCAATGCATTTAATGATATGCTTGGAGAGAAGCTCTCGATCATAGAAAATTTAAACTCCAAGATCGCTGTATCAACCCTGCATTTAAAGAAGGCTCTGGATGACTCGGATCTGGGCTCTGAAAAATTTGCCCCTCTTATGAATCAAATACTGGACAGCCAGAAAAATATTCAGGTCATGATCAATGACTATACATTTCCTAGAGAAAAACTTTAGGAATGATGGTTTATGACACATCCCCGAACCCTATATATCATTTTATTTATTGGCGCGCTGATTTGTCTACCCTGCAGATCAGAGGCAGGGGCTCTTGAGTCAAGATACGCCGTCATCACCTTTGATGATCTCGATGTGTTAAAACGGTTTAATAATGAACTCTATATGGGTCGCCTGGGTTCCCAGATGAGAAGAAATTCCGGAGAAACCATAGAGGATGAGGTGATCTCAAAAATCGATTTTATTGTCGAAAAGGTGATGACCGCCCTGGATATGTTTCTCCCTAATCTGAAATTTTCCATCGTGATTCACCCGGATACAAAAAATGTTGAGAGGGATTTTCGTGAGATATACAGAGTCAATGTGGATTATATTGCCTTTTATTCGCCTTCCAGAAACACAGTGTTCTATTCAGCAGATAATTCAACTTTAAGAGTTGTGGCCCATGAGATCGGTCATGTGGTCGCTGAAAAATATTTTCCTATTTCCCCTCCTCAGCGGATTCACGAAGTCATGGCCCAATATGCAGAGCAGCATGTTACGGATTAATTTTCTTAACCATTTTTAAGGCATGGGGATTCCCAGGGTTGAGAAGCAGGGCATGGTCATATTTATCTAGAGCTTTATAAAGAATCCCCTGCTGATAATACAAGTCTGCCAAAGCAATTTTGATATCAGGGTCCATGGGCAGGTTTTTTTCTGCTCTTTCTATGGTATCCATGGCATTTCGGAGATCATTGTGGCTTTTAAAAAATCGGAACACTTTAAAATAATGAGATTTTTTAATCGCGGCCTGCTCTGCCTGAGTCTGGAAAGCAGTAAATTTCATCTCCTCAATTAAATCAAGGGATTTGATAAAGCGATCAATGGCCGGCTCTATTTTTCCCGTATCAAATAAAAATCCGGCAAATTCAATGGCAGGGCCGGGTGCATCGGGAATGGCCTGTTCTATTATTTCTGACTCAATTCCAGCGACAATCATTGCAGTCAAAGCCCTTTCCATGAATTTTCCATTCATTTCCAATGTTTTTTTCATATAGGAAATTCCTTGCTCCAAATCTTTTTTTGAAAGGAGCCAGGCTGCATACTGAAATGTATGTTCAGGGTTGCTTTTGTCGTATAGCATGCTCTTTTTGAATGCGGTTTCGGCTTTTTCCGATTCATTTCGACGGGCCAGGAAAGTCGCATATCGATTCAGATATCTTGAATTCAATGGGTCAAGATAAAGAGATGAGATAAACAGATCTTCCGATTCCTTCATATCATTCTGGAACCAGGCAGCATTGGCAGATATAAACCGATATTCGGCCTGGAGCGGATCGAAGGAGGATGCAAATTCAGCTACTTTTTGGATTGTTTGAATTGTCGGTATCGGTGTATGGGTGCTGATCGTATAATTTTTGATGTTTGAATAGTAAAAAAGTCCTGCTAAATTAGAAAAATTATATGCGATGGAAAAAAAAGTGATCAAACAGAGGATCACACCGGCACTTGCTTTTTTTATTGTGGAGTCGATGGCCAGGAGCCTTGTCGGCCGACTTTGTTTTCTTATTCCGGTACTGGCAGAAGTAACTGCAATCCCGGCAACAAAAAAGAACCAGAGGCCGTTTGCGCCGATGTGCAGATTGAAATCGGTAAAGCTGTGCAGCAGGATTGCGACAAGAGCGGTGAGGCTTCCCATGTAAAGGTAAATTGAAATCGCATCCCGCCGGGTTGAAAAGGTTTTATATGTTTTATAAAAAAGGGTTAGAAGAAAAGAAAAAACAATAAGAAAACCGATGATGCCACCTTCGGAAAGAAGTTCGAGATAATCATTATGGGCATGGTCCAGAAACAATTCACTGACGATGGAACGGTGCAGGGGGTAGATGTGGGAAAAGGACCCAAAACCTGCGCCGGTAATGGCAAAATGTTTGATAATATCCAGACTGTCTTTCCAGAAATCGAGCCTGGATTCATAAATAACGCCCTGAGTATTTTTCAGTCGGGCAAATCGTTCGAAAATCTGATCCCAGCCGAACCATCCAATGGAAAGCATGGCGATCAGAATGACAAAAATAACCAGAGTGGTATTGCCTTTGCTTATTTTCCGGTTCATCAGAAAAAAGGTGAAGAGCAAAAGAGACAGGCAGGTGCTGATCATGGCGCCTCTGGAAAGGCTGACAAATATGGAGGTAATGATTAATAATGCGGATGTGCCGATCAGGATATGAATATTCGCTTTTTCCTGGGAAAAGATTTCAGCAATCCCTTTAATCAGAGAGGTATTTCCAATTCTGGGTCGATAATATAAAAAAAGTCCCAGGACAATGGGAAACATCATTTCCATTAACCCGGCATAGTGATTGTGATTCACATAGGGACCGACAACAATTGAATTGGTCGGGGTATGGCGGAACCAGAGGGCCATGTCATCGGTCAGGTAAAATTGAAGAATAGAAGAAAATGCCAGGAGCCCTCCAAAAAAGGCGATGGTGAGGGCAGTGGCCTGAAGGTTTTCTTTTCTGCTGAGCAATTGAACCGTCAGTACATAAAACATCACATAGGTTGCGTATCTGAAAAACTCGGATACAGTCGCTTTTGGATTGACGGTCAGGGGCATCCATGAATCCGTATGGGTAATCAGTCGGGTTGTCTGGTGGATATCAAATGCTGCTGGAGAGAGTAATCCAACCATAACCGGTGGAAGCGGGATCAGTTGAAAAAGGATATAGAAAAGAAAAAGCAGTAAGGGGGTAATACCAGGAACTGCATAAAGGGGGTCTTTGTGCTTAAAAATATGGATAAAAAAAAAGCAACATGCAAGGGCGCAAAGGATTTCCATGATTGCATAGGACCATGGTTCCGTTGTCCCAAAAGCCAATGGCGTGAAAATAAATAAAAAGAAGAAAAGGCTTTTTGAAAGTCTCAAGGACATGTTATTTATGATTCAGACGAGTAATAATAGTCACCATAATTATAATAATACCCGCTTTTTTTTGCATTGAAACGGTTTAAAACCAGACCGGTCAATGGCGCATTCACTTCTCTGAGCTGTTTCAAACCCTTTGCCAGCATTTCATAAGTGGTTTTCCCGGCCCAGGTCACAAGAATGACACCGTCAACGTGTTTACTCAAGATAACCGGATCTGTAACGCTAGCAAGAGGGGGTGTATCAATAATGATCATATCAAAATCGGAAGATACTCTCGACAAAAGGTCTTTAAGCTTTTTCGAACTTAAGAGTTCAGATGGATTCGGGGGCACCGGGCCTGAAGTGATCAGATAAAGATTTTCAACAGGTTGCTCCATTTTGATTTCGGTCTCATTTGTAACACCTGCAAGGAATGAACTTAATCCGGATGTATTTACAAAATTAAAGTTTTTGTGCTGTACAGGCCGTCTCATGTCTGCATCAATGAGCAATACTTTTTTTCCTGCATGGGCAAGGGACATGGCCAGGCCAGCGCTGATGGAAGATTTTCCTTCTCCCGGCGTAAAACTGCTGACCAGAAGAATTTTTGGCGGATTATCGGCAGAAGATAGCAAGACAGCGGTTCTCATGCCCTTGAAGCTTTCTGCAATCAAAGACGATGCATCGCCCATAACATTCTGGACAACGGTCTGCTTTTTGTCTTTAATCAGATCAATGGTACTGATAACGGGGATATTGAATTTTTCCTCTACATCTTCAGGCGTTTTTACGGTGTTGTCCAGGTATTCAAAAAAGAAAGCAAGGCCAATGCCGCCAAACAGCCCCAGAATGATTCCAAGAAGGATGTTTCTCTTTTTATTGGGCTTGGCCGGTACCTCAGGCAGTTCTGCCTTTTCAATAATCCATACATTGACGGATTGATTTCTTTCAGTGATATCCCGCTCTTTCATCTTTTTGACAAGGGCATCATAAAGAAATCTGTTCGTATCCACTTTTCGCTGAAGCATTCCGAGTTGAATGGATTTTTCTCCAAATCTTTCCGCCTCAAACCGGGTTTGATCTACAAGTCCTTTTAAGTCCCTCTCATTTCCTTCCGCAAGCTGATATTCATTTTTTATGGTCTCAACCACTTTTTCAAGTTCTGAATATTTTTTCCCTTTCAGGCTTTCAAGTTCATTTTTTGCGGTGATCATTTTAGGATGCTTTGGGCCATATTTTTTTGACAGCTCGGAAATTTTCTGATCTGCCATAATAATTTTCTGATTGATGGATTCCAGAGAGACATTTTTAACAACGGCGGGAATGGATTCAAGCTGCTCTTTTCTGACATTTTTCACCTGATTGTAGACGGCCAGCAATTCCTTTTTTTTTGTTTCCGAGACCGTCATATTCCTTGATAGATCTGCCAGTCTTTCCGGCAGGACAGTCACTTTATCTTCAATGGTGACAATATCCTGCTGCTTCTTGTACACCTGCAATTCCTGTTCAGATTCTTCCAGCTTTTTCCGCTGGACCTCAGCTTTTTGTGACATCCAACTGATACTATATCCGGAGACTTCCATCTGCATGTCGACAAGCTTCTCAATGAAAGCCTGGGCAACGGCATCGGCGACTTTCATGGCAACCGCCGGATTGTCGGAAAGATACCCGATTTGCAGGATTCTTGAATTTTCAACAGGTATGACGGATATATTCTGTTTAATCAAATTCCCGAGAATCTGGGCCTTGGTCAGGGGAATATCACTGGAAATTTGTTTTTCAACAACATCATCGGAGGTTGAAAAAAGGGTTTCAATTCCGATCATCTCTTTTAATGAAATGTATTGGTCATTCATCCATCCTGCAAACGCTTGAATATAGGATTTTTTTTCTTCCTTCTTTTTAAAAAAGGTATCATAGGTTTTTTCCGGATTCAGGCTTTCAACTGCCTTTTCAATAACAGCCGCACTCATAATCAATTGATTATGAGTTTCAATAAATTCAGGATCATAAGCAGTATAAGTAGAAGTTGTGGTTAATGAGCCGGCAGTATTTTTTTCTATCAATACCTTGGTGCTGGTAAAATATAAGGGAGTTGCTGTAAAAGTTGCAATGATCACGATCAGAAGCGTCAGAATAAAAAAAGTAAGGATAGGTCCTTTGCGCTTGTTGATAATTCGAAGATAGTCTCTTAAATGTATTTCTTTTTCATCCATAATTTAAAAAAAACTTTCGGGTACGACAATCACATCATCCGGAAGTACCGGCTCGTCCATGTTAACCTTTTCAAGGACTTTTTTATCGCCCTTTATAAGCCGGATAATCTGAACTTTATCCTTTGCGGCTATTTTTGAAAAGCCTCCTGCCATGGTAATCGCCTTAATGACGGTCAGTTCCTGTTCGTATACATATTGATTGGGTTTAACCACTTCGCCGGAAACATAATAGGTTTTTGCCTTGGAAATATAGATGCTGTCATTATCCTGAACAGTGAGGTTTAGGGAAACGTCACCTTTTTTGATGAGTTTTTCAAGATCCAGAACGATCTGATCTTTGTTCTCGCCGGACCCGGTCGTTCGTTTAATGGTTGCGGTTCCGCCTGCATCTGTGGTCAACCCGCCCGCCGTGGAAATAAATTCCAGAATGGTTACCTTACCCCTGAGTTCATATTGACCTGGATTTTTGATCTGCCCCAGAATAACGGCTTTCTTGCTCCGGTGTTCTTTAATGAAAACATCGACCTGGGGATTGACAAGATACCCGTCGGCGTATAATCCCTCAATTTTTGAGGATATCTGGGAAACCGTCAGATCTTTGATAGAGATTTCGCCTATCAGCGGAACCCGTATGGTGCTGTTCGAACTGACCCGAACGGTTGTGGCCAGGTCGTCATTCTCATATACCTTGATATCAAGGACATCCCCTTCGCCAATGGTATATTCCTGGGAAAAGGCAATCAGGGGCATAAAGAATAAAAACAGAATCAATAGGGTTCTATATTTTTTTTGCATTCTTTTTTTACAAGGACAGGGTTGCCCTGAAATAAATCTGGTTGGCTTCATAGTCATAGGTCGTTATATTTGAGTCATTCAGATAATAATTATAACCGAGGTCAAAAATCAGCCATTTTCTAGGTTCAAACCTTACTGCCGGGCCAATTCCAAATAAATCATCGGCTCTGTCAAATCCTTTGTATTCATTTTTTTCAAATGAGACATCAAAGGTTCCGGTCCATTTTTCTGAAAATCGCTGCAGCAAGGCAACATTGATTCCCGATGAAAGAAAAGTGGATGCACCGCCAAAGTCCGACTCATGGAATTTCCGGTATCCACTGATCTGGAGCCCTCTTTTGGGAGTCAGATTGTGCTGGGTCTGGAGTTCAACGGAAAAGCCATCCTGGTCTTCGATGGTCGGGGCGTCAAAATCTTTTTGAATATACCCCAGTTTCAGAGTCCCCCGTGTATTCGCGGTCATATCCCAGGTAGCACCGGCATAATACCGGTTTTCAATACTATCGGTAGACGTCCCGCCGTCAAAATCAATATCTGCAAAATTATATTCCACAAAAAGAGAAGTTTTGGGCCAGAATTGATAAAACGCAGAGATGCCAAAAGAATCGTCGTTTCTGTTCCTGTAGGATGCAGCGAGATCTTCATAATTGATGTCGTAATTTGAGTAGTCCAATTCAAATTTGAATTTTCCTGAAGGGGCTGCATAAGTGGCAACCAAATCCAGAAGATTGTCTTTATATCGGTAAAGCGTATCAATAATACCATTGCCAGCAATATCTTCTCGATCATGAAAAATATCAATAATGTCAAAGGAAAGCCCTGAACTCAAGTTATATTGGAAAAGCCCTTCGGCTTTGTGGTTTACATGATCAAGCGATGAATGGTCGGAATAGAGCAGAAATTCCGGTGAATAAAGAAAATAGGATTGATACCGCCGGGTGGTTTCAGGCTTGATGCGGCTTAAATTAAGCCCTCCAGGAGAAGTGGTTGTCGTATCTATGGATAAAAGTTTTTCTCTGTTGGCAGGAAAAGCAAGCCAGACACCCGGGGCAATGGTGGTAATAAAATCGCTTTTTGTATTGGTATGTGTGGCAAAAAGATTGTCAGTATAAACTTCCTGAAAGATTACAAACGGATGGAAGTTTCCCCCCTGCTTGCCGAAGATATCAGAGCCGATGCCCTCATCTTCAGGAACCGGTTTTTCTTTGGATTGACCTTCAGGTATGGATGAGGAGGGCTCACTTTTCGACTGGCCGACAGGAGGCGTGTCATCGGCATAGGCACCATGGGTCAACAAAACGACAAATAAAACCATGATGAGGAACTGAATGAAATTTTTATGATACCTCATTTTGCTTATTCCCTTTTAATATAATAAGTTCGACTAAATTATTAAAATGAAAAACATCAAAAGAAACCAACCCGATAGTATGACTATCAAATTTGGAGCAGCTTAATATTTACAAAGGCATAATGTCAATAAAAAAACGCCCTGTTGTAAGGAATTCAGGGCGTTTTTGTACTTTTTCAGATTTTCTATGAAGCGCTTGGGCTCGATACGGAAAATGGTTTCGGTGGTGTCGGTGGCGGGATGGGCGGCGGTGGTACTTCTAATGCCGTATACCCCAGTCCTATTTCCTTTAAGCATTGGGCCTGGATAATTTCATCCCGTTCGAAAACAGGGGTTCCCAGGGGAGTTATGGCTTTCGTGGCAGCCTCTGCAATAATTTGTTTATTGACACCGCTTTCCGTGGCACACATACAGAGCTGATCCAGATTCACTTCTCCCTCATAACTAAAAATATTAGTTAAAACCGAAAACGGGTTATATTTTAGATCCACGGCGATTTTCATTGCTTCGCATGGCGGGGCTTTTAGCTCCATGGCTTTTTTAATTGCACCCTCCAGCACGGTTTCTTCAGCAGGCGTGTACCCCAAGCCCTGTGCCTGCCCGGCTGGGATTATTTTGCCTTTCTGAAGGGTTTGTACGAATTCTTTTTCCCACGAGTCTGCAAAGCAGGGATAAGAAAACATCAGTAACCCGATGATAAGAAGGCTTGTGATCATTCTATGTCTCATTTTAACTCTCCTATTCTGTGTCATAATTTAATTCATTTATTCTTGTGTGTCCTGCACTATCAAAGCAAATTGTGTGCCATGAATGCCTATTTATTTCAGTATGGAAAATATTGCCTGTTCCGGTTTGGCAAATGTGTCCTCGAGATTTTCCAGCAATGTGAGAACCTCTTTCGGGTTCTGGTTTTTCCTGTCCCCATAGGAGCTGAAGGAAAGTCCGGTCCGGTATCGATAGCTTTGTTCCGGGTTTTTTGATATCCATCGGACTTCTGCAATGATTTCCGATTCCGTTTCAATGCCGGGAATTTTTATTTTTACAACCAGGGAAGCCCCGGCTTTGAGTCTTTGATTGCATAAAAAACTGACCCCTCCTTTGCTCATATTGATGACCGGATAATAATCATCTGAATATTTCCCGCTGCCGAAAAAGCGGGGTTTATTCTTATAATAAAGGACAGTACCCGGAATGCCGAACCTTTCGCAACTTCTCTTTTTCACAGCGCTATCTCCATTGGACATCTGGTGGACTCGTTGGTCATGATTTTAACACGTATCCTTCATATTAAATCAGGGAAAATATTTCAACTTAAAAAAAAATATACAGGCAAAAATAAAATTCAGCAGTGGATCTGACAAATTACGGGTTCCGGTCTGACAAAATTGGTTCTGTTTTGATTATTGGTATCCCTTTGCCTGGGTATTATAAAGGTGGCAATATTTTCCACCCCTGGCCATCAGCGCTTCATGGGAACCCTGCTCAACAATCTGCCCCTTATCCAGAACAAGGATTTTATCAGCCATTTTAACCGTTGAGTACCGATGGCTGATAATCAGGGCGGACCGCCCCTGGATCAATTTTTTCAGTTTTGAAAAAATATTCATTTCGGTTTCCGGGTCAGGGCGCTGGAGGGCTCATCCAGGACAACAATCTCCGCATCCCGGAAAAATGCCCTTGAGATCGCCACCATCTGCCATTGCCCCATGCTCAATTCTTCACCGTCTTTAAACCATCGGCCCAAAGGGGTGTCATACCTCAGAGGAAAGCTTTCAATTTTTTTATCCGCAGCGGCCTGACCAGCGGCCTGCTTTATTTTTTCCATATTGTCTTTCTGGGAAAGATCTCCAAGAAAGATATTTTCCCCGGCAGACAACTGGTATCGGATATGGTCCTGGAACACCACGCTGATTTTTCTTCTGAATGCATCAATCTTAAAATTTTTAATATTCTGCCCGTCCAGAAAAATTTGTCCTTTCGAGGGGTCATAGAGTCGTGTTAATAATTTTATTAAAGTAGATTTTCCAGACCCGTTTTCTCCGACAAGGGCAACTATTTCTCCTGGCTTTATGTAAAAATTTACACAATTTAGCACATTTTTTACATTATTATGGTAAAAAAATTCCACATTTCTAAATTCAATGCCGGTTTTTATTTTTTCCGGAACCTGGCTCGGGATTTCGGGTTCAGGCATTTGAGACTTGATTTTCAGAAAATCATA